>Ga0335078_10001648_pt1 | contig 33626 bp, 31 predicted proteins | sample Lox_Sample_32_FD_206711 | JGI IMG/M metagenome (GOLD analysis project Ga0335078, IMG submission 206711) | Soil microbial communities from Loxahatchee National Wildlife Refuge, Florida, United States - Lox_Sample_3.2 | ecosystem: Environmental > Terrestrial > Soil > Wetlands | place: USA...
CCGCCGCGGCCTCCACGAGTTCCGGCAATCGCAGATAACAGGTCCTGCGGTCGGTGAGCTCGTCGTAAACCGCGTCGGCATGAAGGTCCATGAAATGGCTGCGAACGGTACGTATGACATCGTGCGCCGCGGCGGCCGTCGCGTGTTGCTTCGCCGATCGTTTCCCTGGCTCCGGGAGCGACTCGATCAGGTCGTCAGTGTGCTTCGCGGTCTCCGCAAGGGCCTGTCGCGCGCGGCCCAGATCTCCGCGCGCGGCTCCGGCATCGTCGTACGGCTGAGGCAAGGCCATCAAGCCGGCCCCGTGGCTACCGACCGCAGCGCCCGGTCGCAGGCCGCGAGATGAACACCTAGCGCGTCCTCGAAGGTCGTGGTCATCGCCTCCAGCATGAGCTGCCGTCTGACGGCCAGTTCGGCGCCCGGAGCCGTGCCGGCCATCGCGGTGGCTTTTTCAAGCGCGAGCACCGCATTGCCCGCCACGTCGTCGACGATCCCCATCGCCAGCGCCTCGGCGGCGCCGATGGGCGTGCCGAAAAGCACGGCCCGACGAGCCAGCGCGGTCCCCGCCTGCCGCGCGAGCCGGTAAAGGGCCATGCCCGGCCAGGTCGCCCCGGCCACGACCGGCATCACCAACCGCGCTGCCGCGGTCGTGATGCGGTAGTCGGCCACCAGCAGCGCGTCCAGGGCTGCCCCGCCGCAGTCGCCGTCCGCGACCGCGATGGTGACCGCGGGCAGGCGCTCCAGCCGCCGCAGTCCTCGTTCCCACTTGCTCACCAGGGCTATCGACAGATCGCTGAACCACCCCGGCCCGGGCACGCCGGACACGTGGAGGATCACGACGGTCCCAGCCTCCGGCTGGCTCGCGTCACGGTCCTCAACCCGGTTGCAGAGCGCTCCGAGCCCGGCCGCCGATTCCGCCGTAAGCGCATGGCTACCGTCGATCCGGAGCATCAGATCGCGGATCCCGGCCAAGGTCCCGGGATCCGCCCGGTACCCGGTAACCATTGGATCAGCGCCGTCTCGATCGTCGATCCGGGCCCCATGGTCATCAAGATGCCGTAATCGCCCGTTTCGGCCACGCGCTCCCGGAGCAGCCGTTCATAGGAGAACAGGAACGAACCGCTCGATAGATTGCCGTAGTCACGCAGCACGCCGATGGTATGGCGCATGTCGTGCCGGGTGAGCCCGAGGTTGACCCGGACCGCGTCGATCACCTTCTTGCCGCCGGAATGCACGAGCCAGTGGCTGATATCGCTGCGGCGCAGGCCGGTTCCAGCCAGCAGGCGGTTGACAACCAACTCTGCGTGGGCACCGACCACATAGGGGATGTCCGGATCGAGGTAGAAGCTGAACTTGCCCTGCGAGTTATCCCAGTCGTACCGCATGGCCCCAACCGCATCGGTGATGATGTGACTGGCGAACGACAGGATCCTCGGTCCCGGCGCGGCTGGGAGCGGGGAGTTGCCCGCGCCATCGCCGGTGAGCACGAGGGCCGCCGCGCCGTCGCCGAAGAGGCTGTTGACGACCGCGGTCCGCATGGTCGAGTCGAACACATACGCGGCGGAACATGCTTCCGCGCACAGCAGGACCGCGAGCTGCTGAGGATGGGCTGCCGACCAGGCAGCCGTCACGCCGAGTGCGTTCAGCCCGGCGTTGCAACCCATGCCCACGACATCGACCCGGCCGCACTGCGGCGGGATTCCCATTTCGCGAATCAGCAGGGCGCTCAGGCCCGGGGTCAGGAAACCGGTCGTGGTAACACAGCACAGGTGACCGATGTCGCCGATCGCGGCCCCCGCGTTCTTCAGCGAAGAAGCGATGGCGCGCGCTCCCATGTCAAGCGCCAGGGCCCTGTGCTTGGCGAGCAGATGTCCCTGCTCTTCGTAGGCGCGCCCCCCGTCGTCGCCCGCAGGAGGCAGTGAGAGGTACCGCCGTTCGATGGCGCTGTTGAGGAAGACAGAACGGACCCTGGAGTCTGTTATGCCAAAAATCTCGAGCAGGTCCCGCTGTGAATAGGGCTCTCCCGCCACGGCTGTCCCGACTCCGGCGATTCTCGGTGCGACAATGGATTGCCGTGCGGCTGCCCATGTCTCATTTTCTATATCGGGCAGGGTAAGACTCGCGCTCATAGTCATCGATACGTCCACCCCCAGCGACGACGCTGACTGCGCACGCATCGCGTTGCTGTAACCACTTCAGCTCACCTTCCTTTGGCCTCAGCTTCTATGAAGCTCGCCAGCTGGGTAATTCCGTTGGTAATGTCATCCTCGGACAGATAGCTAACTGACAGCCGGAGACTGAAATCTCCGCCGCCATATGGATAGAAGTACGACATCGGCGTCCAGATGACGCCGAAATACTCCGCCGAGCGCGTCAGCGCGGCATTGTCCGCCCGGAACGGGACGCGCATCGTGAGGAAGAATCCTCCGTCGGGCTTGTTCCAGCGCACGCCCAGCCCAGCCCGCTTCTGAGCCGGGAAACACCGATCGAGCTGCCGGAGAGTAGCCCGCAAAGCGTTCGCGTAGTACGCGGCCTGCCGCGTGTTCAGATCAGAGAGCCGTCCTTCGCAGGCGAGAAGCATGCCCGCGATGACCGCCTGGCTCAGCGATGGCGTATTCACCGTCACCATGCTCTTGACCTTGGCGAGCTCGTCCGCGAGCAGGCTTCTGTGCCCGGCCGGGTCGGTCACGGTCTGGTCCGCTACCGCGAACCCTACCCGGGCGCCGGGAAAGGCGGTCTTGGAGAAAGAGCCCAGATAGATCACTCGATGCTGACGATCTAGCGATTTCAGCGCGGGAAGATGAGGCCCGGTGCTGACCATCCGGTACGGGCTGTCCTCCACGATCAGGATGTCATGACGCGCGGCCAGGTCCAGGAGTTCGCGGCGGGTTTCCACCGGCATCGTAGTCCCGGCTGGATTGGAGTGGTCGGGCACCACGTAAAAGGCGCGGGGATGGCGGCCGCGTGCTCGCTCGGCGTTGATCGCCAGGTCGAGGTCGGCGCAGCGGAATCCATCCTCTCGCTCTTCCACGGCGACCACCGCTATGTCCAGCAGGCTGGCGGCGCCGGTGATTCCCACATAGCACGGACTGGAGACCAGGAATACATCCTGCGGGCCGGAGATGAGCGCACGCAGTGCAAGTAGCATGGCCTCCTGGCAGCCCACTGTGACCACGATTGATTCGGCCGGGACGTGTATGTTCTCGTCCTCGCGAAGCGAGGAGGCGATCAGCTCGCGGATCTGCCCCGCGGTAGGACCGTACTGGAACATCAAGGCGCGGATCTGTTCTGCCGAGGTCCGGTGCTCCGACAGGTGGTCGAGGTAGCGGCGTAGGTAGGTGAAGATCTGCTCGGTGTCGAAGAAGCCATCGTAAGGACGGCCCGGTGCGAACGAGATCGCCTCGGGGTAACGGAAGGTGATCTCGTTGAGGAAGTTCATCGTGTCCAGGACTGGGTCGGACAGGCTGGCGTGCAGATTTTCCTTCCGCAGGAGGGTAGCCGTGGACATGGCGGCCAACCCGCTCATCTGGCAGCATCCGATTCGCCACGCTCGACGGCCTCATACAGTGCCTTGATGTTCGCAGTGCCGAACCCGCGGGCCCCGCGGCGCTGCACGAGCTCGTAGAAGAGAGTGTTCCGCAGATACGGTGAACGCGTAAACAGCTGGAGCAGATAACCCCATTCGTCGCGATCAGCAAGAACATTCGTAGCACGCAGGTCGGCTATCTCCTCTTTAATGCCAGGAAGCCTATGGGCGAGCATTTCATAATAAACGTCCGGGCTGTGCAGGAAGTCTATTCCCTGGCCGCGGAACTCATGAACTGCGGAAACGATGTCATCAACGAGGAAGGCGAGATGCTGGACACCCGGTCCGCCGTACCGTGAGATAAACCCCTCCACCTGCCCTGGTTTCTTGGCCTGGTCTTGCTCCAGAATGGTAAATGTGATGCCTCCAGAAGGACTGCGAACGACAATTGAGTCGATCGCCTGCTCACCGATCTCGATGTACTCACCCGAATAGCGGGCGAGACCGAAGGCTTCGGTGCAGAAGTCCGCGTAGTCCGTCAGCGTCCCGCCGTCAACGAGGATCGCGACGTGATCGAGCAGCCAGATCCGTCCCGGCCTGGCCGACGCTCCGGAGACTGGCTTCCACCGACGATCGCTGGGGAGGCTAGCACCAGCCGAGCGGGCGACGAGCGTGTGGCGTGTGTCACCGAATCCCGAGACGATCAGCTTGCCGGGTGCCGAGTTGATCAGTGAGGCACCCGCCGCCACGGCCCGTTCGCAGGTCCGTGCGGGATCGTCGCACCCGAAGGCGATGTCCGCGATCCCGTCTCCGTGCGCCTCGATGAATTCCTCGGTCCCCCGGCCCGCCGTCAGGACGAGCTGCACAGTCCCATGCCGCAGCAACGACGAGCGGCTGCCGTCTCCCACGCATTCCGCCATCGGCGTAAACCCGAAAGACGACACAAAATAGTCGGCAGCGGACGGCATATCGCTCGTGTACAGCTCGACATACTCGATGTCCTGCGCAGCCATCGAAGCCTCCTCTACTCGTTCATGCGGCGCCGATCAGCTATTTGTTGCCGACTGTCTCTTTCTTCGGCTTCTTCGCTGCCGCGGACCCGTTACCCGATGTGCCGTTGCCCGAGACGTTGCTCTTCCTCGCTGCGGCATCCGCCTCCATCTGCCGGATAAGGCTATTGGGCCGCATGTCCGTCCAGTTCTTCTCGATGAAGTCGAGGCATTCCTGACGTCCGTCCTCGCCGAAAATAACTTCCCAGCCGTCGGGCACGTCCGCGAAGACGGGCCACAGCGAATGCTGTCCTTCGTTGTTGATCAGGACCAGGTACCTGGCATCGGGATCTTCAAAAGGATTCGTCGCCACCGGCATCCCCTTTCGTTCGTGCCTGCCGAGTTGGGTCAACTTACTGCACACCTTGGCCGCCGGATGAGCAGTCAAGGCGGTGAGCGAAATAATCGCAAGTCAGAGGATCGCGGCGTCGCTCAAGGCCGGAATGTGACCCAAGTCGGGTCGGGCACGTCCGCGAAGACGGGCAACAGCGAACGAGGTCCTTCGTTGTTGATCAGGACCAGCCACCTGGCACCGGGATCTTCAAAAGGATTCGTCGCCACCGGCATCCCCTTTCGTTCGTGCCTGCAGTTCACGGCCAGGATCAGTAAAGCTCACTGCTGGGCGACACGGAAACTCACGCCCGGCCGGAGAGTCTTGTCTTCAGTTATGGGCATACGACTACCCGTCGTTCAACTGAGGTGCATCATCAGCTGAACGGCGCTGCGGAGCAGGATCCGGCTAATTCTTGTGGAGAAATTCGATGATTGCCGAGTTGACCTCCTCCGGACGCTCCAGGTAACCGAGGTGCCCGCAGGAACTAATCTCGACATAGTCGCAGTCCGGGATGACTTCGGCCACTTCGGCGCATAGCCGCGGAGGGCACATGAGGTCATCGGAGAAGGCGATCATCCGGCATGGCACCGGAACAGCCCTGAGCGCCTCACGGCGGTCGGAGGTGAGGTCAATGGCGTCCTGCCCGCTAGCAGCCGCTCGGCGACTGGCGGACATCTCGTAGATGTCCAGCCACGTCGCGATCGCCGCATCGTCGTTGAGGGTGGCAGGAGAGAACATCTGGAGGACCCCAACCGAGGCCTGGTACGCGGCCGGCAACTGGATGCCGCTATTCGTCAGCGTCTTTTCCCCAGCCGATATCGCACGACGAACCGCATCCGACCGGGCGCGCATCGCCATCAGCGCGCAACAGCTAACCAGGTCCGGCCTGCTGATGGCTAGTTCGGCGGCGACCAGCGCACCCAGCGAGGTCCCGACCAGCCGGCATGGCCCTGCATCCAGCCCTTCGATCAGCCCCGCGGTGTCCGCCACGAGATCGGCTAGCGAATAATCTCCCGACGGCACGTCTGACGGTGGCACACCCCTGTTATCGAATGTGATGACCTCATAACCGGCACCTTCAAGGGCGGGGACCTGATACATCGACCAGACATTCCCGCCAGCCGCCTGACCCATGATCAGGAGCACGCGTTCGCCACGCCCGGTGCGCTCGTATGCCAAGCGGATACCGTTGGTGAATACATAGGGCATGTCGTGACCGCCTCTTGCCAAATGATCAGCAATTGCGACGATTATTCTATAGGCAACAAGATAACCCGCCCCGCATGTTCAACTGCCGTACCACGCCGGTTGAACGCAGGAGAGCGGATCGCAGCCAGGAGGCACAGGGTTTGGAGCGGAGGCGGACGCAATTGATCACGGGCAGGATACTTCAGTTCGATCATATGCGTGGTTACGGATTTGTCGGGGCGGATGACGATGGCGAAGACGTATTCCTGCACGCATCGGTATTCGACGGGGATCCGGACGAGCTTGTTCCGGGCACAAGGATTGAATTCAAGGTCATGGCAGGCGACCGGGGACGGAAAGCATTCGCCGCGCATCTCATTGACAATGAGCCCGAGGACGATCTTGTCCTGCCTGTTCGGCCGGTTACGCCACCCCAGTCGGTCCCGGGACCCCGTCCGGGTCCGGCATCCCTGCCGGTTTCTTCTCCCGGGTCGGCGCCGTCACCTCCGGCGGCCCAGACGAGCACCGTGCCTGCACCGCGTGGTCCGGGCAGGGACCCAGCGCCGGACGACGAGCAGATGTGCGACGTGCTGTCGCCAGCCGAGTTCGGGCAGGAGATGACCGAGCTGCTGCTGAGCAACGTCCCGTCGCTGACCGGTCAGCAGGTTCTCGAGGTAAGGCAGAACGTGCTGGAGTCAGCGCGGAAACACGGGTGGGTGGACATGTGAAAGCGTTCCAGGTGCGGTACACGCTGGAGGAAAGCATGACGCCGCTTCCTGAGGTACCGGGCATCATCGAAGGTGCCATGACGGTTATCCGGGAGCCAGACGGCAGGATGTCGTTTCGGGTGCTCATCAGCGCCGACGGCGAGCGGACCGACTGCTGCGACCGTATCGAGCTGATCATCGACCCCGAGCATGTCAGGCAGGCGCTGGCCGGGACAGAAGCCCGCCGCCTGGCCGGCGCCCGGGCCACTGACCGGATGCCGACGTTCCCCTGTCACATCGGATTCAGCCGCCACAGCGTGAACTCGGCGCCGTAACAGCGGCCAGCACGCATCTCCGCCTGCCGGGTCCCGGCTCACCTGTTGCTCAGCCGCACGGTTTCGGCGGGCAGCGGGGCGCGAACCGGCCGGATCGCCGAAAGCAGCGGCCCGGTCATGAGCGTGGTCAGCACCGCCATCAGCACGAGCACGGTGAACAGCCGCTGGTTGATGAGGCCGGCCTGGAGCCCGACGTTGAGCGCGATCAGCTCGGTCAGCCCGCGCGTGTTCACCAGCGCGGCGACCGTGGCGGACTGGCGGGGCTGAAGCCCCGCCAACCGGGACGCCGCGTAAGCCGGCCCCAGCTTGCCCGCGCTGGCGATGAGGAAGATCACCACCAGCAAGATGAACGCCTCACCGCGCACGTCACCGACGTTGAGGGACAGGCCCGTGACGATGAAGAACAGCGGCAGCAGCAAGTTCCCTGCCTGTTCCAGGGAGCGAACCACGTCCGCATCGGGCACCCCGTTCTTGCCGCGCATGGTCAGCCCGGCCAGGAACCCGCCGAACACCGGCTGCAGGCCGAGCATCGTGGTGACCCACGCACTGGCCATGGCGAGCGCGAACGCGACCGGAACCGGATCCGCCAGAAGTGACTGGCTCCGACTGGTCCACCAGGTCAGCGCCGGGCGCACCACGACCAGCATGAAGGCCACGAAGCAGCCAGTCAGTAGCAACGTCACCGGCCACGAGAAGCGTCCGGACTGGCCGGTGCCGATGAGCGCCGCCGCCAGCACCAGCCAGGCCAGCACGTCCATAGTTCCCGCCACGGCCGTCGCGACCTCGCCGGCGGTGGTGCCGGCCAGCCCGCGCTCGCGGACGATCGCCGCGAGCACCGGCATCGCCGTGATCGACATGGCCACGCCCATGAACAGCACGAAAGAGCGCCCGTCCCGCGGCTCCCCGATCGCGGCGAACCCCGAGCGGTAGAGCAATACGCAGGCGATTCCGAGCCCCATCGGCACAGCCAGGGCGCACGCCGCCACCAGCGGCACCGCCCGTCCGCATTCGCGTAGCGCCCCGGAATCGAGCTCGTACCCCACCGTGAACATGAAGGTGATGACGGCCACCTGCGCCAGCGAGGTCAGCGATGGCAGCACGGCGTGCGGAAACAGATGCCCGGTCAGGTGGCCGGGCAGCCGCCCGAGCAGGCTCGGCCCGAGCAGCACTCCGGTTAGTATCTGCCCTATGACAGCCGGCTGGCCGCACCGGCGGGCCAGAACGCTGAGCAGCGAGGAAACCAGGATAACCAGCGCGATATCGCGTACCAGGATCGCGGTCATTATCCACCTGCCAATTCCGCTATGTAATCTCTGGTCTCGCGCGCCCGAAGCGACACCGAATACGCTTAGGAACAGCATTAATTGTTCGGCACGCAAGCGTGTTCAGGTAAGGGCGCAGGCCGCACGATGACTACCGCAGAGCGCCAGCGATTGCCCCATATATCCGCGATCGTTATAGTTCCATCATTTGGCACGCAGGGAGTAGATATGGAACCATGCAACCATGGTGCAGGGGCACACGAGGCACACGTAAACGCACGCGGGTCAGCTCCGGAAAACGCGCGCGGGTGGCTGCTAATCGAGCACCCTGGCCCCTGGGCCGCTAAGCCACTCGATACCGAGGGCATTCCGGCGTACGCGGCCGCGGCCGCGGCCCTCGGCATACGGCTGCAACTCATACGCCGACCCGGCACGCTGGCGACAGGGCAGGTCTACTGCGCCTGGACAGCCGGGCCCGCGCCCTGGATACGTCGTTTCGGCGCGCCGCTGCTCGATACATCCCGTCTTCCGGCACTCGCCCGGGGAGAGCACATGCCCGGCTGGCAAACGGTGAAAGAACCGATGTACCTGGTATGCACGAATGGCCGCCGTGACGCATGCTGCGGAAGACTCGGCAGCCGGCTCGCCCGGACACTGGCGGCCGAAGGGTACCCCGTATGGGAGACAACCCATGTGGGCGGACACCGGTTCGCGCCTAATTTCGTCATCCTGCCGCACGGCCTGTACTACGGCCCGGTGGACGCCGAAGGGGCGGTCGCCGCTATCGAGGCTCACCGCAGTGGCGTGATCTCGGTGCGAGGCTTCCGCGGACGTGCGGGCATTCCGACTGCGGATCAGGTGGCGGCGATCGCTCAGGACCAGCACCTCCTGCTCTCGCGGACCGAGCGCCGAATCTAGCCGCCGGGAATCAGGCCAGGCGGGACTCGATGGCCTCGATGACGCGCGGGCGCAGTTCGGCGGCGCGAATTACGACGTCGACCGAGCCGACCTCGACAGCACGCTGGATGTTGTGCACGCGGTCGAATTCGGTGGCTACCTCGCCAAGCTTCTCGGTGCGGACCGACGCGCGGAGCTCGTCGAGCTCCGCGGTCAACGCGGCGCGGTCGGTACCGGAGGCGGCCGAGACGCGCGCCTCCAGATCCCGCACCCGCGGATCGGCCGCGGTTCGCGCGCTGACGTCGCCGGAGAACACGACCGCGGCGGCGGGAGCGCCGCCGAGCACCGAGGCGAACGAGCCTTCCAGCGCGAGCACGGTCATGTCAGGGTTCAGCGCCTTGGAGAACACCACGAACGCGCCGCCGTGGTACCGCGAGATCACGCAGAACACGATGGGCCCGCGGAAGTTCACGATCGCACGGCCGATCTCGGCGCCGTACTCCAGCTGCAACGTGCGCATGGACTCCGGCGAGCCGTCGAAGCCCGACAGGTTGGCCAGCACCACCAGCGGCCGGTTGCCGCTGGCGCTGTTGATCGCCCGCGCGGCCTTTTTCGACGACCGCGGGAACAGCGTTCCCGCGGTATAGGCTTCCGGCCCGTCGGCGGGCGGGAAGCCGGGCCGCGGGACCGCCCTTGACTCAATGCCAAGCAGGCACACCGGCCTACCGCCGAGCCGGACGTCCTGCACCACTGCGGTCTGCGCGTCGGCCATACCCGCCCATCGTTCCAGTACCGGATGGTCCTGGTCGCAGAGCGCCCGCATCACGGTCCGGATGTCGAACGGCTTCTTGCGGTCGGGGTTGGCCCTGGCGGAGAAGATCTCGCCGACGGTAGTGAAGTCGTTGCCCGCCGCTTCATGAGGGAAGCAGGAGATGTCACGGTCGACGGGATCGGCCGTCGGCACCCGCCGCGGCGCCTTCTCACCGGGCACGACATATGTGTGGTCGTAGTACGACATCAACACGTCCCGCGCGGCGGCGAGGTTCGGCGCCCAGTACTGGGCCTGCCCGTTCGGGCCCATCACCCGGTCGTAGCCGCCGATACCGAAGTTGTCCTCAGCCGACACGCCGCCGGAAAAGTCGAGCGACTGCTTGCCGGTGAGCACCATGGCCGAGTCCGGCGTCATCACCAGGATGCCCCTGGTGTGCATGAGCATCGTCGCCTCGGCGTTCCAGTACGGCTGCGCGCCGACGTTGATGCCCGTGACCACGATGTTGATCTCGCCGCCGTCCTGGGTGAATTCCACGATCCGCTTGAGCGCCGCAGCCACCCAGTCCATGTTCTCCGTGCCCGACTCCATGGAGATCCGGGCGCCGGCGGACAGCGCATACCACTCCAGCGGCACCCGCATGCGCTCGGCCAGATCCAGCGCGGCGATCACGCGGCGGCACTCCGGCTCCGACAGCGCACCGAGCGACTTCGTCGGGTCGCCGAGCAGCAGGACCCTAGTGACGCCCTGCGGGTGCAGCCGGGTCGGCGTGATGATCACTCCCGCGACGATCGCCGCGGTGTTGTGCCCTTTCGGCCGGTCGACCGGCACCAGCACGTGATCATCGTCGAGGTCATGCTCGGTGAAGGCGCCGAGCAGGCCGGTCAGCTCGTACGGATACGCCGTGTTGCGGCTGCTCGCGTGCAGCACCTTCAGCCGGTAGCCGTCGAGCGGCTCGACCGGCTCGACCGGAGGCTCGCCGACGGTCAGCCTGGTGCCGCCCGTAGCGTCGAAGCAGATGCGCACGGCGACCTTGGTCAGCTCACCGGTCGCCCGGTCGCGCTGCCGCGCGATGAGCAGGATCTCCTCCAGCCCAGCGCCTGCGGTCGTCGGCAGCACGCGTCCGGCGATCATCTCCAGCTCCGCACGGGTGATGTCGCTCGGCGGCCAGACATAGACCACGATCCGGTTAATGCTGAAACGTTTCTTCGACGGCCGCCGCGACTGCGCGCGGCGGATCGAGTCGAGGCAGGCGGCGATGGTGTCCTCGGCCGTCGGCAGCGCCATCAGCCTGCCGTCCTGCTCGCGCAGCATGGTCAGGTCGCGCACCTGCGCGAACGCGACAAGCCGGTCGTCCGCCGGGTTATCCCGCGCCACGCACTGGAAGAGGTAGACCTCCTCGTCCGACGACGGCAGCCGGGTAAGGCGGAACTTGCTCAGCCGCTCCAGCTGCATCCGCTGTGCGACGAACGGATGCAGGCCACGGATCAGTCGCTCTTCGGTCATCCCGGCCGCCGACGCGCGGAACGTGAAGTGGTGGTGCATCACCGCGCCGCCACGGCCGGCGACGATGGCCGTGAGCCTGCGGATCTTGGCCGGCATCGGGTACACGCTGAGGACCTCGTGTAGCGCGCCCGCCATCACGTCGGCGTCGGCCGGCTGCTTCTCCCAGGTGAGATAGATATCGGCGTCCATGGGGTTCCGGTCGCCCGCCAGCTCAGCGAGACCGCGCAGGGTGCGGCCCAGCCCTTCGAACCTCACAGCCGAGGAGAGCACACGCGAGCCGGCGCGCTCGGCTATCACGAACGTGCCGCCCGCGACCTCGCGGGTGCCGACACCGGTGAATCCCTTGTTGCCGTAGTACCGCCGGATCAGCACCTCCAGCATCACCGAGTTGTCCGTGGCTCCGCGCGTGAGCCTCTGGCCGAGCAGCCGCACCAGCGGCTCGGTGCTACGCACCATCGCGGCGATCCGGTCGGCGCGATCCGGCGCGTCCGGCTGCGCGTCCAGGTAGCGCAGGTGCTTACGGACGTCGGCGTAGACACGGGCACGGTTGCGCCGCAGCAGCGGCTGGCTGAACCAGGCGAACACTATGCCGCGCGCGAGGTCAGACACCACGGGGAAGCGGACCTGCGTCGCGGCCACTAGGCGCTCCAGCACAAGGCCGACGGGCTCGTGCAGCGTCTCGTCCGGTGGCGGCTCCCGTAGCCATGCGCGTAGCAATCCCGCGACGACCGCGGCGCCGTCGGACACCCGCTGCCGGGCCAGGCAGATCCGGAACACCGCGACTTCGAGCCCGGGCGAGCGCTCCAGCCCGGTGACACCGTAGTGCCCGAGCGCCCTGGCCAGCGTGGCCTGGAACACCTCCGGCAACCTGTCCCGCTCCACGTCGAGACTCCGCAAGTAGGTGTGGAAGTACTCGCGGGCGCTGTACACGTGGCCGTCACCGCCGCCGTCCTCACCCGCCGGCCGGTCACGGCTCAGCTCGGCGAGGTCGACGAACACATCGAGGAGCCCGAGCTCTTCGGCCAGCGGCCGGTGACCGTCCTCGGTGGCCGCCCGGCGTGCGGCGAGGTAGTGATCGAGCATCCGGCGCTCGTCGTGCAGGCCGGCATCGAAACCCAGCATCAGGCTGCGCAGGCTTTCCTGGCCGCGCGTGGCGCGCTCCCGCGGCGGGATCTCCTCCGGAGCGGCCGGCAGGTCCAGCTCAGCGGACGCGACCGTCGAGGTGTCCTCGGCTCCGGCATCGCCGGAGCCGAGCCGCTCCAGCCGCAGCAGCGGAGCACCGATTTCTACCTGGCTACCCACCGACACGAGGCATTCCCTCAGCCGCGCCCTGAACGGCGCGCGCAGCATCGTCTCCATCTTCATGCTCTCCAGCACCAGCACCGGCGTGCCCGCCTCGATCACAGCCCCGGCCTTCAGCGGCGCGGCCACAACCAGCGCGGGCGCGGGAGAACGGACGACACCGCTCTCCCCCCGGCTGACCCGGTGCATCACGCCGTCCACCTCGACCAGGTGGACCGGCCCGTGCCCGCTCGTCAGGAGGCGGTACCGGGTACCGTTGACGACGATCTGCCCGGCATGCCGGTCAAAGCGGTCCAGTTCAACGTCGGCCGTGCGGACCTCGTCACCGATCTGGAGACCGACCTGGAACCGGTGCGCGCCGACCCGCGCCGGACGGGCGCGGTAGCCGACGCCACGCAGCTCCAGGTCCAGTGGGCGGCCGCTCTCATGACGCACGTGCGGGCGTCCGCCGGACGCCGTCGACAGCAGCCGCTGCCGTTCGGCGCGTTCCTGCTCCTCATACGCCTCGATGGCGGCGGCGACCAGCGCGATGGCGGAGTGCCGGCGGCAGGCGAGCCTGCCCTCGCCGCGGACCCGGTCGATCCAGCCGGTGTCCGCGCTGGCGTCAATCACCTCGGGCTGGCGAAGCAGGTCAAGCACGAAGCTCTTGTTCGTCGCGCCGCCCTCGATGATCACCCTGGTCTCCGCCATCGCCCGGCGCAGCCTGCCGAGCGCCTCATCACGGTCACGGCCGTAGACGATAATCTTCGCGATCATCGAGTCGAAGTCGGCGGGAATGGTGTCGCCCTCGCTGACGCCGGTATCCACGCGGACGCCCGGCCCGGCAGGCAACTCCAGGCGTGTGATGCGGCCCGGGGAGGGCGCGAAACCGCGGTCGGGATCCTCGGCGTTCAGCCGGGCTTCGATGGCATGCCCGCGCTCCGCCGGCGGCCCGCCTTCGAGCCTGCCGCCGGACGCCACCCACAACTGCGCCTTAACCAGGTCGAACCCGGTAGTGAGCTCGGTGACCGGGTGCTCGACCTGCAGGCGCGTGTTGACCTCGAGGAACGTGAACAGCTGGTCGACGGGGTGATAGAGGAATTCGACTGTTGCCGCGCCGCAGTAGCCGACCGCGACGGCCAGCCGCTCAGCCGACGCCTTCAGCTCCGCGGCCTGCTCGGCGCTGAGCACCGGCGACGCCGACTCCTCGATGATCTTCTGGTTGCCTCGCTGCACGGAGCAGTCACGAACGCCCAGCGCCCACGCCGTGCCCGCTCTGTCCGCGATCATCTGGACCTCGACGTGCCTGGCCCCCGTGACCAGGCGCTCCAGGAATACCGCACCGCTGCCGAAAGCCCGCGCGGCCTCCCGGCTGGCGCGCTCATAGGCGTCAACCAGGTCCGCCTCATTTCTGATCACGCGGATGCCGCGTCCCCCACCGCCTGCCGCCGCCTTTAGCATCAGCGGGTAGCCGATGCCGGCCGCCGCGGCCAAGGCGGCGTCCAGGGTCTGAACCGCGCCGCGGCTCCACGGCGCGACCGGCACGCCGACTTCCTCGGCGAGGAGCTTCGCACCGATCTTGTCGCCGAGCCTGCGCATCGCCGCCGCGCTGGGCCCGACAAAGGTGACTCCGATCTTCTCGCACAGGTTCGCGAACGCCGGATTCTCCGCAACGAAACCCCAGCCGGCCCATGCGGCGTCGGCCCTGGTCTCCACCAATGCCTGCGCTAGCACCGTCAAGTCGAGATAAGGGCGCGTGGACGCGGGACCAAGATCAAAGGCAATGTCGGCTTCGCGCACAAATGCGGCGGTGCGGTCGACGTCAGTGTACAGGGCGACGGTTTCAATCGGTTTGCCGGTCTCTGCGGTCATATCCCGGACGGCGTGGATGAGCCGCATCGCGGCTTCACCACGGTTAATGATGGCGACACGACTAAACACCCGACCGAGCCTTTCTCTACGGGTCCGCAGGGACTCCCGCAAAGGGAGCATGCCATGGCTGCGCCGTCGTAGAAAACAGACAAACGACCACTTCGGTCCTCATCGAGGTCACTGAATCGCCCCGGGTTGGCGGAGACTTCCCTTTCCTGGAAGAATGACCATCGGCTATGGTGCCTCTCCCGCCAGGCACTGCGCACCGGCGAGCCAAGAGCATTGGCTGCGCGAGGCGGATCAGCATCCGCCTGACCTCAGGTGATCACGGGACGTAACCGTCACTAAAGGGACATTCGGAGCAAGCGGCGTGCCGCGCTTGGAGTGGTTCACTGAGCGTGCGTCCCCCGCTGCGCGGGCGCCGAGCCCGCGAGCGGTGTGGTGTCGAGATATCTGAACTCGGCGACACGGACCGGGTAGCCGTCCGCCTGCCGCGATCTGCCCGCCCAGGGGAGAAGCCGTATCAAGCGGCTTGTGCCGGGACCGTGATGACAGGATGCGGATCTCGCAGCCCCATCGTCAGGTAGCGGAGGTTTCAGATCAGGGTCTGGTCCAGCAGCTCACGCCGGCAGCTGCCAATCCACCGCTCTGTGATCGAATTCATTCGCGGTGCCTGGCCCGCCGGCGAGGCGGCCCGGGCCATAAACCCCGGTGCCGCGTCGTCTATTCCAGTGCAATACCCGGGCCGGAAGGCCCGGCTGAAAAAGGAAACCAGGGCCAAAGGACCCGAGCCGAAATAACCAGGTCCAAAGGACAGAGAAAATGCCGCGCCTCCCCGTAGACAGGGAATTCGCCTCTAGGGGACGGGGGAAATATTGCCGATAGTGGTCAATGACAGCCCAGCAGGCACATGAGAGAAGGCAATGTCATGACCGCCAAGCCAGACGCCGCCACCAATATCCCTCCCGAGCGGGAGCCGCACGCCTCTCCCCCATCCGGCGGCCCCGCGCCCACGCGCCACCGAAGGGGGATGTTCATCACGGCCGTGCTTGGCCTCGCGGCGGTCGCCACGGTGGCAGCCCTCGCCGTGGCGGGTACCTTCCTCGGGCACGCCGCGGGGCTCACCAACTGCGCGGCCAACCCCGTCAACTGCGGCTACCCAGGCGCGACCAACACCGGCGTCCCGGCCGGCACGACCCTGGTCTCGGTCCCGGCCCAGGTCTCCTCCGGGCCGGGCTGGCAGTACGTCGCCGCGACCAACAAGGTCACCGTCACCGGGACCGGGGCGGTCCTCAGCGGCCTGAACATTCCTTACAACCTGGAGATCGACGCCAGCAACGTCACCGTCAAGAACTCCCAGGTCGTCACCGGCGGGGCCTTCGCCATCAGCCTGCGGCACACTGCCGGGGTCACCATCGAGAACTCCGTCATCAAGGGCACCAACGCCACCTCCGGCCGCGTCAACGTGGCGATCGACGACGTGTACGGCGACTCCACCGGGATGACCATCACCGGCAACAACATCTCCGCGTTCCGCACCGCCATGCAAGTATCAGCCGGGCTGGTCCAGGGCAACTACATCCACGACCCCGGCTACATCGCCGGCGACCACACCAACGGCATCGTCACCGGCGGCGGCACCACCGCGATGACCATCAAGGACAACACCGTCTTCAACACCCTCGGCCAGACCGACGCCATCACCCTCGACGCCTCCGCCGGCGGCGTCCCGGTCGCCAACAAGACCGTCCAGGGCAACTTCCTGGCCGGCGGCGGCTACTCCGTCTACGCCGGCGACGGCCCCTCCGGCAACCCCACCTCTCACATCGTCATCACCGGCAACCGGATCGGCCAGCAGTACTACGCCAAGGGCGGCCAGTTCGGCGCCGGCGCCTACTACGACCCCGCCGGCACCGGCAACACCTGGACCGCCAACACCTGGGACACCACCGGGCAGGCCATCCCCGCCCCCTGACCCCTCCCGCCACCACGGCCCAGCACCCCGGACACGCCGGCCCGCACCCAGCGGGCCGGCGCATCCCGCGTTCGAGCACCCCGCACCCGCCAGCCTGCTGAATCATCCGGCCCCGTCCCGCCGATCCCGCCCACCGGGATGAATACTGTTGGTAGTTTGTCTATGACAAAATGTAGTCGACGCCGGGGTGCGCCCGGTGGCTTGGCCGCAGGCCTGAGCCGCCCTCCGGCGGGCGTGAGCCGCCCTCCGGCGGGCGGGACCGGCCGGCGGCAGAAACGAGGTCCGTTGAAGGCACGCATGCTCGCTCTCAAGGTCTCCCTGGCCCTGATCATTTTCGGCGGCATGGGGTCGGCCCTGGTCCTCATCCAGAACCAGGCCTCGGTGCACAAAACCCCGCCGTCCGGGGCCCTGCCGTCCGGGCCGTTGCCCTCCGGGGCCCTGCCGTCCGGGGCAGCGCAGGTCCCGCACGACTGCATCTCGGTCCCGCATGCGTGCGGCTTCCCGGACGGGACCAACACGGGCGTGCCGGGCGGGACGGTCCTAAGGTCGGTCCCCGGGCAGGTATCCAGCGGGCCGGGCTGGCACTTCGACCCCCAGGGCGGCTACGTGAGGGTAACCGCGCGCGGCGCCGTGCTCAGCGGCCTGTCCATCCCCTGCAACCTGTCAATCGAAGCGTCCGACGTGACGGTGCAGGATGTACAGGTCGTGACCGGCGGGTATTTCGGCATCAGCCTCAGGCATGTCACGGGCGTCACGATCGAGGACTCCACGATCAGCGGCCGGAACCCGACCGGCGGCCGGGTCAACTCGGCGATCGACGATGTCTACGGCGACTCAACCGGGATCGTGATCAAGAACAACAATATCTCGCGATTCAGGACAGGCGTGCAGATATCGACCGGGCTGATAGTCGGCAACTACATTCACGACCCCGGCTACATCTACGGTGATCATACGAATGGGATAGCTGCCGACATGGCGGCCGAACCGCTGACGATCTACGGTAATACCGTCCTTAACGATCTCGGGCAGACCGACGACATCAGCCTCAACGCATCGCGTTCAGGGCGGGACGTGGCCAACAAGATCGTGGTGGGTAATCTGCTCGCGGGCGGCGGCTACTCCATCTATGGCGGCAACGACCGTAATGACCCCACGTCGAACATTGTCATCGAGGATAACGAATTCGGCCAGCTCTACTACCCGCTAGGAGGCCATTACGGTCCGGTCACCTACTTCGACCCAACCGGGTCGGGGAACGTCTGGTCGGGGAATGTCTGGTCGGCGAATGTCTGGTCGGGAACCCGCCTGCCCGGCAAGGTTGCCGTGCTGCCCGGCGTCCGCCCGTCAGGCGCGCAGTCGGGCAGTGCCGCGCCCGGCTAGCCTGGCGCCCTCGCCGTGTCATCAGCACCTTCCGGGCCATCCGCACTGGGCTGCTCGGGTAGGCGCATGCCACGGTAAGACCATCGGAGGAATAGCGCAGGCCGCCTGGATTGACAAATCCTGATGTAAAGATGTCATGGCTGTCGTAGTGTGGCCGACCGGCATTACACGGGCCACTGGCAGAAGCGGAGATTAGAATGGCTTGGCACTGGATAGGCAGGAATGGCCGGATAAGCGAGGATAGCCGAATAGGCAGAAATGCCGGCAAAGTGCCCGCTAGCCGTAACGGCCTGGCATGACGAGATATGGCCTGGATCCCGCCGCCCTGCTGCCCGGTCATGACGCCGATATCGGCCGCCCGCCGCGGAGGATCGACGCGGTCGCGCTGCTGAGCTGCTACACGTTCCTGCTGATGGTCATACCGTCGTCCCTGGTCGTCGGGTCGCTCGGGGTGGCGGGCTCGCCCGCCACCCTGCTGGCGGTCGCCATGCTGTGCTGGTACCTGGTGGCCCGTAAGCACCCCGGCCTCGGACTGGACCGGGGCAGACAGCCGGTCCGGGTCGCCGCGACAATCTTCGCCGCCGTGGTCGTGGCCGCGTATATATCGGCCAGCCGGCATGCCGTGCCCGTCGCTCAGCAGAACGGCGCCGACCGCGGCCTCATCGTGCTCGCGGGATGGGTTGGCGTGCTCGCACTCGCGGCGGACGGGATCGACCGGGCTGACCGGCTGAAGACCCTCCTTCGCCGGATCGTCATGCTCGCCACAGCCATGGCCGCGCTTGGCGTGATCGAGTTCTGCACCGGCGTGGATCTCGCTAAGTACATCGTGATCCCCGGCCTGTCCGTGCATCAGCAGGTGACGGATCTCATGAGCCGCAATGGCCTGGTCCGGGTGATGGCGACAACCGCACAGCCGCTTGAGTTCAACGCGGTCTTGGCGATGAGCCTGCCCGTCGCCCTCCATCTGGCCCGCTTCGCGCCCCCGGCGCTGCGGGTCCGCCGCTGGCTGCAGGCGGCACTCATCACGGCGGTGTTGCCGATGACCGGATCACGCTCCGCCTTCTTCGCGCTCGCGATGATCTGCATAGTGCTATTCCCGACCTGGCACAGGCGCGAACGGCGCCGCGCCTACCTGGCGGGGCTCGCCGCGCCGGCCCTCGCGTGGCTGCTTAGTCCGAGCCTGATGAGCAGTTTCAACGCGCTCTTCGGCCAGCTCGGAACCGACCAGAGCAGCCTGTCTCGTGCCAACGCGTACTCAGAGGCAGTGCCCTATATCGCCGCACACCCGTGGCTCGGCCAGGGGTTCCAGACGTTTTTTCCGCAGGCTCATTTCTTCGTCGACAACCAGTACCTCACCTCGCTGCTTGAGACCGGGGTCCTCGGTCTCCTAGCCCTGGTGACGTGCTTCGCGACGGGCTGGTTCACCGCTCGGAGCGCGCGGGCCGCGGCGGCCGATCCCCGCCAGCGCGACCTGGCGCAATGCCTCGCCGCATCGATCGCGGTCGGTGCTGTGTGCTTCGCGTCGTTCGACGCCTTGTCCTTCTCCATCGCGGCCGGGCTGTTCTTCCTGCTGCTTGGCTGCGTGGGGGCGGCATGGAGACTGGGGCGCGCGCAGCATCTGGCCAGGGCGCAAGTGGCTGGTGTTTTTCTCGATTAACACCAGCCATCGAGGGCACCCCCGGCACGCCTGTCCAGATTGTCCCCAGCACGGGGAGCACGCTAGGCAACACGGGGAGCACGCTAGGCAAAGGGAGTGATTTTGAGGGCGCTGTCCCCGCAGAGGTTCTCGATGTTCCGCTAGGCCCTTCCAGATGCCACCGCCGATCCGGGATCTACACGCCGGGTCGAATCGACCTGGCGGTACGGCGCGACCGCGAGGCGCCAAAGGGCCTGGGCAGACGCCGGATCGGCGTCGGCCCGCCCGCGTCCTCCCGGGGCCTGCTCGCACTCGCCTACCTGTCGGCCCCGGATGCCCGGCGTGACGCGCCGCCATTGCGGGCGGGCGGCCAGGAGGACGAGGGCATCCGCGGCTTGTCCCGGGCCAGGTCGCCGGCTGCCTGCTGATCGGGGTTTCCTGTGGCTCCTCCTGGAAAGGCCAGCTCATCCGGGATGTTCGGACTCCTCCTGGAACGCGGACCGGTGAGGGAACGCCACGGCATCAACGAGCGCCCAGTCCTGCGGGAGCGCCGGGTAGTCCACGAGCGCCGGCCGATCCTGAGCCGCCGTCGCGTGACCAGCCCGTCCACGACGATCGGTATCCCGAGGCAGATCACGAGCAGCAGCGCGCCGACGGCAACCAGCGGACGCGCCGTCTGGCTGATGCTGAGCTTCGCATGCGGCGTGAAGGAGAGGGTATCGGCGCGTATCTGGCCGCGGGCCGGGACGCCGTGCTGCAGATGGGCAAGCTGCGTGCCGATCTGCGCGGTGACCGCCCGCAGCGTGCGCTGTACCCCCGCTGCGTTCTGTCCCGCGACCGTGACCAGCAGGACCGATCCGGTCGTCGAGGTGGTATAAGACGGGAGTGCGACGGTGTACGAGGCGGTGAATCCCTGTGCGGCCAGTTGCCGGACGATTTCCGGTGCCATCAGTTCCCTGCTCACGGCGTCGGCAGTCAGGGTCAGCGAGGGGCCGAAGCTCAGGAACGGGTTACCGCCGTTCTGCTTGGCGGCCACATGTGATGCCAGCAGGACCACGGAGGAAGCCGATTGGTAGTAACGCGGCATCTTCGCCGCGGCCTCGGCAGCGCCGACCAAAGTCAGAGTGATCAGCACCGAGGTCAAGATCCATCGCGCCCGCCAGATACGGACTGCCTGCCTGAGTTCCATCTATCCCCGCCTAAATGCTCGAATGTATGGCATTTCGCATCGGCGGCACGCGCATTTTATGGCAAACAGAACATAAGGGTTTGCCTGGATGAGGGGTGCCGCATTCCACTGTACTCAGTTTACGGATTATGAACTGCCCGTCCCCGCCTTGGTTCACTATAGTTATCTAGCGCCGGGGAGGTATCGTTCACAGGAGTCCGCGGTCTTGGCGCGGGACACCGGAAAGCAGGGAAGATGCGATGGCGGTGGCGCGATGAATCCTCTCGGGAAAGCGAGAGGAAGGCTTCGCCTGGCCTTGGTGGTGGCGACGCTCCTCCTGGCGGCCGGGGTGGGGTACGACATCGGGATCAGCCCGCCTATGTACCTCGAAAGCGCACTAGTAGAATTTTCCCTGCCTAGAACCCTGAATGCCCCCAATGCCTATTACATGTTCGCGCCATCACTCATTACCAGCGGCGAGGTAATGGTCCAGATCCTGAACGGCCCATCGGCGCAGCGCGAGATCGGCGCCGCGGGCCGCGGCGCCAGTGTCAGCCTCGCACTTGTCAACTTGTATAACGAGGAATATCCCAATTACGGCGTCCCCCTTGCGACGCTGACGGCGGCCTCGCCGGTCGCGGCAGATGCCCGCCGTACGTTCGTGGTCGCGGCGCGCGTGCTCGGCCGTCTCCTCGCGGCACGGCAGGTGCAGGCGGAAGTCCCGCCTCGCGAGCGCGTCTCGGCCCGGATCCTCGGGGATAGCGGGCCCATCATCCAGACCGGCTCGCGCGCACGCGTGTTCGGCGGCCTGGCCCTCCTAGCGGCGATAGCGGCCGGCCTGGCCTGGAACGGCGCCGGGCGGTGGGGCACGGGAGCCAGGCCGGAGCCGGCAGTTACGTGACCATGACAGGTGAGGTGGCAGTGCTGGAGCCTCACGCGCCCTTCGGCCCGCCGGACGAGGCGCTCGATCCGGTCGAAGCGCTCTACTCCCCGACTACGCCGACTGCCTGGCCCACGCCGCGCGGCTCGTGAGCCGGCCGCGCGGCTCGTGAGCCGGCCGCGGCGGCGAGCACCGGCCAGGCCCGGCTCAGGGCCGTCCGCCAGTCGCCGATCGGCTTTACCCTGGCGGCGGCATGACGATCGTGGCCGAGCACGCTGTAGGCCGGGCGCGGTGCCGGCCGCGGGAAGGCGGCGCTCGTGGTCGCCCGTACCCGGGCCAGGTCGGCGCCGAGCAGCCGGAAGACCTCTACGGCCAGCTCGTACCAGGTCGCCTCGCCCGAGCTGGTCGCGTGGTAGACGCCGGCCCGGGGCGCCGCCCGTGCCAGCGCGACGATCTGGTGGGCAACATCGACCGCCCAGGTGGGCTGCCCCCGCTGGTCGGCGACGACATGGACGAAAGGCTGACGGCCCTCCAGGGCGATCATCGCCCGGACGAAATTGGGCCCGTATGCGCCGTACAGCCAGGCGGTCCGCACCACGTAGCCGGTCTCGGGAAGGAGCCCGAGCACGGCCCGCTCCCCGATCAGCTTGGTGCGCCCGTAGGCGGTTCGCGGCGCGGTGCGGTCATACTCCGCATAGGGAGCACGGCCATCGCCGCCGAACACGTAGTCGGTGGACACGTGCACCAGCCGGGAGCCGCTGGCCGCGCATGCGGCGGCAACGTTCTCCGCGCCCTGCCCGTTGACCAGGAGGGCCTCGTCCTGGTGGGCCTCGGCATCGTCGACGGCTGTCCAGGCCGCGCAGTTGACGACGACGGCGGGCCGGACGCGCTGGATGAGGGCGCGGACGGCAGACTCGTCTGTCACGTCGAGCTCCCCGCGCCAGAGGCCGGTCACGTCCTCGCCAAGGTGGCCCAGTACGTCGACAAGGTCCCGGCCGAGCATCCCGCCCGCCCCGGTGACCAGCCATCCCGTCACGGCGCGCTCAGGGGACTGGCCGCGCGTGCCTCTCGGTGCAGACCAGGCTCGCGGGACGGCGGCTTGAGCGGTTCCCACCATGAACGGTTATCCCGGTACCACTGCACGGTCGCGCGCAGGCCCTCGGGGAACGGCGTGCGGGGGGCGTAGCCCAGGGCGCGCAGCGCCGAGTCGTCGAGACTGTAGCGGCGGTCGTGGCCCTTTCGGTCCTCGACCCGCGTGACCGTGTCCCAGCTCGCGTCGCAGCAGTCCAGCAGGGCCTGGGTGAGCTGGATGTTGGTCAGCTCCGCGTCACCGCCGATGTGGTAGATGCCCCCGCTCTGACCGCACTCGAGGGCAAGCTGGATGCCGCGGCAGTGGTCGTCCACGTGGATCCAGCCGCGGACGTTCCCGCCATCGCCGTACAACGGGACCGCCAGCCCGTCGAGGAGGTTCGTGGCAAAGAGCGGGATGACCTTCTCGGGGAACTGATAAGGGCCGTAATTGTTGACGCACCGCGTGACGAGGACATCGAGCCCGTGCGTCCTGAAATAGGCGCGGGCCATGAGGTCCCCGCCCGCCTTGGCCGCGGCGTACGGTGAATTGGGCGCGAGCGGCGCGTCCTCCGACCAGGAGCCGCGGGCCACGCTGCCGTATACCTCGTCGGTGGAGACCTGGACGACCCGCCGGACCCCGGCGTCCAGGCACGCCTGCAGCAGGACCTGGACGCCGGCGACATTGGCCGCCACGAAATCTGACGCGCCGGCGATGGACCGGTCGACGTGGGTCTCGGCGGCGAAGTTGATCACGATGTCGTGGTCCCGGGTCACCGTCCCGATCAGTTCCGCGTCACAGATGTCTCCGCGGATGAACGCGAACCGAGGGTGGCTCGCTACCGCCCGCAGGTTGGCCAGGTTGCCGGCGTAGGTGAGCTTGTCGAGCACGGTCACCCGGGCGTCGGTGAACCCGGGATACCCTCCGGAGATCAGGGTGCGGACGTAATGCGAGCCGATGAACCCGGCTCCCCCGGCTACCAGGATTCTCATGAGCTTATCTGCACCTTGCTGTGATCGCCGAGTATCAGGCGGTGCGCCCGGGGCGCGTTCGGCGCCGGGGTCACCTCGACGTCGTGACCGATGAGCGAGGCCTCGATCCGCCCGACCCCGCTGACGGAGGCTCCGCGCAGCACAATGGAGTACTCGATCTCGCTGTCGACGATGATGCAGTCCTCGGCGATGGAGGTGAACGGGCCGACATAGGAACCGTCCACCCGCGTTCCCGCACCAATGACGGCGGGGCCCACGACGCGTGAGCGGCTGATCCGGGCGCCGCGCTCGACCACCACGCGGCCGATGAGCTCGGTCGTATCGTCTACCGTGCCGAGCTGGAGCGCCTCGGTGCTCTCCAGCATCATGCGGTTGACCTCGAGCATGTCGGCGACGTTGCCGGTGTCCTTCCAGTACCCCGAGATGATCGTGGACCGTACCTTGTGGCCGGTGTCGATCAGCCACTGCAGGGCCTCGGTGATCTCGAGTTCCCCGCGGCCCGACGGGCTGAGCCGGCGCACGGCCTCGTGCACGGCGGGGGTGAAGATGTAGACCCCGACCAGCGCGAGATCGCTCCTCGGGCACTGGGGCTTCTCCATCAGGCTGACCACCTCGCCGGCCTCGTCGAGTTCCGCGACGCCGAACTCACGCGGATCCGGCACCGTGGTCAGCATGATGTGCGCGTCGGGCCGGCCCGATCTGAAGTCATCGACCAGGGCGGTGATGCCGCCGACGATGAAATTGTCGCCCAGGTACATGACAAAATCGTCGCCATTCAGGAAATCGCCTGCAATAAGGACTGCATGAGCCAGCCCGAGCGCAGCTTCCTGCCGGATATAGGTAACATTCAGACCGAACGCCTGGCCATCGCCGACGGCCTCCTGGATGATCGCCGCGGTCTCGCCTACCACGATCCCGACGTCTGTAATGCCAGCGTCTCGTATGGCCTCAAGGCCATAGAAAAGGACAGGCTTATTGGCAACGGGGACCAGTTGCTTGGCGAATGTATGCGTAATCGGGCGAAGTCGACTGCCCGATCCCCCTGCCAGCACAAGTGCCTTCATGATTTTAAAATAGCGCACCCGGACCGAATCGCCATAGCTCCCTAGGGTGCTTTACATCACTCTCCGGTTACCCCTATGGTCTATCCAGCGTCACACCGGTTGGCGCCAGTCGTTCCGCCCGGGACGGCTCACGAATGGGTGACGAGCCCAAGCTGACAGGGGAGTAGTACGCGAATGCTCAGCACGCATCTGAAAGTTCTTCAGTCGAACCTCCCCCCATTACGGTCTGTAGCCGATGCCGCCAGGGCCGAGCCGCGACTTCTGCTGACCGCCAGACCTGGTGCATCGCCCTTTTCTGTCCGGCTTTGCGCCGCCGCTATCTACGCCTGGCCAGGGGTTTTTCCCATTTGTCCCCAGCCTGCGAATACTGCGCATTTGCGATAGTCGGAATTGTTAACCGTAAATCAGCGTGAAAACATCCGATTGCTATCTGATTTCGCTGAAAAAAGCTACGGGAAAGAACCGCGCCTTCGCCCTCGCCGTCGCTACGGCTGCTGCTCAGCACCGGTTCTGTCACGTCCACCGTGACCCGGCACTGCGACCAGACGCCGAGCCAGACCAACAGCAGCACCACCACCACGGGCAACACCGTCACCAACGGCTAATCCCTGGAAAACCGGCGCGGGTGCCCGGTCCCGGACGGCGGGACCAGGCACCCGTTCCCATGTCCGCGCGGCATCGATGCCCTTCGCGTCAGCGCACCCCGCGCGGGCGGAACTGCACGCTGATCCGCGGCCCGACCGGGTGGGACGTCTTCGGCACTGCGTGCTCCCAGGTGCGCTGGCAACTGCCGCCCATGACCAGCAGGTCGCCGTGCCCGGCCTCGAACCGCAGCGAGGTCCCCCCGCCACGCGGCCGCAGCAGCAGCGGTCGCGGCGTGCCCAGCGACACGATGGCCACCATCGTGTCCTCGGTCTTACCGCGCCCGATCGTGTCACCGTGCCAGGCCACGCTGTCCCGCCCGTCACGGTACAGGCACAGCCCCGCGGTGCGGAACGGCTCGCCGAGCTCCGGGCCGTAGTGCGCGTTCAGCGCCTGGCGCGCGGCTGTCAGCACCGGATCGGGCAACGGTGCGTCCTCGCCGTAGAAGCAGAGCAGCCGCGGGACCGCCACCACCCTGTCGTACATGTGCCGCTTCTCGGCCCGCCACGGGACCTCCTGGCGCAGACGCCCGAACACCGCCCCGGACCCCGTCAGCCACCCCGGCCGCAGGTCCACCCAGGCACCACGCGCCAGCGCCGTCCGCCGCACCGAGCCGCCCAGCGGCCCCAGCACCGGCTCGTCGGCGACATCGAGCAGGGATTCCTGGACCAGAACGCTCATGCGAACAGCCTAACGCATACCCAAAAGCGTATTCGAGCCCCGGAACGATGTTTCAGCGCCTCGAGCAGCGCCTCCACGACCGCGGGCGGTTCCGGCGTCTGCGTGGCCGGAACCGCCCGCGATCATGGAGTTATGACCTCTCGGCGTGTAGTGGTGATCGGCGCGGGCATCCTCGGGGCTGCGGTGGCGGCCCGGCTGGCAACGGCCGGCCTGCGGGTGACCCTGCTCGACCAGGACGAGCCCGGCCGCGCCACCAGCCGGTGGAGCTTCGCCTGGGTCAACTCGAACGACAAGGCGCCCCGGCCCTATCACGATCTCAACCACGCCGGGATGCGCGCGTGGGCCGAGCTGGCCCCTGACCTCGACGGCGACGCCTGGTACCGGCCCGTTGGCCACGTCGAGCTGGCCACCGCGGGCCCCGGCGAACTCGACGCCCGCGTGCGACGCCTGACCGAATGGGGCTACCCCGCTCGCCTCGTCAGCCCGGCCGAAGCATCCGAGCTCGAACCGGCCCTGCGGCTTCCGGCACCGGCCGCGGCGTTCTTCCCCGAAGAGGGCTACCTCCTGACCCAACCGCTGATCGCCCGCTTGGTCGCGCGCGCGAAAAGCCACGGTGCGCATGTCCTCACCGGCGAGCCCGCCCGCGTCACGGGCATCGACACCAGCGAGGACGCTGCGCCGCGGGTCCGCACCGCCGGCGGCGCCGTGCTGGAGGCGGACGAGGTGATCTGCTGCGCCGGCCGCTGGACGCCCTCCCTCGCCGCGGTGCCGCTCGTTCCCTGGCAGCGCAGCGGCTCGACCGCACCCGGGCTCGTGGTCCGTGTCGGCCCCGTCGCCCCGCCGGGCCCGGTCCGGCTGCTGCACACCCCGGACCTCGCCGTGCGCCCGCATCCCGGCGGCCTGCTGCAGCTAGAGGCCGAGGACGCCGCAGCCGCCGTGGACCTGCACACCCCCGAACCCGAACTACGCCGCTGGGCTGCCGAACTCCTCCGCCGTGCCCGTCGTACCGTCCGCGGCCTCGACGACGCCCGGGTGGTGGTCTATCAGGTCTGCGTCCGCCCGCTGCCCCCCGACGGCCAGTCCATCGTGGGCCGCCTCCCCGGCGCTCCGGGCGTCTACGTCGCGGTGACCCACAGCGGCGTGACCCTGGCCGCCCACCTGGCCCGCCTCATCGCCGCCGACCTCACCACGGGAACCCCGCCCGCCGCGCTAACCCCCTGCACCCCGGCGCGCTTCAGCCACGCGACATCCCCGGCGGATCCGGGGCCGCGGCGTCCTTCAGCACTGCCTGGAGCCGCTCCGCAGGCACCCTGATGTGCTCTGCGGTCAGCGCGGCCGCGCGGTCCGCGTCCCGGAGCCTGATCGCCGCCAGGATCGCGCGGTGCTCGGTCAGCGAGTCATCCATGTTGCCGCGCAGCGCCAGCGTGCGGTTCTGGAACCGGCCGATCTCGCCTTCGAGCCGGTGGTGCACCTCCTGCAGCTTCGGGTTGCCGCTCAGCTCGCACACCAGCTCGTGGAACGCGACGTTGGCGGTGAAGAACTCCCGCACCGCACCCTTGGCGCTGTGCGCCGCCATCTGGTCGACCACCTCTTCCAGCCGCGCGAGGTCCGCCTCGGTAACCCGCGGAATCAAGAGCCGGACCGCCATCACCTCGAGCGCCTCGCGGACCTGGTACGCGTCGATCAGTTCCTGCGGGGTCAGCGACCGGACCTCGGCCCGGCGCCTCGGCCGCATCGTGATCAGCCCTTCGGCCGCCAGGCGGCCCATGGCTTCCCTGATGGGGCCGCGGCTTATCGCAAGCTCCCTGGACAGTGCCACCTCGGACAGTTCGGTGCCGGGCAGGAGGTGATCAGCCAGGATCTCGTCGCGCAGGTGCTCATAGACCCGCTGTGACAGCGTCAGGTTGTCAAACGCCACCGCCACTAGCTCCCCCCTCCGCCGAACCTAACCTGCGATGCCACCAGATCGGCCGCCGGCAGGCCCCGGCGGGCCCTGATGTCCGCGCCGCCCGGCGGTCTGACGAGCGGCCCGGCATAGAACGGCTGTTCAAAGAACGGTACCTGCACCGCGAGCGTGATGACGTAACAGAGGCAGCCCCGCCACTGGATCCGCCCGCATTTTTGACCGAACGGTCCGGCTCACCAGCAGCTCAGCGCTAACCGTTTTCCCCGGTGATCGCTTGTCCCGGGTCGCTCCATCCTCTCAGGAAACACCCACTTGCCTCATCTACAGTGCTTCTGTGAAGCCGCCGCCCATCACCCGGGCCCTCCGTGAAGCCTTCGCCGCGTCCTGAGGCGGCGCGGCCCGGGCCGGCGCGTCCGACTCCCGCGGACCTGGCGGCGGCCGCGAACCGGACCATTCCCGACGTGCTGCCCGGTGCGGGGGAGCCACTGCGCGTGCTGTTCTGCGGCATCAACCCCAGCCTGTACTCGGCCGCGACCAGCTGGCACTTCGCCCGGCCGGGCAACAGGTTCTGGCCCGCCCTGCACCTGTCCGGCTTCACCCCGCGGCGCTTGGCCCCCGCCGAGCAGGACCTGCTCGGCGGCTACGGCCTGGGCATCACCAACCTGGTGGCCCGCGCCACCGCCCAGGCCGCCGAGCTCGACCACGCCGAACTCCGCGCCGGAGGCGAGCGCCTGGCCGGCCTGACCGCCGACCGCCGTCCCGGCGTCCTCGCCGTGGCCGGCGTGACCGCCTACCGCACCGCCTTCGGCCGCCCCCGCGCCGCCATCGGCCCCCAGCCCGACACCCTGGGCGGCGTCCGGCTCTGGATCCTCCCCAACCCCAGCGGCCTCAACGCGTCGTGGACCCTGCCCCGGATCGCTGAAGCCTTCCGCGAGCTACGCGAGGCATCCGAGCAGATCATGAGCGTGGACAGGCACCCGCGCATTCCGGGGGGTAACGGTCCACGGTCCAAGTCCCCTTAACGGGACTACAGGCGGCGGGGGCTGCGCTCCATGTCGCGAAGCCCCGCGCCGCCGTGTTTCCTAGCCCGCCCGCTAGGTACATGAGGTGCGTGCCCGTCGGTCCGCCCTTGCGGCGGGCGGGCCGACGGTGCACCAGCCGGAGCCAGCCGGGAGCGCCGGGTTCGAATGCCTGGTGACTGGTACCCGGCGCTCCCAGTGCTGACGCCCCCCAACTGGCTCCCGTGTGTAAGAGCGCGGCACCCCACGATCGCCAACGTTTTTTTGGCAAGATTTTCCCAGAGATCTTCTGGAGGTGCGGGGTGGCGAGCACGGATCCGCAAGGGTCAGCCGACGACGGCACCGAACCCGATCCGAGGTTCACCTTCGCCAACGAGCGGACGTTCCTGGCCTGGAGCCGCACGGCGCTCGCGCTGGTGGTGGCCGGCCTCGGCGTGGTTCAGTTGCTGCCGCCGTTTCCCGGCGTCCCGTGGGGCCGGCGTGTACTCGGCGTGCCGCTGATCGTGTTCGGCGGCGTGGTGGCGGTGGCCGCATACGGCGAATGGGTCCGGAGCCAGCGAGCGATGCGGCACGGCCAGCCGCTGCCCCGGTCGGTCATGCCGCGGCTGCTGGCCGTGGTCATCACGGTGATCGCGGTCATCGCCGCCATCGTGGTGCTGATCTCGGCGCTCCGGTAGACGGCCGCCGATGGCCACCAGCCCACCCGGCTACGAGGACGCCGACCCGGGCCTGGCCCGGGCCAGGACCTCGCTGGCCTGGACCAGGACAGCGCTCTCGTTCGCCGCTGTCGGCGCGGTCGCGCTGCGGAAGGACATCATCGCCGGGCTGCTCATCATGGCCACCGCCCCGGTGATCTGGCGGCTCGGTCGCCTGGACCACCACCGGCCTGGCCGGATCAGGATGGTCACCGCGACGATCGTGGCCGTCTCCGTGGTGGCCCTGGTCGTCGCCGTGACGCACTAGAGATCCGCTAAAGGTTAGGCATCCACGTGACTATCAACTGCCCACCCGAGGCCTTGGCCCAGGAGCTCGAGGCCGAAACGGAGGAACACCAGTGAGCACACCGGACACCACCCTCGACGCGCGCTTCAGCGACGCCGCCGCGACCGCGGCCGGCTGGGAGGAGACCCGCCGGGCGCTGGAGGACGCCCAGCTGTCCTGGATCTGCACGGTCCGCGCCGACGGCCGCCCGCACCTCACCCCGCTGGTGGCCGTGTGGCTGGACGGAGCGCTGTACTTCAGCACCGGCCCGGGGGAGCAGAAGGCCGTCAACCTGCGCGGTAACCCGCACGTGCTGCTGCTGACCGGCTGCCATCGCTGGGACGACGGCCTCGACGTGGTGGCCGAGGGCGACGCGGTCCAGGTGGCCGACGAGGCCCTGCTCACCCGGCTCGCGGCAGAATGGGCCCGGAAGTGGGACGGGCAGTGGCAGTGGGAGGTCCGCGACGGCGCCTTCTGGCATCCCGGCGGCGGGTCGGCGCAGGTGTTCGAGGTCCGGCCGGCCAAGGTCCTGACGTTCGCCAAAGGCCGCTTCGGCCAGACCAGGCACCGCTTCGCCTAGTACCCTGGCCCCCGGGAGGACACAGTGGACACGTTGCTGCCGGGAATCAGGGCCGAACGGATGGCGACCAGCCGCCTCACCGCCAACGTGCTCTCCGTGCCGGGACGCACCGGCCCGGCCGTGCTGTTCGTACACGGCAACGTGTCGTCCTCGCTGTTCTGGCAGCCGATGATGCTGGCGCTGCCCGAGGAGTACCAGCCGCTGGCCCTCGACCTGCGCGGCTTCGGCGACACCGATGACGAGCCGATCGACGCCACCCGCGGGCTGCGCGACCTCGCCGACGACCTGGCCGCCACCGTCGAGGCGCTCGGCCTGGACCGCGTTCACCTGGTCGGCTGGAGCATGGGCGGCGGGGTCGTGCTGCAGTACCTGGTGGACCGGCCCGGCATGCACAGGGTCGCGTCGCTGACCCTGGTGGACCCGGTCTCGCCGTTCGGGTTCGGCGGGACCAGGGGCGTGGACGGCATCTTGTGCGACCCGTGGGGCGCAGGCTCCGGCGGCGGCGCCGCCAACCCCGAGTTCGTGGAACGGCTGGCGGGCAAGGACCGGACGGATAAGAGCCCGCTGTCGCCGCGGCAGGTGCTGCTCGCGCACTACGTCAAGCCGCCGCACGTGCCCGAGCACCTGGACATCTTCGTGGAGTCGATGCTGTCCACCCGGACCGGCGAGTGGTGGTACCCCGGTGACTCGCGCCCGGTGGACGACTGGCCCGGCTTCGCGCCCGGTGACCGCGGCGTGCTCAACACGATGGCCCCCACGCACTTCCGGATCGCCGACCTGTCCGGGGTGGAGCCCAAGCCGCCGGTGCTCTGGATACGCGGCGCCGACGACGTCATCGTCTCCGACACCTCCCTGTACGACCTGGCCTACCTGGGCTCGCTCGGCGCGATCCCCGGCTGGCCCGGTGAGCAGACCTGGCCCCCGCAACCGATGGTGGCGCAGACCAGGGCCGTGCTGAATGGCTACGCGGTGGCCGGCGGCCGTTACCGCGAGGCGGTCATCGAGGACGCGGGCCACGGCCCGCACCTGGACCAGCCCGAGCAGTTCCTGGCCGAGCTGACGGAGCATCTCGCCGGCGCCTGATAACCCCGTCCCGGCTACCCCCGTCCCTGCGGCGGGCTCCCGACACCGAAAAAGTCCGCCCGGCCCGTCGGCTGACCGCCGGGGCGGCGCGGTTCCGACACGCCGAGCAGGACGGCCGCGCCCCGCAGCAAGACCAGCATTCCGGCGATGAAGACCGCCCCGCTGGGCAGCATGTTCCCGGCCGCCGAGAGCACCACCCCGGCCAGCAGGAACGCGAGCCCCGGGCGGGCGCGTACGACGCGGGCCAGCCGGACCAGGCCGATGATGGCGATCAGCGCGCCCGTTCGGATCCGCCTGCGCAGTACCTTCCGCTGGACCCTCTGGCTCCGGCCAATCCGTCGCCGCACCGGGACGCCAGGCGGTCCGGCAGACGAGATCCACACCACCGGCTTCCTCCGGTGCCACCGTGGTCTCATCGCTACCTCGCGCGCCTCGCCACCACTCCCCGTGTCCCCATCGTACGCCTTTGCGCACGTCAGAACCGTGCCCCGGCCGAGCAAGTGCCGGGGTCCGCGCGGCCCGCGTCACCGGGTGGCGGCCAGCTCCCGCCGGTAGCGGCGCGCGCTGCGCCGGGCAGCCAGCCGCATGATGGCGGTCGGCGGCTCGAGCCCGAGCTGCCGCAGCATCCCGGGCGCGTCCTCCTGGTGCCATACCTCGGCGAGCTTGCCGTCGCGCGCGCGGAAGATCTCCTGGCCGGTCATGGTGACCGGCCGGTGGGCGGCAGCCCGAACAGGTCGAACGGGCCGGTGTTCATCCCGGTCATGGTCCAGCGCCCGGGCCGAGGTCGAGGCCTGGCCCGAGGACCTGTCCGAGCTCGACGTCACGGCCGGATTCAGCCGGATCGTGTCCGCGGCCAGCCGTCCGTGGCCCGACCCGGATCCCGGGTGATCTGCCGGCCGGGCCGGCGACGTATCCCACCCGACAAGCCCGTGCCGCCGGCGCGGGCGCCAGGGAGGGATTTCGACATGAGTGTGCTGGTCATCGGTAAGTTCAAGGGCGACACGGCCAAGTTCCAGCAGGCCCTGGCGGACCGGGCCGACGAGTTCGCGAAGATCTCCGAGGCATCCAAGACCGTCGGCGGGCTGCACCACCGGTTCGGCATCGGCGACGGGTACGTCCTGATCGTGGACGAGTGGGAGAGCGTCGAGCAGTTCCAGAAGTTCATGTCCGACCCGGACCTGCAGGCCTTCATCGGCTCGGTCGGCGGCGCCCCCGAACCGCCCGAGGTCATCGTGGCCCAGGCGATCAGCTCACCCGACGAGTTCTGACGCCCGGCTCTCGGGCCCGCTCTCGTGGTCGCCGCCGCCGTGCCGCCCGCCGGCCCGGCGGCGGTTCCGCGGGCCGGCTAGCGGATGGCCTGGCTGGCCAGGATGCGGCGGATCTCGATGGTCTCCCGGTCGTTGTACCGGTCGAGGATCGCGTGCAGGTCGTCCAGGTCGGACGGGCTGTTGTAGCTGGACAGTTCGCGCTCCAGCGCGGACCGCGCGGCGTGCGCGTCGCGGCTCTCACGGATCCGGCTGCGGATCGCGGTAATGGTCGGCATTATTTCCTCTCCTCCTTCGCTATGAAGTCTGCCCGGCCAGCGACTATGCGTCCAATGACTTATTGACAACTTAACCATGAGCTAGAGTCATTGATATGGACACCGACGCGCTGCGCTGGCTCCAGCAGGTGGCCGACGGCACCACGCTGACCGAGGTCAGCGAGCTGGAATCGGTCACCCAGTCCGGCGTCTCCCGGGCCCTGGCCCGGCTCGAGGCGCAGATCGGCACCCCGCTGCTGCGCCGCTCCGGCCGGACGCTGCGGATGACGCACGCCGGGGCGGTGTTCAAGCCGCACCTGGA
>Ga0335078_10001649_pt1 | contig 33623 bp, 30 predicted proteins | sample Lox_Sample_32_FD_206711 | JGI IMG/M metagenome (GOLD analysis project Ga0335078, IMG submission 206711) | Soil microbial communities from Loxahatchee National Wildlife Refuge, Florida, United States - Lox_Sample_3.2 | ecosystem: Environmental > Terrestrial > Soil > Wetlands | place: USA...
GAAGTCTCGCCGTTGACAGCCGTCAGGAAACCAGCCATGGGAACGTTGTCTGCCGCTACGCCCAGCTTCTGAATCTCGCCGGGATTTTCGCGCAGGTTGACGTAGGAATCGCCGTCAGGGCTCTTCCACGGAATTTCGATCGCGGCATCAGGTTTATCGAGGGAGTTCACGGCTTCCACGCGCATGTGGATGACGCTATCGCGTTGCCTGGCGCGCCACAAGCCGCGGGCGCGGTGTCGCTGCAAATCGGTCAACCACTCCTCGGCCACCTCGGTGCGAGCGGCTTTGCATCGCGGACGCCTTTCGCGTAATCTAACTGCTCACCAGTGGCCTAGCGACGCGGCGATTTGTCTTGCCGTGCAGACCGGCCGCGAGGAAGGTCAATCATGAAATCAGGCATTCATCCCGATTACCACGAAGTTCTGGTGCACTGCGCCTGCGGGCACACGTTTAAGACCCGCTCCACGATCAAAGGTGAAATGCTGCGCGTAGAAATCTGCTCGAACTGCCACCCATTTTTCACGGGCAAGCAGAAGATTTTGGACACCGCCGGACGCATCGAGCGATTCACCAAGAAATACGCTGGCAGCCAGAAGCCGGTCGCGACGAAATAACACAAATTACTTGAAAATGATTTGCGCGCCGACGTGACGACGCTGGACTTGCGTCCGCGCGCGAAGATTTTCCCACAACCAACGTCTGCCGAAAATTTGCCGCCGGTGTAGAATGCCGGTGAACGATGGCCACGCAACCTGCTCCACAACCAGACGCGTTTGAATTCGTCGGCGTTGAAGCGGCGATTCCACGCGTCACACTTCGCAACGCGTTCGCGCATCCTTATGATTCGGCCATCGCCGCGGCTCGCACGTGCTACGCGCCGCGCATCATCGGCCCCGAGGAAGTGAATGACAAGCAGCGCGTGATGATCGGCGCCGCCACTTTTTACGGCGGCCATCACACCGTCTATCAGCACGCGCATTTTGAATTTGGACTGGAAAACGTCAGCCGGCAGTTCGTCTGGTCATTTCTTCACGCGCATCCGTTTTACAATTCCGAACAGCAGAGCCAGCGATACGTCCGTCTCGATCGTGCGGTCGCGTACGTTCCCGCGGAAGGTCCCGGCTTCGGCGCCGTCGAGCGCGCCATCTATGAGCGCGCTATCGCCCGCGCGTGGGACTACTACCGCGAGCTCAGCGATTTGCTCTTGCCCGAAGCGCGCGAGATTCTGGGCGATATCTGGCACGTTGGACAATTTTCTCATCCGCGCCGCGTGAAAAAAGTGGAAGGGCAGGCAGGAAAGCGTGCCATCGAAGTGGCGCGCTACGTATTGCCCGTTGCCGCAGCCACCACGATGGTGCATACGCTTTCCGGCATTGTGCTGCATCGTCTGTGGCGCATGCAGGCGGCGTGCGATACACCGGCGGAATCGCGTATCGTCGTCGGCGAAATGGTGGCGCGTGTGCGCGAACTGGATCCGCAATTCTTCGATCGCTTCGATAACGAACCGCTCGAATCCATGCCGGAATCCGTGCAGCACGGCGATAGCGAAGAATTCGCGCGGCAATTTGACGCGCAACTCGGCGGCCGCGTATCGAAGCTGGTGGATTGGTCACCGCGCGCGGCGCGCGTCATGGCCATTGCCTACCGCAGTGTCGTCGGCCGGACGGAGGCGCAGTGTTCCGACGGAGAAGCCCTCTCACTCCTGCTTGATCCCGCGCGGAATCCATATCGTTTGCAGACGCTGAATATCGGCGTGCACGCGCCAATGATGCGCGCGCTCCAGCACGCCAATTTCACTTTCGCGAAAAAAATCAGCCACACGGCCGATAGCCAGGATCAGCGGCATCGCATGGTGCCCGGCTCGCGGCCGCTGCTCACGCTTGCCGATACGCGCGAACCGGATTTCATCACGCCGATGCTGATTGCCGGGAATCCGCGCGCGCGCGAAGTCTATCAGCGCGCCATGGCGGACGCCTGGTCCGCGAAAAATGAACTGCTCGATCGCGGCATGCCGCGAGAAATCGCGCTGTATCTGCTTCCCAATGCGAAATCCATCCGTCTGATGGAATCAGGATCGCTTTTGCACCTGCTCCACAAATGGACCATGCGCACCTGCTTCAACGCGCAGGAGGAAATTTATCAGGCGTCCATGGAAGAGCTGGAGCAGCTTCGCGCCGCCGTTCCTGAGCTTGCGCAATTCATCGGCCCGCCATGCTATCTCCGCGCCGGAATTGCCACGCCCATCTGCACGGAAGGCTCGCATTTCTGCGGCGTGAAGGTGTGGACGGATTTTCCGGCGATTCAAAGACGCATATGACCAAGCGCGGCAGTCTGGCGTATTACATGGCCGCGATTGTGTGCGGCAGTTTTTTCTTCACTCTCGCGCAATTCCTAATCGGACGCGAAAGCGGCACATCTTCCAGCGCGGCGGCGTGGGCGCGCGATTTTCTTGGCGCATTTTTTATCGGCACCATTTTTGGATTTGTGCCGCAAGTGGTGGCCGCGTGCGTGCTGCGCGGCATTGCCGGGCCTTTGCGGTGGACCATCGCGTGGCACTGGGCGATGGGCGGCGCGGGCGTATACCTGCTCGTGACCATGATTCTAGGATTGATGGGCGCTGAGTTCGACCGGATTGTCGGCGGCTGGCGCTATGCGAATTCGATCGGATTATTTTTGTTCGGCCAGGCGGGCATGGCCGTTCATAGCGGCATCTGGCAGACGCTTGTCGGCGGCGCGATGACCTCGCTGGTGTTGTTCTCCGTTCATCGCGCATTCGCACGCGACGACACCATGCAGCAGAAGCCCGTTTGACTTTGCCGCGCCGCGCCGCTATTCTCCCGTTTGGAAATGATTTCGATGTTCGCTTCCTTCTATTAGGGCTCCTCTATCCGGCGCATATGCGCCCCCGGTGACGCTCGTCTTTTTCCGTTTTCTTGCTTCATTCACACTTTCGGGCCGCTCTGTTCGCGCGGTGAGAGATTCGATTCATGGCCAAGTTAACGCTGTACGAAAAACTCAATCAGTTAGAAGCGCGCTACGAGGAGATGACGGCGCAGCTTTCTTCGCCCGAAGTGCTGGCCGATTCCGCGCGCATTCAGAAGCTGGCGAAGATGCACGCCGAGCTCGCCGAAGTCGTAAAGAAATACCGCGCGTGGAAGCAAATTGACCAGGGTCTGCGCGACGCGAAGGCGATGACCGCCGACACCGATGCCGAAATGCGCCAGCTTGCGCACGAAGAAGAAAAGAAGCTTACGGCGCAGAAGGAAGCGGCGGAAGAAGAATTGAAGATGTTGCTTCTGCCTAAAGATCCGCTCGACGAAAAAAACGTCATCCTGGAAATTCGCGCCGGAACCGGCGGAGACGAGGCCGGCCTTTTCGCTGGAGAACTTTTCCGAATGTATTCGCGCTACGCCGAATCGCAGGGCTGGAAGGTGGAAGTGTTGGAAAGTTCGCCCACCTCGCTGGGCGGAGTGAAGGACATCACCGCCGCGATCTCCGGTCAAAAAGTTTATTCAAAATTGAAATATGAAAGCGGCGTGCATCGCGTGCAGCGCGTGCCGGCCACCGAACAACAGGGACGCATTCACACCAGCGCCGCAACCGTCGCCGTGCTGCCCGAAGCGGACGAAATCGACATTAAGATCGAAGCGAAGGATTTGCGCATTGACACATTTTGCTCGTCCGGTCCCGGCGGCCAATCCGTGAATACCACTTATTCCGCGGTGCGCATCACGCACATTCCCACCGGCACCGTGGTATCGCAACAGGACGAAAAATCGCAAATCAAAAATCGCGCCAAGGCTATGCGCGTGCTTCGCGCGCGGCTGTATGAAATGGAGCGCTCCAAGCAGCACGAGGCCATCGCTGCCGAGCGCCGCGGGCAAATTGGCTCCGGTGACCGCAGCGAGAAAATTCGGACGTATAACTTCCCGCAGAACCGCGTGACGGACCACCGCATCGGCGTCACACTGCATCAGCTGGGCGACGCGATGGACGGAAAAATCGGCCCGTTGGTCGACGCGCTTGTCTCACATTTTCAAGCCGAGCGCCTGAAGCAGGAACTCGACCAAGCCTGAGGAATCGAATGTCCCATGCCGCACCGCAATCTTCAGCCGCCACCGCCGGCGAAGCTCTGCGCGAAGGCGTGCGCCGCTTGGAAACCGCAGGAGTTCCGAGCGCCGCGCTCGCAGCTGAACTTCTGTTGCTTCACACGCTCGGCCGCGATCGCGCCTGGCTCTACGCGCATCCTGAGCACATGCTAGACGCTTTGCAATCGGAAAACTTTTTCGCGTTACTCGATCAACGCGCGGCCGGCGTGCCGACACAATATTTGACCGGCAAGCAGGAATTTTGGGGACTCGATTTCGAAGTCACGCCTGCTGTGTTAATTCCCCGCTCTGAAACAGAGCACATCGTCGAAGTGTCGCTCGCGCGGCTTGGCAATTCGCGACGGAACTCTTCGCTCCTCGTCGCTGAGGTCGGCACAGGTTCTGGCTGCATCGCAGTTGCACTCGCGAAAGAATTGCCGCGCGCAAAACTTTTCGCGACGGATATTTCGCGGGATGCTCTCGCCGTCGCGCGAAGAAATACAGAGCGGCACGGCGTCGCCCATCGCATCCAGCTCATCGAATGCAATTTGCTCGAAGGCGTTTCCACAAGCGCGCAAGATTCGAGCGACATGCCGGTCGCGCTCGATCTCGTCGTCAGCAATCCTCCTTACGTCGCGCAACGTGACGCGGAAACATTGCCGCTTGACGTTCGCAAGCATGAACCCGCCATCGCGCTTTTTGCTGGTGACGATGGCCTCTCACTTTATCCCACGCTGATCGCGCAAGCCGGTCTGCATCTGAAGCCCGGCGGATTGCTCGTGATGGAATTGGGCCTCGGCCAATTTGAATCGGTCGGCGAAATGCTGGATGCGTCGCGCGGCTGGACAAACGTGAGCGCCATGCAGGATCTTGCCGGAATTATTCGCGTGATCTCCGCCGTTCGCGGCTAGCGAAAGATCTCATGCCGAATCTCGCTCGATTCCGCGCCAAGCACAATGAGGCGGGCGAAGACTCGCGCTCGTCTGAAAACGCAGTCGCTTCAATCCTGCACCTCGATATGGACGCGTTCTACGTTTCGGTTGAGCTGCTGGAGCGCCCGGAGCTGCGCGGAAAAGCGGTCATTGTCGGCGGCAGGCCGGACGCGCGCGGCGTAGTTTCCGCGGCCAGTTACGAGGCGCGCAAGTTCGGTGTGCATTCCGCGATGCCGTTGCGCACTGCCGCAAAGCTCTGCCCGCACGCCGTTTTTCTCGACGTGCGCCACGATCTGTACGAGCAATGGTCGGATCGCGTCGCAAAAATTCTGACGAAATATTCTCCGACCGTCGAAATGGCTTCCATCGACGAGGCGTATCTGGATTTTGCGGGCACCACCCTCCTTCTTGGCCCTCCCATGGCCGCCGCACATTCGCTGCTCACGGAAATCACGCACACCACCGGCCTTCCTTGCTCTGCGGGACTTGCCGCCACGCGTCTTGTCGCAAAAGTCGCCAGCGATCAGGCCAAGCCGCGTGGGCTGCTCTGCATCCCTCCCGGAGCGGAGGAAGTTTTTCTCGCGCCCCTCAGCGTGCGCCGCATTCCCGGCATCGGCAAAGTCACCGAAAAAGCGCTGAACGCGATGGGGATTACAACCGTTGGCCAGCTTGCCGCGATGCGGCGCGAAAAATTGGAAGATGGATTCGGCCGATGGGGTGACGCGCTTTACCAAAAATCGCGCGGGCAGGATGCGTTTGAGTTTTTCCTGGACGCCGAGGCGAAATCGATCTCGCACAATCACACGTTCGGCGAGGACACAGACGATGTGGAAGAGCTGCGCGCAACGCTCAGCCATTTAGGGCAAAAAACGTGCAAGCGCATGCGCGACGCCGGCCTTTCTGCGCGCACCATTACCCTGACGATTCGCTACGCCGGCTTCCAAACCACCACGCATTCGCACACTTTTACCGAATCCACCAATCTCGATTCCGTGATTCTTGGAAAAACCCGCGAGCTATTCGAGTCCCGCTGGCAGCGCCCTCGCAAAATCCGCTTGCTGGGAGTGGCGTTCACGAATTTCACTCACGGTGAACAGCAACTCGATTTGCTAACCGGCGCGCAAAACGAAAAATTGGCGCGGCTCGCTCGCACCACGGATAAGCTGCGCGACAGATTCGGCTTCTCGAAGATTCAGTACGGCGGCTCGCTTGACCGTAAAACCGATTCCCGCGATTGAAATACCAACCCGCAACACTCGCTGCTTTGGCGCTTGGCGCGCATCACGGCGCGGCGGATAATTGATCTATGAAGAGCGGGTCCGAATCACGCGAATTGGCGGTGGAAATCTGCCGCACGCTCCACAATCTGGGGTACGAGGCCTACTTAGTGGGCGGATGTGTGCGCGATGAACTCCTCGGTCGTATTCCTGCTGATTACGACATAGCGACGCGCGCAACCCCGACGCTGATCCAGCAGCTTTTCCCTGAGAGTTTAATGGTCGGTGCAGTTTTTGGCGTTGTGATTGTCAGAAAAAAAGACACTCACGTGGAGGTTGCGACATTTCGCTCTGACGTCGGCTACTCAGATGGTCGACATCCAGACCATGTGATTTTCAGCTCGAGCGCAGAAGAAGATGTACGTCGTCGTGATTTCACGATCAACGGACTGCTTCTGGACCCGCTCGAAGGCAATCGAATCTTGGACTTCGTCGGTGGTCAGGCGGACATCGAAGCGAGGATTATCCGCACCATCGGCGAGCCGGTTTTGCGTTTTACGGAAGATAAGCTCCGCCTGGTGCGAGCCGTGCGTTTTGCTGCGCGGTTCGGCTACACGATTGAAGCCCGGACGTTCGCCGCGATAAAGCAGCTCGCGCCGCAAATCACACAGGTCTCGGCGGAGCGAATTCGCGAAGAGCTCACAAAGATTCTCACCGAAGGCTCCGCGCGCCGCGGCTTTGAACTGCTTGACGAAAGCGGGTTGCTCGCAGTCGTTCTGCCGGAAGTCGCGCGCATGAAGGGAGTGCAGCAGCCCCCGGAATATCATCCTGAAGGCGACGTCTGGATCCACACGCGCATGATCCTTGAAAATTTGCCCGCCGGTGTTTCACCGACGCTCGCCTGGGGAGCGTTGTTGCATGACGTTGGCAAGCCGCCGACGTTCAAATCGGCCGCTCAGACCGGCGATCGAATTCGATTTGACGAGCACGCCGAAATCGGCGCGCGTATTGCGGAAGCGATCTGTGAGCGCCTGCGATTCTCCAATGATGATACCGCCCAGATTTCCGCTCTTGTCAGTAGCCACATGCGGTTCAAAGATGTGATGCAGATGCGCCAATCCACCCTGAAGCGCTTTGTTCGCCCGCCGCATTTTGGTGAGCACCTCGAATTGCACCGGCTGGACTGCATGGCGTCTCACCGGTTGCTGGGCAATTGGGAATTTGTTCGCAATTTCATCGCGGAAACGCCGCCGGAGCAGGTCCGGCCCGCGCGGCTGGTAAACGGTGACGACCTCCTGGCTCTCGGCTTTCGGCCAGGTCCCAGATTCCGCGAGATTCTGCAAGCCGTCGAGGACGCGCAGCTGGAGGGCAAGCTCCAGGACAGAGAGCAGGCTCTGCAATACGTGAGGAAGGAATTCTTAAAGTCGGCAGCCAAGGCCTAGGACTAGCCAGTGCTTGCGGGCTGATCGTCGATGTCTATTTAAGTATATGAATATACGCCGCTTAGATGAATAACGGACATCGGTCAGCCAGCACTTGCAATTTGTTACGTTTTGATTTACGATGTTTAGCGCGATACACTCAGCATTTCTTAGCGTATGAGATTTAGTGTTGTGAAACCCTTCTTCTGCCGACGCATCTAACTTATCGGGAGATGAAATCCTATTGAATCGGAGGGTTTCAGAGGCGACCCATGGCAGAAAAGCAAATTACGATCCCAAGCGAACTACCGATCCTACCTGTACGGGATATAGTTTTATTTCCCGGCGGAGTCACGCCGCTACCGATCGGCCGCGAAACTTCTCTGTCTCTTGTGAACTCTTTGCAGGGAGAAGAAAAATTAATCGGCGTCGTCGCGCAGCTGGATCCCCGCGTTGACGATCCGAGCGGCGCTGACTTGCATGCTGTTGGCACGGCGGCAAAGCTGCACAAAACCGTCAAGATGCCAAACGGCAACATGGTGATTTTCCTGGAAGGCCTGCAGCGCATACGCATCGCCGAGGTAGTCAGCCTGCGGCCATTCATGCGCGCGAAGGTGGAAGTCCATCCGGACGTGAGCGGCGGGCTGGATTCTGAATTGACGGCGCTGGAGCGCAACGCACAGTCATTGTTCCGTGACGTCGTCGCGCGTTCGCCGCAACTTTCCGACGATTTGCAGACCGTCGTCCTAAATATCGAAGACCCCGGCCGCCTGGCGGATTTCATCGCCGGCATGCTGCCTTCGCTCAACACCCTCATCAAACAGGAATTGCTAGAGACGGCGTCAGTGCGCAAGCGGCTGGAAACGCTCATCCGTGAAATGAGCAAGGAACTCGAAGTCCTCGAGCTGAAGAACAAGATTCAAGAGCAGGTGCAGGAACAGGTCAGCCAGAGCCAGCGCGAATACCTGTTGCGCGAACAGATGAAGGCTATTCAGAAGGAGCTGGGCGAAAACGAGGACGGCGAAGCGGAAGTCGTCGAGCTACGGAAGAAAGTGGCTGAATCCGGTATGTCGCCCGAAGCCACGAAAGAATGCGAGCGGGAACTGAAGCGCCTGGAACGCATGACGCCCTCGTCCGCGGAGTACATGGTCACGCGTACTTATCTGGAATGGATGACGTCGCTGCCCTGGGCGAAATCATCCGGCGCAGAAACCATTGACATCGCCAAGGCGCAGCAAATCCTGGACGAGGATCACTACGACCTCGAAAAAGTGAAGCAGCGCATTCTGGATTACCTGGCCGTGAAAAAACTTCAGCCGGGAATGAAGGGTCCCATCTTGTGCTTCCTCGGGCCTCCAGGAGTAGGCAAGACTTCGCTGGGCAAGTCCATCGCGCGAGCCATGGGCCGCAAGTTTGTCCGCATCTCGCTCGGAGGGATGCACGATGAGGCGGAAATCCGCGGCCATCGCCGGACATACATTGGCGCGCTACCCGGACAGATTCTGCAGGGCCTGCGCCGAGGCGAAGTGAACGACCCCGTGTTCATGCTCGACGAAGTGGATAAGCTCGGCCGCGATTTCCGCGGCGATCCTTCTTCGGCGCTGATGGAAGTTCTCGACCCGGAGCAGAACGCCAGCTTCCGCGATCATTATCTCGATGTGCCGTTCGATCTCTCGAAGGTGATTTTTATTTGCACCGCGAACTGGATCGATCCGATTCCGGAGCCGTTGCGCGACCGCATGGAGATCATCGAACTGGCGGGCTACACGGAAGAAGAAAAGCTAAACATCGCCCGGAAGTATCTGATTCCGAAACAGGCGGAAGAGCACGGCCTGAAAATCGGCGAACAGTTTGAATTCACCGATGATGGGCTGCGCCAGCTGATCACGGGTTACACACGCGAAGCCGGCGTGCGCAACTTGGAGCGCGAAATTGCCACGCTGGTGCGCAAGCAGGCTCGCCGAATCGCCGAAGGTGCGACGGAAAAACTCCTGATCACGCCAGAAGTCGTTCACGAAGTGCTGGGCGTGCCAAAATTTCACGCGGAAAGGGAAGTGGAGGAGCGCGTCAAGCGGCCCGGAGTCGCCGTGGGACTTGTCTGGACGCCCGTTGGCGGCGACATCGTCTTCATCGAAGCCACCAACATGCGCGGCGGCAAGCAATTCACCATGACGGGCCATCTTGGCGAAGTCATGCAGGAATCCATGACCGCGGCTCTTTCCTGGGTGCGCGCCAATGCCGAACGCTACGGCGTGGACCCGGATTTCTTCCGCAAGCAGGACTTGCACATTCACGTGCCGAGCGGCGCTGTGCCGAAGGATGGCCCTTCGGCCGGCGTTGCGATGGTCACGGCGCTGGTAAGCTTGCTCACCGGCAGGCCGGTGCGCCCGCGCGTGGCGATGACGGGCGAAATTTCACTGCTCGGCGTCGTGCTGCCCATCGGCGGAGTGAAGGAAAAAGTCCTCGGCGCACGGAGAGCGGGCATCAAGGAAGTAATCTTGCCCGCGGAAAACGAGCCGAATGTGAAGGAAGACCTGCAACCCCACATGCTCGAGGGCATGAAGATTCATTACGCCCGAACGGTGGATCAGGTTCTGGAACTGGCGCTCGAAAAAGCGCCGTCGCTTCCGGTGCCTTCCGAGAAGCGCCGTGCCACCAGCCAGCCCGGCCAGCCGCCGGTGATTCCACCTGTTCACTAAACAATTCATCCAATAATGCCGGAGCCGCCGACCATGCGTCTCCGGCATTTGTTTTTCCGCTGCACACGCCTCATTAATTTTGAGCGGGTACTTGCGCTCCCGGCCGACTTCGCGTAGACCTTTTTTCTCCGATGCCTCGCACGCAATATCCGAATCCTGGCGCCGCGCAAAAGTTGGTGGCGCGTATGCTCGCCGCGCTTGGCAATGGCGGACTTGCGGCCGGATTTATCGAAAGCTACGCCCGGCAATTTGATCGTCCCGAGGCGAGCGCCCATCCCGACCGCCGCCGTGAGCTTGAAGTCATCCTCACGCGCGAAATCCTGCTCGCCATGACGGCACGCATCGCCGCCCGGCTTGAAGAAAACGAAATTGCTCGTAGCTCAAGACGCGGCGGCCGCGGCGAGCCGCAGAATCCAACTATCATTCTCCGCGATTTGCTCGCAGCCCTGGTGCGCGAATCGAAGTGGACCGCCGGCGACGCAATGGAATTTCAGATGGATTTGGAGATTTACCGCCGGCTCGCCGCGGCGTCGCGCGCGATCGGCTCGCGCCCGGCCGCTGCGCTTTCGCGCAAAACGATCGGCGGCCCGTTCGTGGACCGTTGTGCGATTCTGCTGGATCCTTCCATGATTGAAAACGCGGGCCGCGCGGCAGGGAAATTCCTTCAGCAGATCGAATCGCTCACCGATAGATTGTTCGCGGAAATTTCGCAGCCACCGGACAAAACTGTGCAGCGATAGGTTATGCATCATCGGTCACGGCTGTCAGCCCCCGTCCAAATAGCGGCTGCCCCGCAAGCGCGGTCTTCATGCCGTAAATCACAATCGCGGCAATGATCGCCACGCCAAACCAGCCCATCCACGCGTACCACGCGGAAGTGTCCGGCGTGATCGGCGCCAAGCTTACTTGTCTGACGTAATAATAGATGACGGTTGCCAAGAGCCCGAACCTTAGCAGTACAAATAAAAGCAGTGCGACGGCGAAGGTCGGCACCACGTAGGTATCGACCAGCGATCCGCCTCCCAGCGCGGATTGTCCGATGAAAATCGCGGCGAAAATCGCGATGGTTACCCAGCGATTGCGCACGATGATTTGCACGAGCACAATCACCATCAGCAGCACCAGACCGTTGAAGACCGCCGACACGAGTGACGAAAGTGTCTGCGCGAAGACGGAGCGTCCTGCATCCATCACTGAAAACGCAACCGCGTTCGGTATCGGCGGTGGCAGACCGCGCCAGCCATCGTAAGTCGCATGCGCTGCAGAAAGCACCAGCGCGAACAAACCCAGCGCGGCGCCGACCAGCATATCCCTGCCAATCAGCGGATCATTGAAGTTGCCTTGCAGCAAACGGTTCCACGAAATTAGCAGGCTCGGCATTCGCCGCCGCACAATCGGCTCCAGCGCGATGTACAACATCCACATGAATACCGCCGCGAGGCAGGCCCACGCGAGGTCAAGCGTCAAGCTGTACGCCTCCCACGTCGCGGCAATGTGTGTTGCGCCCAGGGCCCACGTAAGCACTTCCATGATCAGCACAAGGAGCGCCAGCCGGATCGAGCCGCTCATATCTACGCGCTTCTTGCGGAAATTGGCCCTCGTCAGCACAATGCCCGCCACCAGCACGCTCAGCACGATGCACACGGCGAAAATCGCCGAAATCCTGTTCGCCTGATTCGAATCCGAACTCTGCCCGGGCCTCGGAGTCCACGGACCGATTTCTGTGAAATAGACGGGCCGGCCCCGGTACGCCGCCGCCTCGATCGTCATCGCAACATTTTGCCGATCCAGCGAAGGCGTCGTCCAGGCCATTCGCGCGTCCGCAAATGAGGGAGGGTTCCAGCCCGGAGCGATCGGCTTGCACGCAGCTGGATCGAATCCCGCAGCTGTCAGCAGTTTGTTCCAATCCGGACTCGGCAGAGGCGGCGCAGTTTCCGGCGGAGCGAGTTCTTGCGTGACGACCTCGAAATACTGCAGCCTGCCATCCGGATCGAGGCCAATTTCGATCATCCCGCGATCTTCCATCGGCGGATCGCTCGAACTCACCTGTCCCTGAAATCCATTTCCCAGAATTTGCCGAGCGGCAAAAAATGTGGGGCTTTGGCGATACCAGAAACTCACCGCCTCGCGTCCGCGGCTCCATCGATTTGCAGATTGGTCGTACGCGCGAATGTAGGCGATGTAATCTGCGTCCACATCGAAGCCCTTGGCGGTTTCGTAAGGCGTCCGCGTGTAGCCGAAAGAGTGGATCAATTCTTTCGCGCGGTCTTCCAGCACGTCCGGCGATTTGGGCAGCCCAACGGCGCGATAGAGCCGCGTCCATCCGCTCACAGCGAAGAGAAACGCCATGCATGCCGCGGCGATCCCCACGCACGACCAAACAAACCAAGGACGAATACCTTCCTTGCCTCCTGCCGCAGCGACCATTTCCGGTGACGGCGTTTCTCCCGCCGCCAGAGCCGCAGCGAGCGGGTCGCCTCCCGGCAGCGCTGCCGCCACTTGCAGCGCTGACGCTGGCCGCTTCGCAGGATCTTTCTCAAGGCACCGCTCAATCACGCGCTCGATGAGCGGATCTAGATCCTTCACGAGCGTAGTGGGGTTTGTTGGCGAGGATGATTCTCGTTGCTTGCTCAATTCCTGCAGCGTCGGCGCGTCAAACGCGCGCTTGCCGGTGAAAATCTCGTACAGCACCAATCCCAGCGCGTAGATGTCGCTCTTGGGGGTCACTTCGGCCCCGGCGATCTGCTCGGGAGCCATGTACGCCGGCGTACCCGCGCGAATTTCCGCCGCGTGAATGTCACCGGCCAGGCTGGCCAGACCAAAATCCGTGATGCGCACGCGCCCGCGCCCATCGAGCATCACGTTCGCCGGCTTCAGATCGCGATGCAGCAGTCCTTGCTCGTGCGCGGCGGCCAGTCCGGCGCAGATTTGGCGTGCGATTTCGAGGCCTTTGTCCTGCGGGAATCGGCCAATGCGGCGCAGCAGGGAAGAAAGGTCTTCGCCATCCACGTACTCCATGGTGATGAACGGCGCGCCGTCGGCTACCCCGATATCGAATACGCGGCAGACATTTGGATGCGAAACCTGCCGCGCCACGCGAACTTCCTTGTGAAATCGTTCCAGCGCGGCTTGATCGTTGGTTAATTCCTTCGGCAGAAATTTCAGCGCGACTTCCTGCTGCAGCGTCAAATCTTCTGCGCGGAAGACTTCACCCATCCCGCCGCGGCCCAGCGCCGCCACAATCCGATAGCGACTCGCCAGAATTGTGCCTGCAGCGAATCGCCCGGTGCCGGACCAGCTCGAACCGGAACTACTCGTTGACGTTGCGGAATCGGAACGATGTGAAGGCGGTCGCGAACCGCTTGCGGCGGGCGTACGCTCGATCGTCTGATCACCGACCAGTGTCGGCGTTGCGCTCATGTCCAGCGACGCGCCGCAATTCAGGCAGAATCGGCTCGATGCCGGAATATCTTTTGAGCAGGAAGGGCAGCGCATTTGGCCGTAAGTCTACCATCTTCAATAAATCCGCCAAACGCCCCGCTCAACGTGGCGCGCCTCGCGTGTGGATCCTGTCATCGCCGGCTATTGTTGAATCGGCTCAATCACCACGGCCGTGCCGTACGCCAGCACCTCCGTCACGCCGTTCATGATTTCCGTCGCGTCGTAACGCATCCCGATGATGCCGTTCCCGCCGCGCGTCACGGCGTGGTCCACCATCAGCTCAAACGCGTCCTCGCGCGTTTTTTCACACAGCTCCGTGAAGATCGTAATGTTGCCTCCGACGATCGTTTGCAGCGCCGCGCCCAGATTTCCAATCACGCTGCGCGACCGCACCACGATTCCGCGCACAATTCCGATGGTCCGCACGATGCGGAACCCGTCCAATGTAAACGCCGTCGTCACTCTTGCAGGATCCATTCTTAATGGCATTCTTTCCCCCTTTCCAATCGCGAAACTCGCGCGCGATTCTAACCTCAAATAGCCCCGCTCGCATGCGAGAATCGCCGCGATGGACCTCCCTTCGATCCTGCAGGACATCTTCTATGTTTTGGTCGCGGCACAACTCTGCATGGGCCTGTGGTCGGTCTGGACCGGAATCCAGTGGCTCGCCATGGCTCGCAGAAGCATGGCCACGCATCCGGGATTTTTTGCGCCTCGAGCGGCGCTGATCTGTCCCTGCAAGAATCTTGAGCCCGGCCTGGAGCAGAACCTCACCGCTCTTTGTTCGCAGGATTATCCCAACTACGAAGTTTTTTTCGCACTCGCGCGCGCCGATGACCCCGCATACGAAATCGTGCGCCGAGTGACGCAAAAAAGCTCTGTCCCGGCTCACATTGTCATCGCGGGCCGACCGGAAAATTGCAGCGAAAAAGTAAGCAATCTCCGCGCCGTCGTCGAACAGCTCGACCCGGCTTTCAACGTATATGCATTCGCTGATTCGGACGGCCGCCCCGGCCGCCAGTGGCTCGCTCACCTGGTTGCACCGCTCAGTGACGATCGCATCGGCGCCGCCACTTCGTTCCGCTGGTGGATTCCGGATCGCGGCGGCTTCTGGACCGCGCTCGGCGCCTCATGGGATGCGAGCATAGTCACCCTGTTGGGCAATCACGAAAGAAATTTCTGCTGGGGCGGCGCGACGGCCATTCGCCGCGACGTCTTTGAATCCACCGGCGTTCGCATGCGCTGGATGCGCGCGCTCAGCGACGATTGGACACTGACGAACGCTCTGCGCGCGAACGGCCGGCACATCAAGTTTGTGCCCGAATGCCTGGTTCCCTCCGTGCATGATGTAAGCGCGCACGAACTGCTCGAATTTACCAATCGCCAGATGATTATCACTCGCGTCTATTCGCCGAAAACTTGGACGGGCGGCGCGCTCGCGCACTTGCTCTATTGCACGACTCTTCTGTTCGGCATTGCACTGGTTGCATCCAACCTGGCATTCGGGCTGCCAGTAATTCCTCTGCTGGTTCCTCTTTTTTTGGTTGTCCTATTGTCGGCTGCAAAGGGTGTTCTTCGCTGGATCGCTGTCAGCGAATTGCTGCCAAACTGGAAAACTCCGCTCACCAATTATGCCTGGGCTTGGACGATCCTCGCTCCGCTTACGCCGTTTCTATACGCCTTAAATTTTGCTGTCTCTGCATCCACCCGGCACATTGTCTGGCGCGGAATACGCTATCATCTCGTCTCCGAAACGCAGACGCGCATTCTGTAGGAGGCGAAATGAGTTATGCCACGAAGCACCTGATCCCCGGTGAAACGTTGATCTACGAGACGCGCCTTCACTGGGTCACGCTCGTCTGGCATTCCTTCCTCGCCGTCGTTTTTCTAGCCGCGCCTGCGGTTGCGCTCCTCATCTATTACCGCGACCGCCAGTACGTCGAGTGGATCTCCGGCGTGCTTTTGCTCGCGGCCATCGTCGTGATCTGGGCCGGAATGATTCGGCGCAACGCTACGGAAATGGCTGTCACAAATAAGCGCGTGCTGATCAAGCAGGGAATTTTCGGCCGCCGAACGCTCGAACTTCTTTTTCAAAAAGTGGAAAGCATCACTGTGGAAGAATCGATGATGGGCCGCGTGCTCGGTTACGGCACCGTCGTGATTAAAGGCACCGGAGGCACGCCTGAACCGTTCGACCGCATCGCCTCGCCCCTCGTTTTTCGTCGCCATGTCGAAGAGCAAATCGCCGCGCTCGCACCCTAACCGACCATCTTCATGATCGGTCCGGCGAACCTCTTCAAGTAGCTATCCATTTCCTTCACACGCAAAATCTTTGCGAGCACAACCGTCAAAATCAGCCCGGCGATCGTCGTCACAGACAAATCCAACAGCGCTCCATGGAACGACCGCCAGGAAACGCGCTCGCCGAGCCATCCCACTAATTCCCAGCACGCAAATCCCGCCGCGGCGGACGCCAGCACAACCTTTCCGAAAAATCCAAGCAGTGACTTCAATCCATGCCCGTGCGTTTTTCGGATCAGCAACACGAACAAAATAATTGTATAAGCCGAAATTCCAACCGAACTGGCCGCCGCAAGTCCCAGATGCTGCATGCGGTGGTACAGGAACCAATACACCGGTAGATTCAGCAGGGTGATGGCCGTGCCAACCACCGCTGGCGTGATCGTGTCATGCATCGCATAAAACGCTCGTGCCAGGATGTTTTGCGCGCCCCACGCGAACATGCCGAGCGAAAACCACACCAGCGTCCCGGCCGTGGCGATCAAATCGGTCTCCGTCAGTCGCGTGTGCGAATACACCAGATGAACCAGAGGCAAGCTCTGCGCAACCGTCAATGCGGTAATCGGCGTCAGCAGCAGAATCAATCCCTTCATCGTGCCGGTCAGAATTTTGTCCAGTTCATCGAAGCGTTTTTCTGAAAAGAGATGTGCCAGCACGGGGAATGACGCTACGCCGATGGCCTGCCCCACCACTCCAAGCGGCACTTGCATCAATCGCTTGGAATAGCTCAGCCAGGTGATCGAAGCTGCCTGCAAATGTGAGCCGAACCATCGGATGATCCAGTCGTCCGTGAAACTCAGCGAAAGCGCCAGCATGATCGGCACCGCCAGCTTGATGAACAGAATGAATCCCGGATGCCAAATCCGCAGCGACGGCGTGAATTTCGCTCCTGCGCGCGTGGCTCCATAAACCTGCAGCAGAAAATTTCCGGCAATCGCGCCGATAAGCACGCCCACTGCGAATCCCGTGATTCCCATCCGCGACGCCAGTAGTACGCCGCACAAAATGATTCCAATGTTGTAAATCAACGGCGCGAGCGACGGCACGATGAACTGGTTTTTCGCGTATTGCACCGCGCTCAGAATTCCGCCCATGTAGAAACAGAATTGCGCCGGCAACATCAGTCGCGTCAGCGCCACCACGCGCGCTCTTTCGGCGGGGCCGAACCCGGGCGCGATCAACCCCACCAGCTGCGGCGCGAATATTTCCGCGCCGATCACCACCGCAATCAGCACCAGCCCCATGAACGAAACCACAATGGAAAATACTCGCCAGCCTTCGTCTTCTTCTTTGGCCGCCAGATATTTCGAGAACACCGGAATGAATGTCACACTCAGCGAGCCTGCGGCCACCAGATAATTCAGGAAATCCGGCAGCGTGAACGCGACGTAATATGCGTCCGTGGTTCCATTTGCGCCGACCTCCCGCGCCACTGCCCATTCGCGTCCGAACCCCAGCACGCGGCTCAGCAGCACGCTGGTCATCACGACTCCGGTGGAAAACGCGATCTGCTTCCCCAGCGCGTGCGTGGGTTTTTGCGAGGCGGCTTCGCCCGCGTTCAAAGGTGAATCAGTTGCCATGTTGGAAGGAATTGTGGCGGATTGCACGCCGTGGCGTCACGCTTCGGTTTTGAACCGGTTGCGCAATCCGCACGCCGCGTGAAAATGTGTTTTACAGCTCAAGCCTTTGTAGCTCGTCCTGTACTGCAAGGGCGGTGGTTTTCGCAGCGCATGCCTCGGCAGAAATCTGGCAACAGGATTTTCTGTCGTCTTATTTTCCAGACAGAAATGGAAAATGACTCGACGCGCCCATGAAGAAAAGCATCGGAAAGGAAATCCAAAAATTTAGCCGCGCCGTCACGAATGAAAGCCGCGCGACCTTCGCTGCCTCCGGCGGCATCGGAGCACCGGTCTGCACGCTCGCCGTATGCCACTTGATCAGTTTTTTCTGGCAGCGCCACACAATTCCCCACACGCTCAAAAACATGATCGTGCCCAGCCCGCCGCCCACCGCGATGCACAGCGTGCGATTTCCGGCCGCCGGGCTCGCCGCGATCAGATCCAGCACTAACCATGAAGCCACTGCCAGCACGATCGCTGCCACCACGCCCAGAAGCCAACCGTTCTTGCTTATCGGCGACTGCAGCAGCCCCATCAGAATTGCAAACGCGACCACCCACACCGCAAACCAAATTCCCAGCCACTTTCCCATGAGCCCCGGATCGCCCGCGTTCGCCGCATCCGTCTGCGCCAGAATCATGAAGTAACGAAATCCCGCCAGCCACGCCAGCGCCGCCGAAAATCGGAACCAGCCCATCGCGCGCGGCATCAGCTCCGCATAAACGCGTGAGCGCATTTGCGGATCGCATTTCGCCATCACCGGCGTCGCAATCAGGTTGAAGAAGTAGAGTAGCCCGATCCACGTAATTCCTGCCGCGAAGTGCGTCACCCGCAGCACAATCTGTTCGATTTGCCCGCCGCCGGACGGAAACATCGCATTCAGCTTGTAGAACAGCGCCGCCGGCGCAGCTAGGTGAGACATCGGTGTTTGCTCTTTTCGATTTAGAGCGGTTGCCTGCCGCAGGCAAGCATCACGCCTGCGACAGGCGGCTCATTTGTTCAAGGAAAATTTTCAGTTACTTAGGTCCGGAGCTACAGAATGCGCTTCTCTTTCCTTGTGGGTTGCGGCTTGAGCCGCGATATACCACCAGCCACCTCTCTGGGGCTCAAGCCCTTGAAGCACGCATTCCTACTTCTTCGCCGCCGCGTACATGTCCGCAATCGCGTCCCAGTTCGCCACGTTCCACCACGCTTCCAAATAATCCGCGCGGCGATTTTGATATTTCAAATAGTAGGCGTGCTCCCACACGTCCACTCCAAACACGGTCTTGCCGCCGCTCATCAACGGATTATCCTGGTTCGGCGTGGATTCGATCGCCAGCGTTCCGCCTTTGTTCACCAGCCAGGCCCAGCCGGAGCCGAACCGGCCCATGCCCGCCGCGGCGAATTTCGTTTTGAAATCCGCAAACGACCCGAACGCGGATTTGATCGCCGCAGCCAGATCGCCCTTCGGTTCGCCTCCGCCGTCCTTCTTCATAATTTTCCAGAACATGGAATGATTCCAGTGCCCGCCGCCGTTGTTGCGCACCGCCGTGCGGATATTTTCCGGCACCGAATCAATCTTGCGCATCAAGTCGTCAATCGAAAGCGCCGCCAGGTCGGCGTGCCCTTCCAGCGCCTTGTTTAAGTTGGTCACATATGCGCCGTGGTGCTTGTCGTGGTGAATTTCCATTGTTTTGGCGTCAATGTGTGGTTCCAGCGCGTCGAACGCGTAGGGAAGTGGGGGAAGAACGTGAGCCACGGGACTCTCCTTTTTCTTAGTTGCTTGGGATTCCGCCATGGAACAACCTTTCTGTGGCCATGGGGTGAAAATGCATGATTCCGATGAAGCGCCGCCATTGTATCGCCGCCGCAAGGCGGGACACAACCAGCCGGTATTTTTTTGTTGGCCACTGTTTGTGTAGATGCTCTGTCCGCGCCGATGGATTCGTGCGTGGAATCGCAACCTTCAGCGAGTGGCAGTGATTTTCCCGCGCTCAGTGGCTCGAATCGCTGGTGCAGACCAGATTCGCCGTTCGAGATTTCATGTCGTCTATCAAATCCTGCCGATGAGCCGCCACATAAATGAACAGCAATTGCGCCTTCGCGCGGCAGATGTCGGCGTGAACGGTGTCGCACGCGGTGTTCAGCGAATCTCCCGCGATGTCCTTCGTGATCGCGCAGCCCTTCGTATCCAATCCGCCACGATACAGCGCCGAAAGCGGCACCAGCGCGTCGCCGTTTCCGGACGTCATGTACGCTTCCATGTATGCCACGGCGGCATCGGCCTTTTTGTTTTGCGCCGTCAGGATCTCTCCCTGCAGCATGAAGGTTTTCGGCTGCTCGGGATCGATCACCGCCGCGTTTTGTGCGGTCGCTTGCGCGTCCTGCAAATCGCCCAGCCGGAATAGCGTCAGCGCCAGCTCCGGGAACAACGATTTGGATCCCATCCACGGAATTTCCGCAGCATCGCTTCCGCGAGCGACTTCCGCGGCCACCAGGCGCGCATTCCGCACCGTTTCAATCGCGGCGCCTCGGATCAAGATTTGTAAAGCGCGTTGATATTCCAGTTTGCTCTCCGGCGTCACCGTCATTTGCCCGCCGGGCGCGGCGCGGCGCAGCAAATCTCCCTTTGCCTGATGATAGGTCCCCGCATTCGCGTACGCGTCGCCGAAATTCAGCGCATTGGGCACCGGACCCAGAATCGCTAGGCTCTGATCCGCCTCCGCGATCACCTGATCCAGATTCGCATGGCTCGGATCGGAAATGTAAAGCTCGGTCGCCATCGCGAAATGGCTGGCAAAACTTTCGGGAGTGTCCTCGACCCCGGCCTTGAGCAAAGACATATCGTCCTGCCAATCCAGATTCCGCACCCAGGTGCGCGCACCGAGCGCCGCGATGAAAATACCCAGCACAATCGGCGCGAACTTCGGCGAGCCCACTTTTTTACCGAGCGCATACACGCCAATCACCACGCACGCGGCGAATCCGATGCTCGGCAAATACAGAAACCGGTCCGCCATGATGCTGCCGATCAAGACCAGAAGGTTTGAAGCGGGAATCAGTGTGATGAACGCGAAACCAGCGAAGAAAAATACCGCGCGATTTTTTCCGTACGACCAGCACACCCCGGCAATCACCGCCGCAATCGCGATCCACGCAATCCAATCCAGCACGCTGCCGCGCGCCAGCGGAATTTCCGCGAAATAATAATTCCAGGAAAGCTTCGCGGGCCACGCCAGCAGCCACAAATATCTCGCCAGCACTTTCACCGCCGTCAATCGCGCGGTCCAGAAGCCGGCGCCAAGCAGCGGATTATCCACGTACAAATTTTGCGGCAGAGGCACGTGCGCGAGCACTTGCAGCCGTTGAGACAGGAAAATCAGAATTGGAATCGCCGCAGCCGCAAGTCCAAACAATCCGCGTTGTAGCAGCCGGAGACTAAAACCGCCGCCCGGTTCCCGCTCGCTTTTCCACAATGCAAATTCGCACAGCGGGATCAGCCCCAGAATGCAGATGGCGCTCTCTTTGGAATAGATTCCGATTGCCGACGCAATCATCACGCACGCGAGCCACGCAATCCGCCGCGCTCCCTTCGCATTTCTGCTGAGCCAATACGCCCACAGGCCCGCCAGCACGCCGAATCCGGCCAGCAAATCCGCGCGGCCGATCACATTCGTCACCGATTCCACAAGGATCGGATGCACCGCCCAAATCGCAGCGGTGAACGCCGCCGGCCAGAATTTCCGCAGCGCCGTCAGCGCCAGTCCGTAACACAAAAGAACGTTCACGAAATGCAGCAGAAAATTGAATTCGTGATAGCCCGCGGGCTGGTCGTGATCGCCCATCACCGCCGCGTTGAACATGTACGTCATCGTCGTCAGCGGCCGGTACAGGCCTTTTTGCGGCGGCGTCCACCAGTACGGCAGGCTGAACACCAGCGATACGTTTTTCGTGGTCGCCTGCTGGATGCGCGGGTCCTGCAGGAGAAGCGGATTGCTATCCAGCGTGAATCCGGCGTGAAAAGAATTGGAATAGGCCAGCAGCGCCAGAAAAAACAGCGCTCCACATGCCAGCACGTATTTCATTCGCGGATCGGAGTTCAGGATTTTCGCGAAGACGCCGGAAGATTCCGGCGCGGAGTTTCCCGCGGCGGCATGAGCCCGCGCCGGCTTTTGAGCGGCAGTTTTCCTGTGTCTCGACATGAAGTGTCTACGATGCAAAACGAAAGTATCAGGATGCGCGGAGACTATTGCGGCGCGATGGCAAGTGTCAAGTTGGCTGCACCCCCCACCCCCCTGTTTTTTGTAAGTGCGGAATCTAAACGGCTTTAAGCAGGATTATTCACTTCACAAAAGACTCAGGGAGGTGTATAGATGCACCCTGAGCCGCGCCGAAGATTATCACCTTTACAAAAGCGGCTTCCGGGTGGGAGGACAGCCGTGACGATTTGTGTTGGAGTTCGGTGCAAGGATGGGCTTCTCATCGCAGCCGACCGTCAGATGACATCGCCCAGCTATACATTTCACGAATGCAAACTCCACAGTTTGAAGTGGAAAAACGGAAGGGCTGTGTGGGGATTCACAGCAAAAAATGCCGACATCCTTAACATCTTTTGGCCCAAGCTGGAAGAACGCTTTGCAACTGATGCTGTTATCACGCGGGGCGAAATCGCGGACGCGCTTAAGGAAGTTCTGTCCGCGACTCTCAGCAAGAAAGAACATTTTGCAACGCTGTTTGGCGCATGGACGGACGGCGAAAATTCCATTCTCTTGCATTCCGAAGGCACGATAGTCATGGAGACGGGGCCGTGGGAGATCATCGGTTATGGCGATTCACCGCTATCTAGATATTTGCGTGGGATGTTTCTGAAATGTCCGAATCGGACAGTATTTCAGGCGAGTATGATGGCAATTTATCTTGTTCGACAGGCGAAAACTTATGACGGTCAGTACGTTGGCGGAGGAACGGACGTTTATATGATTGACGAGAATCACTGCACGCGGGTGATTGATGTGGCCCAGACCGATATATTGGAAAAAGAGATGCAGCGCATAGAAGTAATAACGATGGCCTTGTTCGCAACATTGTCCGATAGCGCATCATCTTCTGATTGGATTGAGAGGAGGTATAAAGAATTCAGGGGAAAGGTAGACCCATTCTGCGAAAGAATTCGTCAGATGAAATAAAAAGGCCCGACTGACATCGGGCCTAGTAAATCGGAAGGCGTACACTAAAACCTAACACAGGAGTGTGCGCGATGTATATCTCATTCAAGGTCTTGAAAGGATATGTTACAGCGTCACGTCCTTCGGAGGAATTATTTGCCAACCAATGGATTGGAGGAATTGCAAAGTGTAGGAAGCGGCGTCCGTCAGTCGCCACTCGCAATTCTTCCCGATATAACAGGAAGTCAGCTTTGAGGGGCCGCCTTGATAAATGAGAACGCATTTTTCAAAAGTGCAATTTACATAGGCGTTTCCATCTAGAAAGATTGTGGAATCTTTGAAAGTTTTTCCGATTATTTGCGGCAGATTTTTGAATTGGCCCAGCTCGATTGGCATGGTTTCTCCTATGCGGCATCCTTTGTGAGTGTTTTGAAAGTGAGAGCGGGAGCCGTAATCATGTGCCGCAGCGTATCTGTGAAGATGTCGGCATCTCCACGGCGATTGAATCGGAAGGTCATTTCGTTTAGGTAAGAGGCTAGATGCTTTGCGCTGACATTATGCCACGTGCCCATGATCCCGCGCTTAAGAAGCGAGAATGCGGATTCTACGGTATTGGTGTGAACCAAACCAGAGACGTATTCTTTCTTGTGGCAGATGGTCTTGTGCGCGGCTGCTTGCTTTCCCTTGAGGCCAAAAGGGTAGATGGTGGATTCATCGGTGATAATCACGTCCACATCCTCGCTGAGGTTCTCGCTCACAATTTGGCGCACGGTCTTGGCATTGGCATCCTTAGCATGGATGAATCGCAACTCGCCGTTTCGCTTGCGGATACCGAATACGACTTCCTTTTCCTTTCGGCGCATCCATCGGCGCGGTTTACCGCCGACGTAGGTTTCATCCATTTCGACTGTGCCGTCCATGAGTGGCTTGGCTTCTTGCATCGCTGCGCGAATCCGGTGGCACAGATGCCATGCAGTTTTGTATCCGCCGATGCCGAGCGTCCGTTGAATCTGGCACGCGCTAATGCCCTTCTTGGCTTCGCACAGAAGCAGCGTAGCGGCGAACCACGTCGTCAATGGCAGGTGCGAGTCATTGAACACCGTTCCAGCGGTCACGGAAAACTGGTAGTCACAGTCTTTGCAGTAGAAAAGCTGTTTCTCAGTCTCAAGGGCCACAACGGGCTGTTTGCAGCGAAGGCAACGCGGGCCTTCGGGCCAACGGAGACGGGCCAGCATTTCGCGGCACTTGGCGTCAGTGGAGAACATGGTGTTTACGTCAATTAGATTCACAGGGAGCCTCCAATGGAGAAAGACCACAGGGACAGGCTGCTAAAGCGCGTCCCTACTCGGAAGTTGCTGGCGAGCATCAAGAGAGACCTTCGGCGGGTAATCCGCGCGTCGGCTTCCGCCAGCAAACCCAAGAAGAAGTGATACATAGCGTCCATGAAGGAATTAGACCATGAAGCCTTACTTTTGTAAAGTGAATAATCCTGCTTTAAGTCCTTTATTTCGGTAAGTGCGGAATCCAAAGAAGTTAAAACCCGAAAAAATGTAACTGCGGATTCTAAAGGAGTTCGCGCGGCCGAGTTAAAAGTTCACAGTCGAAAGTCGGCCCCCTCCCCATCTTTTCGCATGAGTATGAGCCGCAAGGGTTTGCGGACGAAGCAATCGTTAAGAGTATGATTCGGCGGCATTTGTCGTATATACCCTGCGGTTAACTATCTGCTGCAACTAAACGAGTTACGACGAGCGGTCGAAAATGGCTGGCAAGAGTATGATTCGTCGAGGTTTGAAAATCAGCCGAATGACACTCTTACAGAAAGGCTCCAATTCTGGCGATTTTGAGCGTCCGGCAAGGTTGGCGAGTTTCGTTTAGGGATGCTATTCGAATGGCTCGGCCGAGTCTGCGAATGAAATTACCATAGAGTTAGCGCTTAAGTCGAGTGGAAAATTGTTTCCCGGCGGTGGATTTCCTGTGGAAAGCAATTCGAATGGAAGGAGAATAGGTCTCATGTTCGCTCGCGAGCGGGACGAGCGCGGGGCACTCCGGTGTTCGTCCCTCTTCTGTCGTGGGAAACTGCGGCCAGCGGCCAGCAGAATCCGGTGTAGAATTCTGGTTGATGAGTGGGTTATATGCCGAAAAGTGATATCCGACTTGAGCGCGTGCGATGCAACGAGGCGTGCGAGCCCTGCCGGATCGGGCTACACCAGGATTGTCAGAACCGGAAAGAGTGCGGATGCACTCACCGGAAGAAATTTCCTAAGGGTTGGCGTGCGCGGCTTCGGGAAAAATTTCCGCGAGTCTTTGGCTCTTCCCGCGAAAATGATTCTTGAAGTTGATGGCGTGTTCGATGAAAAGAGATTGGAATTCCTCCGAAGTGTAAATGCCTTTTTCAATCAACAAAGTATTCATGGCGTAGATTGTTGCTCGGAAGGATTCGTCCCGGCCCATGAGATCGAGCGCTTCTTGGAAGGTCATCGCAGCCTCTCCCCCTGAGTGTCGGATAGGCACTCAGGCGTCCAATAGTTTGGACACCGCTTGGGGACACTATACACCCGCTTAGGTGTTTATTGATTCTTTTTGCGGGGCAGGAGGAATGATTCTGGTCGCCCCCGGTTATCAGCTGAGGCAGAATCGCTTCCATGCGAAAAGCTCTGAAGTGGATTGCGATTGTTCTGGCGATTTGTTTTGCCGCGGCGCAATTCGTCACCGAGCGGCGGACAAACCCGCCATCTGATCCGGCGCAGTCCATCGACAAGATCGTGAATGTGCCGCAGGACGTGCAAGCCATCCTCACGCGCGCGTGCGCGGACTGCCACTCGAATCAGACGGAGTGGCCGTGGTATTCGCATGTGGCGCCAACGTCCTGGTTCGTGGTGGGACACGTCAACAATGGCCGCAGGCACATCAACTTTTCCACCTGGGTGCGTCCCGGCCATGAGCCGGTGGATTCCATCGACCGGCTGAAGGCGATGTGCCGCGAAGTGCAGAGCGGCGGAATGCCGCTGACGTCTTACAAGTTGATCCACTGGAGCTCGTGGCTTTCCGCGGATGATGTGAAGCGGCTGTGCGACTGGTCGGCGGAGGAGCAGAAGAGGCTGGGGGGCGGGTGACGTTTCGCGCTGCCGGGCGTCTGTATAACTAGCCTGACGGAGGGCTCCACATGCATACGCTTCAAGTGCCGCAAGATGCGGCGAAAACGGCCGGACGGAATCCGATCTTCAAAAATCGCACCATGCAGCTGGGGCTGGGACTGATCCTGGCGGGAATTCTGTGCACCGTGCTTTTCGCGCAGACCGCGCCGCGCGGCGACTGGCGCGCCCAATTCCAGACCGGCGGCGAGCAGGTCTGGCTTCAAATCCACTGGGAAACGCTGGACGGCAATCACACCTGGGGCACTGACGTGGATGTGAGCCAGGTTTGGGGATTGGACCCGCAATTTTCGATTGGCACGCACGCCAACGCACATTTTGAATTGCGGCGAGACGCCGGCACGGTTGCGTTCACCGGGGATTTTGACAAGGGCGTGGGCACCGGCACGGTGACGTTCACGCCGAACCCCGATTTTGTGCAGGCCATGAAGGGCATGGGCTATTCAGGGCTGACGGACGACCAAATTTTCCGCATGGCCGAGCTGGACATCTCGCGCGACTACATCAAGCAGATGGATTCGCTGGGCTACCACAACATCAGCGCGGACGATTTGATTCGCCTGCGCACGCACGGAGTGACGCCGGATTACGCTTCCGGCATGCGCACCGTGGGGCTGCGGGATCTGAGCCTTGACCAGCTGGTGCAACTCCGAAATCACGGCGCGACGGTTGACTACGTGAAGGGGATGACGACGGCGGCCGGTTTGGGCCAGCTGAACGTGGATCAGGTGATTGAGCTGCGCAATCACGGCGTGACGCCGGAGTATGTGGCGGACATGAAGGCGCTGGGAATGCCGCAGATGGACGTGGAAGAGCTGGTGCAGGCACGCAATCACGGCATCACGCCGGATTACATCCGCGAAATGCGCGATGCGGGCTATCCGAATCTGAACATGGATACGCTGGTTCAGCTGCGGAATCACGGCATCACCGCGGAATTCGTGCGGGACATGAAGGACGCCGGCTTCGCGAAGCTGGATCTGGAGACGTTGACGTCACTGCGGAATCGCGGCGTGACCGCGGAATATGTGCGCGACATGCGCGCGGCTGGATTGACGAATGTATCGCTGCAGGATTTGATTGCGCTACGAAATCAAGGCGTTACGGCGGAATACATCAGCGAAATGCACGCGGCCGGTTACACGCAGCTCTCGATGGATAACTTGATCGACCTGCGCCGCCGCGGCGTGACGGCGGAATATGTGCGGGATATGAAGGCCGCCGGGATGGATCATCTGACGATGGATCAGCTGATCGAGCTGAGGAATCACGGCGTGAACGCGGAATACGTGAGCGAGCTGAAGACGCTGGGCTACACGAACGTGCCGGTGGACAAGCTGGTGGACATGAAGAACCACGGCGTGACGCCGGACTTCATCCGCGACGCGCGCGACCACGGCTACAAGGATATGACCGTGGATCAGTTGATTGAACTGCGCAGCCACGGCGTCCTGCGGCACAGCAGCATGTAGTTGTTTGCTGTGATTAGCCGGGCTGACCGGCGTGGGCGCTTGAAATTTTCCTGAGCGCCCACGTTGCGTGTTCGGCAATCAGCGCATCGTCAGATGTGGCAAGCCGCGTCAGCAGCGTTGTGACGCGAGCGTGTGCGGCGCTTCCGTGTTTTGGTTTTGAATTTCCGAGCGCGACACACGCGTTGCGCACCATGCCGCGCCACTTGGTTCGTTTCACCGGACTCCCCTTAAATTCCCGCCGAAATTCATCTTCAGTGAGTGACGCGAGCCATTCGAGTTCCGGCGCGATCAACTCTTCCCGCGGAGTGAACGCGGGCTCTTTCGTGTGCGGCGCTTTCCAGTTCCACGGGCAAACATCCTGGCAGATGTCGCAGCCGAAGACGTGATTGCCCATCCGCGCGCGCAGCTGCCCCGGAATCGCGCTGCGCAGTTCGATGGTCAGATAGGAAATGCAGAGGCGCGCGTCGAGAACGTAGGGTTCGACGATTGCGCTGGTCGGGCACGCGTCAATGCACAGCGTGCACTGGCCGCACAAATCGGCGGGCAATGCGGAACTTGCGGCGACCGAAGGCTCCAGCTCGAGTGTGGTGACCAGCACGCCGAGAAATATCCAAGAGCCGACCTCGGGGCTGATGAGCAGAGTGTGTTTGCCGAGCCACCCAAGGCCCGCGTGATGCGCCGCGACGCGCTCGTGAATCGGGCCGGTGTCCACGTACCACTTGCCGTCCCACGGCTCGTTGAAGCGCGCGCGCATTGCAGCTTCCAGCGAAGCAAGCTTCGCGCCCATCACTTCGTGGTAGTCAACGCCCCAGGCGTAACGGGAGATCCAGCCACGGGGGGAATCTGCAAGTCCTTCAGCGGCTAAAGCCGAATGCTTTTTCCCAGGTTGAATGTCGGAGCTAAAGCTCCGACCCCCTAGAAGAGACTCGGTGGAATGCGGCGCCGGCGGATTGTAATTCAGGCCACAGACGATCACGCTGCGCGCGCCGGGCAGAAGCTTTTCGTGCGATGCGCGACGCGGATCGTGAAGATAGGCGAGCTCACCGGCATTGCCGCGCGCGAGCCATTCCGGCAGGTGTGCGAGTTCCGGCCACGCGGGCGCGCTACCGTCCGGCGACAATGAGGCTACTCCGCAGAGATCGAATCCGAGTGCCTGTGCTTGAGCGCAAACCCAACTGGTATGTTCAGCGGAAGTCATTTCCGCAATTGTGTCACATGCGTGAGGCTCGCGCATTGCCGTTCCGCGAAGCATCCACGACATTTCTCGCGACGGCGTACTTCGTTTGGTCCTGCAACAGCAAAATGGAGTGATTGCTGTATTTGTTTCGGCGCGCCATGGCGTGAGACTAGCGTGGAAAGCGGAAATGATACGTTGACGGATGGTGGTGCCGCAGGCCATTCTTCCGAGGAGGCGTTTATGAAGCAGATGTTATCGAGTCATTCGCACAAGTACTCCATCGCCGATCATGATGCCGTCGGGGCGCTGATTAAGAAGCTGGGCGCTCCAAACGGTTCCCGGAATGTTGATAACGAAAAGCTGATGCACGCTCTCGTTGCGGCCGCGCAGAGATACCGGCAATCACGGCAGGAAGCGAGTCAGGCATTTTTCCACGGACTGTTGACGGGCTACGCGGTAGGTCTGAAGCATAAATAGTCGGTGCGCCTGTGGGCGCGACTTCGCTGGCCCATCACGGCGGTGACTGATACAATGCCCGAACATGGCTGATTGGCGGCACATTCAAGGCAAAATCCGCAAGGCGAGAACCAGCAGCGATCCTCCCGGACAACTTGCCGCACTATATGAAAGCACGCGCGACGCGATGGTGGCGTTCGAGCTTGCGCGTCTGTACGAAAAAATGGGAAGCAGCGCGGAAGCAGCGCAGTGGTATTTGACGGCTTCGGAGAAATTCCGCCGCGCGCAGTGGAAAACGAAAGCGCAGGAAGCTCTTACGCGGCTGGGCGTTGACGTGCCGCTGGCGGCGACGGAAGCAGCGGCGCAGGCGAGCGAGCGCCCGCGTGGACAGTCGCATGATATTGACAAGGCGGGCGATTCAATTGCGGTGAGCGAGGCCGCCCTCGAAGCGAACGAAGCAACGGGCGAACCCGAGGTCGACGCGGACACGGGAATGCCTGCACCGGATGAATCGTCCGGAGCTGGCACAGTTGCGGCGGCGGGCGTGATTCAGGGCGCTGCGGGGCCGGTTGTGAAGAAAGGCCGCCGGCGAGGACGCCGCGGCGGTCGCGGGAGGCACAAGCGGCAGGCGGCAGGCGCGCCTGCGGTTCCAAGTGTGGCGAGCCAATCGGCCAGCACGCCAGCCAGTCCCGAATCACCGTCGGCGCAACCGGTCAGCGGAAGACAGGCGGGGCACCACGGTTCGCGAGGTGGACAGCGGCAGCAATCCATCTCACGGAGAGGCGGTCGCGTTTCCGAAACGGACGAAAGCCGCCTGCGACGCACGCCGGCAGTGAGGGCAGAGCAAGAATCGGAGACGCGCGGCGCTGGACAGGACGAACCGACGGGAATGGTCGGCCCGGCGGCGTGGCAGGGCCGGCGAAGAGCAGGCGAGCCGGCGCTGGCTTCGCGGCTGGCAATGCTGGAATCACAGCTGCGGCGAATGCTGGCGGCTCCGGCAGTGGCGCTGGATGACGCGGAACGCGCGCCGGCAGGGCCGGGGGTTTTCGTGCTGTCAGATTCGGAGCTGATCGACCACTACTACGTCGAAGCGTGCCAGACGTTGCGAATCGGGATCGGGAACTTAGTGCGCAGCGGGAAGAGCCGTGGCGGAGAGAACATCAAGGTGCGGCTGGCCGAGCATCTGGGCATTACCGAAGCGCGAGTGACGAAGTACATGAAGGATCACTGCTCGATCCGGTGGGTTCAGGTGGATGATCAGGCTCCGCTGCTGGCGCACTTTGCTGTCGCGGTGCTGAAGCCAGCGCTGAACGAATAGGGAAGCGCGATGAGTCGCCTGTTGGCTGTTGTTCTTCTGATTTGCTCCCCTTTTCAAACTTCGGATCTTCGGACGCATTCCGTAGGGAGAGGTATGATCTTTCCTGAGATCGGGGCGGAGGTCGACGGCACAGTCATCGTCATGATCGTTGAGACTGAGCCGGACGGAGCCCTACGAACCGTGTCGGGCAAAAAAGGTGCCGATTTTTGGTACGAGCGAAACGGCAAGAAGAGGTTTTTCTATCCGCTCAATGGCGCTCAATTCGCGGATTGGTCTGCGAGCACGACGGAGGAAGCTTGCGCGAACGGCTTGGGACTGAATTACTCCACGCGTCGAATGCGCGTGGATGGCATTCCTTTCGGAGCGCCGATCTGCCTTATCACCCACAAGGGGCTGCGAGGTGTTCTGCGCCTCACAGAGTTTGACCCAAAGACTTCCGGCCTTATGATCCATTGGGTGACCTGGGAAAAGTAGCTGCCGCTCGTCAATCCTAGAAATCCGACCTAAATTCAGCGGATTGTGCGGCTTAAGGGTAAACCCCACTTTAGGATGCCGGGGCAGTCCAAAACTGCCATTTGGGTGCGCAAAATCGCAGTTCAGGGCCTGATTTTGGCCGCTCGGCGCAACTAGCTGGACGGGGGGTGCAATAGGGTTGAAGCTATAGGTGGGGAAAGACTTAGCTGGACGCTCAGTTCCCCAGCGTGGTAGGTTTGAACCCTAGTTCAGGGGCTCGGCGATTGCCGAGATGTGGGCCCAAAGCAAGCCCGGCTACAGTTCAATTTTGGAAGCGGCTGTTCCCAAGTGGAGGATAGACTATGCCCCGCAAGTTCGGGACGAAGATTCTGAAGGTAGGAGATCTGGCGGTCGCAAAGACGGCTGCGGCTGCCTTCAACACGATTCAATATTTCAATAAGCGCAATCCAAATCCTTCGTTTACTCCCGCCTGGTCAGAAAAGCCATTGCTGAAGTCATGGGAAAAGACCAAGCCGACGCTGGGCTTCCCGCGCGAGACAGATTCGCTGTGTCCCGGCTGCGTGAAGGAAGCGCGTGAGAGCATTTTCAAGGGTGACAAGGATTGGCGCGACCTGATGCACGAAAAGGTCGGCGAGATTAAGGCGCAGATCATCAAGCGCGACGGGCAGATCTGGATGGTGAAGGAATGCCCGATCCACGGCAAGTACGAAGACATGATGGCCATAGACGCCAATTTCCTGGCGTGGATTGAAAAGAACTTTCCCGGACGCGACATTCCCGCGCACAACGACGAAGACCTGCACAAGCACGGCTCGAGCACGGTGCGCTATGGCCGCGGTTCGGTGCTGACGGTTGACCTGACGAATCGCTGCAACATGATGTGCGACCCCTGCTTCATGGACGCGAACCAGGTGGGCTATGTTCACGAGCTGGCGTGGGAAGAAATTCAGGAAATTCTGGACAACGCGATCCGGATCAAGCCGAAGCGGCAGATGTCCGTGCAGTTTTCCGGCGGCGAACCGACAATGCACCCATACTTTTTGGACGCGGTGCGTTATGCGCGCAAGCTGGGCTACAACAGCGTGCAGGCGGCGACGAACGGAATCGAGTTCGCGAAGAGCAAGGAATTCAGCCGCAAGGCGTTTGAGGCTGGCCTGCGCTACGCGTATCTGCAATTTGACGGCATCGGAAACGACGCGAACAGCCACCGGCAGGTGGGGAATCTTTTCGATGTGAAGTTGCGTGCGATTGAGAACATGCACGAAGCGGGAATCGAAATCATTCTGGTCGTGACGATTCTGAACACGGTGAACAACGATCAGGTGGGCGCGATCGTGAAGTTCGCGATGGAAAACCCGAAGAAAATTGCATTCGTGGCGTTTCAGCCAGTTTCATTCACCGGCCGCGACGAGGACATCACTCCAGAGCGGCGCTTGAAACAGCGCTACACGCTTTCGCACCTGGCGCAGGACGTGAGCGCGCAGGTCGGCAAGGTGGAACCGACGCGCGACTGGTTCCCAATTTCGCTGATCAGCGTGTTTTCGGGCTTTGCAGACCTGGTGCACGGGCCGGAATCACAGTGGGGAGCGGTTTCCTGCGGCTGCCACCCGAATTGCGGCGTGGGCACGGCCGTGATGATCAACAAAGAAACGAAGGAATGGGCGCCAGTGCCGCGGTTTTTGGACGTGCCGCAGCTGGTGAAGGACGTGACGGCGATTACAGACGCCGCTCGCCCGCCGAAGCTGACCAAGATCATGATGGGTCTGGCCCTTCTGAAGAATTACAAGCCGTTCCAGGCGCCGAAGAGTTTGGCGCTGATTGACCTCTGGAAGAAATTCGATAAGTCCTGGGGCCTCTCGAAGGACGGGAAGGAAAAGTACGGAGACTCGTCACCAGACCGGACGTTTGAAGACGCGCAGAAGCGCCGGTCCGATCCGTGGAACTTCCTTTTCATCGCGGGAATGTGGTTCCAGGATCTTTTCAACTACGATTTCCGCCGCACGGAGATGTGCATCATCCCGTACGCGACGCAGCAGGGCGAGATTTCCTTCTGCGCGTACAACACGGGCATCGGCTGGCGGAAGATTATCGAGAACATGTACAAGAACGCGACGGTCGCGCAGTGGTACAAGACGCACGGCAAGCATGAAATCTATGCGGCCGGGAAGGCAGTGAACCTGGGCAATTACGAGCACTCGCTGGTGATCGACGCCGAAGACGCAGCTCGCGTGAAGGTTCGCGATCACGATGACGTTCCGGTGACCGCGGCGGATGAAGACCGCGCACGGCGGCGAGCAGCGCAAAAGGAAGAAGCGAAGGTTCGCCAGATTTACGAAGAGCTGGTGCTGAAGAAGGCTCCGCAGAGCGTGGTGAAGATCGGCTCGCTGGATCAGATCAAGCAGGCGACGCCGGCCGGACACGGCGCGCCAGTGACGATCAGCAACGCGAACGGAAACGGCCACGCAAATGGCAATGGTAATGGCGTGAAGAAGACGGAAATTGCCGAGCCGGTGGCGGGGGACTAAGCGAAGTTAGATAGATCGAATATTCGATTCGCAGCGCCTCCCAAGTTTGGGAGGCGCTTGCATTTTGGAAGCATTGGATTTGCGGGCGAGGGCGTGGGATGAGCCGGTTGGATCTGTTTCTTTGGGGTGCAGTAGGGGTTTTGGGTATTTTCGGCCCCCCCGTGTTTCTGACGATTGCATGGTT
>Ga0335078_10001650_pt1 | contig 33614 bp, 22 predicted proteins | sample Lox_Sample_32_FD_206711 | JGI IMG/M metagenome (GOLD analysis project Ga0335078, IMG submission 206711) | Soil microbial communities from Loxahatchee National Wildlife Refuge, Florida, United States - Lox_Sample_3.2 | ecosystem: Environmental > Terrestrial > Soil > Wetlands | place: USA...
TATCCCGCTGGCGCTATGCGGCGCGTTCATCCTGATGAAGGTAAGCGACACGCCGGCCAACCTGATTTCGCTCGGCGCGATCGACTTCGGCATCATCATCGATACCACCGTGATCGTGATGGAGAATATCCATCGCCACCTGAGCTCCGACGAATTCGAGCACGAGTCTCCGTTCGGGCGCATCCTGCGCGCCGCTCAGGAGGTCGGAGGGCCGATGCTCTTCTCGACCCTGATTTTCGTGATCGCCTTTTTGCCGCTGTTCACGATGCGCGGGGTCGAGGGCGCGATCTTCTCGCCGATGTCGCATACCTATGCCTACGCGCTGGGCAGCGCGATCCTGCTCGCGGTCACGCTCACGCCGGTGCTGGGTTCGTTCGCTTTCGCGCGCGGTCTGCACGACGTCTACAACCCGTTGTGGAACGGGATCGCGCGCTTTTATCACGGCATGTTCATGCGCGTGCTCCGATGGCCGCGGCTGACCCTGGTCGTGGTCCTGATGCTGGCCGCCGCCGCGGCTTCGACCTATCCACGCCTGGGCGGCGAATTCCTGCCCAAGCTCGAAGAAGGCAACGTCTGGCTGACGGCCACGATGCCGCCAACGATATCGCTCATGCGCGGTGCAGTGCTCGCCAATCGCATGCGGCAGTTGCTGATGTCCTTCCCCGAAGTGACGACTGTGGTGTCGCAGCTCGGCCGCCCGGACGACGGCACCGAGACCACCGGTTTCTTCAGTATCGAATTCTCGGTCGATCTCAAGCCGGCCGCTGAGTGGCCTGCCGGGCTTACCAAACCGGAGATGGTCCGACGGATCGACACGAAATTGCGGCGCGAGATGCCGGGAGTCAGCTTCGACTACTCGCAGAATATCGAAGCGAATATCGACGAAGCGCTCTCGGGTGTAAAAGGCACGAACTCGGTCAAGGTGTTTGGGCGCGACCTCGCAGTGGACGAACGTATCGCCAATCAGTTGGTCGAAGTGATCGGCAAAGTGCCCGGAGCCGTTGATATGGCGGTGTACCGATCGCTTGGTCAGCCCAATTTGGTGATCAAGCCCGACCGCGCGGCGGCCGCGCGCTACGGATTGAACGTCTCCGACGTCGCTGCGATCGTGCAGGCGGCGATCGGCGGTCAGGCCGTGACCCAGGTGTTCGAGGGCGACGAGCGCTTCGACCTGGTCGTGCGATGGAAGCCGCAGTACCGCCAGAGCCTCGACGCGATTCGCAACATCCGGGTCGCCACGCCCGCCGGCGCCGATATTCCGCTCGCGCAGATCGCACAGGTGCGCACCGAAGAAGGCGCGTCGTTTATCTATCGCGAAGGTCTCGAACGGTATGTGCCCGTGCGCTTCGCCGTGCGCGGACGCGACCTCCAGAGTACGGTCGAAAGCGCAAAGCAGACGGTCGCGCGCGAGATAAACCTGCCCGAAGGGGTGCACCTCGAATGGGCCGGCGAATATGGAGAATTGCAGGAGGCTAATCGCCGCCTGATGATCGTGGTGCCGTTTGCGCTCGTGCTGATAGCCGGCGTGCTCTACGCGGCGACGACCTCGCTCATCGATACCTTTGTCATCATGGCGCAGATTCCGGTCGCCTGCATGGGCGGCATCCTGGGCCTCTACCTGACTCGTACGCCATTCAGCGTTTCGGCCGCGGTCGGCTTCATCTCGATCTTCGGGATCGCCGTGATGGACGGAATTCTGCTGAGCTTCTATATCCGCCAGCTATGGCAGGAGGGCCATCCGTTCCGCGAGGCTATCGTTATGGGCTCGGACCGGCGGCTTCGCGCGACGATGATGACCGACATGGTCGACGCGTTCGGATTGCTGCCGGCGGCGCTCTCGACCCGGATCGGCGCGCAGACTCAGCGCCCGCTGGCGATCGTGGTGATCGGCGGCGCGCTCGCGATCCTGCTGGTGACTCGCATTCTTCAGCCGGTGCTAATCTATCTCTGCCATCGCCGGCTGCGCCTGAGCGATGCGCCGCCGCCCAGGCCGGTAACGCTGCGCGTCTGACCGCACAGGCGGCGTTCGCGGGCTCCTCGCCGCCGGGCTTGCGCCGTGCTAAATCGGCCTCGGAGGATCGCGCGATGCAGCTTGAAACCCTGGCCTACGGCTACGGCCTTATCGAGGGGCCGCGCGTCGACGAACGCAACCGGCTCTACTTCAGCGACGTTCCCAACGGCGGCGTTTACCGGCGCAGCCCCGACGGCGCCGTCGAGACGCTCATCCCGCGCCGGCGCGGCGTCGGGGGAATCGCGCTCAATGCTCCGGGCGGCATCGTATGCAGCGGCCGCAGCCTGATTTGCTGGGACGAGACGACGAGGCAAAGCCGCGACCTGTTCACCGAATGGGAAGGGCGAGCGCTGCGCGGCCTGAACGACCTTACCGTCGATGGCGAGGGCAGCATCTTCGTAGGCTCGCTCGAATTCGACGCGCTCTCCTCCGACACGCCCATCCCCGGCAACGTCTTTCGCGTCGACCCGCCCAACACCGTGACCAAGCTGTGGGAGGAGATCGAGGTGACCAACGGGATGGGCTTTAGCCCGGACGCCAAGCTGCTGTATCATTGCGATTCGACCACGCGGGCGGTGTGGGTCTATGACGTCACCGCCGACCGCAGGCTCAAGGACCGCCGCGTCTTCGCGCAGCTGCCCGAGGGATGGCCGGACGGGATGGCGGTTGACGTCGAGGGCGGAGTGTGGGTCGCGGTCGTGCGCTACGGCGAGGTCGTGCGCATCAAGGCGGACGCCACGCTCGAGCGCAGAGTCAAGATGCCGTCAACGATGGTAACGAGCCTCTGCTTCGGCGGCGCCGACATGATGGATCTGTACGTGGTGACGGCCGACAATACGGAGGACGCGAATCGCAAGGGCACGATATTCAGGATGCGCTCGGACGTTCCGGGTCTGAAAGTGCCGAAAGGTCGTTTCTAGGAATGGCTGAGAAAACCGTCGCACAAGGAGACGCGGATGGCTTTACAGGTCGGACAGCAGGCGCCCGACTTCACGATGAAGTCGAATAAGATGCAGGACGTGAAACTTTCGGATTTGCGCGGCAGCAAGGTTCTCTTGCTCTTCGTGCCGCTTGCGTTTACCGGCACTTGAACCAAGGAATTTTGCGGCGTGCGGGACACGCTGGCAGAGTACGAACAGCTCGGATGCAAGGTATTTGGTATTTCGACCGACAGCCCGTTCGCGCTCGACGCATGGGCGCGCGAGCAGAATTATCAGTTCCCGCTGCTGAGCGACTACAACAAGGAAGTGTCGCCGGCCTACGACTCGATGTATCCCGAACTGCTGGGCTTCAAGGGCGTATGCAAACGCTCGGCCTACGTGATCGACAGTCAGGGCAAGGTCCGCTATCGCGAAGTGCTCGAGGACGCTCGTCAGATCCCCGACCTCGACGCGATCAAGATGTGTCTCAAGGAAATATAGCAACTCGCGCGAGCGCCGGCGCAGATTCCGATCCGCGCCGGCCCGCCCCAACCCGGAGCCGGCGCCTGGCGGATGCCTAATACTCTCGACGGAATTGTTGCGGTCGACCTTACGCAAAACGTGGCCGGCCCGTATTGCACTCAACTTCTCGGCGACTTCGGCGCGACCGTCATCAAGATCGAACGCCCCGGAATCGGCGATGATTCGCGCCGCTATGCCCCCGCATGGAGCGGCGGCGCTACCGAGCCCGGCGATTCGACCGCGTTTTTAGCTTACAACCGGAACAAAAAGAGTGTCTGCGTCGATCTCGACCATCCCGCCGGCCTCGCGGTCGTGCGCCGGCTCGCCGAGCGCGCCGACATCTTCGTCCATTCGCTCAAGCCCGGGAGCGCCGAGGCGCGCGGTCTTGGCTACGACGACCTGAAAGCGCGCAACCCGCGGCTCATCTACGCCGCGATCAGCGGTTTTGGCGAAACCGGACCGATGCGTCAGCTGCCCGGCTACGATCCGCTCGGCCAGGCGCACTCGGGCGTGATCAGCGTCACGGGCCATCCGGGCGCGCCGCCCGCGCGCGTTGTCGTTCCAATTATCGACATGGGTTCCGGATTGTGGCTGTTCTCCGGCGTGCTCGCCGCGATTATCGAGCGGGGCAGGACCGGCCGCGGAGCACGGGTCGGCGTGAGCCTGCTCGAAACCGGGGTCGCGTGGACCACGCTGCATATGAGCAACTACGTGGCGACCGGAGAGGTGCCCGAGCGCACCGGCTCGGCGTCGCCGGCGGCGGCGCCCTACGAGGCGTTCGAGACCGGGGACGGATGGATCATGATTGCGGCGGGCAACGATCGGCTGTTCGGCCGCCTGTGCGAGCGCCTTGAGATTCCGGAGCTTATCCGCGACGATCGCTTCAGCAGCAACGCCGCGCGCGTTCCGCGCCGCGCTGAGCTTCACGCGCTTATCGAAGAGCGCACGCGGCGGCGTCCGACAGAACACTGGGTCGCCGCGCTGCGCGAGGTTGGCGTGCCGTGCAGCCCGATCAACCGCCTCGACCAGGTGCACGACGACCCGCAGGTCAACGCCGTCGGGATGATCAAGCGGATCGACGGCTTCCGTGTCCCTGATTTCGAGATCGTCGACGTCGCGGTCAACGTCAACGGCGAGAAGGCGACGCTGCGCTCGATGCCGCCGCGGCTCGGCGAACATACCGACGAAGTGCTGCACGGCGCGGGCTACAGCGCGGACGAGATCGCCGCTCTGCGCGAGGCCGGCACTATCGGTTAGATTCGGCTAGCGCGCGACCGTCGCGCCGAGGTCGCCTGCGGCAAGCGCTGCGCTTGCGACGATAGTCAGAACGAACGCCCCCGCTCGCATTGCCGCAACATAAGGATCGTCTGGCAGCCGTTCGCCGAAGGCGAGAATTCCCCCTGCGATCGGAATCACGTTGGAGATCGCCGACGAAAGCGGCATTGCGATAATCCCGCGGCCGATCGCGAACGAGTTCTGCAGCATCACCAGCCCCGCCACGTTGGCCGCGATCGTCAGGTACGTGTAAGGACTCGCGGCGAGCACGAACGCGAGGGCGGCAAGGTCGGGAGCGCCCGCCAGCCGGTCGGCCAGCGGCTTGGTGTAGAGGCTCGCAAACCCGAGCGCGATTCCCGAGGCGGCTGCGGCCGCTGCGGCGTTGCGCTGCAGCCCTTGCGGAAGCAGTAGCGCCAACGTGATCGCAACCGCCGCCAGCGAAGACAGTGCCAGCGCGGGCACATCGGGCGAGCGCTGCGCGGCGCCCGCGCCGAGCGACGCGGCAAGCATCAGCGCGGCCACGATGAAGGCGCCAATGCCGAGCCATTCCCAGATTCGCGCGCGCTCTTTAAGGAAGAGGACCGCAAGCGCGACGAACAGCACGATTCCGCCCTGCATCGCCACCGCCATCATCGAGACGGGCGCGCCGGCGAGCGCGACCATGTACAACGCATAGCCGGCCGTCTGCACCACCAGTCCCCCGGTCCATATCGGATCGCGAATCCAGGCGACGAGCGCGCCCAGGATCCCGCGTGCGCCCGCGATCGGCAGGGCGTGCGCGCGCATTTTCATCATCAGCAGACCCAAGGCCAGGAGCATGCTCGCGACTAGGCCCAGCGCGAGGTTCTGCGCAAGCACGCCCCACGCGCTATCCATCGGTGATCTCACGCATCACGCCGGTGTCCGAAATGATAAAGCGCCGCCCGCCCCATGATACCTCGTTGCCGACGAGGCTCGCGGCCCAGATCGCCGCCATCACGAGGTCCTTCAGCGGCACCAGCCAGAGATCGCCCAGCAGCTCCGGCAGTTTGAGCGCGCGCGCGAGGATCAGCGCCGAACTCGCCAGGCGCGCCGAGATCACGCCGGCGCAAAGGGCTGCCGCGGCGGGGCTCGCGCCGGTCGCGGCCAGCATCACCAGCCCCCACAGGGGGCCGTTGATCATGATGGTCAGGAGGCTCAGCGGGCGCATGATGCGATAGGTCCGCGCCCAGCGCAGCTTGCGCTGCCAGAACTCGCGGAAATCCCGTTCTTCGGAGCCCGAGGTGACGAGCGAGCGCGAGAGTCGGATTTCCCAGCCTTTGTCGGCCACTGCGCGGCCCAGCTCGAAGTCGTCGGCGAGCTTCTCGCCAAGCGCGCGCATGCCGCCGGCGGCTTCCAGGGCCGCCCGGCGCACCGCGATGGTCGCGCCGAAGGCGTAGCGCAACGGTTCGACGGCGACCGCCAGCATCACTTGCGGCGCGAAGTCGGTGTTGATAAACGACGCCGCCAGGCGCGACGCGAACGAGCCGGTCGGCCGCGCGCGATAGGCGCATGTCATCATGCCCACGCGCTCATCGGCGAAGAGTTCGGCGACGAGCCGCTCGAGGTGGCCGCGCTCGACCGAGATGTCGGCGTCGCTCAGCACGAAGGCGTCGGCCCGCTCGGCGCGCTCGGCCATGCGGACGACTTTGGCGATCTTGCGGTTGGCGATGCCGGGCTCGTCGCCGACGATGAGCGTGATGCTCGCGTATGGATAGCGGGAGCGGAGCGCGACCGGCGCCTCGGCGGCGCGATCCTCGTAGCTCGGAACGGCGAAGAAGAAGTCGGCGCGCGGGTAGCCGCTCTCAAGGTAGCTGGTGAGATTGGCGAGCAGATTGGAGGAGAGCCCGGAGAGCGGTTTCAGCACAGCGATGCGCGGCGGCGGCTTGGGCAGTGGCGGCGGCGGATCGGCGGCGTGCGCGGCGAAGTGCATCGCAGCGATTGTAGAAGCCGCATAATAAATCAACGAGCTCGCGAGGCCGAGCGCCGCGAGCCAGAACAACGCGGTAGTCACGAGACGTTGAGGGTCCTGAGCAAGGCCACCGGCGCGCGGCCCCACGAACGGGCTGACGCCAAAGATTCCCGGGCGACAGCTGTCGCAGGCACGGACTGCGCGGCTAGGCCGAGGCCTGCTCGGCCACTGAAGCCTGCGCCCGCCGCTGGCGCATTGTTGAAAGGAACTGTCCGCCCTCTTTGAGCAGCCGTTTGCATTCCTCGCGCGAACTCACCATCTTGCGCACCGCTTTGAAGATATAGCGCGGGCGGAAGTAGAAGCTGCGGTAGAAGCGCTCGACCGCGCCGTAGATCTCGTCGTTGCTCAGCCCCGGATATTTGATCGTGCACTTCTGATAGCCCGACTCGTCGAGCAGCGGGTTGACGGCGAGGTAGCCGTTCTTGACCACATAGTTGTAGAGCTCGGTGCCAGGATAGGGCGACGCCAGCGAGACCTGGATGGTCTCGCAGTCCATCTCGCGCGCAAAACGCATCGTCTCCTGGATCGTCTCGCGGGTTTCGCCGGGCAGACCGAGGATGAAGGTACCGTGAATCAGGATGCCGACTTCGTGGCAGTCGCGGGTGAAGCGTCGCGCGCGGTCGAGCCGGACGCCCTTCTTGATGTTCCTCAGGATCTGGTCGTTGCCGCTTTCGTAGCCGACCACGAACAGCCGCAGGCCGCCGTCCTTGAGCACCTTGAGGGTTTCGTAATCGACGTTGGCGCGCGAATTGGTTGACCAGGTGATGCCAAGCGGCTTGAGGAGCTGGGCGATCTTCCGCGCCCGGCCGGGATCGGCGGTGAAGGTGTCGTCGTCGAAGAACAGTTCCTTCATCTTGGGAAACTTACTCTTCATCGCGACGACTTCTTCGTAAACGTTTTCGGGACTGCGCACGCGGTAGCGATGGCCCTGCGTGACCTGCGGCCACAGGCAGAAAGTGCAGCGCGCCGGGCATCCGCGCCCCGTGTATATCGATACGTACGGATACTGGCAGTAGGGGCTATTGTATTTCAGGTAGTCGAGGTTGTTTTGATAGATTTCGGTGACGAACGGCAGCTTGTCCAGTTCTTCGTTGGTAAGCTGGGCGCGGTCAGGGTTGTGATGAATCGCACCGTTTTTGCGATACGAGATTCCGCCCACCTTGCTCCAATCCCAGCCCTGCGCCACTTCGACCATCGAGTGGTCGAACTCGCGCCGTCCGGCGATATCGATCGCCGATGAGACCTTGAGCGTCCCTTCGGGCTCGGCGGTGGGATGGCCGCCGACGAAGGCGATGATGCAATCGGGATTGGCGGTCTTGATAGCCTCGGCCGTGCGTGCGTCCATCCGCAGCGACGGCGTCGAGGTGTGGATCACTACGAAATCGTAATTCCTGGCCTCTTCGACCGTGCGCTTGAGGTCGTAACCGTGAGGCGGAGCGTCGAGCAGGCGCGCCCCCGGGATCATTCCGGCCGGGTAGGCCAGCCAGGTCGGATACCAGAACGACCAGACCTCGCGGGTGGCCTGGTAACGCGAGCCGGCACCGCCGTCAAAGTCCTCGTAGGAAGGGGGATTCAGGAAAAGCGTCTTCATCACGTCCATATTCTGGTCGTCTCCACGGGCCTGTCCGACTGGTTAGGGGAAATATACAAACCGGCGCGGGTGCAAGCAATATCGTCTGGGAGCGAATTTTTGACGAAAATACCCTCTACGGCATACGCGCCCGGTAGATGGGCGGACTGCGCGTATGGACCCGAAGAAACCAAAGAGCGCATCTCCCGCTGACGGTCGGAGCCTCGCAGCAAACGCGCGGTCAGCGCTCGGGCAAGAGCGTATGCTTCAGACCTCTTCCGAGGCTGCGCGCAGGGGCGGCGTCTCGGTGAGCACGAAGGCCACTACGCCGGTCAGATTGCCGATCACGGTTGCCGCGAACCACAAGAGCCCGAGCGCGATCGCGTCGGACTTCGGCATTCCGGCCATCCCGAACAGCATCAGGTAGGCGGTCTCGCGTACGCCCAGCCCGTTGAGCGTAACCGGTAGGCTCGCAAACACGTTGGCGATGGGGACGCACAGCACGAAGAGCGTAAGAGGCGTGGAGAGCCCAAGTCCGCGCGCTAATATCCACTGACAGATCGCGAGCGACACCTGCAGCGCGATCGAGAGCGCGATCGCCGGCATCATCGCGAGCGGCCGACTAAGGTAGGGGGCGATCGTCGCCGCCAAGACGACAATTCGCCCCGGCATCCGCGCCGCCAGCTTGCCGATGAGCGGCAGGGCCGCAAAGCCGGCCACAGAAATCGCCCCGACCGCGATCGTCGGCAGGATGAGCGACCGCGGCAATTTGGCGCTCATGGCCGCCGCGGCAGCGGCGGCGAGCCAGAACAGTCCGATCAACCCGACGATACGGTCGGCGGCGACCGAAGCGATCGCGTCGGCGAGCCGCTGATGGCGACGGCCGAGATAGACCGCGCGCAGGGCGTCGCCGCCGACCAACCCCGGCACGAAAACGTTGGTGAACATCCCGATGAAGGCGTAGCTCAGGTAGTCGAAGAACGGCGCGGGGATTTTCAGGATCGCGCCCAGCAGGCTCCAGCGATACGCCGACACCACCTGTCCGGCTACGAACAATCCCACAGCGATGAAGAAGAGGCCGATCCGCTCGCGCGCGAGCTGATGGAGCACCGGCCGAAGATTGTAGTGCCAGAGCAGAAGCGTGACGATGACCAATCCGGCGCCCGCGCGCAGCGCGAAGCCAAAAAGCGCGCGCCCCCTGCCGGCGGCGGCCGATGAAGGCGGTTCAGAGGGCGGCGCCATGGCGTCCGCGGCAGGTTCAGCTTGCATATCTCGGCTCACTTGCCTTGAGGATCGCTCGCTTGTGCCATTCCGATCCGATCACGGTAAATTCTCCCAGCCGCGCGTGCAGCTGTTCGAGTTCGCGCTGGTCGATAACCAGGACCACGGGTCCCGGCGCGTTCCACAGCCGCAGCACATCATCCTCGGAGCGGAAGAAATAACGGCTGCCGTCGGCGGCGTGCGCCTCTCCGAAGGCGAGTTCGGTCGGTGCGCCCACGAGTATCACGCGCCGGCGCGTATAAAACGGGAGCGCCTGGACGTAGCGCGGGTAACAGATGAGCGTCGCGTCGGGCGCACGCGCCTGGACTTCGCGAGCCAGCGCTGCGTAGGAACGCAGCGGTTCCGCCTGCAGGCGAACGTAACTGCCCGCGCCCAGCGCGGTTGCGGCCACGAGCACCATTGCCGCGAGCCCTGCATCGAACCGCCAGTGGCGAAAGATTTCAGCCACCAGCGCACCGCCGGCCGCGCCGATCAGACCGAGCGCGTAAAGCGCGGGCCGCGCCGCTACGACGTAGGGGCTGCTGAAGAGCGGCGCCGTCATCGCCGCCACCAGCATCGCTACCCCCATCAGGGCGAGTACGACGCCGACCGCGGCGAAGCGGATGCGCAGGCCAAGCGGTTCATCGCCGGCGCGCACGCCGGCCGCGAATGCGCGCGAGAAAATTCCGTCGGCGAGCAGCACCGCGATCGGCGCAGCGGCGGGCAGGATATACGGGATAAGCTTGGCGCTGGCCGCCGAGAACATCACGATTACAACCGCCGCGGCGACGATACAGAAGCGGCCCGCCGGCGTGCGCGAGAGTTCCCGCCAGGCGATGAACGGGGCCATCAGCGTCCAGGGCATCATCCCGGCGGCCAGCACCGGCACGTAGTAGTAGAACGGCTGGCCGTGGCTGTAGCCTGACTCGAAGAAGCGGCGGAGATGCTCGCCGACGAAATAGAAGTCCACGAAGCCGGGCTCGCGGATCGCGATCGCGATAAACCACGGCGCGGCGATGAGCGCCACCATCGCGCCGCCTGCCAGCGCATGGAAGCGGCCGGTCGCGCCGGACAGCTCACCCTGCCACCAGAGAAAAATTGCGAGGGTGACGATTGGAATCGCCGCGGCTACCGGCCCTTTGGCCAGCAGGCCCATTGCGATCGCTGCGTAGCCGAGCCAGCACCATCGGCCGCCCTCGCTCCAGTGGAGAAAAAGCGCGAACAGCGCCACCGTGACCGAGGCCGCGAGCAGCATGTCGGTGGTCAGCACCTGTGCCATCACGGCATAGAGCGTCGAGGTCGCGAGAATCGCGCCGGCCAGCAGCGCTCGGCCGCGGCCCATCGTCCGGCGCACGAAAATCCATGTCATCAGCACGCCTGCGAGTGCCGCGAGCGCCGGCGTCAACCGCGCGGCGAATTCGTTGACGCCGAAGATCGCCATCCAGAGAGCGCCGAGCCAATACAGCAAGGGCGGCTTCTCGACGTAAGCGACGTAGTTGAGATGCGGGACGATGAAGTTGCGCGTCGCGAACATCTCGCGCGCGATCTCGGCGTAGCGCGCCTCGTCGGGCTCCCACAGGCCGTAGCTGCCGAGATGAAAGAAGAAGATAGCCGAGGCCAGGCCGATGAGCGCGAGCGCGTCGAGCGCGGACCCCGGTACGCTTCGCGGCGCGGGCGCGGCAGCGGCGGCCGAGGCGAAGGTCGATTCGATAGGCACGGGCTCGGACACGACGCCCAAGTGTATCGTGCGCAGCGCGCCGGTGCAGCTATGCGCGAGCGCGCCACACGTTGGCGCTACAGGCCGGCGGCTCCGCCGCCTTTGCGCGGATCGAAAGCGCCGTTCAGATCGCCCGGCGCGCTCGCGATCGCGCCGACCGCGCCCAGCGACGGTACTTCCTTCAGCCGATAGCCCATCTGCTCGAGCGCGCTGCGCGTGGCCGCCGGCATCGCGGCCTCAACGAACACCACGCCGGGCGCGGCCTGCTCATGCACCCGCGGTTCATCGACCGCCGCCCCGGGGTCGAGATGGAAGTCCAGCACGTTGACCGTGACCTGCACTACGCCGCTGATGATCGTCGGGCCGCCCGAGCCGCCGGCCGTCAGCACCGGATTGCCGCGGCGCATCACGATTACCGGCGACATGCTCGAGAGCGGACGCTTGCCGGGCGCAATCGCGTTGGCGGCCGCGCCTTCGAGCTTGAATGCGTTGGGCACGCCCGGGCCGGCGGCGAAGTCGTCCATCTCGTCGTTGAGTACGAGGCCGAGGCCCGCGACCATCATCTTGGCGCCGAAGATCGTGTTGATGGTGGTGGTGACCGCGACGACGTTGCCGTCCTTGTCCACCACCAGCAGGTTGGAGGTTCCGTGGTCCGCAGCCGGCGCGAGATGGGCAGGCGCGCCGCGATGGAGCGCGCGCTGGAGCGCCTCATCGATATGGCCCTGCGAAAGCAGCTTATCGATTGGCACGTTTACGAAATCCGGGTCGGCATACCGATCGCGGTCGATAAAACCCTGGCGCATGATCTCGATAAGCCGCGCGAGGTAGGGCGGCGAGTCGGCGCCCAGTCCGGCGACCGGCGCGCTCCCGAGCATCCCGAGGATTTCCAGCACCACGCCGCCCGACGACGGCGGCGGCATCGTCCAGACCTCGTAGCCGCGATAGCCGCGATGAAGCGGCGCGCGCCACACCGGCCGGTATTGCGCGAGATCTTCGGCGCTGATCAATCCGCCGTGCGCCTTCATCCACTCGGCCAGCGTGTGCGCGATCTGTTCGTGGTAAAAGCGCGTCACCGGATCGTCGCCGAGCGAGCGCAGCGTCGCGCCAAGCGCCTGTTCATGCAGGATGTCGCCGGACTTGGGCGCGGCGCCCGCTGGCGTGAGGTACGTCGCCTTAAGGCCGGGGTCGGCCGCCAAAGCTGAAGTAGTACGTTCGATGTCTTGAACCAGGTGCTCGGTTGCGGGAAAGCCCTGCTCGGCGAGCCGGATCGCGGGCGCGGCAACAATCGAAAATTTCATCGTGCCGAAGCGGCGGAGCGCCGCGTCGAGCCCCGCAATTTCGCCCGGCACTGCGACCGCCAGCGGCCCCGCGCGGGCCAGCGCCTCGTCGGTCTTTCCGCCGCGCACATACATCGTGGCGCTCGCGCCCATCGGCGCACGCTCGCGATAGTCGAGCGCGTAAAAGCTGTGCGTGCGGGCGAGGTAGATCAGCATGAAGCCGCCCCCGCCGATCCCGCAGGAGGCCGGATTGGTCACGCCGACCGCGAGCGAGGTCGCGACGGCGGCGTCGATCGCATTGCCGCCGCGGCTCAGGATTTCGACCCCGGCGCTCGCGGCGAGAGCATTTTCGGCCACCACCATCGCGTGATGCGCTTCGGTGGCACGGGCCGGCACGGACACCGCGCAGAACACGGCCAGGGCGAGTATGGCCAGCCGCGCGCATGCGGAGAACGCGCGAATGCGTCGCGTCAGGGCGACAGAGGCGAACCGATCTGTAGCGGAAAACATTCCCGCCTTTCTAACAGCGTCGTACGGCCAAGGAAAGCTGGCGCGGGTGATGCGTGCGCCGAAGGTCGGCTTCATGATCGAATCGCGGCCGGTTAGATTTTGCGCGCGCGAAGTGCTTTGATCGCATCCACCTCAACGCGCTGCCGTGCAAGCGCCCAGCGGCGCCAATCCAAATCGAGAGGGCACTCCGATGGGTTTCGATGAGATCATCTACGAGAAGGCCAACCGCGTCGCCGTAATCACGCTAAACCGCCCCGCGCGCCTCAACGCCTGGACCTCGAAAATGGAATCCGAGCTGCGCGAGGCTCTGCTCGATTCCGAACACGACGACAAGGTGGGCGCGATCGTGATTACGGGCGCCGGCAAGGCCTATTGCGCCGGCGCCGACATGGGCACGCTCAATCGCGTCGCCGACGGCACGACCTCGGCGGTGCAGGCGGTGTCGGGCGAGGTCACTGGCACCAGCGAGCCGCGGGCGGACTTTCGCCAGCGCTTCTCATGGATCGCCGGGCTCAGCAAGCCGGTGATTGGCGCAATTAACGGCGCGTGCGTCGGGATGGGATTCACCACCGCGCTCTATCACGACATCCGGATTGCCTCGGAACGCGCGCGGATGGGTCTCATTTTCGTCCGCCGCGGCCTGGCAATCGAGCATGGTGCGAGCTGGCTGCTGCCGCGGATCGTGGGTTTGTCCAACGCCCTGGAAATCGCGCTGAGCGGGCGAATCCTCGACGCCGAGGAGGCGCTTCGAATCGGCCTGGTGAGCCGGGTCGTTGCGCACGAGCAGCTGATGCCGACGGCGCTGGAGATGGCGGGCGAGATAGCGACCAACTGCTCGCCGCTCGGAGTCGCGCACGCCAAGCGCCTTATCTATCACCATCTGTCGTCCGACCTCGGCGCGGCGCTAGCCGAGGAGAACGAATCGATCGCGGTGATGACGCGCTCGGAGGATTTCAAGGAGGGGATCCGCGCTTTTCAGGAAAAGCGCGCGCCGCGCTTCATCGGCCGCTAGGGCGGGGCGGGCGGGGATCTCGAACGGTCGCTTCGCGCGCCGGTCCGCGACCAGCCTCGGTCGATCGGGTCACCTCTCGCGGGTCACTTCTCGCGGATTACTTCTCGAGCGGATGCTTGAAGCGGCGGTCGGGATGGCGCACGGTCAGCACCGCACATCCGGCCTTCTGCACCACGCGCTCGGCCACGCTGCCCAGCAGCACGTGCGCAAGGCCGGAGCGGCCGTGCGTGCCGAGCACGATCAGGTCGACGCCTTCGGTTTGTGCGGCGTGGATGATTTCGAGAAACGGAGCGCCGACGCGCAGAAGGCTCCGCGCCTTGATTTGAGCGTCGCGAAATTGGGCGACGATCCGGTCGATCTCGCGCTGCGCGCCCAGCCGCTGCTCCTCGGCTATCTGGTTCATCGCGCTCACGTCGAAAGCAGGTCCCAGTTCGCTCACCATCACCGGCGGCAGCGGTTGGTCGACGTGCAGGATGATCACTTCGGAGCCGAACTTGCGCGCGAGTTCCTCGGCAAACCGCTGCGCGTTGAGCGAGTCGTCGGAAAAATCGGTGGCCAGCAGAATCTTCTTGAGTTCAGGCACGGCTGACAGACCATACGCTTGTCGCGCAGCCCTGGGCAAGTGCTCGGCGGGGTGGATTCCGAGTATCGTGGCGCATTAGAATCGGCCTTCGGATATTACGACAGATGAAAGGTTCGGACATTACGAGGTTGCGCGACTTCGAGCGCGCTTGCGACGAGCTTTTTGATGAGTGGCTGGGGCGATGGCACGGCGGAGCCGCCGCGGCCGTTTCGCCGAGCGCAGTCATAGTTGACCGCGGCGATCGGTACGAAGTGCGCATCGAGGCCGCCGTCGAGGATCCGGAAGTGATTCACGTCGAGGTCACCGAGGTGAGCTTGACCGTGCGAATCCCCGCCGGGACTCATCCAGAGGTAGAACGCAGGATGAGCTTGACGCATGCGGTCGATCGAGAGAGCACTACGGCGCAATGGGCCGACGGCGTACTGACCATCGTACTGCCCAAGCTGCGCGGTCGGCGCATCAAAGTAGTATAGAGAGCAACCCGGACAAGGGAAGCGATGATGGTCGAGGGGGACGACAAGAAGCCCGCGCCGGCGCCGCACGAGCAGGCGCTTAAGCCTGCGGCCTCGCCGGTGGAGCTCCGCGTGGACGAGTTGCGCGGCCGCTCTCCGCTTAGCCCCGACGAGCTCGTGAACGCGGCGCGCGACGGCGCCCACGAGCTGCTCGGGCAGCAGCGGGCGCTCGACGCGATACGGATGGCGATTGGGATCGGCGCGCCCGGCTACAACGTCTTCGTGAGCCGGGTGCGGTCCCGCCGCGAGCGCGAGTCGATCGTTCGCATCCTGCAGCAGCAGGCGGCGGCGACGCCGACGCCGGGGGACTGGGTCTACGTCAACAACTACAAGAGCCCGGAGTCGCCGGTGGCGATCTACCTGCACGCCGGGCAGGGCGCGGAATTGCGTGACGGGATGCGCGATCTCGTCAGCTTCCTCATCGAGCAGCTGCCCAAGGCCTTTCGCCGCGAGGACTTTGACCAGGAGCGCAAGGCGCTGCGCGAAAAGTACAACCGCCGCGCCCAGGAGCTGTTTGCCCAGCTCGAGAACGCGGCGCGCGAGCGCGGCTTCGCGATCCAAGGGACCGCTTCCGGCCAGGTCATTTTCATTCCGCTCATCAACGGCAAAGCGCCCGAATCGCCCGAGGAGCTCAGCCGCGTGATGCAGGAGCTTCCCGAGGCGGAACGCGACCGGCTGGCCAAGGCTCAGGGCGAGCTTGCCGACTCGTTCGCCACGATGGCGATGCGTCAGCAGGAGCTGATGCGCGAGCTGGTCGGAGAAATCCGCCAGATCGAGCGCACTTTCGCCGCCCGTCTGATTGCGCCGGCTATCGCCGCGCTCAAGACGCGCTTCGAGAGCGAAGCCGTAACGAACTATCTCGATCAGGTTGCCGAGCACATGCTCGACCATTTGGATCGCTTCCGCGAAGCCGCCGAGACGGGCCCTGAGGCCTCGCCGCGTCCGCTGCCTCTGCAGCGCGCCGACGGACCGGAGGAGAGCCGATTCTTCGAGTACCAGGTCAACGTGGTGGTCGATAACGCGGGGCGAAGCGGCGCTCCCGTGATCGCCGAGGACGCGCCGACCTATCGCAACCTATTCGGCACGATCGAGCGCTGGATCGACCCGAGCGGCCGCAGCGCAACCAACTTCACGCGCATTATCGGCGGCTCCCTGGTGAAGGCGCACGGCGGATTTCTGCTCTTCGACCTCGACGACGCGATCGTCGAGCCGGGCGTGTGGAAGGCGCTCAAGCGAACGCTCAAGACGGGCCGTATGACGCTCGAGACGCTGGAACCGTTTCCGTTTTTCATGGTGAGCGGGCTCAAGCCCGAGCCGATCGAGTTGGCGGCCAAGGTGATCGTCACCGGCAGCCCCTATCTTTACAACCTGCTGTACTTTTACGACCCCGAGTTCGCAGAGCTGTTCAAGGTCAAGGCCGAACTGCGTCCGGTGGTTGATGCCGACGCGGAGGCCGCGCGCCATTATGCCGTGCGCGTGTCAGCGCTGGCCAAGGACGAGGGGCTGCCCGATTTCGACGGCGCGGCGCTCGCGCGGATCGTGGAGTTCGGGATGCGCGAGGCGGGCGACCGTCAGCGGCTATCGAGCGTGATGGAGCCGATCGACGATCTCGCGCACGAAGCGGCGTACTACGCGCGTGCGGCCAACGACCGGGTGGTCGGCGCGCGCCACGTCGATCGCGCGCTCAATGAACGCGTGTTGCGCCTCAACTTTATCGAAGAGGAGATCCGCCGTCTGATCGCCGAAGGCACGATCGTCGTCCATCTGCGGGGCGGCGAGGTCGGCCAGGTCAACGGGCTGGCGGTGCTCGACGCCGGCGGCTACAGCTTCGGCCGTCCCGCGCGCATCACCGCGACCGTCGCGCTCGGCCAGGCCGGCGTCATCAACATCGAGCGCGAGGCGCGGCTGTCGGGATCGACTCACGACAAGGGCGTCATGATCCTGAGCGGTTTCTTTCGCCAGCGCTTCGGACAGGATTTGCCCGCCTCGATGACCGCGAGCATCGCCTTCGAACAATCCTACTCCGGGATCGATGGCGACAGCGCGAGTTCGACCGAACTCTACGTGCTGCTCTCGGCGCTGAGCGGCGTGCCGCTCCGCCAGGACCTGGCCGTCACCGGTTCGGTCGACCAGTACGGCGCGGTGCAGGCGATAGGGGGCGCCAACGAGAAGATCGAAGGCTTTTACCGCGTGTGCAAGGCGGTCGGGCTGAGCGGCACGCAAGGCGTCCTGCTGCCGCGCGCCAACGTCACCAACCTGATGCTCGAACCGGAGACGGTCGAGGCGGTCGCGAGGGGGCGCTTTCACATTTATCCGGTAAGCACGATCGATGAGGGGATCGAGATCCTGACCGGCGTTCGCGCGGGCGCGCTCGAGGAGCCAGGCACGGTCAATCATCTCGTCAGCGCTCGCCTGCATCGCATGTCGGACATCCTGCGCGAGCGCCGTCCGCCCGAGGAGACTCGCGGCTTGCAGGCCGGTCCGTCGCCCGCGCCGGTGCCGCCGCCGCCGACGCCCCCGGTCCCGCCACGCTGAGCGCGGAGCCATGGCCGCACATTTCCGGACCGAACTTCGGATTGCCTGAGATGCCGATCGATCTGCGCCTCGATGCCGACGAAGTCCCGCTGCTTTGCGACTTCTATCTGCTCACGATGGCTGCGGCGTATTTCGCCTCCGGCAACAACGACACAGCCTGCTTCAGCATGTTCACGCGCCGGCTACCGGCGCGCCGCGGCTTCCTGGTGGCGGCCGGGCTGGAGCGGCTGCTCGAGGCGCTCGAGCAGTTTGATTTCGCCCCGCGGGCGCTCGAATACCTCGAATCGCTGCGACTGTTCACCTCCGACTTCCTGAATTTCCTCGCCACTCTGCGCTTCAGCGGCGAGGTCTGGGCGATGCCCGAGGGCACGATCTTTTTCGCCACCGAACCGATCCTGGAAGTACGGGCGCCGCTCATCGAGGCGCAGCTGATCGAAACGCTGGTTCTCAACCAGATCGGGATGGGGTCGCTCGTGGCGAGCAAGGCGGCGCGCAGCCTCGTGGTGGCCGGTGGGCGGCGGCTGATCGATTTCGGGCTGCGCCGCAGCCAGGGCGCCGACGCGGGCCTCGTGGCGGCGCGCTCGAGCTATATCGCCGGCTTCGCCGGCACCTCCAACGTGCTCGCCGGACTGCGGTACGGGATTCCGCTGTACGGGACGATGGCGCACAGCTACGTGATGGCGCACGAGCAGGAGCGCGAGGCCTTCGAGAGCTACGTCAAGGTTTTTCCGCGGCTGAGCACACTTCTCGTCGACACCTATGACACGCTGCGCGGGGTCGAGAACGCGGCCACGGTGGCGCTCGAGTTGCGCGAGAGGGGCGCCAAGCTCCAGGGCATCCGGCTCGACAGCGGCGATCTGCTGGAACTGAGCAAGCGCGCGCGGCGCGTGCTCGATCGGCGCGATCTTGCCGAGGTTCCGATCTTCGCCAGCGGCAATCTCGATGAATATCGTATCGCCGAGCTGGTCAAGGCCGGCGCGCCGATCGACGCATTTGGCGTGGGCACCGAGATGGCCGTGAGCGCCGATGCGCCCGCGCTCGACGTGGCTTACAAGCTGGTCGAATACCGGGGTGAACCGCGCCTGAAAACCTCGAGCGAAAAAGCCACGCTGCCCGGCCGCAAACAGGTTTTCCGCGCGCGCAACGCCGCCGACGGTTTTTTCGCCGACCTCGTCGGATTGTTCGAGGAAAGTCCGGACAATCTGCAGCGCGAGTTTCGTCCCGCGCCCGCATCGGTGCGTCCGGTACTCGAGCGCGTGTTCGCCGACGGCCGTCGAATCGGCACGCGGCCGCAGCTCGGCGAGGCGCGCGAGCGCTTGCTGGAATCCTTCGCCAAGCTGGACCCTCGCTACAAAGACATCGATCGTCCCGACGCCTACCCGGTGCGCCTCAGTGCCGCGCTCAATGCGCTTCTGATCAGCGAGAAGCTGCGCGTCGGGCGCCGCCAGGAGTGATCGCCATGCCCGGGTATCGCGGTCTCGGCGCGCACGCACATCGGAGCGGATGAGCCAGGACGTGGCCGTCTTCGATCGGATCGCGGCCTCGGGCGCCGGGCAGACCGCGGTGCGTCCACGCGCTCTCGCCCTCGGATTTCTCGCGCTCGCGCTCGTGCTCGGCGCGACCCTGCGTTTTCAGCACCTGGGGATTACGGATCTCAGCGCGGATGAGGGTGCCTCATGGGCGGCGGCTTCCGCCGCGGACGTTAGCGCGGCGGTCGCGACGGAGCATCAGCTCGATCCAGGCAAGCTGCCGCTCTACGACGTCATGCTGCACGGATGGGTGCGCATCTTCGGCGACAGCGTGTTCGCGATGCGCGCGATGTCGGCCGCTCTCGGCACGATCGCGATCCTGCTCGTGTTCGCCGCCGTGCGTGAGGTCTGCCGTTCCCTGGGCGGGCAATCGGGCGCCGCGATCGGCGACCTGGCGGGCGCTTTGGCCGCGCTTGCCTACGCCGTCAACTTTATGATGGTGGCGTCAGATCGGACCGCGCGAATGTATCCGGTGGCGATGAACGCGGAGCTGGCGCAGATTTTCTTCCTGGTCCGCGCGCAGCGCCGCGGCGGCTGGCTCAACTATGCCGGCGCGGCGATTTTCACTGCTGCCCTGGTCGCGGCCAACTTCACCACCTCCTTTCTGCTGCTCGCCGAGGGTTTCTGGTTTGGATGCCTGCTGATAGCAAAAGCGTGGCGCTCACCGTTGGAAGGTCTTGCGATCTTCCGCCCCGGCCTCGCGATTGCCGCGGGAGTCGCACTGCTGGGGCCCCTGCTGCCCTGGGTATTCGTATCCTCGAATCAGGCCGTAGCGATGGGCGCGATCAGCTGGATCAAGATGGGGTCAATCGCCTGGCCCTTCCAGGTGCTGCTGACCGCGGCCGGCGGACGGATCCTCTTCTGCAGCTTCGTGATGCTGGCCGCTTTCGGAATTTGGCGGCACTGGCACGCGGCGCCGCTCGCCCCGGGCTTTTTTCTGGTCTGGACTCTGGCGCCGATCATGGGACTGACGGCGGTGAGTTATCTGATCCACCCGCTCGAATTTCCTCGCTACGTGCTGATTGCCTTCGTCGGGATGTTCGGGCTGGCTGCGTTCGGCGCCGCTACGCTGCGGCCCGCCGCTGTTCACCTCGCGCTGGCCGCGGCGCTGGTTGGTCTTTCGCTCGGCCGAACCCGTCACGTGATCGAACACCCATATGAAGCGGCATGGCGGGAGGCCACGGAGATCGCGGCGGCCGAGGCGGCGCCCGGCGAATCTATAGCCGTATTCCCGGAGTACTGTCACAACGTAGTGCGTTACTACCTCAATCCCGAGCGCCGCGGCGCCGTCCGGGGAGTTGAAGAGTGCGGACCGCAGCGGGTTCTGATTCTGAGCGGGCGCTATATTCTGCCTGCGGACCGAATCGCCGCGATGGAAAAGTGCTATCCGCGCGTGGTCAAGCGTTTGAAGCTGGTGGAGGTTCGCGCGCGTTGACAGCGCGTACGGCGGCGTTGGCGCTGCTCGCTTTGGCCCTGATGCTCGGCGCCGGGCTGCGCTTTTACCGTCTGAAGACGGCCGACCTCAGCGCCGACGAGGCCGCGTCGTGGGCCGGTGCGGCAGCACCTGACCTGCGTACGGTCGTCGCGCTGGAACGCAAGCTCGATCCGGGCAAACTCGCGCTCTATGACGCCGCGCTTCATGTATGGATGGGGCTTTGGGGCGACAGCGCAGGATCGATGCGCGCGCTTTCGGCCGTCCTGGGCACGATCGCGATCGCGCTGGTTTTCCTCGCAACGCTGGAGCTGGGATCGGGTCTTTGCGGTCTGGCCGAAATCCACAATGCGGAATTCGGTGCGGCGGCGTTCGCGGCCTTATTGACCGCGGTCAATCCCGTACTCATAGGCCAGGCGCGCACGGTGCGGATGTATCCGCTGCTGCTGGTCCTGGAACTCCTGCAGGTCATCTGTTTGCTGCGCGCGGTATCCGGGCGGACGCGCCGTGCGGGCCGTATCGGGAGTCTCGTAGGCGTTACGGCTTTCAGCGCGCTCGCAATCGCGTGCAACTTTACCGGCGCTCTGCTCGTTGCCGCAGAGGCGATGTGGCTCGCATGGACGGCGCTCTGCCGACGCGTCGGCCGCGGCTCGAGGGCGGCCGCCGAACTCCGTCTGCTGCTTCCGTCGCTGGCGCTTTGCGCCGGGGTCGCGTTGCTGGGGCCGAGCGCGCCGATGGCCGGACGCACTTCGATCGCCGTCGTGCACGCCGGCATACTTGGCTGGTCGCATCTGCGGCCGCCGTGGTGGCCGCTCGAGATGCTGCGCGACGCTACGGGCAAGGCGCCCTTCCTGCCGTTGCTGCCACTCGCCATATACGGAGGATGGCGGTTGCAGCGCGACAATAGCGCCCTGGCGCTCGGCTTCCTGCTGTGGTGGATGCTCGCGCCCGTAGCGGCGGTGATGGCTATCTCTTACGCGTTCACTCCGTTCGAGGAAACGCGCTACGTGATTTCGAGCGTCGCCGCATTTCTGACCCTCGCGGCAATCGGGCTTGCCGCGATCGATTCGGCGCGGCTGCGCATCGGACTGCTGATCCTGGTGATCGCGCTGTCGCTCGATCACGTGCGCCGCGACTTCATCAAGCCCGAATACGTTCAGTGGCGCGAGGCGACGGCGCTTGCGCTCGCGGCGTCGCCGCCCGGCGGCGCATTCGCCGTCATCCCCGGTTATGCGGTAAACGCGGTTCGCTACTACCTGCCGCCGAAGCTCAGGGCGAGCGTCGAAAGCGCGGAGGACCGCTGCGATCCGCATCCGCACGTGCTGCTGCTGGGCCGCGACGATCTGCTTGCGCCCGCGCAACTCGCGGCGCTTCGCGATTGCGATCCGGTGGTCGTCGGGCGTTTCAAACTGGTCGAAGTCCGCAGACGCTGATTGCACCCTGCGCGAGCTTCGACCGAGGGCATTGCGAACCGCGATCTCTCAAGGACCCGAAGGGGTCGAAGCCGCGGCCGGAGTAGCGGATGGATTCGCCGCCGGCGCTGCGCCCTGGAGTTCGAGCGGTGCCGTATGGGCCGCGCGCGCAAGCTGGTCGGCATCGAATACGATCGCCATCAGCGCCGGGTTGTCGCCCACCGGCGGCGTCGCCGAGAGCTTGCGCGGATAGGGAAAATAGATCGCCGCAGCGTAAGCGCGGTACTTGTCGATAATCGGCCTGACCGCCGCGTACGATCCCTGGACGCCCAGCGCCACGCGATACGCCTTCGCCGGCGCGAGCATCACGCCGTCGAACATCAGGCCCGGTCGCTGCGCGCTGCGCAGCAGCGGACCTCCGATCCAGTCGCGCGGCAACAGGCCCGCCTGCTGGGCTGTGAGCGGGGACAGGTCGGATAGGCGGCGGCCGCTGGCGACATAAGCGTAAGCCGCCGCCAGGATCGTGTCGAAGCGAGCGGCCGCCGCGCGCGCCTGAAGCGTGGCCGGCGTCTCGCTGGGCCACTGCGCGCGCAGTTCTGCCGGCAATTGATAGAGCGTCATTCCGCCGACGTTCTGCGGCGCGACGCCGAGTCCTCCCAGGAGCGCGTTCCACACCTCGCGATCGCGTGGCGCGATCGCTCCGCGTTGCCAGATGCCGGGGCCCGCGGCATGGCTGACCTCGATCGCATGCTCGCCTTCGCTCGCAAAGATCACGGCGCCAACGCTGTGGCTCTTAAGAAAAGCCTTGAACTGGCCGCCCGCATCGGGAATCGGCGCAACGTCGTACAGTGCGTCGACAATCGGCCAGCGTTCGTACTCGACGGGGATCGGCGGCGCAAAACCCGTATACCCGCCCGCCATCCGGAATTCGAACGCGGAGAGGGCCTGCCAGAGCATCCCGTCGCCTTCAAAGCCGTACGGCAGGATCACCACCGTCTCATCCGGCTGCAGATACTGGCGAAATAGCTTGGCGGCGAAGAATTCGGGCGTGGCGAGCTTCGTGGCCCAGAAGGACGCGTCCAGGCTGGGCAGGAGCGAGAGCGCGATCAAAGCTCCCGCGAACCATTTGAGAGCCGGCCGGCGCGGCGCGCCCGCCCGCGGCTTCGCGCTCATCCACATCGCGCACAGAATCGAGATTGCAAGGAACATGTAGACGGTCAGCCGCGCGGGCACCGCCTTGCCGATGAGCGGCAGTGCCGCAACGATCATCCAGGGCATCGGCACGATAAACCGGCCGCTCACCTGCATCCACGACCCCATCGAGAGGACGCCAATCGCCCCGGCAAACAGGATCAGCAGCCGCACGGCCGGCTCGTTCCATCGCTGCCGCGTCATTGCGGCCGCGGCCACTACCGTAAGCCCGAGATAGGCGTCCGTGTCGTAGATTCCGGCGCGGAAACTCCGCGATATGGCGCGTATCGCGTCGAACCGGCCGAGCGCGCTCGTCGGTACGGGCACGAGGAAGTTGAGCAAATCGATCGAACCCGTGTTGGTCGACCAGATAGCCCCGTGCGGAAAACCATAGGCGAACAGGTAGTAGAGATACGGCGCGAGCAGGAGCATCGCGAGCGCGTAGCTTAACGCGATCGGCCGGATTAAAGCGCGCACGCGCGCGCGATCGCTCCCCTCCGTTACCAGCAGTGCGATCGCGAGCGCGATCGCGGCGCTCATCGTCATCGTCGCGAAGGTCTCGATGAAGATCAGAAATTGCGCGTCCAGCACCAGCGCCAGCAGGACGACAAACGTTCGCCGGCGCATCGTTTCGTTCAGCGCACGCAGAGTCAGATAGGCCACGAGCGGCAGCATGGGCACCAAGGCAAGGTCGATATCGCCCAGCAGCTTGCAGGCCAGATACGGCGAGAAGCCGAAGACGAAACCGCCGAGAAGGGCTGGAACGAACTCGCGCACGATTTGCCGGCACAGCATGTAAGCGACCGATCCGGCGGCGACCGGGCAGAGCAGGCAGAGAATGTTGTAGGCGGCGACCGCCCCCAGCGTGCGCGTCACCGGCAGCATCAGCAGCGCCGCGAGCGGGATATTGGTCGTCCATGCGAGGTTGAAGCCCGCAGGCGCCCACAGGGCGTGCGTGAACAAGGGATCGATGCGCGCCGTCAGCGCGTGGGCCCACCAGGCCAGGAACCAGATCGATTGCGGCGGGTCGGGGCCGTTGCCGACATAAAACGAAGACAGGCTGCCGCCGAGGGCGCGGCCGAACAGCAGTAGCGAGAGTCCCAGGTAAGCTAGCAGCGCCGCTGTTCCGCAGCGCCATCCCGGTGCGTCGGCTGATGCGGCCCTCGCCCCTTCGCGCTCGCTCATCGTGATACGCCGTCTTTGCCGTTGGGCGCCGCTGAAGCGTTGTTACCCTCGCTGCGCACCCGCGCCGCGGCACGCTCGAGCCCCTCGCGGCTGAAGACCACGACGAGCCGTCCTCGAAGATCAGCCTCGGCAGCGGGCGCCGGCCGATCCAGGTCGCGCGGCAAGAAGCCGACCGCATCGGCGCGATAGTCGCTGAGCACCGCACGCAGCGACGGGTACCAGCCGTTTACGCCGGCCTCGATCCGGCCCTGTTCGTCCACGCGAAGCCACAGATCGTCGAGTTGATGGGTATCGCTCGGATGGCGCGGCAGGTTGAGCCCGCCGTCGTTCCATGGCGGCTCTACCTTTTCCGGTATTACGATCCATCCGGCCGGCATCAACCCGAGCGCGCTGACTGCGGCGGGAGTCAGTCCGTCCGCCGGACGGCCGGCGTGCAGGTATCGCTCTGCCGCGAGCACGAGCGCTGCGAAGCGTGCCTTGTCGAGCCGCGTCTCCATCTCGAGCGCGCTCGCGCTCCGCCAGGGAGCGAGCTCAGCCGGCACCGCGCGATATATGGTCATTGCGCCGGCCTCGACTGGCGCCGTATTCAAGGTCGCCATCAGCGGACGCCAGATATCGGCTTCGCGATCGTCGACCAGGACGGCGGTCGCGCGATGCGTCGCGAGGAAGGCCTTCAGCTGATCGCCGGCATCGGGAAGCGCAACCGTACCGACGCGATAGAAGGCGCGCACTATCGGCCACTGGCGAAACTCAACCGGCGGATTGCCCGCATAGCCGCCTGCCATCTTGAAATACCATCCGCTCTGCAGTTGCCACGCCATGCTGTTGCCGTTGATTCCGTACGGCAGGACGACCACGGTCTCGCCGGGCGAGAGATATTTCGCATAGAGCCCGTCGGAGAAGAAGGGCGGTACGTAGAGCGCGGAAGTCCAGAAGCTCGCGGAAAGATTCGGTGCGATCGAAACGATTACCGCTAGCGCTGCCGCCACGCGGACCCATCGCGGAAAAGCGCTGTCGCCAAGCCATAGTGCCGTAATAACGGCGAGCGCGAGAAAGGCATACAGCATCAGGCGCACGGGCAACGCCTTGCCGATGAGCGGCATGGCGCCAAGAAGCAGTCCGGGCAGCGGAATGATCGGCCGCCCGCCGACCACGAGGAAGGGTCCGAGCGAGAGGATGACCGCGACAATCAGCACGGTCACCAGCGCGCGCGCCCAACCCTCAGTCCAGTTCCGACGAGCGAACGCTACCGAGATCAGCATCAGCGGAACACCGATATAGCCGCCGTCCTCGAAGATAAAGCCGAGGAAGCGTTCCGTGATGGCGCGGAACGGCGCCGCGCGTCCAAGCTCCATCGTCGAGGTCGGGATCGCGAGGTTCAACAGGTCGGTCGAGTACAGCAGCGCCGGATGGGTCGCGCCGGGGTCGTAGCCCAGCGCGACCATGTAATAGAAGAACGGGCTCAGCGCCCCGAGCGCGATCGCATAGGCGAGCGCGACGGTTGGGAGAAGATTGACGGCGCGCGTCTTCTCCGCGCGCGTCCCCATCCCCAGCACGACGATGAAAGCGATGCCCGCAAACAACGTCATCGTGGCGAACAACTCGATGAACATCAAAAACAGCGCGGCCAGCACGAGCGTCAGTCCGGCGAGGAGCGGACGCCACGCGATATCCACCCGAAAGCCGCGAATCATCAGGAGCCAGAAGAGCGGAATCGGAAACACAAGGAGCAGATTGAGATGCGCGAGAGTCTGACCGAGCGTGTAGGCGCAAAAGCCAAAGACGTAGCCGCCGGCCAGCGACGCGCAATAGGCGCTGGTCAGATAGCGGCACAGCACGAACGCGCTCCAGGCAGCGAGCGCGAGCGCGAGCAGGCAGCAAAGGTTGTAAATCGCGACGGGCCCCAGGAAGGCAACCGGTACGGCCGCTACCAGGCTCAGGAGCGGCATCGTAGTGGCCCACGCGAGGTTGAGTCCGCGCGGTGCCCAGATCGCGTCGGTAAACAACGGATTGAGTCCGTGGGCGATGGCGTGCGGCCACCATGCCATCAGCCACATCAACTGCGGTGGATCGACGCCCTTGCCGACGTATGCGGTGGAGAAGCGACCGTCAAGGCCCCTAGCGAAGAACATCGCCGCCAGCGCCAGGTAGATAGCGAATGCGAAGATTCCTCGAAGGTCGAACGCGTAGGGCGGCCGGTGAATCGTTTCTTCCATCGCTGCCATCAGATGGAATAGTCGAATCAGGTCAGCGCGCTCACCGGGCGGCTTTCTCGAGGAGCCAGTTGTAGTAGAGCGGCAGGCCCGGAAGCAGGTTCAGGCGCGCCTCCCGGGCGACCCGCAAGCCGTTGCGCTCGAACGCGCTCGCCACGGCTCGCGGCGGGGTGACATGACGGTCGTCGATGCCTTTGAAGCCGATCGCGCGAAAGCCCAGCTCCATCATCGTATTCACCGCCGGCATGCCGAGAAGGAAGCGCCCGCCCGGCTTGAGCACGCGCGCGACCTCCCGCAGTCCCTGTTCGTACTGATGCAGATGCTCGAAGACCGAGAAGCAGGCCACGAGATCGAACTCGGCGGTTTCGTACGGCAGTTCGTAAACACTGCACTTAAGGAGCCTCGCGCCGCGCCCGTGCTTCGCGAGCCAGGCCTGGACGGGGGCAGGGTCAGCGTCGAGATCGATGCCGTGCAATTCATCGACCCTGGACGCGATCGCCAGCAGCACTGCGCCGGCGCCATAGCCGACCTCGAGCGCCTTCGGATAACTGCGATCCGCGATCATTCGCAGCCCAAGGTTGATCCGTTGGCGAAAAAACCATCCGACAAACGGACGTCGGTAGTAGGCGATCGGGTCGGTCGGGCCGTTGGTAACCAGACCCTCCAGCAGGCGCGGCGTCAGTTGCAGATCGGCTGATGGCTGGTCGTTCGTCACGAAGCGCCGCTCACTTTTATCGATTCTGCCGTGGGTAAGGAATCATGCGCAATTTGGAGAGCGCTGAGGACGCAAGATAGCGAAGGCGGATACTCGCGGCAACATTTATCTGGAAGTACCAACGCCAATCGGCGTACGCCCGGTCGATCAAGCCTTGCGCCTGGCCGAGGCCGCCGCGCTGCTCGACGCAAGAAGGAAGCCGGCGCGCAGTGAGCGACCCTCGAATAGTCCAGGTCACGGCGTCCGCGATACCGAGGCGGCCGCGGCCGTGCGCGCGAGGCCCGTGCGATCGAAAATCATCACCAGCGTAGCAGACCCACGCGGCGTTGAACCCGCCGTCATCGGCGCGGGATACGGAAAATAGATTCGAGCAGAGAGGGGACCGTAGCGCCGAATAATCGGTTCGAGCGCCTGGTACGAGTCCGCCAACCCTACCTCGATTCCCCCCGCGCCGGCCGGACCCAGCAATAACGTGGAATGAAAGATCGGGTTGGTGTCGCGGGAGCCGGCGAGCGTGCCGCCGAACCATCCGAGCGGGAAGAGTCCGAGTTGCTGCGCGCGCTCGACGCTTAGCGAGGCAAGGTTCCCGCCGCCATCGAGGTAACGCTCGGCACCGAGCACCATCGCTTCGAATCGGGTCTGTTGGGCGCGCTGTTCCATCGCGAGCGCCGTATCCGCGCGGCTTTGCGCGAGTGCCCGCGGCGTCAGGCGATAGATCGTGACGTCCCCGGCTGCGATCGCCGGCACACCCAGGGAACCGAGCATCGCGGCAGTAGCGTCGCGCTCGGGCGCGAGCGTTGGCGCCCGCGTCCAGGTCGCGGCGGTCGGGCGCCCGTCGATCGAGCCGACGCGGTAGTGCCGGCGTGGGCCGACGATGACGGCGCCGACGTCGTGGCCGGCCAAGTACGCCTTAAACTGATCGCCGGCCGCAGGCACACCCCTCAGCTCGTAGAGGCTTTCGATAATCGGCCAGCGGCTCTGCTCCGGCGGCACTGGCGGCGTAAAGGTCACATAACCTTCGGCCATCCTGAAGTAGATGTTTGTGGCGGCCTCCCACAGCATCCCTTCGCCGAGAATTCCGTACGGCAGCACAACCACGGTCTCGCCCGGTGCGAGGTACTGCCGATAGAGGCCCTCGCCAAAGAAGGCGGGAATCGCGGCCGGGGTCGACCAGTAGGCCGCGCAGAGATTGGGCAGCATGAAGGGCACGGCTACGAGGGCAAGAATCCAGCGCGCAGTTGTTCGCGGGTTCGCGCCGGCGAGCCATATCGCGGCCATCACGGCGAGCACCAGGTAGGCATAGAGCATGAAGCGTGCGGGCAAGGCCTTGTCCAGCAGCGGCAGGCGCGTAAGCGCGGAGCCGGGGAGTCCCACGACGATTCGGCCCCCGATTTCAAGCCGCGGTCCCATCGCGAGCACGCAGATTACGATCAACAGATGCACAAGGAGTCTGCCGTTGGGCGCGTTCCATCGTTCGCGCGCATAGAGAACCGCGATCGCGATTATCGGCAGTGCCAGGTACGCGCCGCTCTCGGAAAGCTCGGCGCGGAAGCGGGATGCGATCGGCGCGAGGAAAGGTGCAAGGCCGAGCTGGTTGACGCCGGTCGGGACCATCAGATTCGCAAGGTCGATCGCGAAGTGCCAGGGCGAAAAAATCTGTTCCGGCGCAGTCGGATGGATGAACATGTAGTAGAGGTAGGGCGCCACGAGAATCGCCGCCGCCACATATGCGACAGCGGCAAGCGCTGCCGCCGAGAAGAGGCGGCGGCGCTCCGGGGGACCCATCGCCGGGGCCGCCAGGACAAGCGCGAGCGCCCCGAACAGCGTCGCGCTCGCGACGATCTCCGCGAACAGCAGGAATTGCGCGGCGATGAGAATCGCGAGCGCGGTAACGAAGCCGCGCGCGCCAAGGCTCCCGTCGATTCGCCGCAGGGCCGCGTATGCGCATAGCGGTATCGGCCACATCAACGTCAGATCCACGTTGCCCAGCATCCGGCTCAACACGTACGGCGAGAACGCAAAGAACAATCCGCCGAAAAGCGCCGGCCAATAGCAGCCGGCGGCGTAGCGGCAAAGGATGAAGGCGCTCCATCCCGCGAGCGCCGGCGACAGCAGGCAGACCAGGTTGTACGAGACGATCGGCCCGAAGGCCCGCGTCACGGGAGAAACCGCCCATGCAGCAAGCGGCATGTTCGCGGTCCAGGCGAGATTGACGCCCGAGGGCGCCCAGATGACTTTGGTCAGGAATGGATTGACTGAGTGCGAGATCGCATGCGCCCACCAGGCCATGAACCAGATATACAGTTGCGGATCGGGTCCGCGGCCGACGTAGACACTCACCGGGTGCGCAAGCACGATGCGTCCGAAAACGAGCGCTGACAGTGTCAGGCAGGCGAGAAATGCACCCGCCGCCTTACGATCAAAGAGGCGGGGAGCGCGTTTTGCGTCAGGCATCTGACCGCCGATAGCGATATCCGAGCGACCGAATTAGATACTAACAATCGGTGCTCGCCGCTGCCACGGTATTGCTACGGATTCAGCCCATTTCGCTATTCAGATCGTCGCAGCCAAACCATTCGCGTCAATGCGCGGTATGGATTGCTCTCGATTGAGGTAGTTCGGATTCGAGATCGAGTCTTGGCCGCTCCGAGAGCGCCAATACGGCAGCACGCTCGAGTCCCGTTCGATCGAACGACATCAGCAGCGGATAGTAATATGTATCGGCGGCCCGCGCTGGCTCGCTCTCATCGAGCCGTGCACCTCCGGCGAACGAGACGCGCCGTGCATATGTGCCATAGCGATCGATAAGCGGGCGCAGAGCGCCCCTGCTTCCCAAGAGGCCGACCGTGACCAATCCGTCGGACTCGGTGCGCATATACAGTCGATAGTCAGTCGTCCGATTTCTGAGCGGCAGCCACGCGGCCGGCAGGTATCCCAGCCTGGTCGCGCTTGCCGGAGCGAGACGCGCAGGATCTGCACCCGACGCGATATAGCACCGGGCGGCGATCAGCAAGGCGCCGAACCGCTGCGTATCCACGAGCGTTTCCATCCGCAGCCAGTCAACTCCGCGATAGGGCGCGAGCATCGCCGACGGCACGCGATAGAGCGTGACTCCGCCCGCCGTGAGCGCCGGCTCGCCCAGCGCCGCAATGATCGGCTCGACCGACGGGAAGGCGGCCGGCATCGAGTTGTTGCCCATCAGCACCGCGGTCACTTCGTGGCTCGCGGCGAAGGCTTTCCATTGAGCGGCCGGGTCCGGAATCGTCGCGAGTTGATTGGCGGAACGGACGATCGGCCATCGTTGATAGGAAGTCGGACTCAGCGCCGGGTATCCGCCGGCGAGCCGAAAATACATCCCGCTCAGCGCTTGCCACATCATGCAAGCGTCGGCTTCGCCCCATGCGTACGGCAGCGTCGCCACGATCTCGCCCGGCGCAAGATAGCGGCGGTACATCCCGGTGGTAAAAAAAGATGGGGCCGGCGCGACGCTGCCGTTCTCGGCCCAGACCCGGGCAGACGGATTCGGAAAAAGCGATACGAACACCAGCGTGCCGGCGATCGCGCGCGTGGTAAGGCTGTGCCGCGGCGCCGACAGCCATACGGCGGCGAGCAGGGCAAAGGTCAGAAACAGGTAAACGTTGAAGCGCAGCGGCAGCGCCTGGTCGATAAACGGGGCGCGATGCAGCAGCGACCACGGGAGCTTGAAGTAGCTGTTGCCCGCCACGTGCAGTCGCGGCCCCATCGCCGCCGCCGCGACAATCGCTATGGTCGCGCCGAACAGCCTCGCTTCGAAGGTGCGCCATCGTTCGAGCACAAACCAGAGTGCCAGCGCCAGCAGGGGCACGCCGACATAACCGGCCTGCTCCGAAATGTTGCTTGTGAAATCGCCCGAGACCCGGCGAAACGGCCCCACGGCGCCTCCGAGAGCGACCGTCGGGGTGGGGATCACGAAATTTAGGAGGTCGGTCGAATGCCAACTCGTCGAATAGATCGGGAGCGCACGAAAGCCGGCGAACATGTACCAGAGGTATGGGCTCATCAGGATCGTCATGCCCAGGCCGGCGAAGAAAATCGGCGCGGCCAGCCCCACGATGCGCCGGCGGAGATCGGCGTCGCCCAGCATCCAGGCCGCCGCCAGCGCAAGCGCGCCGAACAACGCCATCGTGGCAACGACCTCGGCCGCGTTCAGAAACTGCGCCGTCGCCAGCATCAGCAGTCCGAGCGTGAAGCGCCGCTCCCCGATATTCCCGCGAAGGCGCGCCAGCACCAGGTACACGGCAAGCGGGAGAAGAAACGCCGCGAGCAGATTGAGATGCCCGCCGTAGGCCTGCGCCAGCATGTACGAGGAGAAGCCGAAGATGTAGCCACCCAACAGCGACGGGCCGAAGCGCCGCGTAAGACTGTGGCAAAGCACGAACGCGGTCCACGCCGAAAGCGCAGGACAGGCGACGCAGAGCAGGTTGAACGCCGTAATCGGCCCCACGGTCGCGGTCAGGGGGAACGCGATCAGGCTCAGCAGCGGAATCGACGTCGACCAGGTCAGGTTGAAGCCGGCGGGCGCGAAGATAAGCCTGGTGATGAACGGATTCAGATGATGCGCGATCGCGAACGGCCACCATACCAGGCACCAGATGAAAAAGGACTGATCGATTCCGCGTCCGAGATAGATCGTGGTGAAGTGAGGCAGGGCGGGACGCAGGAAGAGCGCCGCCGAGAGGCCCAGGTAGATGAGCAGCGCCGCGCGATACGGATGGCGCGCGACGCGGCCCCATACTGTTTGGCGCTCCGATGTGGGGTTCACGTTCGCATGCTGCTCAGATGCTGCGCCTTGGCGGGTCGAACGGGATTGGCTTGCCGTTCCGACGCGCGGCCGCTTTTCGCTATAAACAAGCCGCCCACGAGCCGCCGCGTCAAGGTCGATCCCTAAAAGCGGGATTTGTCGCGCGAGTCCCGCGTGCCGTACTCAATCCGGCCTTGCCAGGGTGCAGGACCGGCAGGGAACCGCCGCGCGTTTTGTGCCCGGCGCGATGCTGATTATTCCCGATCGCGGAATTCTTTGCGCCGCGCACGCGCCCCGGATGCGCGCCTGCGATTCGTAGGTTTTCGCGCGGCGCCGCATGGGAATCGAGTCCGCAGGCACTGAGCGTGCGCGGCCGCGCCGCCGCAGCTTTAGTGGTCGGACGCTGCGGCGTGCGCGCGGCCCGCGGGCGTCAGCGCCGCGGCCGCTTCGAGCAGGCATCGCTCGGTGGTTGGCCAGTCGATGCAGGGATCGGTTATCGAGACACCATACTTGAGCTTTGAGCGGTCGGCCGCGGGCGGCTGATTGCCGGCGTTGATGAAGCTTTCGAGCATCGCGCCCAGGACCGCGCGGCTGCCCGCGCGCACCTGCTCGCAGAGCGCGGCAAACACCTCGGGCTGCTTGCGATAGTCTTTGTTGGTCTGCGCGTGCGAGCAATCGACCATCACGCGCGGCTCGAGTCCCGCCTTGCGCAGCATGCGGCAGCATTCTTCGATGCTTGCTGCGTCGAAGTTCGGCGTGCGTCCGCCGCGCAGCACCACGTGCGTGTCGGGATTGCCGGTCGTACGCACGATCGCAGTCATCCCGTCCTGCGTGATGCCGATGAACGAGTGCGGGCGGCGCGCCGATTCGATCGCGTTCACCGCGACCTGCAGATTGCCCTCGGTGCTGTTCTTGAATCCGACTGGCATCGAGAGCCCGCTCGCCATCTCGCGATGGGTTTGCGACTCGGTGGTGCGGGCGCCGATCGCCGTCCACGAAACCAGGTCCGCGATATACTGCGGCGTGATCGGGTCGAGCATCTCGGTTCCCGCCGGCAGCCCGAGCGCATTGATGTCGAGCAGCAGGCGGCGCGCGCGGCGGAGTCCTTCGCGCATGTCGCACGAGTCGTCCATATGCGGGTCGTTGATCATGCCCTTCCAGCCGACGGTCGTGCGCGGCTTTTCGAAATACACTCGCATCACGACGAACAGCCGCTCGGCAAGCTGGACGCGGAGCCGCGCCAGGCGCTCCGCATAGTCCATCGCGGCGGCCGGGTCGTGAATCGAGCACGGCCCCACGATGCACATCAGGCGCGGATCCTCGCCGCGGATGATGCGGCGGACGGTCTGGCGCGCCTCGACCACGTGGGCGGCGATACGGTAGTCGGCCGCGAGCTGCTCCTTGAGCAGCCGCGGGGGGACCAGGGCTTCGGTCGTAATTACGTGCAGGTCTTGAATTTTTTG
>Ga0335078_10001652_pt1 | contig 33579 bp, 28 predicted proteins | sample Lox_Sample_32_FD_206711 | JGI IMG/M metagenome (GOLD analysis project Ga0335078, IMG submission 206711) | Soil microbial communities from Loxahatchee National Wildlife Refuge, Florida, United States - Lox_Sample_3.2 | ecosystem: Environmental > Terrestrial > Soil > Wetlands | place: USA...
GCGATTCCCTTCGATACGAATCCGCCGCTCAAGCCCAGCGGCATCCGCGTCGGCACGCCCGCCCTCACCACGCGCGGCATGAAGGAAGGCGAAATGCGCCAGGTCGGCCGCTGGATTTCCGAAGCCCTGCGCCACTGCAGCGATGCTGGTGCGCTGGCCAAAGTCCGCAAGCAGGTGCTCGAACTGGCCGAGGCTTTTCCGCTTTATCCGGAGCGCCGCGCCAAAGCCCAGGCCGAAGTGCGCGTATAACTTCGCCGTCGGCGTCAGCTTGTATCGGCCGGTCGCTAGCGGCCTGGCGCTTAGCTCGCATTTTGCACGGCAGTGGCACCGGCCCCAATTGGCTGAGGGCTGAATGCTAAGCGCTAAATGCTTTTCTTTTCCCCCAAACATGATTAAATCTCACTCGTGAAAGTGGCCATTGATATCCGGCGCATGACCGAATTCGGCGTCGGCACCTACACCCGCAACGTGGTCAGGGCGCTCGGCCGTCTCGACCATTGCAACCAATACACGCTCATCGGCGCGCCCCAAAAAATGGCCGAGATCGGCCCTCTGCCTGCAAACTTCAGCAACATTCCTCTGCTCGAGTCCGACCTGACCGTCAAAGGCCACGCTCAGGGCCGCGCCATTCTCAAGCATCTCAATTGCGACCTCGTCCACATTCCTCACATCTTCTGGATGCCGCGCCGCCTGCCCTGTCCCTATGTGGTCACCGTGCACGACGTGCTCGAGCACATGTACCGCGCCCACGGCGCCTCCGGACTCAAGCGTTCGCTGCACTTCCGCCTCACGCGCCACGTGCTCCGGCGCGCCGCCCGCATTCTGGCCGTCTCCCAATTCACCAAAAGTGAAATTGAGAAGCTCTTCGGCATTCCTTCGCAGCACATCGAGGTGATCTATAACGCAATTGACGAGCGCTTTCTCCACGGTCACGCCACCTCCGCCGACCGCCAGCTCCTGCTCGAGCGCTATCGCGTGAATTATCCGTTTCTGCTTTACGCCGGCCGTATCAGCCCGCACAAGAACGTAGTGCGCATCATCGAGGCCTTCTCCGCGCTCAAGGCGGAACTCGAAAAAGACAGGCACTTCCCTGACCTGAAGCTCATCATCATCGGAGACGAGCTTTCCAGCAATCCCGACCTTCGCCGCACCGTCATCCGCGGCGGCGTGCAGAATGACGTGCGCTTCCTCGGCTTCGTGCCCATCGAAACCCTGCGCATCTTTTATGACGCCGCCAAGGTCTTCGTCTTTCCCTCTCTGTACGAGGGATTTGGCCTGCCTCCGCTCGAAGCCATGGCGCACGGCACGCCGGTTTTGACCTCAAACACTTCTTCGCTGCCCGAAGTTGTGGGCAACGCCGCCGTGCTGGTGAACCCGGAAAATGTTTTTGAAATCATGCGCGCGCTGCACCGCATGCTGCTCGACCAGCCTCTGCGCGAAAAGCTGAAGGCGCGCTGCTATGAGCAGGCGAGCAAGTTTTCCTGGGATGTTTCTGCGCGGCAGATTTTAGCGGTGTATGAAAGTGTCGCTGGCAAAGCGCAAGCCCAAACGCCGCCGCAGGAGCCGGAAGCCATGCACTCCGCCAGCCGCTAGGGGGTGTGGCGCGAGCGCCTCGCCCGCGTGACTATCAAAGCAAGCTTCGATCCGTTATGGGACGGTTCGCTGCCACTTGCTAGCTCTTGGCCAGCAGCGGATTCCCCGGCGAACCGAGTTCAAGGCGATGCAGTTTCGAGGCAAGACGGCTGCGGTCCTGTTCCGATGCTGCCGCGGCATGGCGCTTGCGCAGTTTGACGATCTTTTCTTTTCTAGTGCGGCGGCGGCGTATCTCCGGCCGCCGGCTGGGAGCTGACATAGCGATGAACTCCGATCTCTACTGAAGGATTGCGATTCTTAGCGCCGACGAATTGCCCAACCTTCGCGCCGATTATAGTCGCTGCAACGATCGCGCGTCACCTTGGGCCATGCCTTCGTTGACAATCCTCTTCGCCCTACGCTATCTTTAAGGCTTTGGTAGTCCTGCAGTTGCCCGCCTGATCACCCTGCGCGTTCGGCGCTGCTGTGTGGGACTCAGCGGTTTTTCATTGGCTTTTTAACATTTCTGGGAGATTGGCATGTCAACCTATTTCCCCAAACAGGGGGAAATTGCGCGCAAGTGGTATGTCGTGGACGCTTCCGATAAGGCTCTGGGCCGGGTCGCGTCGCAGGTGGCGCGCATCCTCATGGGCAAGGAAAATCCGCGCTATACGCCGTTTCTTGATACCGGCGACCACGTGATCGTGGTGAACGCAGCGAAGGTAAAGGTCACCGGCGGCAAGGGCGAGCAGAAAGTGTACCAGCATTACACCGGGTATCCCGGCGGTCTGCGCACGGAAGAATTTCGCAAGCGTTTCGCGCGCAAGCCCGAGCGCATCGTGGAAGACGCGGTGGCGCGGATGCTGCCCAAAACCAAGCTGGGCCGGCACATGATCGCTAAGCTGAAAGTGTACAAAGGGGAAAAGCATCCCCACGAAGCGCAGAAGCCGGAAGCCAAGGCGCTGGCGTAAAACCGGCTTCTAGCTGCTAGCTTCTTGCTCTCAGCTGAACCGGCGGATTTTTGAATTTGGGTCACGCTTTGATGTTTCAGGAATTCTGAGGAAGGCGAAAAACTTAGCCCTTGGCATAACGAGCTAAGAGCTGGAAACTAAAAGCTAATGGCTGATTTAGTCCAATATTACGGAACGGGACGCCGCAAGTCGGCGGTAGCCCGGGTTTATTTGCGTCCGGGCAGCGGCGATTTCAAGGTGAATGGCCGCCCCTTCGAGCAGTATTTCGTCACCGAATCGCAGCGCTCGAGCGCCAAGCGGCCGCTGATTTCGACCGAAACGGCGGGCACGTTCAACGTTGTCGTGAACGTCTCCGGCGGCGGCGTGAACGGCCAGGCCGATGCCGTGAAGCTCGGCATTGCCCGCGCGCTGATGGTGTTCAACATTGAGCTGCGCAAGAAGCTGAAGTCCGAAGGACTGATTTCGCGCGACTCGCGCGGCAAAGAGCGCAAGAAGTACGGGCAGAAGGGCGCCCGCAAGCGCTTCCAGTATTCGAAGCGATAACAAGCGGCAGGTCGAGGAGATTGAGATTCCTCGCTACGCTCGGAATGACAAAAGGTTTTGCGGTTTGCTAGGAGCTGGCAGCCCGAGCCGATGGCGGAAAGCTGATTTTCAGGTGTTCAAATTCTTCCCGTGCCGCGCGGTGCGGGGACGGGAATAGCAATCGGGAAGCAGGTGTCAGTTCCCAGTCTTAGTTGCCGGGCATTCCGTCTGGCAACTGAGAACGGGCTACTGACAACTGACTTCGCGATGCAGACTAAACAAGGAGGTTGATTGGCTAACATCACCATGAAGGAGTTGCTCGAAGCGGGTGTTCACTTCGGGCATCAGACCAAGCGCTGGAACCCCAAGATGAAGGAATACATCTTCGGCGAGCGCAACGGGATTTACATCATTGACCTGCAGAAGACGCTGAAGATGTTCAAGGAGGCGTCGAAATTCGTGCAGGACCTGGCGACCGAAGGAAAGATTGTTCTCTTCGTGGGCACCAAGCGCCAGGCGCAGGACGCCATCGCCGAAGAAGCGCAACGCTGCGGCATGTTTTATGTGAACCAGCGCTGGCTGGGCGGCCTGCTGACCAATTGGGTCACCGTGCAGAAGTCGGTCAAGCGGCTCAAGGAACTCGACGAAATGGCCACCGACGGCCGCTACGAGCTGCTCCCTAAGAAAGAAGTCATCAAGCTCGAGCGCGAGCGCAAGCACCTGCAGGCCAACCTGGCCGGCATCAAGAATATGAGCCGCCTGCCCGACGCGATTTTCGTAATTGACTCCAACAAAGAGCAGATCGCGGTGCGCGAGGCGCGCAAGCTGGGCATTCCCGTGGTTGCCGTGGTGGACACGAACTGCGATCCGACAGAAGTGGATTACGTGATCCCCGGCAACGACGACGCGTTGCGCGCGATTCGCCTGTTTGCTTCGAAGATTGCCGACTCCGCCGCCGAAGGCTCGCAGCTCATGAGCGACAAGCAGCTCGCCGATATGGCCGCCGCTACCGGGGCGGCGCAGCAGGCCGAAGCCGCTGCAGTCGGCGAACCGGGCGAGGCCCCGGCAGAAGCTTCAGGGGCTGAACCCGAAGCAGCGACGGACGACATCAGCATGGAAGACGTGCTGGGCAACGGGGCGCGCAAGAAGCCCGCGGTCGAAGAAGACGCCGAAGTGCCCCAGGTTGAAGCGACCCGGACGTTCTGAAGCGCCGGCGATTCGGATCGGCAATTCAGCATCAAAGACCCGGAACTCCGGGCTCGAAGCTTGAGGAATTTCGGACCCGCGCGAACGTCCGGCGCGGGTCTAAATTTATGAGAGCAGTCGTTGGTCCTTAGTCGTTCGCCATTAGGCCGTAACTTCCTGGCCGATGACCAACACCAGGGACCGAGGACCAAGGACCGCAAGATGAACACAACTGCCGTGAATATTTCTGCCGCACAAGTGAAAGAGCTCCGCGATAAGACCGGAGCGCCCATGATGGATTGCAAGCAGGCCCTGACCGAAGCCAAGGGCGACGTGGAGGCCGCGATCATTCTATTGCGGAAGCGCGGCGCCTCCGTCGCTGAGCGAAAGGCGGGACGCGCCACCAGCGAAGGCTCCGTCGCCAGCTACATTCACGCCGGCGGCAAGATCGGCGTGCTGGTCGAAGTCAACTGCGAGAGCGATTTCGTCGCCCGCACCGATGACTTCAAAGAACTGGTGCACGATGTTGCCATGCACATTGCGGCCAGCGATCCGAAGTTTGTCCGCAAGGAAGACGTTACGCCGGGGGCCTTCGCGCGCGAGAAAGAAATCTACCTGGCGCAGGCGGTCGCCAGCGGCAAGCCGCAGCACATTGCGGAAAAAATGGTCGCCGGCAAGATGGAGAAATTCTACGAAGAGGTCTGCCTCTATGAGCAGCCCTTCATCAAGGACCAGACCGTTTCGATTGCCCAGCTCATTGCCGGCAAGATCGGCAAGCTGGGGGAGAACATTTCTGTCCGCCGCTTTGCCCGCTTCAAGGTGGGCGATTCGGGCGCGACCGTGGCCTTTTCCAGCAGCAAGCCCGATGAGGGTGATGCCGCGCCCGTCGCTAAATAGGCGCAAAACTCATCCTGCTTGAACCTTCGGTTAAGCCCTCGCCATCTACCGGGGTTTTGGCTCAACTTTACGAACAATTTATGCCGCTTTTATTCGAAACTTACGGGTTCGCGTATCCAATGGAATGAGTGCGGCCGCCGTTGCACATGCGAGGCCGGCTGAACTGGAAAGGGTACTCGATGTCCATACCGGAAGTTTCTGCCGAAGTTCTAGCCGAGCTGTTTCACCACTATCACCAGGCTCTGGGGCCGGACTTTGGCCAGGACGGTCAATCCGTTTCCGAATCATGGGATGACCTCCCACCGAAGGAAAAGAGTCGCGTCATCGCCGCGGCCCGTTTGGCGCTTCTGGAAATCGCCGCCGGTACGAAGCAGCCCAGTGATGCCCGACACTACTTTGCCAAGCCCGGCGAAGCCGAGTGGGGCTGCTGAACCGAACGCTGCCGAAGCCAGTACTGCTCACGAAAGGTTCCGGGAGCAAGCCGCCCGCCAGGCGCTTCCACTTCCTGTGCACCGCCGCCGAATCCGCTGCTTCCGGGATGCTAGACTAAGTGGCGCATGCCTGCCCCGGTCTTCAAGCGCATCCTGCTCAAACTTTCCGGTGAAGCCCTTGCCGCCAGCCAGGGATTCGGCGTGGACACATCGCGCATTCACGAAATCGCCGCTGAACTGGCCGATGTGCGCTCGCTCGAAATCGAAATCGCCATAGTCGTGGGAGGCGGCAATTTCTTCCGCGGCGTGGCCGACCAGGCCAAAGACATGGACCGCGTCTCCGCTGACCACATGGGTATGCTGGCGACGGTCATCAACGCGCTCGCCCTGCAGGACGCGCTCGAAAAGCAAGACGTTTTCACTCGTGTCATGTCGGCGATCGAGATGAATCAGGTCGCCGAGCCGTTCATCCGCCGCCGCGCCATCCGCCACCTCGAAAAGGGCCGCGTGGTCATCTTCGCCGGCGGCACCGGCAACCCCTATTTCTCGACCGACACCGCCGCTTCTCTGCGCGCCATGGAGATCAAGGCCGACGCCATCCTCAAGGCCACCAAAGTGGATGGCATCTACGACGCTGATCCTATGCTGGTGAAGGATGCGAAGAAATTCACCGAAATCAGCTACATGGACGTTCTGAAAAAGGGCCTGAAGGTGATGGACTCCACAGCCATTTCGCTGTGCAAGGACAACAATCTTCCCATCATCATCTTCAATCTCAATCACCGCGGAAACATCCGACGCGTCGTAACCGGCGAAAAGATCGGCTCGCTGGTCAGTGCCTGAAGACGCTTCAAATATAGGGATATTACCAATTATGCTTTCAGCATAATTTACATAATTTTCCGGTGCTGGTGCCGTTTCGCGTTCACAGCTCTCTATCGACTGTTTGACTTTCCTATGATTGGTCCGCTGAACCAGGCAGCGGCGGAGTTGGCCATCGTGAAGCCGGCGCACAACGAAGGGTGTTGCCTACGAGTCGGCGGCGGTGTTGGAGATCCTTGCGCGCACCAAGGGCTATCCCTACTTCCTGCAGGAATGGGGGAAGCACGCCTGGGATTGTGCGAGCTCCAGTCCAGTTACACTGACCAACGTCCGGACTGCGTCGAGTTCTGCGATTGCGGCTTTGGACGAAAGCTTCTTCCGCGTTCGGTTTGACAGGTTGACGCCAACGGAAAGGAAATTTCTTCGCGCCATGTCGGATCTCGGACCCGGACCTCACCGTTCGGGAGATACCGCCAACCGGTTAGGAAGGGCTGTTTCATCTCTTGGACCGGTGCGTAGCGGTCTTATTACAAAAGGAATGATCTGGAGTCCGAGTCACGGCGACACTGCGTTCAACCGTGCCTCTTTTCGATGAATTCATGAAACGGATTATGCCCGGTGATGATTGGGAAATCTGATAGCCGTACCAGCCGGTTTATAATTCAACGTCTCAACAGCGAAGGAGCTCCCGATGGCTCAAGCCACGATGGCCGCCACACCGGCCCTCAAAGAAACCTACGCCCAGCTCAAAACCCGCATGGATAAGGCGGTGGAAGACTTCCGCAAGGCCATGGCCTCTACCCGCACCGGCCGCGCCTCGGTGCACATGCTCGACGCGGTCACCGTGGACTACTACGGCTCGCAGATGCCGCTCAACCAGATCGCGCAGGTGCACGCGCCGGAACCACAGCTAATCACGGTGCAGCCTTTCGATCCGACATCGCTCGGCGCCATCGAAAAATCCATCCGCGTCGCCGATCTCGGCCTGAACCCCATGAATGACGGTAAAATCATCCGCGTGCCCGTGCCGCCGCTCACCGAAGAACGCCGCAAGGACATGGTGAAGCACCTGCACAAAGTGCTCGAAGAGCATCGCACCGCCGTGCGCAACGTCCGCCGTGATGGCAACGACGCCATCAAGAAGGCGATGAAAGACAAGAAAATCACCGAAGACGAAGAAAAGCGCGCCATGGACGAAATCCAAAAGCTCACCGACGACGAAATCAAAAAGATGGAAGAGATGAGCAAGGCGAAAGAAAAAGAAGTGATGGAAATTTAGCCCGCGCCCGGCCGTGCCGCGCAAGTCCTTCCTTTCAGCCAACCCTTTGTCATTCCGAGGAGCGCAGCGATGAGGAATCTGCTTTTCCAAATAACAGAATCTATTCGTCTTTCATTCGCCACACCCGCGCTCCACGATTCCCCTTAGCACACGCGTAATTTGGCCGAACCCCGCATCCAGAGCCAGAGTTGGGCTGGTAACCCGAGAAAAAGGTACGAAACTTTCCCGTTTGGGGCGGGTTCCGATTTGAAAGCTGTCCAGTATTCAAAATCCGTTTGCTTTGGAGTTCTGCCATGACTTCCATTTTTGCCCGGAAATACCCCCTGTTGGCTTGCGCCCTTTTAGTTCTTATCTCCTTCACCCTGACCGCCTGCGGCGGCGGCGCTTCGGCCGCTTCCAGCATGACGGGCGGCGGCAACCAGTCCGCCGTGTTTGTCACCGGCGAAGACGCGCCCTTGCCTTCCGTGCTGGCATTCAACATCACGCTGACCAGCATTACCCTGAACAACAGCTCCGGCAGCCAGACCGTGCTGAGCACGCCCACCACGATTGATTTCGCGCGCCTGCTGGGCCTACGCACGCTGGTCGGCTTCAATTCGGTCGCTCCCGGCACCTATGACAGCGCGACCATCAGCCTGTCCTCGCCGGTGATTTCTTATCTCGATCTCACCACTTCGCCGCCTTCGGTCGGCACCATCAACGGCACCTTCGGCACGTCCAACGCTACGACTACCACCGTGACTGTGGGGCTGGCCAAAGCCATGACGGTCAGCAGCAACGGCCTAGCCGGCCTGCACATGGAGTTTGATCTGCGCAAGTCGCTGCAAGTGGACTCCAATGGCCAGGTTACCGGCGTGGTGAACCCACAAATCAATCTGCGCGCCGTGCAGCCCAATGCCATGGACGCCCAGATCACCGATCTTCGCGGCGGCCTGGTCTCGGTCAACGTGTCGGGAAATTCCTTCGTGCTGCAGCGCGTGGGCGGACACAACATCACGATTGACGTGAATAGCAGCACGCAATTCAGCGGCTCCTACACGCTAGCCAGCCTGGCCACGCCTGCCATCATTGAAGTGGACGGCCAGGTGCAGAACGATGGCAGCATCATGGCGAGCGAAGTGGAAGTGCTGTGCACCGATAACGGTTTCGTTTCCGGTCACATCGTCGCCGTCAATCCGGCGAGCGGGCCGGCGCAGAGCGTGACTCTGCTGGTGGGAGAAGAACTGCCGGCGATCTCGAACATTCAGGTCGGCTTCCCGGCCACGATTGATGTCAGCTCCGTCACCGACTACGACATTCGCCACTTCGATAACTGGTTCACCAGCTTCCTGTTCAACAGCTCGTCGCTGGTGGCCGGTCAGCGCGTCGCCATCGGTGGCAACGTGGACAGCTCCGGCAACTTCACGCCGAAGATTGTGGACCTGCGGCGCCAGGGCGTGGTCGGCATGCTGCAATCGGGCAGCGTGCAGGTCACCAGCGGCAACGTGGGCAGCTTCCAGCTGCAGAACAACGGACTGCTGGGCTACGTGCTGAATGCGCCGCTCACCGTGCAGACCGGCAACCCCACCATCTTCCTCAACGTGAATGGACTCGCGGGTCTGTCTTCGGCCGGCACGGCGCAGATTGGGGCGGCGGGCCTGATGCTGAAGAACCAGAACACCGGCAACGTGCAGATGTGGGCCCGTTTCGTGGACGTGCTGCCGTAATTCAAACGCAACGAGAAACCACAGGCGGCCTCGGGCCGCCTGTTTTCGCTCACGACGTTCAGATCGTCCGATATTCTCAGCGATTGTCTTCCGAGAAGCGCACCGCCGAGGAATCTGCTTTTCCTGAAGTCCCTCGAAATCCCGACGGCCAAATGCTAAATGCCAACTGCTGACTGCTGCTCCTAAAACTTCGTCACTTCCGTGAAATTAAACTCCCGCACCTTCATCGCCGGCACCACCATGTCGAATGATTCTTCCCCGCTCGCGCGCACCGGCGTGCCCATCTCCTCCACATTCGAAAACATGTGGATCAGGCTCTCATTAAACCGGAAGTTCCGCAGCCCATGCCCCACCTTGCCGTCTTCCACGTAAAACGTGCCGTCGCGCGTCATGCCAGTCAGAATCTTCTCGTAGGGGTCCACTTCGCGGATATACCACAGCCGCGTCACCAGCACCCCGCGCTCGGTCGAACCAATCATCTGCTCCATCGTCTTCGCGCTGACGGGCGCCCCAAACACCAGGTTCATGGGCGCCTCGCCCATTTCATTGGGCAGCGGAAAACCGTGGCCGGTGGCTTCCACCGGCCCCACCGCATCTTTGAATTGCGATTTCTTCATGCGCTCCGCCGATGCCCGCGCATACACCAGCCGCTTCACGACGCCCTTCTCCACTAGATGCACGCGCTGGCGGCGCACACCTTCGCCATCATAGGGCGAGCCCGATTGCAGCGGATGGGTCACATCGTCCCAGATGTTGATGTTCTCGCCGAAAAGCTTCGTGCCCACACGGTTGGTGAGAAACGAACGTTGATCGAGAATCGCCAGCCCGCCAAAATCCCAGAACATGAACCCGGCCATATCGAGCACCGCCGCCGGCTCAAGAATCACCGTGTACTTTCCCGCCGGAATTTCTTTGGGATGGGCCGAATCGAACGCCTTGCGAGACGCAATCTCGGCTAGCGCAACCGGATCCAGGTTCCCCACATCGGGCGAATTCGATTTCTGCCAGCCCGAAGAATCGGCCGCGAGCATCGTGACCGAAATTTCCGAAGAGGTCTGGGTGTGCCAGTCTGCCAGCCCGCGCGAATTGAAAACGCCTTCGACGGTATCGGAAGTTGAAAAAATGCCCGCCGCCGTCAGCTTCTGTTTCTCCGCGATCCCGACAATCTTCTTCACCGCCTCGGCGCGCTGCTCGGGCGTGACCCCGGCCGTCTGTGCGAAATGCCTGCTGGGCATGGATTGCGTGGCACGGGCGGCCTCACTCGGGGCCGGCATCGGCAGCAGGTCCGGATCTGGATGCTGCACCTTGGCTAAGTCTTCCGACGCCTTCATCACCCGCTTCAGGCTCTCATCATCCAGCTTGTTGGTGGTCGCCCTCGCAGTGCGTCCGCCAAACACGCTGCGCACGGAGACCACATAATTCTCCTCCGCCACATTCTGATGGATGGTGTTGTTAGCGAAGCGCGTCAGCGCCGAATGCCCGCCGTAGATCAGCGCCTCGACCTCATCGGCCGTGGCATGCTGCTTCAGGCGCGCAAATATCTCCGCAGCTTTGTTTTTATCGAGCATTCAGGATTCAGCGTTCACTCGAAGGTCTCTGAAGTCTTTCATTCGTGCACTCCCGCGCCTGGCCAAATGCCAAGTGCTAAGTGCCAAATGCTGGCGAACCCCAGACCCTGCCGTCTGTGACGTCCAACCCTCACGTCCCCTTATACGCGCTGCCAACTTTCACGCCGCGAAATCGTGCCGGGCTCGCGCCGTGTCCGGTGCCCATCACCTGTTGCGGCTGGCCTTTGCCGCAGTTGGGCGTGCCCCACAGCGTCCATTCGTCGCGCGAGCAGATCGCGTCCATCGAATTCCAAAATTCAGTCGTGATCCCCGAATACGACGGGTTCTTGATCATCCGCCCGCGTTTTCCGTTTTTGATCTCCCAGCCCAACTCGCAGCCGAACTGAAAATTGTAGCGTTTGTCGTCAATGGACCACGAGCGATTGGTCTGCATCAGGATCGCGTGATCGGTCGAAGCGATCAGTTGCTCCAGCGTTAACGGTTTCTCACCCGGCAGAATGCTGATGTTGGTCATGCGGATGATCGGCAGGCGGTTCCAGCCCTCCGCCCGCAGCGTGCCGCCCGAACGGTCAAGCCCGATCATGTGCGCCGTCTCCCGCGAACTCAGATATCCGGTGAACAGGCCATTCGAAATGATCGGCGTGCACTGCGCCGGAACGCCTTCATCGTCAAACGCAAATGTGCCCAGCCCCGGCCCGTGCTCCGGCCGCGCGTCGGCAACAACATTCACCAGGTCGCTGCCATAGCGCAGCGTGCGCAATTTTTCGAGTGTCAGAAACGACGTCCCGGCAAAATTCGCCTCCATGCCCAGCACGCGGTCCAGTTCGATGGGATGCCCCACCGACTCGTGGATCTGCAAACCTAGCTGGGAGCTTTCCAAAATGATGTCGAGCTTTCCCTCCGGGCATTTGTCCGCCTTCAGCAGCGCGACCGTCTCTTCGCCGATCCGGCGGGCGTTTTCCAGTAGCTTTAACTCTGCAATCAGCTCGTAGCCCTTGTTCTGCCACTGCCCGCCAAACGAACTGGGATACGACCGCTTCTGAATCTCATTCCCCGCAAACGCATAGGCCGCGTATCCCGCGCCGGTCGTGACCTTCGTCTGATGAATGTCCGCGCCTTCCGAGGACACAAACCACTGCTCCTCGCGGCGGAAATTCATGCTCGTTTCCGCCAGCGTAATGCCGGCCACAGACCGCAGCTCGGCATCAATTTTCAACAGCAGATCGAGGTTTTGTTCAACGGAAGTGGTAAATGGGTCAATTTTGTGCGGCGTGGTCCACTCCGCCGTCACCGGTTTTTCCGGCGCCATCCGCACATCGCTTTGCTTCACCCGCGCCGAGGCTTTGGCGATCTCCACCGCCCGCGCCGCCGTCGCTTCCACCGCGCTTCGGCTCAAATCATCCGACGCCGCAAATCCCCATGCGCCATCGGCGATCACGCGAATCCCTGCGCCAAACGATTCGCCCACCGACGCTCCGCCGACTTTTCCGTTTTTTGTATTCAACGCGCGGCTGCGATCATCCACAATCCGCGCGTCGGCGTAAGTCGCCCCGCGCCGTGCGGCAACATTCAGGGCCCAGAAGGCGATCTCTTTCATTGGCAAAGCCTCATTGGCGAAGCCTCATTGGCAAGCACTCGTTGGCAAAGACTCAATGCGACGATACTCAGTGGGCTCAACGGCGGTAAGGCATCGCTAAGGAATCTGCTCTTAAAATCCGTCCGAGGCCCCCCACACCCTTATCATGCCGAATCCGGCGTAAGCCGGGGAAGAACCTGCTTTTGATATGCACTTCCTGGCAAACGCCGCGTTGCGAACAAAGATTTACAAAACTTGACGGAACAAAACAAATCGCACCGCGAAATTCAATCTAACACAGACTCCGGGCGCGCAGAATCAAAGGCCCGCTTTCCTACAGGATGCGCTGTATCACATTACCCAGGTAAGTTCACTTCGCGGTCACTGTCCTGATTTCTTAGGAACTTTTCATCCAAATCGGTGTTACAAGTGGAAGCATCCCTGTTCCCTGGTAAATAAATTGTTGGCGCTAATCCTTGTGAAGGAGTATGGCAGCCTGGCTGCATCTTAGAGAATTATGAGCAAACTATCTCTTCTGCTGGGACTAAGTGTTCTGTTGTTTTGCGCGGCGTGTGGCACCACCGGCGGCAACTCCGGCTTTGGCACCGGATCCGGCGGTAGCGGAAGCTTTTCCAATTCCAGCGCCAGCGGTCAATACACCTATGAAGTTACCGGTTGGGACCTGACAACGGGCGCGCTCTCGAGCGAGGCCCTGCCGTTCCGCGAGGCCGGTTCCGTCACGCTGGATGGCAAAGGCAACGTCACCGCCGGCGAAGACCTGTTTGTCGAGGGCAGCACGCAAACCCCTCACTCCAGCATCACGGGTACCTACAGCGTCGGCAGTGATGGCACCGGTTCGGCCACGGTGAACTTTGGCAACGGCGGCGGCATTCAGTTCGGTCTGACCGTGGTCAACTCTTCGCTGATTTATCTCTCGGTCACGGCAGCCCAGCCCGGCGGCACCACTTTGCTCACCAACGGCTATGGCACCGCCGAGTTGCAAACGGCCAGCGCTTTGTCAGCCGCGCCCAGTGGCACCTTCGCCTTCCAGTTGCAGCAGATCGGTTCGGTGCATACTTCCACTACCACGGGCAGCTCGGCCATGATCGGCTCATTCACCGTTTCGGGCGGCACCGTCACCGGCGGCACCGAATATGTCAACGGGGCTACGGCCGGCCAGGCGAACATTACCGGCGGCATCTTCAACGCGCCGGACAGCAACGGCGTTGGCACCGGTACTCTGGTTGATAGCAACGCCGTCACCACCAGCTTCAGCTATTTCACCGTCAGCTCAACCAGCATTCGCTTGCTGAGCACGGTAACCGGCAACATCGGCCTTGGCCGCGCCGATGCGCAAACCGGGACTTTCTCCAACTCCTCGCTTTCCGGCAGCTACGCGTTCGGAGCCAAAGGCGATGACGGCACTGTGGGCCTGGGCGCAATTCAGGCTGTCGGCCAGTTCAGCGCCAACGGCAGCGGCGGCATCACCGGCGGGGCAACTGACTCTGACGTGGATGGCGGCCCGACCTCGAACGAAGCCATTCCCAGCGGTACTTACGCCATTGGCGCCAGCGGTTGCGGCACGGCCACGCTGGCGCAGGGCGGCGTAAGCTTCCCCGTTTTCGGTTGCCTGGTGAGCTCGTCGAGCGGCTATTTCATTGCTGATAGCACCAGCTTGGTCGAAGCCGGCACCTTCACCCAGCAGAGCACCAGCTCTTTCGCCAATTCCACCACCAATGGCCAGTTCGCCATTGTGATGGATGGCATTGCCGCGGCCAGCGGCGGCGATACTTTCCTGGACCGCGTCGGCTGGCTGCGTTTTGACGGCTCCGGCAATCTCACCCTGAATGAGCTCGTCAACGATAATGGCAGCGCCACTACGCCCGGATTGCTCTCCGGCACGTACAGCACTTCCGCCAACGGCCGCGTGACCGGCTCCATCACCAGCGTCTCGAGCGCATTCGTCTTTTACCTGGTTTCCGGAACCAGCGGATACGCGCTGCAAAATGACACCGCCACAGAAATTGGCGGCAACTTCACCAAGCAATCGCAGTAATGCGGTTCCGGGTTACCACCTAAGTGCGAAGGGCGTCCGCGCCCTTCGCTTGCTCTCTTCACAACCCAGGCGATAGCATGTCGTGTGGCGCGGACATTCCTGTCCGCGCGTGTCTGCCCTACCGCTTATGAATCGCACCTTTGTCCTCTTCTTGCTCCTGGTGGCCTGCTTAAGCATCTCTTCCTCGCTCCACGCGCAGATTTCCACGAAAACTGCGCCCGCCGCCGCCAGCTCCAACAATGTCTTTCCGCTCCAGGAAGGCTTCGTGGACGCCAACGGCGTAATGATCTACTACGAGATTCTTGGCCGCGGCGAGCCGCTGCTCATCCTTCACGGCGGCCCGGGCGCATCGCACGACTACTTTTTGCCCTACCTGCTGCCGCTCGCGCACCACAACAAAGTCATCTTCATTGACGAGCGCGGCTCCGGCCGCTCGCAAAAGCTCGAAGATGTCTCCGCCTACACCATCGAAAACATGGTGGAAGACGTCGAAGCGGTGCGGCAATCGCTCGACCTCGGCAAGATCAATCTGCTCGGCCACTCTTACGGCGGCGCTCTGGCCCAGGCCTACGCGCTGAAGTATCAGCAGAATCTTTCTCACCTGATTCTGGGCAGCACCTGGTCGAGCACGAAAGCGCTCAACGCTGTTTTTGTGACCATGAAAGAAAAGATGTCTCCCGAACTGCGCCAGCGCATTGACAGCCTGGAAGCCGAAGGCCTGTTCGGCCACGGCAAAGACTACGAGAAGCGCCGCTACACCAACGAATATCTGATCGCTGCCTGGGGTGAAGGCTACTTTCCGTACCTGTATCAGAACCACCCCGACCCCAACTACGATCCGCTGGCCGCCGGAAACATGTCGTGGGACCTGTATCGCGAGATGTGGGGCTCGGATGGGGAGTTCGTCGTGAGCGGCAATCTCAAGTCCGTCGAATATACCGACCGCCTGTCCACCATCAGGGTGCCGACTTTGATTCTTGTCGGCGACCATGATGAATGCGATCCCTCGCTGGCACGCACCATGCAGGAAAAAATACCCGGGGCGCAGCTCGTGTTCCTTCCCGACTCCGGTCATATGACATTCGTGGATCAGCCTGACCTGTTCATCAAGGTCGTGGACGTTTTCCTTCACCGGGAATTGCGCCAGCCTCACCCATAGCCTGAGAGCATCCAATCCGCATGCGCAGGATCGTCACAAAATATTCTCTTTCGATCGCCGGTGCGTTGGCTCTATGCGTCGGGCTCGCCGCCAGCGCACAGCAGGCGCCTCAGAACGCGCCGCTCGCCGTCAAGACCACATCGCTGCCCACCGCTTTTGCCCGCCGGCCCGTGCACGTGCAGCTCGAAGCCGAAGGCGGAACGCCGCCCTACCAGTGGAGCGTGCTCAACGGAGCTTTACCCGGTGGCGTGAAATTGGGCGAGGATGGCGTTCTCAGCGGCGAACCGGCGCAGGCCGGCACTTTCCAGTTCACCGTGGTCGCCGCCGATAGCGCCAAGCCGGCGCATCAGCGATATCAGCGGCTGAGCTGGCAGGTGCTCGCTCCGCTGCTGGCCCAGTGGAGCAGTTATCCCAAAATCAACGGTCAGCGCGTGGACGGCGCAATCAAGGTTTCAAATCAAACCGGCGAAGATTTTGACCTCACCATCATTGTGCTCGCGGTAAATGAGATCGGCCGCGCGACCGCCATCGGTTACCAGCACCTCACGCTCAGCGCCAACACACTGGACATGGAAATCCCTTTTGGCGAAAACCTGCCGCCCGGTTCTTATGAAGTAAACGTGGACGTCGTGGCCGAAGTGCCGGCCAGCAACAGCATCCTGCGCACCCGCCTGGTCACCAAAGAACGCCTGCAGGTCGTGCAAGGCCCGTAGCGGGAACCCCCACACTTGTCATTTCGAGGAGCGCAGCAAGGAGGAAACCTGCTGTCAACCAGAGCAGAAGAGAAAAAGGGCGGGCAAAAATTTAAGGACCCCGGGGTGTGCCAGACTCATTCGTCTCGGCCAGTAGCTCGCTTTAGACCCTCGCCGACCTGCACTCGTCGCTTCCTTGCGGGTTGCAACGCGCGATCTTTACTCGGGCTCCGGGCTTACCGCCAACCGGATAAACCTGTCTGACGCCTTTCGGGATCCTATCCTGCCTTTGACATATCTTCCTGTTCGCCTCGACCAGCGTTTTGCTATAGACCCTTGCTCGCCTTCCCCACATCGCCTTGCGGCTGCGGGGTGACTTCGCTCGAGCCCCGGACGCTACACCAACCGGGAAAACTTCGGAAGCTGTCAAAGAACGAGTTCTTTTTACTCCTTCTAATTCTAGAGTCAATAGAAAATGAACTCCTCTATGTCTTTGCCATGCAATCGTGTGCAGCCTGTGCACAGGCGTATGCTGCACAGCTGGTGCGTCACTAGCCGCGTGGTCGTTCATCGCAGCGGGATGCACGCATTTCGAGGCATTTACAGTTCGGCAGCAGGACGCAAATCGTTCCAGCTGGCACGGCCGACGCTGTGGAAATCTCGGAAACAGGGCGCCAGGCTTGCGTTTGATGAGTATTTCCGTTTCGTTTTAGTGCGACGCGACGTTTGCAAACGCCAGCGCAGCCGGGCTGCACTCTCCACTCCTTCCACGAAACCTGCGGTCTGCGTCTATAATTCCTCCAGCTTGATGTCTCATGCGCAATGAGATATTTGGATGTGATACCTGCGCTGTAATTCCCTGCAAGGAGGCCTATGTCGCAGCCCATCCCCGAAAAGTATCGTGACCTGTTCGGCAAACGCGCCTTTGCCAGTCTGGCCACGCTCATGCCCGACGGCCGTCCCCAGGTGACCCCGGTCTGGTGCGACCTGGATGGCGACCACGTCATCTTCAACTCCGCCAAAGGACGCCAGAAAGACCGCAACGTCCGCCGCGACCCGCGCGTCGCGCTCGCCATCGTGGACCCCGAAAATCCCTATCGCTACCTGGAAATTCGCGGCCGCGTGAGCGAGATCACCGAGCAGGGCGCCGATGAGCACATCAACAAGCTCGCCAAGAAATATCTCGGCGTGGACAGATATCCTTATCGGCAGCCCGACGAAGTGCGGGTGATGTACAAAGTCACCCCAGAGCATGTGACCATGATGGGATAGCGGCGCCGGACCCCTTAAACACCTTGTCATTTCCAGGGAATTCACTCCCGAGAAATCTGCTTTTCCGGAAGCCGGCAGCAGATTCCTCGGCTGAAGCGGGGTTGGATCAAAGCTCCTTGTAAACGACTAGCTCCTCGCCTAAGAGATGCTGACTAGCCCCGATCAAACGGAAACCCGCCTCAGCACCCGGCTCAATCTCGCCTGGATCCGCGGCCAGTTTCCCGCGCTGGCCCAGACCGTCAACGGTCACGCTGCCGTCTTCTTTGACGGTCCCGGCGGAACGCAGGTTCCGCAGCGCGTGATTGACGCCATCAGCGATTACCTGAAGCACTCGAACGCCAATACCTGCGGCGCCTACGCCACCAGCCGGCGCACCAACGCCATGATTGACGCCGCCCGCGCCGCCATGGCCGACTTCCTTCATTGCGACGCCGAGGAAGTCGTCTTCGGATCCAACATGACCTCGCTCACCTACGCCCTCAGCCGCTCGCTCGGCCGCGGGCTCGGCCCGGGCGATGAGATCGTGCTCACTCATCTCGATCACGATGCCAACATTTCGCCCTGGCGCGCGCTCGAAGAACGCGGCGTGATCATTCGCATGGCGGAGATTCGCGACCAGGACTGCACGCTTGATCTTCACGACCTGGCCAGCAAGATCACATCGCGCACCCGGCTGGTGGCCGTCGGTTACGCCTCGAATGCCGTCGGCTCCATCAATCCGGTAAACGTGATTGTTCGCCTCGCGCACCAGGCCGGCGCACTCGCTTACATTGACGCTGTGCACTACGCGCCCCACGGCCCGATTGACGTGCGCGCCCTCGATTGCGATTTTCTGGTCTGCTCCACCTACAAATTTTTCGGACCGCACATGGGCGTGCTCTACGGCAAGCGCGAACATCTGCGGCGCCTGACGCCGTATAAGCTGCGCGCCAACACCGAAGCCATTCCCCAACGCTGGGAGTGGGGCACGCTGAATCACGAGTGCATCGCCGGAATTGGCGCTTGCGTGGATTATCTGGCAGAGCTGGGCCGCCACGTCGAGTGTGCCGCATCCACGCGCCGGGAAGCGCTGCTCGCGGCTTACCGCGCCATTCAGCAGCACGAGCGCAGTTTGGCCGAGCGCATGTTGCGCGGCCTGCTGGCAATTCCCGGGCTGAAGCTCTACGGCGTCAGCGACCCGGCACGATTGCAGGAGCGCTGTCCAACCTTCGCCGTGCGCACTCCCGGTCATACTCCGCTGCAACTGGCCACCCGCCTCGGCGAGCGTGGCTTCTTCACCTGGGATGGAAATTACTACGCTTTGAACCTGACCGAGCGTTTGGATGTGGAGAAAGACGGCGGCTTCCTGCGCATCGGCCTGGCGCACTACAACACGGAAGAAGAAGTGGAACGCTTCCTCGCCGCGATGCGCGAAATCATCGCGTAGCAGCTATGGCATGCTAGCCCGCCACTATCTCCCTCACGCCATCTCTCGTCCCAATCAGCGCCACGCTGGCCATGCCGACGAACAATCCGTGCTCCACTACGCCGGGAATCGCTTTCAGTTTCAATGCCAATTCCGCGGGACTAGGAATCTGGCCGAAGCAGCAATCAAGAATTTGGTGCCCTTCGTCGGTGATGTAAGGATTCTCTGAAACGCCATCGGTGCGCATCCGGACCGTTGCTCCCAACGCCGCAATGCGCTTGGCCACCAGGGCCTGTGCGAAGGAAATCACCTCAACCGGCACCGGAAACTTCCCCAGCACCGCCACCGGCTTGCTGGAATCGGCGATGATCACCAGCTTGCGCGCCGCCGACTCCACAATTTTTTCCCGCAGCAGCGCGCCCCCGCCGCCCTTGATCAGCCGCAGCCTGGGGTCAATTTCGTCGGCGCCATCAATCGCCACATCAATTTCCTGGAACTCATCGAGCGTGGTGAGCGGAATGCCCAGGCTCAGCGCCAGGTCGCGCGTGTGGATCGCGGTGGGAATGCCGCGAATCTTCAGCCCCTCTCGCACCCGCTCTGCCAGCAGGCGCACCATGAAAGCCGCCGTCGAACCGGTGCCCAGGCCCACAATGTCGCCGTCGCGCACGTAGCGCAGGCTGGCGCGGGCCGCGGCTTCTTTTTCCGTTTCATGTGCCATAGGGCTACCAATTATTCCACAGCCGCAATCGCGCCAGGCCCCGCCCTCCTAGCCGGTCGGGGCCGCCGCTGCGCGCCGAATCTCCCACATCGGTCGCCGCATCCGTTATGCTAGTAGCGTAGTCCCATGGGCATTCCGCAAGATACAATTTCGGCCGCGGGCAGCGCCGTTGGCCTGATGGAAGCGCCGCGAAGCGCCGCCGGTCCCGGGGACCACCGCGAGCGCGTCTTCGATCTCTTCCGCCGCTGGGGCTATCTCGAGGCCGATCTCGATCCCCTCGGCTTCCTGCGCCCCGCGCCGCATTCCGAGCTTCCTGCGCAGGGCGAGTTCGTTGAAGAGGCGCGCCGGGTTTATTGCGGCACCGTGGGCGCCGAGTTCACGCACATCGCCGATCCCGCTCGCCGCCGCTGGATTCAGGAAAAGCTCGAAGGCCCGCAGGCGGAAGTGGACCAACGCGCGATTCTCGATCAGCTCATTCGTGCCGATCTGTTCGAGCAGGTCTTGCAGCAGCGCTACCTCGGCAGCAAACGCTTTTCGCTCGAAGGCGTCACCGCGCTGATTCCGCTGGTGGATGAAATTCTGGAAGTGGCCGCCGGATACGGCGTGATCGAGCTGGTGATGGGCATGAGCCATCGCGGGCGGCTCAACGTGATCGTGCAGGTCGCGCGCCGCTCCCCCGAAGAAGTCTTCGCCGGCTTCGAAGATGTGGACCCGCGCAGCGTGCTGGGCAGCGGCGACGTGAAGTATCACATGGGCGCGACCGGCGAATACGTTACCCGCAGCGGCGCCAAGGTTCACATTCACCTGGTTTCGAATCCCAGTCACCTTGAAGCTGTGGATCCGGTCACCATCGGCCGCACCCGCGCCAAGCACGACCGCACCGGCGAAGGCGGCCGGGCCAAATATCTTCCGCTGCTCGTGCACGGCGATGGCGCTTTTGCCGGCCAGGGAATTTTTGCCGAAACCCTGAACTACGCCGACCTGCCCGGCTTCAGCGTCGGCGGCACGGTGCACGTGGTGGTCAACAATCTGCTCGGCTTCACCACCACGGCCAGCGAACTGCATTCCTCGCACTTCGCGGCGCAGATCGCCCGCCGCCAGGATGTTCCCATCTTCCACGTCAACGCCGAAGATGTGGATGCGGTGGTGCGCATCGGCCGCCTGGCGCTGGAATATCGTCACAAGTTCGCCAGCGACGTTGTGATTGACATGATCGGCTACCGCCGCCACGGCCACAGCGAAGTGGATGACCCCACCATCACCCAGCCCCTGCTTTACAAGGCCATCAAAGACCATCCACCGCTGTGGGCGATTTACGCCGAGGATAGCGGCGCCGCAAACGCCCAGGCGCGGGCCAGCGAGATTCGCGCCGAGCTGGAAGCGGCGCAGCAGCAGGCGAAGTCCGTGCGCAAGAAGCCGACTCTGCGCGAACTGCCGCGCTACTGGAGCAACTTCAAGGGCGGCCGCTACAAGCCGCAGTACGACGTGGAAACCGGTTTATCGAATGAAGAGCTGCGCGAAATCACCGCGCGGCTGACCAGGTATCCCGCCGAGTTTCATATCCATCCCAAGATCAAGAAGCTGCTTGAGCAGCGGGCCGAGATGGGTAATGGCAAGCGGCCGGTGGATTACGGAATGGCGGAGGCGCTCGCGTTTGGCAGCCTGGTAAAGGCCGGCATTCCGGTGCGGCTCAGCGGTCAGGACTCGCGCCGCGGCACATTCAACCAGCGCCATTCCGTGTTGGTGGATGTCGAAAATGAGCAGGAGTACGTGCCGCTGCAGCACATCGCCGAGGGCCAGGCGCGTTGCGAAATCTACAACTCCACGCTCTCGGAAGCCGGTGTGCTTGGTTTTGAATATGGCTACAGCCGCGACTATCCCGAGGCGCTGGTTATGTGGGAGGCGCAGTTTGGCGACTTTGCCAACGTGGCGCAGGCGGTGATTGATCAGTTCGTGAGCGCCGGCGAAGACAAGTGGGGGCTGCTCTCCGGTGTGGTGCTGCTGCTGCCGCACGGCTACGAGGGCCAGGGGCCGGAGCATTCGAGCGCGCGCATCGAGCGCTTTCTGCAACTGGCGGCGCGCGATAATTTCCAGATCTGCCAGCCCTCAAATGCCGCGCAGTATTTTCATCTGCTGCGGCGGCAGGCGCTGCGCGTATGGCGCAAGCCGCTGGTCGTGTTCACCCCGAAAAGCATGCTGCGCCATCCCGATGCCTCTTCTCCGATCGCGGATTTCACGCACAAGCATTTTCTGCCGGTGCTGCCCGATATGGGCGCGAGCGAAGCGCGCCGTATTGTGGTGTGCACCGGCAAAATCGGCCACGAGCTGCGCGTGGAGCGGGAAAAGCGCAAGGATGCTTCGACGGCGGTCGTGTTTCTGGAGCAGCTTTATCCGTTTCCGGAAGCGGAGCTGGCCACCGAGTTCGAGCGCCATGCCACCGCGCGCGATGTTGTCTGGGTGCAGGAAGAGCCGGCCAATATGGGCGCGCTGTTTTATGTTCTGCCGCGCCTGGAGCGCATTGCGGCCAACCGCCACGTTCTTTCGGTGAAGCGTTCGGCCAGCGCCACTCCTGCCACTGGCTCCGCCAAGGCCCACGAAGTGGAGCAGAAAACGCTGCTCACGCTGGCCTTCACAACCAAGGGCTGATCTTAATCTTCGCCAAGCAATAACTGGGACCAATCAATAGCTGCACTAATCAACCGCCACCCGGCCGTTCTGTCACCGGCCTTCCGCCTGCGCCTGGCAAGGGCTTTTTGTTTCCGCCGCGAGCCTCCGTCTGCAATAAATCTTCGAGAGTGGAATAGGCGTAAATCGTGGGCGCGTGGTTTTGCATGAGTCCGCCGGTGTCGGCGGTCGGGCCGTAGTTGCTGTGGATGTCGCGCCCGAGCATGCGCAGCATGGCCATCAGTTGCCCGCGATGATGCGAAGTGTGGGTCAGGCGCCGGGTCATCACCCAGGCCCGCGAGCGTTCCACGTCGAAGAATTTCGTCGGCTCCTGCCACCAGGCTTCCGGCTTCTGGCGCAGCGCGGCGAGCCGTTTGCCGCTGTCTTCGGCGTAGCGCCGGATGAATTCCAGCCGCGTTTCCTCCTTTGGCAGCGGGGGCGCGCTCACGTCAATGCCCAGCATGTTGCGGAACCACAGGTCTTCACTGACGCACTGATGCACCATGTGCTCATGCGGGCTGCGGCCGCGCGGGTCGCCGGCGCGCGGACGAATCTCCATGTCCTGGTCGCGGAATTCACTCCACACGCTGATTACTTTGACCCGCTCGGTGGCATAGGTCTCGATAAGAAAATCGTGAGTCATCGTCTGCCTCTCGGGTTTCTCTGCCTGCGGTTTCGCCCAAGATGGTACGCTAACCCTCCGGTCTTCAGTCTTCAGACGATGAAAGACGAAAGATGAAACAGGTTGACCACCGGCGCAGACACGATGTGCACGCCGCCGATGTGCGCATCGCCATTGATACCGGCGGAACGTTCACTGACTGCGTATGGGTGGAGCGCGGGCGTGTGCGCATATTGAAAGTTTTTTCCACGCCGCATGATCCCTCGCAGGCGATTCTGGATGTTCTGAAACAAGACGCGCTGAAGAATGTTCGCGCGGGCAGCGGGTTGACCTTGCTGCATGGGACGACGGTCGGAACGAACGCGCTGCTGCAGCGCAAAGGCGCGCGTGTAGCGCTGGTGACCACGGCGGGCTTCGAAGACGCAATTGAAATCGGGCGGCAAAACCGGCCGAAGCTTTACGATTTCTTCTTTGAGCGCGTGCCGCCGCTGGTGCCGGCGGATTTGCGTTTCGGCGTGAAAGAGCGCATCGCAAGTGATGGCGAAGTTGTTGAGGCGCTCGACTCCGCTGATCTGGAAGCACTCGCGGCTGCCGTGGGGAAGAAAAATCCCGAAGCCGTAGCGATTTCACTGCTGTTTTCCTTTGCCAATCCGCAGCATGAGCAGCGCGTGGCCGATGCTTTGCCTGGTCTCGGCGTGCCGCTTTCGATTTCGCACCAGATCCTGCCGGAATTTCGCGAGTACGAGCGCACCAGCACTGTGGTGGTCAATGCCTACCTGCAGCCGCTGATGCAGACGTATCTGCAGAATCTCGAGCGCCGTGCGCGAACGAAGAAAGCCAGCTCTCGCGTGTTCGTCATGCAATCGAACGGCGGCATTGCCGCCCTGGGCGCGGCGGCCCGCGAACCGGTGCGCACTTTGCTATCGGGACCGGCGGGCGGCGTAGTGGGCGCGGCAGCCATGGCGCGGCAGAGCGGCATTAAGCGCATTATTTCCTTCGACATGGGCGGCACTTCGACGGATGTGGCGCTGGTGGCGGGCGAAATCCGCACGAGCAGCGAGGCCGAGGTTGCCGGCCTGCCGGTGCACGTGCCCATGCTGGACATTCACACCGTGGGCGCGGGCGGCGGTTCGATCGCGCGCTTCGACACGGCCGGGGCGCTGCGCGTGGGGCCGGAGTCGGCCGGCGCTGATCCCGGGCCGATCTGCTACGGGCGCGGCGTGGAGCCGACGGTCACGGACGCGAACCTGATTCTGGGAAGGCTGCTGCCACAACGATTTCTCGGCGGAGATTTCACGCTGGATGTGGAGCGCACGCGGCGGATGACCGCCGACTGGTTGAAACGAGGCGGATCGAAATTGACGCTGGTGCAGTTCGCCGCGGGAGTGGTCCGCGTGGTGAATGCCGCGATGGAAAAGGCGATTCGCGTGGTTTCGATTGAGCGCGGGCACGATCCGCGCGAGTTCACACTGGTGGCCTTCGGCGGCGCGGGCGGACTGCACGCCTGCGAGCTGGCTGATGCACTGGGCATTCCGCGGGTGATGGTGCCGGCGCTGCCGGGAGCGCTTTCGGCGTTTGGCGTTCTGGCGAGCGATGTGGTCAAAGACTATTCGCGCACCGTGTTGTGGCGAGTGAGCGCGAAGCTTTTGTTGGACCGGCAGGAGAGTAAGCGCCTGGAAAAAGAATTCGCCGCGCTGCGCCAAAAAGCGGAGCAAGAATTCCGGGACGAGGGATGGACGGCGAATCAGCCGGGAAAATCGCGAACCCGGCCGGAAATTCAATATCAGCCGAGCGTGGATGTGCGCTATCGCGGGCAGGGCTATGAGTTGAATGTTCCCTATGGCGGCGACCTCATCAGCCGCTTTCGCCGCGAACATGAGCGGCGCTATGGGTACAGCTATCCGCAACGGGACGTAGAGTTGGTGACGCTGCGGCTGCGGGCGACGCTGCGCTCGCCCAAAGTAAGCATTCGCGCGGGAGCCGCTGATGTAGCGAATCCGGCGCGTGTTCGCGGCACGGAACGAGCCGAGGTAGTTTTCAATGGGAGGAAAGTGGCGAGCGCGATTTACGCGCGCGGCGAATTGGCCCGCGGCAGGAAATACCGCGGGCCAGCCATCGTAACCGAGTACAGCGCGACAACTGTGATTCCTCCGCAGAGGCGCTTCTGGCTCGATGATGCGGGCAACCTGATCGCGAACAATGGGCAAAAGACTGCGTTGTGACACTGGTACAGGCGCGCTATCGCAGATGCTTCTGCAGTTTTTCGACGAACGTGGGGACGGATCTCTTCAGACTGGCGAGCACGAAGGCACGATCTCGGGCGATTGCGGCGCTCTGGTCGTCGAGCTTATCGAGCACGGGTTGCTCGTTCGCCGAGAACTGGCGAATGAGAAACTCTTCGGCGGTTTCACATCGCACGCCAAACTGATCCAGACAGTCTTTGGGGAAGCGACGGAGGTTTTGAGTCACGATCGTGCCGGCGTGGGCGATGACGGCCACGGCCAGTACGGGCCTGTCGTGTTGATCGGGGATGCACGTTAGCGCATCAAGCAATGCGGAGGGCACGGTAACCATGGCTTCGGGGAAGGCGCGCTTCATCTCTTGCCGGCGATAGGAAATCTGTTCGTCGCGACAGTTAAGCTTGGACTTCAGGACCCGGGACAGTTCGACCATGATGTGTTCGCTCCAGATGGGGCGATACATGGCGGGATCTTCGGCCAGGCGCAGCAGAAGACCGCATAGCGCCATGGGAACGAGAACGCAGGCATCGAGCACGGCGCAATCGTCAGTTCCCCAGGCGAGGATCATTGGCATGAGAATCGTGGGCGCGCGCGATGGTCATCGTTCCGAGTAGAAGTCATGGGGGACTAATGTCGTAAATCCCTTCGGCGTATTCGCGGCGGGCCAGATTGTTGAGCGCGTGGCGACGGTCAAGATCGCGATGGGTCTTGTAAGCGAGCACATCGCGAACGTAGAGGCGGCGGTGCGTGCCGACGAGATGAAATGGGATTTCGCCTTTTTCCAGAAGACGGACGAAAAACTGGCGGGACATGCCGAGAACCTTGGCGGCTTCGATGGTTGTGAGCTCGTGGCGGTTTTGCAGCACCGTAACGGAATGGCCGGCCAGGAGCTCGGAAAGCAGGCGAAGCAGGAAGGAATAGGGGTTGTTGGGCAGACTTTCGGCTTTGCCGTCGGGACCAGCAAGCTTGGCCTCGGCCTCGCGGAGCTTGGCATAAACCTCGGAGAGTTCCTTCAGTTGGGCTGAGGAGGCATCGGTGGGCGTTTCTACATCAGGAGCCATAACTTCAAAACAGCTTATTCATTAAACGCTATAAATGCAACTTAATAGTTGCCTATGCGCGGGAAGACTAGCCTGTCTCAGCGAGATTCCCGTTTTGGGAACTCCTTGTCAAGCCCCCGAAAATCGCAAAATCGGGCTAATTGCTTGGCAAGATTGGAGATATATTTTGCCAGGCAATGTCCCATTTTCCCTGTTGAACTTGATATCCTAGAGTTAAGAGCTGGAGTTGAGAGGTAGTCAAGTTGGAGCCCCGCAGCAGTAGCCGCCCGCGCCGTGTCAGAACATGGCAGTGAGGCGTTCCCAGGAAATTAAGGAATTTCATCAGCTTGCCTTGCCGTGACCGGCGCTGGCGCCGGCACGGGGAGGCCACAGACTGCCCGGCCGGAACCGGCGGTTGAGCGTGGACGCTCATCCGCGGATTCGTCCGATCCGGGCTGGAGCAATAGAATACTCACGTGAAACCCAGCATTTTTGTGGTGGAAGATGATGCGGACATTTCGCGTCTGGTACGGCACCACCTGGAGAGCGCGGGCTTTGTGGTGCGGCTGTTCGCGACCGGGCACACGGTGATCGGCGAGGCAGAGCGGCAACGGCCAGCGCTGTTCATTCTCGACATCATGGTGCCGGGGAAGGACGGACTGGAACTTTGCCGGCAAATCCGGCAGACCCAGGCGCTGGCGCCGACGCCGGTAATTTTCCTGACGGCGAAGAGCGGCGAGGCGGACCGCGTGCTGGGGCTGGAGTTGGGCGCGGATGATTACATCCCGAAGCCCTTCAGCCCGCGCGAACTGGTGGCGCGGGTGAAGGCGGTGCTGCGGCGCTTTGAGCGGCCGCTTTCGCCGACGCCGCTGCGCATCGGCGAAGTGGAGATTGATCCCGGGGCGATGACTTTGCTGGTGCAGGGGAAATCGGTGACGACGACGGCGACCGAGTTTCGCTTGCTGGAGCACTTCGCGCGGCACACCGGCCGGGTGTTCACCCGCGATCAGCTGCTGGATTCGGTCTGGCGGGATACGGCGTACGTGACCCCGAGGTCGGTGGATGTGTACGTACGACGGATCCGGGAGAAGATCGAGCCGGACCCGGAGAACCCGCGCTACCTGAAGACGGTGCGCGGAGCAGGATATCGTTTCGAGGGGCCGAAGTGAGAGACAGGATTTTTTATAAGCTGCTGGCGGCTTTTGCGGTGGTAATTGCCGCGGCGGCGATGGTGTTGGCTGCGACGGGAAGGCTGCGTCCGAATTTGTGGCCGGGCTTTGTGGTTGCAGCGGGGGCGGCGCTGGTGCTGGCGTGGGTGATGGCGCGGAGGACGGAACGGCGCCTGAGGCGGATCATCAAATTTGCCGAGCGGATCGCCGGGGGCGAATTGAGGGCGCGGATCACGGCGATTTCCGGAGATGAGATTGGACAGGCGATCTCGGCGCTGGACAAGGCTGCGGACAAGCTGGAACGGAACTTTGCTGCGCTGAAAACCAGCCAGCAGCAGTTGGAGTCGCTGCTCAACAGCATGCAGGACGCGGTGATTGCGATTGGCGACGACGGCCGCGTGCAGTGGGCGAACCAGAGCATGGACCGGCTGGCGCCGCAGCACACGCGGCTGCAGGCGCCGGTGGTGGAGACGGTGCGGGACCCGGATTTTCTGCGGGCGGTGCGCAGCGCGGGGCGGGACCGCCAGGTGCGAACGGCGCGGGCGATTTCGATTTTGCCGGGGCGCACGTTCGATGTGACGGCGGCACCGATACCGGGCGGCGGGGTGGTGGCGGTGCTGCGCGATCTGACGGAAATGGAGCGGGTGGAAAAGACGAGGCGGGACTTCATCGCCAATGTCTCCCATGAACTGCGTACGCCGCTGACTTCGATTCAAGGCTACACGGAGACGCTGCTCGATGGCGGGCAGGAAAACAATCACGCGCGCGAATTTCTGGAAGTGATTCGCAAGAACGCGTCCCGCATGTCGCGGCTTACTGAAGATCTGCTGACGCTGGCGAGAGTGGAATCGGGCGAGCATCGCTTTGAGATGGAGCCGGTGACGGCGAGCGAACTTCTGCGAGAGGCGGTGCAGAACTTCCGCGAAAGGGCGCGGGCGCAGGATGTGGAGCTGCAGGTGGAGAACTCGGTCCAGGCCTGGGTGAATGCCGATCGCGAAGCGGTGCACCAGGTTTTCTCGAACCTGGTGGAGAATGCGCTGAAATATGGCGCCTCCGGAAAACGAATCGTGCTGGGAGCGCGGGCGACGAGCGGGGGAGTGGAATTTTATGTGCGGGATTTTGGGCCGGGGATTGCGTCGGAACATTTGCCGCGGCTGTTTGAGCGGTTTTATCGGGTGGATAAGGCGAGGTCGCGCGAATCGGGCGGGACTGGACTGGGTCTGGCGATTGCGAAGCATACCGTGCTGGCACATGGAGGGACGATCCACGCGGAGAGCGAGCTGAATCACGGGGCCATGTTTGTGTTTACGCTGCCGGAAGCGCGAGCGGCGGCTGATCTCGAACAGCGGTTCGCCCCGGGTGAGCAGGAGGGCGCAGAGGCAAAGAGCGTGAAGCCGAGAGGAACAGGGTAATCACGGGCAACCGGCGGGAGTACAATGCTTTCGCGGGCGCCTGAGGCCCGGAAATTCATTAGCTTTTAACCCGCTCCCGGTTGCGCGCCGTTATGCTTAGGCGTGAGCCTGCAGACCGAGAAGCCGCTGAAGAAGCAAGCGAAAGGAGCGGGCACCGGTTCGCGAAGGGAGGCGCAGATGAGCACCGCCGCCATAAAGAGTCCGGACCCGGAGCCCTCCCATTCGCACCTGGTCAAGCGCACCATTGAAGCCTGCCATTTGGCCAAGGAAGCGGCCGGAGCGGCGGCGGAAGGGATTGCCACCGGCTCGATTCCCCTGCTGAACACACTGCGCGCCCGGGAAAAAGAACTCGACAATCTGGACATGGAAATTGATGCGGGCGTGACGGTCGCCATCACGCAGGTGAGCGAACGGGAAGCGCGTGAGTTGCTGGCCTGCATGAAATTCATGATCGGGCTGGAGCGCATCGGGGACCTGTTGTTGAGCTTTGCCAACAGCGCGCAGGCGGCGAGTGGGCGGCTCGACGCCGACGACACGCGCGATCTGACGCACATGGCGACGGTGCTCGAGAAAATGCTGACCGATGTGGGAGCGGCGTTTTCCACGCGCGATGTGAAACGGGCGGTGAATGTGCTGCGGGCCGATTCGGAGATGGACCGGCTGCGCAACCTGATTTTCCTGCGCCACATCGAGAACCCCGAGAATATCCAGCGGCAGGCCAGCCTGCAGGTGATCTTCATGACGCAATCGCTGGAGCGCGCCGGCGACCATGCCAAGAACCTGGCCGAGGAAGTATGCCACTTTGTGAGCGGGCACACGGTGCGGCACGTGCTGATGACTTACGATAAGCCGATTGAGCAGATGTTTCTGGATTGGCTGCGCCAGAGGGATGAGAAGAATAGTTGAGTCTGATGGTCTGGTCCCAGTGATTTTTCATTCCGGAAATAACTCTGAGCCTGGTTGATCTTGAGTTTTGTCTGTCCCACCTGGATTCTTTCCAAAAAAGAGGCTTGGCTCTTCCGTCCTTGCGCGAGAAGCACGCGCAAGGATGGGGCAACCGAGTTTACAAAGTTTGACCCATTCTTTACGAAATTTTGCGTAGCCGTGGGCTGAGGAAAAGCGGTTGACGGCATCCCACTAAGATCGGTTGAATCAATCAATATCATCTCTGAGAGGACCTCAATGGCAAGCGGGTTTCTGCGGCTGGGTACTGGGTTGGTTTGTCTGGGCTTGATGTGGGGGGCCATGGGTTGTGGATCGGGCGGCAACGCGCAGGTGCGAGTGATGCACGCCTCGCCGGATGAGCCGGAGGTGAACGTCCTGGTTGACAACAACACGGTGGCGAGCAATCTGGCATACGGGGCCGCGACGGGGTACATCACGGTGAGTTCGGGTTCGCACACGCTGCAAATCGAGCCGACGGGCACGACGTCAACAATTGTGAGCACGTCGCTTTCCTTCGCCAGCAACTCAACTTCGACCATCCTGATGGCGAACTATGCATCCAGCCTGCAGACGCTGGTGTTGACTGACAACAATACGGCGCCCAGCACCAACGATTTTGAAGTGCGGCTGGTAAATGCGGCGCCGAGCCTGCAGCCGGTGGATGGATACATCGTGCCGAACGGCACTTCGATCACGGGCATGACGCCGGCGGTGAAAGCGCTGGCCTTCGGGTCGGCGTCGAGTTATGTCAGCCTGAATGCAGGCACGACCACGACCCAGTACGTAGTGTATTTCACGCAGGCGGGGACGACCTCGGCGTACATCAATACCGGGGCGATGACTTTCAGCGCGGGACAGATCCGCACGATCGTGGCGTTGAACGATCCGGCCGGGGGGTACACCTCGGTGACGCTGCACGATCTGGATTAGTGGCGGCCATTCGAGTGATCATCAGAGGACAGCTCGGCCTGTGTTGCAGATCGGCGGATCAAGCAACGTTGGCCAGCGCATAACTTGTACTGCGGCCCTGCGGGCGAGCGATGAACGCACTTGTTCCGTGTCGAGTCTTTCTCCCTCAATCTCACTGCTCTTTATGACGTCGGTGGTGAGGATCTGCAAGACAGCTTCGTGCTGGAGGGGACGCACGTCGGCGAGAGGCTCGGCAAGCTCGCTCTTGTTCCGAGTGGCCTGCTTTCCATTGGTGTGTCTATTCTCCGCAGTGGTCAATTGTTAGCCGCATATAATGCGGAGAATATAGCTGCTTCCCCGAATGGAACGTAATCATGATTATTTTCTTAGATTTAGCGGTGGGGCGGCTAAATTCCGCGGAATGACCTGTGGCAGCCGGACCTGTAAGCCGAATTCTGTCTGTCGGATTGCTCCGGCAGGACGGCCATTCCTCTGGGCCGCGCATCGCTGCGCGGCTCTAGCGACCTACCCGGAGGTCGTAACGCGCCGAGCCGGCACGTGCTCCGCTGTTGTTGCCGGTCCTCACTGCAACTGAGCGGAACCGGCAGCAACAGCGGAGCTCCCTCCCTATTTGGTCTTGCTCCGTGTGGGGTTTGCCCTGCCCGCCGCATTGCTGCGACGGCGGTGCGCTCTTACCGCACCTTTTCACCCTTGCTCCGCCGCCGAGGTCGTCCCCTGGTGCGCGAGGGGGCCACCACGGCGGCGGGGCGGTATGTTTTCTGTGGCACTTTCCGTCGAGTGAGCTTGAACTCACCCTCCCGGACGTTATCCGGCACACTGCTCTACGGAGTTCGGACTTTCCTCCCGCGCATCCGAAGACGTGCGAGCGGCCGTCCGGCCCGGCTGCCAACTGATCCATTATATTCGATGCGCGGATGAGTCGTTGTCGTTAGTCGCTCGTCCCTGGTCCTGAGTCCTTGGTCGTTGGCGTGGCTCTGCTAGACTTTCTCAGCCGGCCTGGGTCACTCGTGGTGGTTTTTCGGCCAACAACGGACTCCGACCACCAAGATCCGACGACAGAAACTTACATCCATGAATACCCTGGAAGCCATCCGCATTGCGCTGCAATCGCTGTGGGCGAACAAGCTGCGTTCTGCGCTTACGCTGCTGGGCGTGGTGATTAGCGTAGCGGCGGTCATTGCGGTGGTGACCTTTGTGAACGGCATCAATGGCTATGTGGCCACCAAGATTTTCAATCTTGGCGCGGACGTTTTTATCGTGTTCAAAGTTTCGCCCGCCGTGACCAATGTTGATCACTTTCTCGCGGGGGAAAAGCGCAAAGACCTCACCATCGAGGACTACGAGGCGGTGCGGGAGGCCTGCAGCCATTGCCTGCTGGTGGGCGCGGCGCTGCGCAACATGACCGGGCACGTGAAATATGGCGAGCAGGCGATCAATGACACGACGGTACAGGGCATCACGTCGGCGATGGCGCCGATTTATGACGTTGATCTCGGCGCCGGGCGGATGATCAATGACACGGACTTGAACCAGAAGTCGCCGGTGGCGGTGGTGGGTACGGACATTGTGGACACGCTGCTTCCCGCCGTGGATCCGCTGGGCAAGGAAATCCGCGTGGATGGCTGGACCTACCAGATCATTGGCGTAGGCAAGAAAAAAGGCAAGACGCTCGGCCAGAGCCTCGACAACTACGTGATGATTCCGCTCACTGCTTACCTGAAGCAATATGGCATGCACAACAACAGCATTCGGATTTCGGGCAAGGCGCTGGGTGCGGGCGCGGCGCTTGACGAAGCGATGGACGATGCCCGCGTGGCCCTGCGCGCGCGCCGCCACGACCGGCCCGGAAACGAGGATAGTTTTGACATCGAGACCAATGCCAGTCTGCTGGGAATCTGGTCGAATTTCAGCGGGACGTTTTTTATTGCCATGATCGGCATCGCAGCGATTTCGCTGGTGGTGGGCGGCATCGTGATTATGAACATCATGCTGGTTTCAGTGACGGAGCGCACGCGGGAGATCGGCATTCGCAAAGCGATGGGGGCGCGCCGCCAGGATGTGCTGCTGCAGTTTCTGATCGAGTCGGCGACGATGGCACTGGTGGGAGGGGCGGCGGGCGTGCTTTCGGGCGTGACGCTGGCCAAGGGGATCACGCTGCTGATCGGCATGCCTTCGGCGATCAAGTTATGGGCGGTAGCTGCGGGCCTGATCGTTTCTGCGAGCGTGGGCGTATTTTTTGGAGTGTATCCGGCGCGGCGGGCGGCAAGGCTCGATCCTATTGCGGCGCTGCGGTTTGAAATGTAGGGAGAGGTGAGATCGGGTGATCTGAGATCTGGTTATCGGGTGATCGGGGCACTTTAAGATGCTGCGCAAAGGTGACTTCGGCGAGATTTTCCGTATGGCGGTGGACACGCTCCACAGCAACAAGCTGCGCTCCTCGCTCACGGTGCTCGGCATCGTGATCGGAGTGGCGGTGGTGATCAGTATTTCTTCGATCGTGCGCGGCCTGAATGACAATGTGAAGCAGGTGATCACCAGCATCGGCTCGAATATTATTTTCGCTTTTCACCTGGAGCCGTTTACTTTTGGCCGGCCCACGGAAGAGATGCGCACGCGCAAGGAACTGACCTACGACGACGCCATGGCCCTGAAAGATCTTCCGCATGTGAAGGCGGTGAGCGCCGGCATTCGCTATTTCCGTCCTGAACTGGGCGTGGGAACTTACG
>Ga0335078_10001653_pt1 | contig 33570 bp, 26 predicted proteins | sample Lox_Sample_32_FD_206711 | JGI IMG/M metagenome (GOLD analysis project Ga0335078, IMG submission 206711) | Soil microbial communities from Loxahatchee National Wildlife Refuge, Florida, United States - Lox_Sample_3.2 | ecosystem: Environmental > Terrestrial > Soil > Wetlands | place: USA...
GTTTCTGCTCGCGATCGTGCTGGTGACGATTCTGTACGCCGTGATCCGTCGCAGCCGGAAGCGCTGGTGGCTGTACTTCTGGCTTGCGACGCTGCCCGTCATATTCGGGGGCATGCTGATCGAACCGGTGCTCATCGAGCCGCTGTTCTACCGATTCGAGCCGCTTTCGGCGCGCCATCCGCAGTTAGTGGATGCACTGGAGAACGTGGTCGCGCGCGCCGGACTTACCATTGCGCCGGATCGTATGTTCGAAATGAAAGCCAGTGACAAACTGAACTCGCTAAACGCTTACGTTTCGGGGTTGGGCGCGTCGAAGCGGGTGGTGGTGTGGGACACGACGATTCAGAAACTATCCACGCCCGAGATCGTTTTCGTCTTCGGTCACGAAATGGGCCACTACGTTCTGGGACACGTTCGCAATACTCTGATCTTTGTTTGCGCGCTGCTGTTGGTCGCATTGTTCCTCGGTTTTCATCTTTTTAACTGGATGCTGCGCCGCTGGGGCGGGCGTTGGGGCATTCGCGGCGCCTCCGACTGGGCGTCCCTCCCTGCCCTGCTGCTGCTGTTTGCGATTTTCAGCTTTCTCTCGGAGCCACTAGTCAATACGTACAGCCGGAACCAGGAACATCAGGCGGATGTGTATGGGTTGGAAGTAACTCACGGCATCCTGCTCGACGCGCGATCGGTGGCCGTGCACTCGTTTCAGGTGATGGGGGAAGTGGATTTGGATGAGCCCGATCCGAACCGCTTTATTGAATTCTGGACTTACACGCATCCTTCGACGGCTGAGCGCATTGCGTTCGCCGAAAGCTATGATCCATGGGCCGGTGGAACACCCGAGTACGTGAAGTAGTTACTTAGTACGAGCTCAGGGTTGTTCATAGCCCGAAAGTCGTAGAACGTTTGGGCTCTACTGATGGCTCGATTCCTGGCGGGTTTCGGGTCTTTCCCCGAGAGCTTTCGCGAGCTAGTAACCGTAGCATCGGGATGGTGGCGCCCGTCCTCTTTCTCCTTGCCGGACTTACGATTCGCGAGAGCCAGACTCTTGTCCGTTCGGGGTGCGATGCGGGCGATGCGGTGGTTGCGAATCTGCGCGCTGGGACGCCGGTAGAGATTCGGTTCCGGCTGGCGGACGGATCGGACTGCGTAAAGATCGCGGCGAACGACGGCGTGAATGAGGTTGTCGGCTACGTCTCGAGCTCGGCGCTGGACGGACTCGAGACCTTCGAGAAGGGCCGCACCTCGGCCCACTCGGTCGATTCGGCGCCCGAGCGGCAGACGCTCGTGCTCTCAGTAAACGGCCCGCCGAACCGTGGGCACAACACCGACTTGGAGCGCGCCCGTGCGCTTTTGGCGGCCAATCAACCCGAGGAGGCGCTCGAGATTCTCGAGCCGGCTGTGGTGCGCTACCACAACAATCCGGGTGTGCTGTTGCTGGCCGGGCTGGCGGCGTATCGTTCGGATCAGTTGGACGCGGCGCTCGGATATTGGAAACAGTCGCTCGATTTGTCGCCGAATCCGAGCCTGGAGGGCATGTACGAGCGCGTGAAGCGCGAAGTGTCGGCGGATCCGGCTAACCAGCGGCTGGTGGGGATGCGCATCTTGCTGCGTTACGATCGCGATGCAGTGCCGGTGGATGCAGCGCGCGCAATCCTGGGAACACTGGATCAGGAATACGGCAGGATTTCAATCGATCTGGGGTGCTCGACCAGCGAACGAATCGTCGCGATTGTGATGAACCGGCAGACTTATCTGCAAAGCACAGGCGCGGCGGAGTGGAGCGGCGGCTGGTTCGATGGCCGCATTCACATTTCCTGGAACGGCGAGAAAACGGTTGGGCCGGATATGCGGCGCGGGCTGGCGCATGAGCTGGTGCATGCCTGTCTCACTAGCATTCCAGCGGGCGAATCCCAGTGGCCGGCTTGGCTTCAGGAAGGCTTGGCGCAAAAGCTTTCGGGGGACCGGCTGGATACCGCGACGCGCATGCAGTTGCAGAAAATGATTCAGGCGCATCAGGCGCCGCGCTTGGAAGAGCTGCATCCGGATTGGTCGCGTATGAATCCACAGCAAGCGCGGTTTGCCTATAACTTGTCGCTCGCCGCCGCGGATGCATTGGCCGACTTATATCCCGGCGAGGGGCTGCGCAATGTTCTGCGCAATCCGGAGAAACTCGACCAGGTGACGGCTGAGCTCGACAAGAAGCTGGGCTTCTGAGATCTGTGCCGCACCACGCATGCGTGCCGTCAACTCGAACCGGCAGTGGTACGGACTAACAGAATATATTCATATCAAGCCCGACCTGCAAGCGGAGCTCACCGAGCGAGCGAAACGACAGGGCCTCAAACTCGATGAGACTGAGCAGGATGTCGTTGCGCGTTACTTCGAGGAAGAAGACCGCTTCATCGAGGCCGTAAAACGCGGTGGAGCGGGTTCCGCCTGCCCTATATTGCGGTCGATCAGGTGAAGGCAGACACGGTTGAAATCTCGCGGATATTCCACGGGGCGCAGGACCGGCCTCAAATGTACCCGTACGTCTCATAAAAGTAAGTTTTTGAAGCAATCCGCGAAGACCTGGAAACAGGTCGTGATCTTCAGCCGAGAATGACAGGCTTTCTTCGGCGCCGCTTGAGGTTCCGTTTGCGCGGCGTCGCGGCCCTGCATGCGGTCCTTCACGCAACGCGACGAGGATTGCGCAACAGTGCAGTTTCCGGGCCTATTGAAAATAAGATTTGTCTTGACAGAACAATGTTTCGGTGTTCAAATCGATGCATGCCGGCAACGTTGCAAATTGTGCAAAGCCCCGAAAAAGCGGGCGTCTTACTCCAGCCCGGCCGGCTTCGTCTCCTAGAACAATTGACTGAGCCCGATTCCGCCGCCGGACTTGCCCGCCGCCTCGGCGTGCCGCGGCAAAAACTGAACTACCATCTGCGCGAACTGGAGCGCGAAGGCTTTCTGGAGTTGGTCGAGGAACGCCGTAAAGGCAATTGCATGGAACGCGTGGTTCGCGCCGTGGCGCGCGAATTCCTGATCGCTCCCCAGACCGGCGACCACGTCATTGCCGACCGTTTCTCGGCCGCTTATCTCGCTTCTACCGCCGCGCGCATGATTCGGGAACTGGCCTCCTTCTGCATCCGCGCCCGCCGCGCCGGAAAACGTGTCGCCACGCTGACTCTGGAAACCGAGATTCGCTTCGCCAGCCCGGAATCCCGCGCCGCCTTCGCCGAAGAACTGACCGTCTCGATTGCGCGCCTGGCGGCGAAATATCATAACGAGCAGGCCGAAGGAGGGCGGCGTTTCCGCCTGCTCTCCGCCGTCTATCCCGCCGTCAAGCTGAAAGAATCCACCAGCGAATCCGCAAGTCTGGAGTGAAATATGAGCCGATCCCATGAGACCGTCGTCGATATAAAAGCGACCCCCGAAGAAGTCTTCCGGGCCATCACCGATCCCGAACAGATCGTGAAATGGTTCTGCGATGAAGCCCGCGTCGATCCGCGCGCCGGCGGCGAATATTATTTCGCCTGGGGAGGGATGGGCGCTACCACCACCATCACCGCCTGGGAGCCCGGTAAGCATTTCGGCACCTGCAGCGAGCGTTCCCGCACCTACGGTCACAAAGGTCCGGTGGAGACTGGCGTTGTACAAAAAATGTGCGTCGATTACTACATCGAAGCGCTGGGCGGAGGAATCACGCGGCTCCGCCTGGTTCAGTCCGGTTTCGGCCCCGAAGCGGCCTGGGATGACGAGTTCACCGATACGAAATCCGGCTGGACTGACTTCCTGAACAAACTAAAAGAGCTGCTCGAAAAATAATCCACAAATGCAACGAATACCCTCGATCGCAATAGCGCTCGGCTCACTGTGGCTCATTTCGGCCTGCGCAATCGTAGGACAGGACGTGCAATCTCCGCAAGCTGACAAGTCGAAGCCGCCAGTCAGAACGGAGCAGCGCGGGCGCATCCTTGGAATCGGCGGCGTTTTCTTCAAATCCGCGAATCGCGATCCGATGCGCGAATGGTATTCGAAGCATCTGGGACTCGCTGACAAAGGCCAAGGCGTGATGCTTCCGTGGCGCGAACACGACGATCCGCAAAAGGAACACGCTACAGTTTGGACTATTTTCCCTATGTCCACGAACTACATCCCAGCCACGCAACCGTTCATGGTCAACTACATCGTGGACGATCTGGATGCTTTGCTCGACCGCCTAAAACAAGAGGGCGTAAAGATTGACGCCAAACGAATGAATGAATCCTACGGCCGCTTTGCCTGGATCTATGATTCGGATGGGAATAAAATTGAGCTCTGGCAGCCGTCCGCAAAGCCCTAAGGGCTTACACCGCACTTACTCCCGCATCACAATAGTCGTCAGCTCCATAAACTCCGGCGTGCGAACGCGATTGCTATCCTGATAGTCACAGGACATTGCCATGCCGTTTTCCTCCATTCCGGAAGCGATCGAGGAGTTTCGCGCCGGCCGGATGCTGGTCATCGTCGACGACGAGGATCGTGAGAACGAAGGCGACCTAACCATAGCGGCCGAGAAAGTAACGCCGGAAGTCATCAACTTCATGGCTAAGCACGGGCGTGGGCTGGTCTGTCTGCCGCTCTCGGAAGAACTGTGCGATGGATTGAACCTGCCGTTAATGTCGCAGCGCAACACATCGCGATTCGGTACCGCGTTTACTGTGTCGATCGAAGCAGCCGAGGGCGTGACTACCGGAATTTCGGCAGCCGACCGCGCCCGCACTATTCAGGTTGCCATCGATCCGCGCAGCAAGCCGCAGGATCTCGCGCGCCCGGGACACATCTTTCCATTGCGTGCGCGAGAGGGCGGGGTGTTAGTTCGAGCTGGGCAGACCGAAGCCGTAGTAGACTTCGCGCGTCTCGCGGGCTTTCGGCCGGGCGGCGTGCTGTGCGAGATCATGAACGATGACGGTTCCATGGCGCGCGTGCCGCAGCTCGAAGAATTCTGCGCCAAGCACGGATTGCTGATGGTTTCGGTCGCCGATCTGATCCGCTACCGGTTGCAAACCGAGCACCTGGTGAAGCGGCAATCGGAGTCCTGCCTGCGCACCGAGTTCGGCGATTTCAAAACGATTACGTACGCGACCACCATCCTGCCGGAGCGGCACCTGGCTCCGGAGCGCCATCTTGCGTTAGTGCATGGCGAACTGGCCGGACGCGAGAACGTCCTGGTTCGGATGCATTCGCACTGCATTTACGGCGACGTGTTCGGCTCGGTGGCCTGCGATTGCCATCGCGTGGTTCGCAGCTCGCTCCAGCGGATCGCCGAAGAAGGGGGAGGCGTCCTGGTGTATCTGCATCAAACCGGGCCCGGCTTCCGCGATCACGCCAATTCCTCCACGCCCGACAGCCAGCGGCGGCTGCAGCACGAGAGCGGAATCGGCGCTCAAATTCTCAGCGATCTCGGGCTGCACACCATCCGCCTGCTGACCAACCATCCGCGCAAAGTAGTGGGGCTGGATGCCTACGGGATCGAAATCGTCGAGCAGGTTCCGGTCTAGCGGGGAACTTTGGGCGTGCTAGGCTCGTAAAGTCAAGCGAGAGGTTTTATGCGCAATCTTCGCTGTTTTCTGCCGGTTCTGACGCTGGCGATTGTTCCCGCCGGACTCTTCGCCGCCGACTCGGGGCTGCTGCGGCTGGTGATGCCGGACGCCAAAGTCGTAGCCGGACTGCAAGTAGATCGTACGCGCGATTCGCAGTTCGGGCAGTTCGTGCTCTCGCAGATGCAACTTAACGATCCGGCATTCCAGAGGTTCGTGGTGGAGACCGGGTTCGATCCGCGCAAGGATATCAAGGAGCTGGTGATCGCATCGAACTGGCAGTCGGCATCGACGCAATCGCGCTGGCTGGTGATGGCCAAGGGTGCGTTCGATCTTGAGAAGATCCAGCGCGTGGCTGAGCGTAATGGGACTGCGGCGAGCAGTTTTCAAGGTGCGAGCATTTATGTTTTCGCCGGACGAGGATCGCCCGATAGCGACAACGCGATCGCATTCCTCGACGTGTCGAGCGCCGTGATGGGCGACGTGGCGTCGGTGAAAGCGGCCATCCAAAGGAAGAAGAGCGGCGCGGAGGCATCCAGCGATCTGCTGGAAAAGGTGAAGGACGTGAGCGCCAAGAACGATTTCTGGTTCGTGACGCTGGTGCCATTGTCGGAGTTCGATCTGGCGCTGCCGAATCCCACCGCCAACGGCGCCATGCACGGCAACATGCTTACGGCGATCAACCAGGCAAGCGGAGGGATCCGGTTCGGCGAGATGGTGACCATTTCGGCGAATGTCGTGGCGCGGTCCGATAAAGACGCGCTGGCGCTGGTGGACGTAGTGAAGTTCCTGGTTAGCATGCTGCAGCTAAACCGGCAGAACGATGCGGTGGCGGGACAGGTTTCGGGGATGCTGGATCCGCTGGAAACCAAGACCAGCGGCAATGTCATGAGCCTGTCGCTGGCGGTTCCCGAGCAACAATTGGAACGGCTGTTCAACAATGTCGCCCGGCCGGGCCGTGTGCCCAACTCTACACCCAGATAGCCGGCCACTGCAGCTTTCGCAATCCTCCCGATTCTCGCGGCTCACAAAAAGCCGAGAGGAAAAATCCAATCGGCGCACTCCAGCGTACTTGAAAGTAAGCGCGTAAGCTGTGGCCCGTAACGATCAGGCGGAAGGAATCACAGATACTCGGGCGTGGCAGCTTTTACACGCAACCACGGAGTCACCCAATCCGGGTGGATTCGGAAATTCGGCCGTACGGGCATAAATATTTCCGCCATTCGCGACGATAAGAAGCAGAACCGTAGGTGGTGGAACTGAGTTGGGCGGCAGAAGCTGGGCCGAACGTGAAATTTTCTTGGCTGGTACTTGAATTGCTAAGCGGATGTGGTATGATTTCTGGAGCTAGACTGCTGACCTTTCCGGCTGACGGGCGCTGCCGCTGGCCGCTACATTCAGGGTTCAAAACAGTTTCAGTCATCATTTGTAAGTGCTTGAACCTTTCTGGAGGTTCACGCGTCTAAACGTGTTGAATGAGAGAAGCAGAAGAGATTTAGGAGAGCTAAACTTATGACGAAGACCGAGTTAAACAAATTCAAAGAAGCCCTGGAAACCAAACAGGCTGAACTGGCGCAGGTGTTAAGAAATCGGGAAGGGATCACGATCGAAAAGAGCCCGGATGCCCTGGATGAAGTCCAGAACGCTGCCGAACGGGAATTGGCGATTCGCAATTTGGATCGTGAATCCAACCTATTGCGCAACGTCCGCGCCGCGCTGGCCCGCATTGACGAAGGCACCTTCGGTGTCTGTATGCACTGCGAGGAGGACATCAGCATCAAAAGGCTGAACGCTGTGCCGTGGGCCCCTTACTGCATCCAGTGCCAGGAAATTGCTGATAAGAGCCAGGAAGAGGGCACTGAGAGCCTGGACGACCTTCTGGTTAACGCCGCCTAAGCGGGAAGTTGACTTCGGTCTTGTTGTACCGGGCGCGAGATCATAGACTCGCGCCCTTGGTCTTTTTAAAGGCTGGTTTCAGCGAATCCAGATCGCACTGACCATCCTTCCTGCCGCCTCCCCGTCACGCCGGTAGGAATGGAAATCCTCCGCTAAACAACGAGTACATAAACCGCTTGAGTCTGTCTGGCCGCTTATGCCGCCATTTCGTCTCATCTGCCGAATGTTCGCCTCGGCAAGGTCGAGTTTTACCGGACTGTGCGCCAAGCTCCGGAATTCCGGGAACCAGGCCGAAAATTGCCCGGCGACATCGGGTCCCACTTCATAACAGCACGATCCAATGCCCGGTCCGATTGCGATCACAACATTCCCGCTAATTGTTCCGTATTCTTGCGACATGACTTTGAGCGTCTCGCCCAGAATCTCTCCGACTGTGCCGCGCCAGCCGGCGTGGACAGCAGCGACCGCATGGTTCGCCGGATCGGCCAGGAGAATGGGCAGGCAATCGGCGGTTCGGATTGCCAGAGCAACCCCCGGCAAATTGGTGATGAGGGCATCGCCTTCTCCCAACTCGCCCGGCTCGCGTGCCACGGTCACTCGATTGGAATGAATCTGTCGAACTGTGGCCGCTCTGGCGGTGTTCGGCCAGTCGACGCTCGATCGGGTGCCGAACCCGTGCGCCAGCCAGTCGAGTTTTTCGAGCGCATCGGAGCGATACACGCGGGCAGAGTCGAGCCGAAACAAGTCTCAGTGTAGCTCGGCGATGTGCGGGCCTTCAGCTGGCGACGGCTGACGCGCAGTACTGCTCGACCATTTGGACCAGTTCCTTAGTGCGGACAGGCTTCGCAAGAAAACCCTGCATCCCGCTTTGCCGGCATTTTTCCTGATCTTCTTCAGAGCAGTTCGCCGTAACGGCAACGATCGGAGTCTGAACATATTTGGGCATCATGCGCAGCCGCTCGGCGGTTTGGAAACCGTCCAGGCCAGGCATCTGGAGATCGAGCAGAATGAGATCGAAGTCGGTGCGCGACGCTGCTTCGAGCGCGGCGCTTCCGTCGTTGGCCACTTGCACTTGAAAGTCATGCCGGCGCAGCGCATGGCTGGCCACTGTTTGCGCGACAGCATTGTCGTCCACCACCAGGATTCGCGGGCGCCCTTTGGCGCGTTCCGGCTCCGCCTTCACGGTTTCGGCGGGCAAACGCAGAGGAATGTCGACGAAGAAAGTGCTCCCGCGCCCGAGCTCGCTTTGCACCGTGATGGTTCCTTTGAGAAGCATCGCCAGCTTCTGCGACACCGCCAGTCCTAGGCCCAAGCCGCTGTGATCGCTGACCTGGGAATTGTGGAGGCGCTGAAATCCTTCGAAGATCGAGCGGACGTGGTCTGGATGAATACCGATTCCGGTATCGCGAACCACGATACTGAGCGACAAAGCGTTCTTATCGCTGCGATTACCCACGACAGCGACTTCGACTTCGCCTTTCTCGGTGAACTTGATGGCGTTGCCCACCAGGTTCGCCAGCAACTGGCGCAGGCGGACAGGATCGCCGATCGTTGCTTCCGGGAGTTTCGGATCGAAGTTGCGGATTAGCTGGATACCCTTGGTTTCTGCCTTGGGCAGGAACTCCAGTACTACGCCGTTGAGGGTTTCACCCAGCGGGAACTCACTCTCCTCGGCCCGAACATGATTCGATGAAAGGGCCGTGAATTCCAATGCGCCGTTCAAGATCTCCAGCAGGTTCTCGGCGCACAGACGCGCGGCATCGACGTACTCCTTTTGGTCGGAGGACAACGACGTCTCGAGCAAAAGATCGGTCATCCCGAGGATGCCGCTGAGAGGGGTGCGGATCTCGTGATTCAAACTTGCCAGAAACTGCCGTTTGATTACACTAACGTCGTCGGTTTGCGCCAAAGGACGGGTCCCACTTGTTCACATCGGCACAGTGGGCCGTGCTCTTTAGGTGGGAAACCTAGCGAATCGAGTTGATTCTACTTAGACTTAACCGCGATTACTTCGATCTCAACCAAGGCCCCCTCAGCGGCCAGAGCGGCTACCTGCATGGCGCTGCGAGCAGGCTTGTTGGGCTGTTCCTTGGTGCCAAAGAACTGCGTGTAGGCAGCCATCATGCCGGCGAAATCGAGTTTGCCGCCTTTTTCCGGAGCGCCAGCCATGAAGACGTGCATCATGACGACGTCCTTCATGCCGAGACCTTGCTCCTTGAGAATCGTCTCGATTTTTTGAAGCGCACTCATGGATTGCGTCTTGGTATCGCCGTAGACTGCCGGCGCTCCGTTGGTCGCGGGGGTTATGGGCGTAGCAAGCTGACCGCTGACGTACAGCGTGTCGCCAGCCCAAACAGCCGAGGCGATGGCGGCTCTCTCGGTCTGAAGGTGCTTAACGGCCACCTGCGCATTCGCGGCGGCGGCCAGAGCCAGGAGTCCTGCAATTGCACACACTGCTTTCTTTCGAAACATGATTCTCCTCGGATTCCGTATGTTCTAGAAGTTTAGGCTTTCGTGGCGGACTGGGTCAACCGGGCGGCCTTCACATGATCGCTCATCATCATGATGGCGCGATGCGCGGCCAGCGCGGCGCCCTCTTGCCACGCGCCGACGCGGCTGCAATGGTCGCCGGCAAAGAAGAAGCGACCGTCGGGCTTCGTGAATTCCTGATAGGGACCGTCGTAGTATGCGTTGCGCTGGCCGAAGTCGCTGCCTGGGCCACCTTGGCCTCCGCGGCCCTGACCGCGCCCTCCGCCGGGCGCACCGGCTGGGCGTCCGCCGACCCAGGAGCCGAGATTGTACGGAATCTTGGCCCAGTACACGTAAATGGGTTTGTTGAGCTGCTTGCCGTAGCCCGGATGAAGTTTTTCAACAGCGGCGCGCGAGGCTGCGATCTTCGCGTCGACGCTCGGGAGCTTTCCGAAATCGGAGCCGCCTTCGGTGGCATAACCTGAAACCACCACGCCGGTATCGCTGAAAATCTTGGCGCTCGGATACCAGACTAATCCCACGGGTCCGCTCATGACCCACGAGATTCCGCCGTAGATGTTGAAATCGGTCTCCCAGAATCGTTTCGATTCCCAGCCGACTTTGTAGGCGTCCATGTATTCGGTATCTTTGATGGCCTGCTTGATGCGCGGCGAAAAATCGTTTGGAATGTTTTTGAGAATGGTGATGGGCATCGCGCAGATGCAGTAGTCGGCTTCGAGTGTTTTGGCCGCGCCGGCCTGCGCGTAGGTAATGCGGACGCCTTTCTCGGTTTTGCGAATCTCTTTAACCGGGCAATCGTACTGCACCACCGAGCCGAGCTTTCTCGCGAAAGCATAGGGAATCCGGTCCATTCCGCCGACCGGCTGGAACATGGTGGCCTGCATGTCGAGCTGCTCCTCGAACATCATGCCGCGCCAGAACTCGGCATCGAGCAGAGCGTGCATCGGGAGCGGCGCGCGAAGTTCTTCTTTCACCGCGCCGGCCCCTGAGAGCTGCGAGACTCCGGCACGTGAAGATCCGGTGTAGGCATACTCGCGATTCAGGTCGCCATACACTCGCAGGAACGCGAGCATCTTCTCGTGGTCTTCACCGGTAAGCTGCTGATCGAGCGCGTGTTGGTTGACGCACTTGGCGAGCAGCTCGGCAACGTGCCCGCGGGTGTCGTTGACGGCCTGGCGCTGCTCGATCGCTTTTCCGCCGAACGCCTTGTCGTTCACCAGAAGCGAGCTGCGTGAAGTGTTCACCTCCACTTCGAGCGGCACGCCGAGCTCGTTGCAGTAACCGAGGATTGTTTTGTGGATGGAGGGCAGACGCGCGGGTCCGGCGTTAAGGTAGTTATCCGGGCCCCACTCGCCGGTCTGCGTCATTCCATCGGTGAACTCCACTTTGGTTCCGCCGCGGACGGTCCAGTTTCTGCCGCCGGGGCGGGATCGCGCTTCGAGCACCGTGCAGTGGTAGCCAGCCTTTCCGAGCTCGTACGCCGACACCAGCCCCGCGATGCCGCCGCCCAGAATTGCAACCTTCAGGCCGTTTCCGGCCCCTGGCTGAAGTTTCAACTCCTCGCCTTCAGCCGGGGTGGCAGTCATGAGGCCGAGCGCGTGCATGCTCGAGAACGCGGCGGCGTAGCCGCCCGCTTCGGCCAAACGGGAAAGAAAATCGCGTCGCGATCCGAAGGCCGGCAGCGCCCGCTTCAAAGCGTCGATTCGTTTCATTCGTGTGTTCTCCTAGGTCACCAAGCGAAGCGCAACCCCAGCTGCAGTTCCCTCGGAATGTTGGCCTGATAGTTTAATTGGCCGAAAGTTTTTTGGCCGAAGGTCGTGTAGGGGGGAGCGAACAGCGGCGTGTTGAAAGTGTTATACGCTTCGGCGCGGAATTGCGCGTGGAAGCGCTCCATGATGGTTACGTCCTTGAATAGCGACGTGTCCCAATTTGCCATGCCCGGGCTGCGGCAATCGATGTCGCGTGAGACGTTACCGAACGTGTAAGCAGCGGCTTGCGAAAATGCAGCAGGGTTGAGATAACTGCCGATGCGCGATTCCGGACTACCGGAATAACATGCGTTCACGCCGGTCGCGTTCGGCCGCTGGTTCAACCCGCCGATCGCCGCGTTGAGATTCGATTGCGTGACGAACATGGGGAAACCGGTCTGGATGATTCCGGTGCCTTGCAGCGACCATCCGCCGACCACCCAATCCAGGACTTTGTTGCTGTTCAACCAGGGTTTGTTCTTGCCGAATGGGAGTTGATAGATCCAGGTGCCGCTCCAACGAATGGGAGTGTCCGCCGCCGCGAGAGCCCATTCCGCGCCCAGGTTGTAGATATTTTGGATTCCACCGGTACCCGCGCTGCCGAGGCCGTTTAACGCGTTGGCGGTTCCGGAGCCGAATTCGTTGTCTTCACTCTTGGACCAGGTGAACGTCGACAGGAATTGCAGACCTTTGCTGAATCGCTTCTGAACTTTGGCGACCAGCGAATCGTAGCGCGCATGGGCCAGCGTGGTGTTTTCGCTGATGGTGCCGTATTCAGGGAACGGCAGCAGTAACTGCGCCTTGGTAACGTTCGCAGTACCGATCACTCCCGCGGCTCCGGGCTGTCCGTAGAAAGGATTCGGAACGGATTGATTCAGCGCCGTCTGGCCAAGCGCCAGATTGGCCGGGCTCAATTCGTTGATCGGCAGAACGCCCGTGCCGGTGGGAGCGGGCGTGAGGCCCGTAGATCGAGAGCCGATGTAGCCGACCTCGAACATGATGCCGAAGCCCATCTCGCGCTGCACGTCTGCCGAGTATTGATACACGGTGCCGCCGCCGGTCTTGTTCGGATTGAGAAAGCTGAAGGACGATCCGAGCGCGGTGAGCGCGCCCTGCGTGTTCCCGGTCGGCTGGACGATGCCAGTGGGGAACGGGTTACTCAGCGAGTTCGCAGGCGTCGCATTTCCGTTGGTGCTGGCGACGTAGGTGGTGGTTTGCGTGAAGCCTGGCTCCGAGTCGGCGGGGCCGAAAACAGTGGGCGCGTAGAAGATTCCGATTCCGGCGCGCAGAATTGTTTTCGGGGTCAACTGATACGCGGCGCCGGCGCGCGGGCCGAACTTCGTTCGCGATGGGCTACAACACGAGTTGCCATTGGCGTTGAGCCCCGCGAACTGAATCACGCCGTAGGGGATCACTCCGGTGACGTTGGCTCCGATGGGGTTCACTTCCGCTTGATTGAATCCCACCGCGATGTTGTTGTGTACTTCCTGTTCGCCGGTCTCGTATTCATATCGAAGGCCGAGGTTCACGGTGAGCTTGCTGTTCCAGCGAATGTCGTCCTGAAGGTATCCGGCGTAGTAGCGGACGAACACATTGATGGGCACGGCGGTGTTTACCGATCCGGCAGAGGGATATCCAAGCAGGAGGTCGGCGAAATCGGCGCCGGTGGTGGTGCTGGTTACGTTCGGATATTCGCGCGAGAAAACGCCGTTGAAAGTGAACACGCCGGCGTTGGTGCTGATGGTTGGGCCGCTGTTGATCACCCGGTAATCGAACCCGTAGGTCAGGTTGTGGCGGCCGATGAACTTCGAGACGCTGGCCAGGAAATTCTTCGAGTAGAAATTCGAATATGACTTCGATACGTTGCTCAGACTCTCGCCGTTGAGCGTGATCTGCGGGAAATACTGAGTCTGGAGTCCGTTGAGGAAATTTGAGGGGAATCCCAGGGAGGCTTCATTGAAGCCGGCAGCCGCGCTGACACCTTCGGTGAAATTCGGGAACCGGTTGAAACCGTAGCGCAGCGTGATCACGGTGGTGGGATTGGGCGTGAGGATGGCATTGCCGGCTGTGGCGTCCACGTGCCGGTAGAGAAGGTACGGAGTGTTGCTGGTAGTGCTGCCGGCGACGATGCCAAGCGGGTTTCCACCCGGCTCGCGGCTCTTGTAATACAAGAACGACCCGGTAAGCTTGAACCAATCGGTGACGGAGTGCTCCAGCTTGTAGGTGTATTGGTCGGCTCGATCGAACAGAGAATCGACTCCGGTGAAGTTGGTCGCGTCGGTAGCAGTTTTGGTCTGCGCGTTGGGCAGATAGTTGATGATGGCCTGGCCGATCGGGTTGATCATCGAAGCGGGAATGATGTTGCCGGCGAACGGCACGCGGATCTGCGTCACACCGGCGGGACAGTTGTCGGTAGGCAGGCAGGCGCGCGTGGACAACGGGTTGTAGACGACTACGCTGCTTTGTGAGAAATTGCCTTCTTTTTCGAGCGCGGTGGGCAACGCGAAGTTATTCGTCACTGGCGTGTGCTGCCGGTACGCCTCCGACGCTACCCAAAAGAATGTTCTGTTTTTGCCGTTGTAGATTTTCGGGATCACAACCGGGCCGCCCATGGCGCCGCCGAAGTTCTTCCAGGACGTTGGAGCGCGCGGAAGGCCGGCGGCATTGGCGAAGAACTGATTCGCAACGAAATCGGTGGTGCGGTAGTAGCCGAACAGATCGCCGTGAAATCCGTTGCTGCCAACCTTGAGCAGCGTGTTGAATACACCGCCGCCGGTCCGGCCCATGGTGGCGTCGTAGGTGCCAACTTGGAGTTTCATCTCGCCCACTGCTTCGACGGTTGGGATGATCACGGCGCGGTTGGTGGCGTCGGTGACCGGGATGCCGTCGATGAAATAGTTATTGCCGCGGATCGGACCGCCGCTCACGGAGATCTGCGAAGAGCCACTCTGATCCTGGAAGCGATTGAAGCGCGGGTCGCCCACGGTTTCGACACCGGTGGATAATTTCGAAAGCAGAAACACGTTGCGGCCGAGATTCGGCAGGTCTTCGATCTGCTGTTCAGTGATTACCTGACCATTCGAAGCGTTGGAACTTTCGACCAGCGGCGTTTCGGCGGTAACCTGAACGGTGTCGGTCACGGCGCCGATCTCCATTTTCAAGTCGAGGGTGACAAATTCCTGGGTCGCGATCACCACTCCCGTGCGAGTGAGTTTCTTGAAGCCGGGCGCTTCCACGGTGATCGAGTAACTGGCCGGTTCGGTCTGTGAGAAGACGTATTCGCCGAGCGAATTGCTGGTTCCGCTGCGCGTGTTGCCCGTAGCCGTGTTGATCAACGACACTACCGCTCCGGCGATCACGGCGCCTCCGGGATCCTGGACGATTCCGCGTACTCCACCGACGAAGTTCTGCGCGAAACTTGAGCTCGCGATTGCGAGCGACAACAAGACAATACTGACCCTTGACCCTAAGCTCATTGCTTCCCCCCTGAAAACGAGCAGCTTTGTGTACCTGAGCAGCGAACAGAAAACAGGCGATGTTTCAGAGATCGGACGAGGAAAACATCAACGTGGGCAGGCGCGCGGCAGAGCGCTAAAAACTGAGAAAAATGTTACAGCAGTTTCCAGGGCAAAGTCCAGAAGAAAATCTTGTGGCGAGAGAAAAGGAAAAAATGCGGGCGTGCGGCGCGCAGTGATTTCGCTGGCGAAGGAGCGAAAGCGGAAAGATGTCGTGATAAGCGCGATAAGAAGTTTTGATCGGGCAAAAGGCGGCGGAATGTGCGGAGATTGTCCATTGGCCGGAGTTATGCTGAAGAGTCTCATGAATATTCGATGGCGGATGTTTTTCCTGGCCGGCTCGATCGCGGTGTTCGAAATCGCTTGCGGCCGCTCGCCGGCCGGATCCACGCAATCTTCCATCGATCGCGATTTGATGGAAGTCACCGTTCCACAACTGGAAGATCTGTATCGCGCCCACAAGTACACCGTCACTGAAGTTGTGAAGTGGCACATCGCGCGCGCCAAGAAATATAACGGCATTTACCGCGCGGTTCAAAATTTCGACGAGGCCGGCGCGCTCCAGAGAGCCGCCCGCGAAGATTCCGATGCCAGCGCGGGCGGCGCGAACTTCGTGCGCGGACCGCTGTGGGGGGTTCCGATTGTCACCAAAGCGAACACCAGTGTGGAGGGGCTGGTCACAACAGACGGATGGAAGGGCTACAAAATCCCGGGGCACGAACTGGTGGCTCCGAAAAGCGCGACCATCGTCATCAAATTGCGCGCGGCTGGAGCCATCATCATCGGACAAACCAACATGCCGGATTTCGCCGCGAGCGACACCAATCGTAGCACCGCTTACGGACGCACGGGCAATGCCTACGACGTCCGGTTCAGCCCGGGCGGCTCATCGGGTGGAACGGTCACGGCGGTCACGTCCAACTATGCGGTATTCGGAAACGGCACCGACACCGGCAATTCGATCCGCATGCCGTCGGCGACTAGCGCGGTGGTTGGCGTGTTCCCGACGCGCGGGCTGGTGAGCATCGCGGGGATTGCGCCGCTCGATTGGCTGCTCGACAATACCGGACCGATCGCGCGCAATGTCACGGATGCGGCCATCGCATTGGGTGTGATGGCCAGTGAGGATCCCTTAGATCCGGTAACAGTGGGCTCGGCGGCGAAGGCGCAGCCTGGTCCGTACACGCAATATTTAAAAGTGGATGCGCTCAAGGGCAAACGATTCGGCGTTCCGGTGTGCGTGCTGCAAGGTCTCGGGATTCCGTTTCAGGGCATTCCGTCTTCGGAGACGCCGGCCGAGGTTGCGGCCGATCGCCACGATGCCGTGATACCGCTGCAGCCGGCAACGCGGGCGGCTTTCATGAAATCGCTGGACGGCTTGCGCGCGGCGGGCGCCACGGTGGTCTTCGACGATTCCATCCTAGGCGAAGATTTCGCGGCGGTGGCATCGCGAGTCGGAACCGTTCCTTACATCCGCGAAGGGACGGAGAAATTTCTGGCTGAATTTGGCCCGGCGCAGTATCACTCGCCCGCCGAATACGAGAAAGGCGTGGGATCGCCTCTACCTCCGACCATTATTGGCGGCCCCGATCCGGCGCTAAAGAAGGGTCGGAAACCATTCGTGCATGCCGAGGCGAACGTGCTCGGTCCGCGCAGGAAGGCGCTCGAGATTTACATCGCCACGCTCGACCGGATGCATCTGGACGGCTACGTGTATCCGGCGACGCAGATGCCTCCGCCCGATGAGACCATGGCGCAGGATGGCAAGCTCAGCGAAGGTCCGCACAGCGCGACGGGGTGGGTGAACATGATCGGGATTCCCGCGATGGTAGTACCGGGCGGGTATTATCCTGGCGGTTTGCCATTTGGGTTGGAAATATCGGCGCGGCCGTGGCGGGATGGTGATTTGATCGGTTGGGCGTATTCTTATGAACAGGCCACTAAGCATCGGCGGCCGCCGATGTTAGTGGAGCAGGGTTTGCTGGCGAATGCGCCGTAGTCAGGCGGGTGCGTTGTGAGGATAGGTCAACCATTCATGACAATTCAGGGTTCGGGCTCGGTCGACATTGGTGTCGAGATGAGTCTCGACACGGCACGCACGAGTACGAGTGCGTGCGCCACAACTTAAAACGCGTAGCCGAAGGTGGCCTGATAGGTGCGCGGCGCGACAAAGTGCGTTCCGCTGAAAGTGGAGAGGAAGTTGTACAGCGCGACCTTGTTGGTCATATTCTCGACAGTCAGTTTCAACGTCCAGCGGCCGCCTTTTTCACTGTGGAAGAGATTGTCGGTGCCGACGCCGGCGTTGAAGAGATTGCGCGGCTTCACGCGATCGGGATTGTGGTCGTCGTTCTCGGTTCCGGTTTGCGGAAGGGTAAGTAGCGTGGAGGTTCCGGTTCCGCTGCAGGACCGGATGGGTGCGGTAACGGTCGCCATGACGCCGTTGCAGGCAAGGCCGATGTCGACTTGCTGGTTGGGGGTCAGAGTCAGCGCGGCGGCTACATCAGGAACGCCGCTGACTACTTCGCCACTGTCGAATCGCCAGGTGAAGTCGATCCACTCGGCGTTCTTCGGCCGCTGGTAGCGCAGGACCACGTTCTGCTGGTAGGCCTGGTCGTGGTCAATTCTGAAAACGTCTTGGGGATAGGCGCCCAAAGGAATTAGACCGCCAACTTCGGGCGGGAAGAAGCGCGCGCGAGTGTGGCCGAGCGTCATGTAGGCCTGAAATCCGTGCATGTTGATGCTGCTGACGCGCCCGGTAACTCCATCGAGCTTGGAATTGTGCCAGGCGATCGGAAATGTGATCGGAGTATTGAAAAAGACGTCAAAGTCGAACGCATTGTGCGTGTACTTCCAGAAATAATCGGCGTCGACGATGAGCCATTTGCCAATGCCCTGTTGGAGCCCTGTGTCGAATTCATTACGGTTGCCGGGTTTGATGGCGGTGGACTGCGATCCAAAGACGCTGGACGCCAAGCCTCCCGCACCGGTTCCGCTCGACAGAATGAGATTCTCGTTGAAGGGCGTTTCAAAGGACCGCGAGTAGGATGCGCGAATCACGGTGTTCTTGAAAAGCTGGTACGAAGTCCCCAGACGCGGCTGAACGCCATTGGCGGAACTGAGGCCGTTGTACTGATCGTCGCGCAGGCCAGCGACTAAGGTGAATTTCCCAAACTTCATTTCGTCGGTGATATAGAACGAGTATTCCTTGATGATCGTGTCTCCATGGAAATTGAAGAGCGATCCCCCGCGCGTGAGATCGTAGGGTACGATGCCGGGCTGTAGGTTCGGGTTCGCGACATAAGAAGGATTGATGCTGGTGCAGGCGCCCGGGTTGGTTACGCCGGGCAGCGCCAGCGGATTGCCCTCGCCATCCAGGCAGATCGGATTGTAATCGGGATCGGTGACTCCGAATTGGAATCTCTCCACCAGCCGCCATTGCTGTAGCTGGAGTCCCGCCTTGATATCGTGGTGGCCCTGGCTGTGCGCGATATCGGCTCTAAGTCCGAGATTGGTCAGGTAGCGTTGCTGCGAAACCGTCGCGGGCGTGTCCGCAAAAGGATTCCGGCTGGCGTAGTAGTTGACCTGATCGCGGCGCACGTAAGGGTTCACTGTCAGCAGTGTGTGGGCACTGAAAGTGTGCTGGTAGCCGGGGGCGATGTTCCAGGTAAGCACGCGCTGTTTCTGGTCCTGCGACAACTGATCGTAGTCGTTGGGCACTTGAAACCAATTGCGCGTGGTGAACAGATCGAAGTGCACCACGTCGGTTGGCGTGGGCTGGTAATCGAGGCGATCGAAAATGCTCTCGTTATTGCCGGTGTCGTGGATTGGAAGAAACTCGGGCGTGTCCAGAAAATGACCGCTGCGTACACCGTTTAGCGTAATGAAATTTCCGAAGGTCGGCGTGCCGAACCCGAGTTGCGCGTCGCTGGACCAGGTTCCGAAAGAACCCCAGGACGTCTCGAAGCCCCCGAATGGCTTAGTGGCGCCCAGCCCGGAGCGCGTAGTAGCGTTCACCACCAGGCTGGTTTTGTCGCCGTACTCGGCGTCCTGGGATCCGGTGATCAACTGCATGTTCTGAATCGCGTTCAGCGGAATTTGCGTGGAGAAGGTCTTGCTCTGCTGATCGCTGATGGGCTGCCCGTCGATCAGATAGCTGGTTTGCGCGTGGTCGCCCACGGGATGAAAGAATCCGTTCGCGTCGGCCGCCACTGCGCCCGTGCTGTAGGTGATGGCCTGGTTCAAGCCGCCCGCCGGATCGAAGGTGGGCAGTTTCAGAAAGGTGCTGCGATCCACGTCCTGGTGCGTGGAAGTGTCGGTTTCCACTTGTGCGCCGGCCGCTTCCACAGTGACGCTGGTGGCTTCACTGGCCAGCTTGAGGGAAACGTTCTGCGTAATCGGCAGCGTGTTTTGCACGTCCACGTGCACGCTGGCGGGCGCAAATCCGCTCATCGTCACAGCCAATTGATATTCGTTGAATGGAACATTCGTGAACCGATAGGTGCCGGATGTGTCGGTGGTCGCGGTTTGCTGGAATCCGGTGACCGCGTTCGCCAACCGGGCCTGAGCGCCTACTATAAGAGCACCCGACGGATCGGTCACGGTGCCTTGAACGGTTCCGCTGCTGATGGACTGGCCGTGAGCGGGCAAAATCGATATCGCCAGAAACAGTAGTAGCGCCGCGAGCCTCATGATTTTATTATCAGATGCCGCTGAGGTTCAACTTAGATCGTTCTGACGAACGGCCTGGAAATTAAGGTGAACGGCATGATAATAGCGGCTGACGGATTCAAGATGCGTCGGCGACTGAGAAAACCGGCCGCGCCGGATCCGGGTTCTTGACCGCAAGATGGACGCGCGCCGTAAAGTGGAATGAGCTTCCCTTGCCCGGCTCGCTTTCCACCCACAGCCGTCCGCCGAGTACCTCGGCCAAGTGGCGCGAGATGGTGAGCCCCAGACCAGTTCCTCCGAAATTCCGCGTAGTGGAGTTATCGGCCTGCGTGAAAGGGGCGAATATCTCTTTTTGCTTTTCGAGCGGAATGCCAATGCCAGTGTCTTTCACCGTAAAGCGCAGGATCGCTCCATTGCCGTCCCGAGCCTCGCTCCGGACGGAGACCGCCACCGCGCCAGCCGGCGTAAATTTGATCGCGTTCGCGGTGAGGTTCAAAAGAATTTGCCGCAAGCGCATAGGATCGCCCGTCACTTCGTCAGCCACTTCAGAATCGACCTCGCAGCGGAATGCCAGACCTTTGTGCTCTGCGCGCATCGCCTGAGCCTTGAGCGACTGCGCAAGACTCTCGCGCAAACTGAAGTTTACCGTTTCGAGTTGCAGCTTTCCGGCTTCGATCTTCGAAAGATCCAAAATGTCGTTGATCAGCGCGAGCAAGACACCGGCCGATTCCTTGGCCGTATCCAGATAATCGCGCTGCTCGGCGTCGAGAGGCGTATCGAGCGCGAGATCCAGCATTCCGAGCACGCCGTTCATGGGAGTGCGGATCTCGTGGCTCATGTTCGCGAGGAACTCGCTCTTGGCGCGACTGGCCGCTTGCGCCGCTTCCTCGGCCAATTTTCGTTCCGCCGTCTCCTGCTCCAGCTTCCGATTGACTCTCTGCAATCTGCTGCGCTGCAGGTGCGCTTTCAGCGCCAGGTGCACCATACCGCCGAAAATGACCGAACCGGTTAAGCTGCCGAATAAGGTCAGTCCGGACAACCAATGCGTTCCCATGGCTTCCAAGCGGACCAGGTAAGCGTGCCACAAGCCGATCCGGAATCCCGCAGTGAGGAAAGCCGATCCGATGGGCAGCCAGTACGGCTCGCGCACATCGGGGGTGGAGAGCCTCCATGCCAGGGCCACGACCCCGGCGGCAATGAAGATGAACAAGGCGGCCGTCTGGAAGGCCACTCGATGCAGATTGCTCCAATCCAGACCATCCCCGCGGATCGAGAGCAAGGTGAGCCCGCTGAATACCGCGATGGCCCCTACCAGCATTCCCGCATACCCCAGAATGGTGGAGCGATAGGCGGCCAGCCGGGTTTGGGCGAGCACAAAGCCCGAGGCGAGAACTACGAAGCAAAATGTTGCGACTGGCACCGTCGGGTCGGAATTGCGGGTGTACACGGTGAGATAGGCGAGCAGCGAGAAGCCTGACACGATCACCGCCGTGGTAGAGCCGAGGAAAATGAACCGCGGCCGGTCGAACACAGTGCCCATTAGCGCCAGAACGATCGCTATGAAGCTGACCGCGATACCGAACTGAATGGGCGCCACGTCGGAAGCCGGGCTTACGCTGGACGCGAGTGCGGCCGGCCTTGCCAGCGCAAGCGGACACAGGAGGGCGATGAACGTACGGAAAAGGAACCAGCTTCGGGCGTCACGAAACGGCATCGAATTCGTCGTAGCATCTATCGACGCTGCGACGACAAATCATTAATCGCCTCGGGGTTAGCGGTGAACGGCAGTGTACAGAGTTTGCGCGCCACTCATCCCGTTCAGCGTGAAACTGAATGGGACTAGGTCATTGTCGGGAACGTTGGGCACAACCACATTGAATTGATACAGCCCCACGTAATTGGGCGCCAGCCCATCGTAGGACAAGGTCGCCGGCGTCGAACCGAACATCACCTGAAGCGGCAGGCTGACGGTATTGCTTTGCTGGGCGATCTGCCCCGCTGGAATGCTCGGTGTGACACTGCCGAATCCGATTCCGTAGACCAGGATGGTTTCACCCGGTTTCGCCTGACGTGACGGCACTCCAGGGATCGCGTTGGGCGGTAGCACGAAGGTCTGGCCATCCGAGAAAAGCGCCGCGACGTACGCGTTGCCGTTCACGATGAAGGAAGGCGGCGAAAGCATGCCCGGCTCCGTTGCGTTCACCGTCACCATCACGGGCTCACTGGTGCCGTTGGCGGTCGTCACCGTCAGGGGCTGAGGTCCGGTACCGACGTTGCCGGGCACGAGCGCGTCGATCTGTCCGGCACTGATGTAATAGACAAACGCGGGCTGGCCGCCGATGGTCACCTTGGTCCCATCGAGCGAAGTAGGCGCATTCACTCCATTGAAGTCTCCGCCGCCCCAGGATCGCGAGTCCGAGGCGAGGTTTTCGCCGTAAATTTCCATCCAGGTTCCCGGCGTCACGGAATCGAATCCGCCGTATGCGCCCGCGGTGATCACGGTCTGGGTGATGGATGGTCCCGCGGTGGATGTCGGTGCCGGGCCGAGCACAAGTGAAAGGCTGTCCGCCAGTCCATCGTTGTTCTCACCCGCCTCCCGCGTAATGGAGACCGCCAGGTGGATCACGCGCGTGCCCACCGGCACGCCGCCGTTGGTCGAGACCTGAGCCAGCGAACTGTTGTCCATGCGATCGGCCGCGAGAATCGGTCCGATTTGCGCGGTTCCGAGCATGCTCCCGCTCCAGCTTTGGAATTGAATGGAGACCGTGCAGTTGTCATCTTGCGACGAGTAGCCTCCCAGCCAGCCACCGAGCGCGTACGTTACCTTTCCGGCGTCGATCAAACTCGCAGCCGAAGAAACGTCGATGTCCTGAACGCCGGTGGCCACGGGATTAGAGCTGTCCGTCACGCTCACGCCCCCATAGAAGTAGTTCGAGCCGGCATCCGTCGGTCCGCCGGTATATCGGTACAAGTCGCCGCCGGTGTCCAGGTAGGAATCCGCGGTGAAGTACGCGCTACGCACCCAACCAGGCAGGTCCGGCGAAACATCCGGAGTCTCGTCGGAATTCAGTCCCGGCGATCCGTCCGCTCCGGGATTCACGATGAGGTTGATGCCCAGTAGCGACTGCGGAGTCGAGGGCGCGTTCAAGATCAGCGAAAGATTGTCCGCGAAGGCTTCGTTCTGGGTTCCGTTCACCCAGTTCATGGCGAGCGTCACCACGGCTGTTCGGGCGCCGGTTGGAACCTGCCCGATCTTACGGCGCAAATACAACCCGCTCTCCTGGGATCCGCGGTCCGCCGGCATCACCGTTCCAACCCCCACTGAGCTGAGTTGCTTGCCGTTAGCGTCCTGGAAAGCCACGGTCACGGTGGCGTTGTCGCCGTCGCTCCCGAATCCGCCGAGATAAGCGGCCGCGGCGAAGGTCGCTGTTCCGGCGTCGATGGTGGACGCTCCGGATCCGATGCCGATGCTCTGCGAGAAGGTGCAGTTGGCGGGACTCTTGCCACCTGCGAAATAGTTGCTGCCGTTGCCGCGCGGGATGAGGTTCTGGGTACTGAGCGCGTTCACGTTCTGGTACGCGGTAGAGTAAGCGTACACATCGCAACCGCCCGTAGACGTCCAGCCGGGCACGCTGGAGACTTTGGCGGTGCCGTCGCCACCCTTGCCCGACTCGGCGCCGGCATTCACGATGAGATTGTTGCCGAACACGGATTGCGCGGCAGCGGCTTGCGCCGCGAGGCACAGCAAGATTGCGGACCGAACGATGATTTTCATAAGAGCTAAGAAAGACCCTATGAATACTCGCGCAGAACCGCCTAGAAAAGGATCATCGATCAGGCGCGGGACGCAGGTCCAGGAGCGCTCTTGATGGATTGGACATCGGCCAGCATTAGTTCCCCGCAGATCTGGCTCATCACAGCCATCTGGTTTACGAAGTGGTTGGCGTCAAGGTAGTCGATGCGGGTCTTCGTCGACCAGTATGCGGTCATGGAGCCCATTGTGGAAGCGCCGGCCACGTTGATGCGGCGCGCTATGCCGCCGAGTCCGTACCAGGGGCCTTGTTCGCCGCCGTGGATTCCCTTGCGTCCGGGGGCTTGTACCTGCGTGCGCTTTTCGTGGTTGTCCTTGACCGATTTGACCGCGATGTCGACCAGGTGCTGGTTCGGCGTCACCCAGACGGATGACATCTCCATGAGCCCGGTCTTGTGATACGGCTTGCCGTCGCCTTCGGCGACCTGGACCTGGCCCAAGTGTTCGATGCCCATCGCAGCGATCACTTGCTTGTAAACATCGGGATGGCTGGCGGCGTAATCCTGCTTGGCGAACGCGCGTTCGGCGCCGGGCATGTAGTGGCGGCAATCGTAGAACAACATGAGCGTGCGCGGGCGCTCGTCTTGCGGGATGTGGGAAAAGTACTTCACCATCGCGAGAATACCGAGGCCGCCGTTTTCCTGCGAGATGGACGGGCCGTCCGTGTGGGTGATCAGCAGGATCTGTTGGTCGTCGGGCGTTTCGTAGTGCTTGCCGGGGAGATAGCCGAAGAGCTGATAGGCTTCGGCTTGTTCGGTCTTCGCGATCAGGCGCAGCGTGCCCTGTTTTCCGGCATTTGCGGCTTCGATCAATTGCGCCCCGGTATCGCGATCGAGATACAGGCTCGGCATGTCGTGCAGCGCCGGGACGCCGAAGGTGTAGACCCCCGCGAGCACGTCGAAAGAGAGCGGCATCACGATTACTGCGCCGAGTGCGCCGGCGTCGATGAGCGGCTTCTGAGCGTTGCCGAGTCCCATGATCGGGAACGGGCTGAGTGCGCCTTCTTCTGAGCGCGGGATCAGCGGATTCGGAAAGGTTCCGGGATCAGAGAGATACTCGTAATCGTCGGAGCCGTTCGAGCCGCCGCGGCCTTTCTCTTTGACGACGATCGCGATCTTCCCGCGCAGCGCTTCGGCGGGCATGCCTTCCTTATATACGACTAGAGCACCGGTAACTCCTTGGTCCGGCGTGTGACCGGAATTGCAACCGTAGCTGGCGACCTTGATTTTCTTGCCGTCGACGTGCAGCGACCAGTTGGAATCGTCCGGGTATTCGGTAGTCGACCAGCGCGTGAACGGGAATGAGTTGCGGAAGATGTCGACCACGCCCGCTTGTTTCCAACTCTTCTCCACGAACTCGACGTAGTTGTGCCAGGACGGGCTGCCGGTCATGGTGGGCCCGCCCTTGGAGTCTTTGATGACGTGCCAGTCGTGCACTTCTTTTGGCGTCGGGAGGAATTTCGGGTTGACCTTCGTGAGAGCCGGATTCGCGCTGGATTCCTGGCGCGCCGGCGCGAATGCGAAGCCAGGAGCGAGCGAGACGGATGCCCCGATTCCGGCGAGGAATGTCCTGCGTTTCATTTCGTCCATGTGGATTCTCCTAGCCGAGCGGACTGGCTGCGGCGGGCATGCTATCCCAGAACTTTCGGATCTCGCTGCGCGGATCGTTTTCGACGCGCGTGTTGTTGTCGAAGATCATGGTGGCGCGCTTGGCCTCATCGTACGCCGGCCAGTTAGGGGTTTTCGGATTGTTCGGGTTGCCCGTTTTCGCGAACGCGACCCAGGCGGATGCGAAGGTGGCCCAGAGCGCGCGCTGCTGGTGGGAGCCGGTGCCGCCGATGCCGTCGCGATAGTTGTTGAACGATGCCGACACGTCGGTGCCGTGGACCGCGCCGAATTTTCCATCGAAGCTGGGGCTCTCGTAGGTCCACAAATACATATAAGCGGGCGCTTTGCCGAGCGCGGCTTTGCGCTCCGCCTGAGTGTAGGCGCCGCGGCGGAATCCGCTGTCGGTGAAAATCTGCGCCTGAATCAGGAAGGGCGTTTTCTTTTCAGTCCAACTAGAGCGCTTGTACAGCGCGTAGATGTCATCGGCTTTGTCTTTGAAGCGCTGGGCGAGAATGCGTTTGAGGCCGGCGTCGTCGAGGTCGAAATTGGTTAGCGCGAGCGCGGCGTCTTCGAGCGTCGTGGAGATGATGACGGGGACGTCGGCTGATTCGGGCGGCGCGACCGGATCGAAGGGATGGTGCGGGAGAACTTTGCCGTCGACCACGGGTCCGAATCCGCCGAGACCGAAGCCGAGCGAACTCTGCGCTTCGAGGATTTGCTGCCAGGAGACTTTTTGCAGATCGGCGAAGTTGCCTTTGGAGACGCCGAGCTTGGCGAGGAACGCTTCGGCGAGCTTGGTGCCTTGCTCGCGCGTCGTGAGGCGAACGGTAGAACCGCTCTGCACGCCCGCGCTGTGGAACAGGCCTTTGCCCGAAGGCATGGCGAGCACGGTGGACGTTTTCGCACCGCCGCCCGACTGGCCGAAGATCATGACTTTTTGTGGATCGCCGCCGAAGCGCTCGATGTTGTCGCGAACCCATTCGAGCGAGGCGACCAGGTCCATCACGCCCGCATTGCCTGCGTAGGCGAACTCAGGCGGCGCGCCGAGATCGGCCAGATGCAGGTAGCCGTAGCTGGCGAGGCGGTGATTCACGGTGACCACCACGACGTCGCCGAAGCGTGCGAGCTGCGCGCCGTCGAATCCAGGCGCGTTGCCGGAACCGGTGGCAAATCCGCCGCCGTGGAACGAGACCATGACCGCACGCTTGCCGCCGTCGTTGACGCCGGGCGTCCAGACGTTAAGATGCAGGCAATCCTCGCCCAAGCCGCCGGGCTGGAGGTCCCACTGGATCATCATGCCGTAGTCGCCGCGCAGATCGGACCAGGTTTGGGGACAGACCTGCCCGTAGTTGTAGCACTCGCGGACGCCGGTCCAGGAGGCCGGCTTTTGCGGAGGCATGAAGCGATTCTTGCCCCCGGTGGGCGCGCCGTAGGGAATGCCCTTGAATTCCTTGATGCCGGTGTTGGCGATGCCCTGGACTTTTCCGTTTGTGGTCTCGACTTCCCAGAAAAGCTTGCTCTCGGAGCTGCCGCCGAGCGGAGGAGTGGGCCGCGGGGCCTGCGCGGATTGCGCGAGAGCGCTCGAAGCTGCGGCGGATCCAGCCGCGACCGCAGCGACGGCGAGAGAAGAATTTTTCAGGAATGCGCGCCGGTCGGAATTTCCGGGGAATTCGTCAGGATTTTTGGCGATCATGTGCCTCCTACGCGGGAGTTTGTGTCCCAGGCCATTGTATTCCATCGCGTTGGGTGCGCGTAGGACTCTCGCTCGGAAGATCAGCGCACCTGGCCGGATACTTGTGTTGCTGAGGCAGGAAGCGCGTTGGTGTCCTAAGCGTGCGTCAACAAACTCCGTGCTGATCCACCGGAATGTCAGTGAAGGTTGATCAGATCTGATCAGATCTGATCAAGCCACAGGATAGCTTCGTGCCCGTCGCCAGCGTAGGCAAGGGCTCCACGTGTGTACTGGAGGACAAACGGCGTTGCCTTAAGTTTCGGAGCTCCCGGAAACGTTCCCTGGATGTCTTCAAGCGCCCAGTAATCTAGATCAAACACGACGACTTGCATGTCACGATTTCGGGTACGTTGAGCGAGTCTGTCGGGGGCCGCCAAATCTGGATCGCTCCAACTTGCCATACCGACAACGAGTACATGTTCGCTCACGCCGGGCGAAAATGCAGCCCGAGCCCGCAAACGAGAGAATCCGGCCCACTCGACAGCACCTGGAAACAGCCGACGTCCAACCTCAGTGCGAGCACACCACCGCGCCGTACCGTCCGGCGCCGCTGTTGCGGCACGCTGTACTTCAGCTGAGAAATCAAAGAAAGCTCAATGTGTAACAGCCTCCGAGCCAGTTGCAGAACCAACCGCGGACGAGCGTTGCGGGGACAATATCACGCTAGCCTCGGTACACTTGTTTGCGGTGGCCGACTCGGAGTATCCGATACGTATCTTCATCGGCAATTTCGAAACGTACGCGGTAACCGTCGACTCGTAGACGCAGATCGCCGCTGCCTTTGAGCTTCTTGATTTGTCCTTTGCCGCTCTCGGCGTACTCGGAGAGCGCGTGAAGTATCGCGACCGCCTGGTCCCGATCGATCGCGCGAAGTTGTTCCTTAGCGCGGTCGGTCCAGATGAACTTGCTCACACACCAAACTCACGGAGCACTTCTTCGTGCGACGTGCCGGAGCCCTTCTCGTTGCGGGCGGATTCTACTTCGGCCCTTTCCTGGTCGGTGTCCGGCTCGTCATCGAGTGGCGCGTTGAGGATCGACTGCCAAACGGGATCGGCCAGTGCTCGAAGGATCTTGCGCGCTGTCGGAAGGTCGCCGGGCGGGATATGATCCACTAGCGCGTGCAATTCCTGGCGATCGGCGTCGCTCGTTTGCAGTTCCCCCATACCTTCGATCATACGTCTTCGCGATATCTGGAGGACAAGACTCAGTTAAACTGCCGGGTGCTTCTTCTTCGGCACGTACGCCAGGAACCGGCGCGGGTTGTCGACCAGGATGCCGTGCAGGACGTCATCTTTGACGCCGGCTGCGGTTAGGGCTTTTCCCCAGACCGTGACTGTCTTGGCGTAACCGCCGCCCTTGTTGTGCTTAAGCTGGTTGGCGCTCGAGAGGTCGGAGGAGAACATCAGGTTGCCTGCGTAGCCGGCTTCGATTAACGAGAGCACCATCGGGACCTGGCGCGTGTCGCCGGGTCCGCCCTGGCGGTCGAATCCGATGAATGCGCCGCGCTTGCAGATTTCTTTTTGGACTTTCACCTCCGGATCGACCAGATTGCCGACGTGGCCGATCACGATGCGGTCGGGCTTGACACCGCCTTTTTCCAAAATATCGAGCTGCTCCATCGCCGATTTCCCCGGGATACCCGTGTGCGTGAAGATCGACAGGTTCGTCTCCTTGTGCGCCATCGCGACGCCGCGGAAGACTTTGCGCTCGATGTCGGTGATTTCGTCCCAGCTGCCGATTTCGCCGAAGACGCCCACGGGTTGCGTGTTCACTTGGCGCACCAGCTCCTTGGCGATCTGCTCGTCGGACCATTCCGCGATCTGCGGCGGATAAAACGGTTTCGTATAAAACCCGCAGCCGGCCACGATCGGCATGCCGGACTTGATCGAGATCTGTTTCAGAAAATCGAGATTGCGGCCCATGTCGGGATGGCCGCCGTCGACGATGCACGCCACGCCCTCCTGCGCGGCGATCTTCAATTCGTCAGACATGAGGTCGACATCTTCCATAAAGAACGTCTCATTCGCCGGAGGCGGCGCCGGCGGTGCAGCGGCTCTGCCTCCACGGGCGTTGGGATTCGAAGCGCGCGAGAAGGCCATCCATCTCGGCATGAAGTCTGGTGCGAGCGACAAGTGTTCGTGGAAGAGCGTGGCGCCGCCGGCCAGTGCCTCGGGCGGCAGATCTTTCAAGATGGTCCGGATGATGGCTTTCTTGGGGAACTCGGGGCCGTTGGTGGCGGCGGGGAGTGCGGCGGCTACGGCTCCGAGGCCGAGCATGCCGAGCGCTTCGCGGCGCGTGAACGTGGCGGGGGGTTTGTTTTTCGACATAAAAACGTCCCTAGCTTATCGCATTTTCCGTGCAACAGAATCGAGCGCTTTTTCTGGGGGCGTTTACTTGGGGTCCTGAAGCGCGACGAGCGCTCCTACCGCAAGCGAGCCAGCGGATCGGACGGGCGCCAGAACCGGTCGGCAATGACGCGTAGCAAGAGCAGCGTCGCCGAAATCGCCAGGCTCACCGTGAGCGAGAGCTTCTCCTGCGCGAAAAACGAGTAGAAGCTGAACCCGAGCGAGACCATAAACAGAATATTGCTCGCGAGCGAGATGTTCTTCCGCCTCGATAGCGCGCTGGCGTGGTGCGGAACTTTTTCACCGCAAACGTAGCAATGTGTGTCGTGTTTCTTGACTACCGCGAAGCAACTATTGCATCGGCCCATGTCCTATTGAATCCTGGGATCGGATTTTGGTCGATGGGCGGCACGTACTTATTGCGATGGCTCGGCGGTACCATTACGCCGGTCCTAATCCCCAGGCGGTTGTGACTTGATCGGCGCTTCAGCGTGTGGCCCGTGCCGGCGGAGTCTCCGGCGGACGTTGGACATCCTTCAGATCCAGCGTGTTCACGCCGTCGATGATCATCGCGTAAGCGCGCGTGATGGCTTCCAGTCCGGTCCACGGCACGGTGTCCGCACTCTCGTGGTCGGAGTGAAAGAACACGTTGTAGTCGGACGCCTGGACGCCTGGCGTCAACGGCCACAAGCGGCTCATCTCGCCCCCCGGTGCGGCGCGCTCGGGAGTCGCATACGTGACCACGCCAGCCGCGCGAAACGCCTTCACCGCGATGTCCTGAAGCTTCGGCCGCGATGGGCCACCCGCGTACCAGAGCATTCCCGTGTACATATTGGCCGGCCGGATGTCTTCGCCGAGCAGATAAGTCTGCATGGTGGAGGTGTGCTCGCAGTTGATCAGAAGCGCCGATTTGGCGAACACTTCGTCGCGATGATCCAGCAGCCAGGTTCCGCTCATGTTTCCGCCGTTGTGATGGCCGGTGGATCCGATAAACACGATGGTCCGGCGCCGTTTTTCTTTGGGGATTTTCGAAAAATAGTCGGCGAGGCCCACCATGGTCGCGACGCCCGACGCATTGTCTGTGCCCGATTCGAACCAGCCATCGCGATGAGCCAGGATGTTCACGGTCTCGTCGGTCGCGCCGGGCAGTTTGGCCCAGACGGTTCCGGTCTTAAGGCCTGGCTCCATCTTGATGTCGAGCTTCACGCGCACGTGCGGCGGCTGGCCCGCGGGCGCCACGCCAATCAGGTCGCGCATCGCGTATCCATCGTCCATGCCCATCGAAAACGTGGGCACGTTGGTCCCGGTTGGATAAAGCTGCGTACGGATGTTGCCGGGCAGCGCGATCACGGCGAAGATCGCGGCCGCGCCCTTCGCTTCGGCGCGTCGGAGTGCGCCTTCAGCCGTCGCAGTGTGACGCCAGGAGCCGGGCAGCGGCATGCTGAAAATGAAAACGGCTTTCCCGCGCACGTCCCGCCCCGCGAAATCTGCCTCGCTGCCCGTGCCTGCGTAGACGGCTTCGAGATCCAGCCCTTCGCCCGACGTACCTTTGGTCTGATAAGCGGGCTGCGCGGTTTCGAGGTTCAGCGTTTTGCCCGAACCCGATGCGACGATCTCCCACGACTGCGGCATCCACTGCGGCGGCAGATCGAATGGCTGCACATGAACGTCGGCGAGTCCGAGCTTGTTGAATTTGTCCACCAGCCACTCGCGCGTGTCCGTGTCGGCCTGCGTCCCAATGATCCTGCCCCAGAATTGCGGATGCCCACTATCCCGATATTTGCGCGAGATCGCGGTCAGATCTTCAACGTAAGTGTGGATGCGGTGGCCGTCGATCGCGGCGTAAGCTTTGTCCTGCGGCGCAAGCTTCCATTCCAGTAACCCGTCTTCGAGTTTGTACAGCGGCGCGGCAGGAATTTGCGCCGAGGGCCGAGGCTTCGGCGCGGCGGATTCCGAGCCCTGTTGGCCGAACAGCGCGGCGCTTGCGGCCAAGGAGCAAACGGCGCAGAACAGTCGGTGCGGCATGGCGACCTCCTTATGTCTGATCGACGATACTACAGATTGGCCGGCTGCGGGCGGGGGTGAAAGGTCTTCGGAAGCCCGGCCTTGGCGAGCGCGCCTTGCAGCGGGATTTTCGGCAGCGCCGCGCGGACGATTTCGCGCACCGCGACCAGCCGCTCGAGATCGATACCCGTGCGCAGTCCCGCGCTTTCGAATAAAAATGCCAGGTCTTCGGTGACGATATTCCCCGTCGCACCCGGAGCCCAAGGGCAGCCGCCCATTCCCGCCAGCGACGCATCGAAACTGCGCACGCCAGCTTCGAACGCGCCGAAGACATTCGCCAGGCCCAGTCCCCGCGTGTCGTGGAAATGCGCAGTGAGCGGAAGCGCACCCAACCGTTCGCGGAGGCGCGTGAACATGTGCTTCACCTGAAGCGGATTCGCGTAGCCCACCGTGTCAGCGATGCTGATCTTGTCGGCGCCTGCTTCGGCGTAGCCCTCGGCCAATTTCAGAACGGTGTCTTCATCAATCGCGCCCTCAATGGTGCAGCCGAATGCAGTCGACACGCCGCCGCAGAGTACGATCTTACGCCACGCTGCGCGCGAGTTCCGAAGCTCGACGATGCGGCGGAAATCGGCTAGCGACTCAGCGGTGGATCGCCGAACGTTCTCGCGATTGTGGCTTTCCGACGCCGACAGAACGAAGTTGATCTTATGCACGCCTGTCTCAAACGCGCGCTCCGCCCCGCGCAGGTTGGGAACCAGCGCCGTGACGGTGAGGCCGGGCATTTTCAGCGCCGAGGCAACGACCTGCTCCGAGTCGGCGAACTGCGGAAGCAGTTTCGGCGGCACGAACGACGCCACTTCGATCTCCGGAACACCCGCGGCGGCCTCGGCAGCGATCCACTCCAGCTTGGCCGCGGTCGGCATGATGTCGGAGATGATTTGCAGGCCATCGCGCGGGCCAACTTCGCAAATCCAGACGTCTCGATCCACTAATTCCATTGTCGCTCGCCACCCGTCATTCGCCGCGGAAATCGGGCTTGCGCTTCTCGTTGAACGCGCGGATACCCTCCAGCCGGTCGCGTGTAGGGACGAGCTGGTTATACGCTTCGAGCTCGAACGCGAATCCGGTCTTGAGATCGAGATCCTGCGATGCGCCCACCGCTTTCTTGGCCTGCCGCACGGCCAGCGGCGCATTCGATGCGATTCGCCGCGCGGTGGCGAGCGCTTCTTCCATCAACGTTTCGCTGTCACAAACTTTGTTAACGATTCCCCACTCCAGCGCCTGCTCGGTAGTAAACGGCTCGGCGGTGAAAATGATTTCCTTGGCCCGCCGCACGCCGCAAGCGCGCGGAAGATTCTGCGTAGCTGCCGCGCCCGGCATAATCCCCAGGCTGGTCTCAGTCAATGCGAACCGCGCCGACTTGGCGGCATAAATAAAATCGGCCGTGAGAATCATTTCGAGCCCGCCCCCGTAAGCCGCACCGTTCACTGCGGCGATCAACGGAACCGGACAGTCCATCATGGCGCGCACGTGCTGCTCGAAAACTGCGTGCTGCTCGCGCCAAGCTTGGTTGGTCATCTCGTTACGCTCTTTCAGATCCGCGCCCGCGCAAAACGATCGCGTGCCGCTGCCGGTGAGCACGATGCACCGCACGCCTTCCGGCTTCACATACAAGCCGCTGAACAAATCGCGCAGATCGCGCCCCATCTGCGTGCTGATGGCGTTGCTACGCTCGGGCCGGTTCAACGTAACCACCATCACATAATCTTCCGGACGAGTGACCAGCAGCGTTTCGTAATCAGCTTGCAATAAATGTGGAATTTGAGTGCCTCGATCCACAATTTATCACGCGTGCGCCGCCGCCCCATCGCGAAAAAGCGCCTCCGGTCAAAAGAACCTCGCGACTGCTCATCGCACCAGCGCATCTTGTACCAAGGAGAATCACGTCTCAATGAAGCAATTCTGTATTGCTCTTTGTATGCCCTTAGCGGCGGTCCTGGCGATGGCGCAACCGCCCGCCCCTGCGAATCCTTTCAGCACCAGCGCGAAAGGCGTCTACACCATCGTCAAGGTGAACGTCATCAAAGCCGCCGAAAAGATGCCGGAAGCGAACTACTCGTTCAAGCCGACGCCGGATGTGCGCAGCTTCGGCCAAATTGTAGGACACATCGCGGATGCGCAATATCT
>Ga0335078_10001654_pt1 | contig 33563 bp, 24 predicted proteins | sample Lox_Sample_32_FD_206711 | JGI IMG/M metagenome (GOLD analysis project Ga0335078, IMG submission 206711) | Soil microbial communities from Loxahatchee National Wildlife Refuge, Florida, United States - Lox_Sample_3.2 | ecosystem: Environmental > Terrestrial > Soil > Wetlands | place: USA...
CCGGCCGGGTCGGCAACGGCCGCGAAGGGCTCGGCGAGCAAGGCGCCGGCGGCCAAGCGCGGCACGACAGCGAAGGAGCCGGCCGCCGCGGCGCGCAGGCCGCGCAAGGCGAGCTGACGCGCGCAGTCCCCGTAGCCACCCGTAGCCACCCGCAGACTGTGGAGACTTCGGGACCTACCAGGTCCCGAAGTCTCCACAGGCCGCAACGGGACGGGGCGCGGGTGCGGCGGGCGCCGGGCGCATGAGCCGGACCTGCGGTCAGCCGGCCAGTTCCAGGTAATCTCGGTCAGATGACCGATCAGATCGCGCCGCTCGCGGCAGTCGCGGCGCATGGCCGTGCCGTGCCGATCCCGCCGTGGCCAGGCACCCCGGTCTCGCTGACCGCCGGCGACGTCTTCGTGCGCACGGCCCCTGCCGAGCAGGGCGCGGAGCCGGCCGTCTTCGTACACGGACTGGGCGGGTCCGCGACCAACTGGACCGACCTGATGGACCTGCTCAGCAGGCCCGACCCGGCTCGTCCCGGCGCCGCGGTGCTGGCCGGCGAGGCGCTCGACCTGCCAGGGTTCGGGTTCTCGCCGGTTCCGGCCGACGGTGACTACTCGCTCGCGGCCAGGGCCGCCGCCGTCATCGCGCTGATCGAGCAGCGGGCCAGCTGGCCCGTGCACCTGATCGGCAACTCCATGGGCGGCGCGATCGCGACCAGGATCGCCGCGCGGCGGCCGGACCTGGTGCGCACGCTGACGCTCGTCTCGCCGGCCCTGCCCGATCTGCGGCCGCGGATGCTGCCGATGCGACTCGCTCTCGTCAGCGCGCCCGGTCTCGGCCGCCTCATCATGACCAAGATGCAGCAGCTGCCCGCGGAACAGCGCACCGACATGACGATCATGGATCTGTACGCGAACCCCGGCCTGCTGCGCCCTGAGCGGCGGGCCGAGGCGATCGCGGAGGTCGTCAGGCGCGACGGCCTCGGCTACGCCAGCGAGGCGCTGATCGGGTCCGGCCGCGCGCTCGTCGGCGAGTACATCCGGCGCGGTCCAGGCTCGCTCTGGCGTGACGCCGCGCTGGTGCCGGCGCCGACGCTGGTGGTACACGGCAGTCACGACCGGCTGGTCAATCCGGTGACCGCTGCCAGGGCCGCGCGGACGTTCCGCGATTGCAGGGTCGTCGTGCTGCCGAGGATCGGCCATGTCGCGATGATGGAGCGCCCGGATCTCGTGGCCGCGGAGATCCGCGAGTTCCTCGCTGCCAGGCAAGTCACGAGCTGACGCAGCGCCGATGCTGATAACTGCCCCGAGCGTCCCGACGGCCGGCGTCGCCGGTCCCGGCTACGTCCGCGTCGAGGGCGGCGTGATCGCCGACGTCGGCCACGGAGCGTCGCCGGGCGCGGCCGACGTCGATCTGGCGGACGGTATTCTCGCGCCCGGCTTCGTCGACCTGCAGGTCAACGGCTACTACGGCGTCGAGTTCCAGATCGCGGACGCTGCCAGCTGGGCCTCGGTGGCCGGCCGGCTGGCCGAGACCGGGACCACTGCGTTCCTGCCCACGATGATCACCGCGCCGGTCGATGAGATGGCCGCGGCGGTGCGCAGCGCCGCGGCCTTCCTGCCGGACCTGTCCGGCGGCGCCCGGATACTCGGCGTGCACATCGAAGGTCCGTTCATTGCGCTCGGCCGGCGTGGCGCGCACAACCCGGAGTGGATCACCGACCCGACTCCGGCCGCGATTGGCGAGCTTCTCCGCGCTGGCGCCGGAGTGGTGCGCATGCTCACCCTGGCACCGGAACGGCCCGGCGCGCTCGCGGCCATCGAGCAGCTCACCTCGGCCGGGGTGCTGGTCAGCGTCGGCCACAGTGACGCGGTCGGCAGCCAGGTGGCAGCGGCGGCGGACGCGGGCGCGCGGAAGGTCACGCACCTGTTCAACGCGCAGCGCCCGCTAGGTCACCGTGAGCCTGGCGTCGTCGGCCAGGCGCTGACCGACCCGCGCCTGACCAGCGGTCTCATTCTCGACCTGCATCACGTCACGGCGCCGGCCGCCAAGATCGCTTTTGCCTCGGCGCCCGGCAGGATCGTGCTCGTCACCGACGCCGCCGCCTGTGCCGGCATGCCGCCAGGGGAGTATCTGCTCGGCGGCGAGCCCATCACGCTGCCCGGCGGCGACGGCGAGCCGCCGGTCCGGGCCGACGGCACGCTCGCGGGCTCCGCGCTGCGGATGGACCGCGCGGTGGCCAACGCGGTCTGGCTCGGAGTGCCGGTCGACGCCGCGATCGCAGCCGCCACCCGGATCCCGGCCGACCTCATCGGGCGTCCCGATCTGGGCCGGCTTGCGCCGGGGGCGGCCGCTGACCTGGTCTGGCTTGCCCCCGATCTGTCGGTCCGGGCAACCTGGGTAGGCGGGCGGCTTGCGTACAGTGATGGCGCTGATGCCACACTTGCGGCCGTGTCTGCATAGCACCGAAGCCGCCTGAACCGGAAGGAGCCTGGCTGTGGGGAACGGCGCCGGCCCGTCGCTCATGCGACAGGAGATCGATCAGCAGCCGGCGGCGCTCACCGCGACCATCGAGTCGCTGCTGCCACGGCGCGAGGAGGTGGCGCGCCTCGCCGGGCAGACCCGTCAGGTCCTGTTCATCGCCCGCGGCACGTCGGACAACGCTGCGGTGTACGGCAGCTACCTGATCCAGGCGCACGCCGGGCTGCTGACCACGCTCGCGCTGCCGTCGGTGGCCACCACCTACCGGAGCCGGGTCGACCTGTCCGGGGTGCTGGCGGTGGCCCTGTCCCAGTCGGGCCGCACCGAGGAGATCGTCGAGACCCTGACCTGGGCGCACGACTGCGGCGCCAGGACTCTCGCGGTGACCAACGGCGGCGCCGGCTCGCCGCTGGCCCGGGCGGCGGAGGTCGCATTCGTGACCGAGGCCGGCCCGGAGCGTGCCGTTCCCGCAACGAAGACGTTCACGACGCAGCTGGCGGCGCTCGCCGTCCTCGCGCTGGCCCTGGGCGCGCCGCTCGACGCCGGAGAACTGCGGGCCGCTCCGGCGGCGATCGCGGAACTGCTGGCCGGCGAGCTCGACCTCGCGCCGATCGTCGGCGAGCTCGCGAAGGTGCCGGGCGCGGTCGTGTCCGGGCGCGGCATGGCCTACGCGGCCGCGCTCGAGCTGGCGCTGAAGCTGAAGGAAGCGTGTTACCTGCACGCGATGGGCCTGTCCTACGCCGACCTGCTGCACGGCCCGATCGCGGTCGTCGACGCCGACACGCCCGCGATCGTGATGGCGGCCGACTCCGGTCCGACGCTCGCGGGCTCGGTGGATCTGGCCCGGCGGGTTACCGGCGCCGGCGCACGCGCGTACGGCATCGGCGGGGGCTCGTCGCTCGCGGCGGCCTGCGCTCGCTCGCTGCCCGCCCCGGCGCTGCCGGAGTGGCTGGCGCCGATCGGCCTGATCGTGCCGGGACAGCTGCTCACCGAGGCACTGGCCAGGCACCTGGGCCTGGACCCGGACAACCCCCGTGGCCTGAGCAAGGTGACCCAGACCGACTAGGTCAGCGCCGCCGTTCCCGCATTAAGGCTCGCGGTGGACCTTGTACTGGGCGGCCTGGGCCCGCGGCCGGAGCACCATCAGGTCCACGTTCACGTGGGCCGGCCTCGTCACCGCCCAGGCGACGGCGTCGGCGACGTCGAAGTCGGTGAGCGGCTCCTTCACGCCGGCGTAGACGGCCGCTGCCTTGTCGGCGTCACCTCGGTAGCGGTTGACCGCGAACTCGGCGGTCTTCACCATGCCCGGCGCGATCTCGATCACCCGGATCGGCTGGTCGTAGAGTTCGAGCCGGAGCGTCTCCGCGACCCCGTGCGTGCCGTGCTTGGCCGCGATGTAACCGCCGCCGCCCTCGTAGGCGATCAGGCCGGCCGTGGAGCCCATCAGCACGATCGTGCCCGCTCCGCTGGTGATCAGCTTCGGCAGCAGGGCCTGCACGCAGTGCAGCGTGCCGAGCACGTTCACGTCGAACATGGCCCGCCAGTCGGCCGGGTCGGACTCGGCGACGGTCTCCGCGCCGATCGCGCCGCCGGCGTTGGCCACCAGGACATCGCAGCGATCCAGCGAGGCGGCGAGTTCCGTCACCGCGGCCCGGTCGGTCACGTCCAGCTGGTGCGTCTGCGCGGAGCCGCCCTGCGCGGCGATCGTCTGCGCCACCTCGGCCAGGCGGCCCGGCCGCCGGGCGGTCAGCACCACGTGGTAGCCCTCCTCGGCCAGCCGGACGGCGGTGGCCGCTCCGATGCCGCTGCTCGCGCCCGTTATCACCGCTGTCGCTGTCATGCCCGCGATTCTGCCAGGCGCGGTGCTCACCTGGTTGTTCACGCTCGCGTAAGGCGTCCAAGGTGGGCAAATGCCCGCCGGGCCTCATACGATCGAGCCGTGGCACTGCGCGGAGTAATCACTGACTGGGGTGGCGTGATGACCAACCCCATAGCCGAGACCGTCAACGCCTGGATCGAGGCGGACGGCATCGACCGGGACAGCTATGTCGCGGTCATGCGCCGCTGGGTCGCCCAGGCGTACGACATCGAGCAGGGCGACAACCCCATCCACGCGCTGGAACGGGGCGAGGCGCCGCTCGCGGCCTTCGAGGCGGCGCTGGCGAGCGAGCTCCTGCTGCTGGACGGCACGCCGGTGCCCGTCGACGGCCTGCTCGAGCGGATGTGGGCCGGGTCCAGGATGGACGACAGCATGCTCGACCTGTTCCGGCGGCTGCACGCGACCGGCGTCCCGACCGGGCTGCTGTCCAACTCCTGGGGCAACGGCTACCCGCGGGACCTGTTCCCCGCCATGTTCGACGCCGTCGTGATCTCGGCCGAGGTGGGCATGCGCAAGCCGGAGCCGAGGATCTTCCTGCACGCCGCCGAGCTGCTCGGGCTTGCCCCGGCGGAGTGCGTGTTCATCGACGACATCGGCGCGAACATCACCGCCGCGGCGGGCCTCGGCTTCGCCGGGGTGCTGCACACCGACACCGCCACGACGGCCGGGCGGCTGTCGGAACTGCTCGGGATCGACCTCTGACGCAGGGGCGGCGGGGTTGAATACCGCTGTGCCCGAATACCCCCAGCCGCTGAACGCGGGCCGCTCGGCGAATATGCGCGCCAACCGGCGCAAGGACACCAAGCCGGAGCTTGCGCTGCGGCGGGAGCTGCACCGGCAGGGATACCGCTACCGCAAGGACTACCGGCTGGACCTGGCGGACGCCAGAGTGCGGCCCGACATCGCGTTCACCGCGCGCCGGGTGGCGGTGTTCGTGGACGGCTGCTTCTGGCACTGCTGTCCCGAGCACGGCACCCAGCCAGCCAACAACACCTGGTACTGGGCGCCGAAGCTGAAGCGCAACGTGGAGCGCGATCGCGCGGCGGACGAGGCGCTGGCGGCGGCTGGCTGGCGGGTCGTGCGGGTCTGGGAACATGAATCGATCGAGGGCGCGGTCGCGGCCGTCGTGGCGGCCCTCGCGTCGGCGCCGAGCGGCGCCGGGCGGCGCGCCCAAGCCTGACCGATCGGCTGACTTGCCGTGGCCGGGCTGGCACACTCAGGAGCACCTTCTTTGGCTGCGGGGCTATCAATGCGCGTATACCTGCCTTCGACGCTCCTGGCCCTGGCCGAACTCGTGCGCACGGGCGAACTTGGCCCGGCTCCGCTGCACGGCTTCGCCGTCACCCCCGCGCTGCGGGAGTGGTACTCCAGCGGCGACGTGGAGGAGCTGGAGTACGTGGCGCTCCTGCACGCGGCCCGCGCCTCGCTGCGCCTGCTCTCCGCGCACCCGTCGGCGCCCCGCCGCCGGGTCGTGCTGGCAGCCGAGCTGACCGACGGGATGGCCGGGGGACAGGAGATCGGTCCCGACGACCCGGCGATGGTGAAGATCAGCGCCGCCGTCCCGGTGCGCGACATCGTCTCCGCGCACGTGGACGATCCGTCGGCGGCCGGGGCGATCGGGGCGGCGGTGGCCGCCCTGGCGGCGGCCGATGCGGGCGACGACGACGCGAGGTTCGTCGTCGACGAAGCCGAGGGGTACGAGCTGCTCTGGTATGCCACCCAGGAGATCGCCGACCTGGTCAGCTCGGCCTGACCGCCGAGCGATCCCGGCGGGACCGCCTGAGCGGTTCCCGCGGGCTAGCTGTCTGACCTGGGCGTTCTGCCGTGCGGACCTGGATTCGGCCGGCCGCGGGCTGGCGTGGCACGATGGTGTTTCCGCCGTCGATGTCGGGTTAAGCAGGGAGCACTCCGTGATGGATTCCGTAACTAACGTCCCGTTTCCGGGCAACGAGCCGATCAAGGGATACGCTCCCGGCAGCCCGGAACGGGCCGCGCTCGAGGCCAGGATCAAGGATCTGGCGGGGGACCGGACCGAGCTCACGATGACGATCGGCGGCCACCAGCGGCCAGGCGGCGGCGCGGCGGTCGACGTGGTCCAGCCGCATAACCACCGGCACGTGCTCGGCCAGCTACATGAGGCGACCGACGCCGACGTGTCCGCGGCCATCGACGCGGCGCTGACCGCCGCGCCCGGCTGGCGCGCGCTGTCCTTCGACGACCGCGCGGCGATCTTCCTCAAGGCAGCCGACCTGCTGGCCGGGCCCTGGCGGCAGACGCTCAACGCCGCCACCATCCTGGGGCAGTCCAAGTCGGCCTACCAGGCCGAGATCGACTCGGCCTGCGAGCTGATCGACTTCCTGCGCTTCAACGTGCACTACGCCAGGCGGCTGCTGGCGGAGCAGCCCGTGTCGTCGCCCGGCGTCTGGAACCAGCTCGAGTACCGCCCGCTCGAGGGCTTCGTGCTCGCGATCACGCCGTTCAACTTCACCGCGATCGCGGGCAACCTGCCGACGTCCGCGGCCCTGATGGGCAACGTGGTGGTCTGGAAGCCGTCGCCCACCCAGCAGCTCGCGGCGCACCACACGATGCGCCTGCTGGAGGCCGCCGGGCTGCCGCCGGGAGTGATCAACATGGTGACCGGCAACGGCCAGGCGGTCTCCGGTGTGGCGCTGCGGCACCGCGACCTGGCGGGAATCCACTTCACCGGCTCGACCGGGACGTTCCAGCACCTCTGGCGGACCGTCGGCGAGAACATCGCCGGCTACCGCGGGTACCCGCGGCTGGTCGGGGAGACCGGCGGCAAGGACTTCGTGATCGCGCACCCGTCGGCCGATCCCGCGGTGCTGTCCACCGCGCTGGTCCGGGGCGCCTTCGAGTACCAGGGCCAGAAGTGCTCGGCGGCTTCCCGCAGCTACGTGCCCCGCAGCGTCTGGAGCAGGATGCAGGACCAGTTCGTGGCCGTGGTCAGGTCGCTCACGATGGGCGATGTGGCCGGCGACCTGTCCACGTTCATGGGCGCCGTCATCGACGACAGGTCGTTCGGACGCATCTCCGAGGCGCTGGCCAGGGCAAAGGAGCGGCCGTCGGTAAGCGTGCTCACCGGCGGCAACGTCGAGGGCGGTGACGGCTACTTCGTCCAGCCGACGGTGCTGACCTGCACCGACCCGACGGACGAGGTGTTCACGAAGGAGTACTTCGGGCCCATCCTGGGCGTGCACGTCTTCGAGGACGGCGACTACGAGGCGGTGCTGGCGCAGGCCGCCGACATCGCGCCGTACGCGCTGACCGGGTCGGTCATCGCCCGGGACCGGGCCGCGATCGCCCACGCCAGCGATGTGCTGCGCTTCTCCGCGGGCAACTTCTACGTCAACGACAAGCCCACCGGGGCGGTGGTGGGCCAGCAGCCCTTCGGCGGCGCGAGGGCCAGCGGCACCAACGACAAGGCCGGGTCGATCTTCAACCTGATCCGCTGGGTCAACGCCCGGACGATCAAGGAGACATTCGTGCCGCCCGTGGACTACCGCTATCCGCACATGGGCTGATCATGATCAACTCGACGGTTCATTCGCTAGCTGCGGGTCCGAGGGCGCTTTGTCCCTTATGGGCGACCGGAATGAATGGATCGTGGGTGGCTCGGCTCCCGCGGTGCGCTGTGCGAGCTGATTTCCTGGGTAACTTTGCGCCAGATGTCCGGTCTCGCGGGTACGCTCGCAAGCAGAAGTAGGTTTGCTCGGCCCGCGCCGGAGGTGTGCCATGGGTGCCGTTGACCGCCTGGTCCTGTGGAACCTCGACCTGACCCTGCTCGACGTCGGCAGGGTGTCCCGCGATACCTATGCCGACGCCTTCCGGCGGGTCACGGGCCGGCCCCTGGTCAGCCTGCCCCAGCTGGCCGGGCGGAGCGACTCCGAGATCTTCTTCGAGGCGCTCGCCCTGAACGACATCCCGAGCCGCGCCAGCGAGGTCGCGGAGGCGGAACTGCTCGCCAGGTACTTCTGGGAGCTGGAGACCGCCTTCGCCCTGCGCCAGGACCACCTCACGACGTCCGGCCAGCTGCTGCCGGGTGCCCGGCGCGCGGTGACCGCCGCGGCGGCGCTGCCCGGCGTCGTGCAGGCGGCGATCACGGGCTCCATCAGGCCCAACGCCATCGCCAAGCTGCGCGCGTTCGGCCTGCTCCAGCACTTCGACGTCGACCTCGGCGGCTACGGCTCGGACGCCTACCCCCGCGGCAGCCTGGTGCTGAATGCGAGGACCAAGGCCGCCGAGAAATACGGCGCCGTCTTCAGTGCCGACTCGGCCGTGTACGTCGCCGATACCCGGCGCGACGTGGAGGCGGCCGGCGTCGGCGGCGCGCGCTGCATCGCGGTCGCGACCGGCCGGGAAACCGCGGCGGAGCTGCGCGAGGCCGGCGCGGACCTGGTCCTGGCCGACCTGTCCGACACCGACGAGGTGATCTCGGCCATCGACCGGCTGACCAGGGTGCCCGCGGGTCGTTAGCGCGGCCGTGCCGCCGCGCGGCCGCCGGCCCCGGCGACACGCGCCGCGATTGGCGTTGTGAGCCGCGAGTCGGCACGCCACTATTGAGCCCAAGCCAGAACGAGGCTATCTGAGTTGGAAACAGGCGAGACTGGAGTCACATCATGATGCGTCGGGTTGTGATCGCTGCGACAGCGGCGCTTGCGGTGTCCGGGCTGGCGGCCTGCGGCAGCAGCGGCGGCAACGGCGGGACGTCGGCCACTGGCGGCAGCAAGACCAGCTGCACCTACTCCGGCATCCAGCGCTCGCTCTACCAGAAGGGCGTGCTCACCGTGGCCACCGACAAGCCGGTGTACTCGCCCTGGTTCGAGAACAACAGCCCGGGCAACGGCAAGGGGTACGAGAGCGCGGTCGCGTACGCGGTGGCCAAGCAGCTCGGCTTCAAGCCGTCCCAGGTGCACTGGGCGTACGAGCCGTTCAACGACTCCTACGCGCCCGGCCCGAAGAAGTTCGACTTCGACATCAACGAGGTCTCCTACACCGCGCAGCGGGCGCAGGCCGTCTCGTTCTCGGAGAGCTATTACGACGTCCAGCAGGCCCTCGTCGCGCTCAAGGGCTCGCCGATCACCAAGAAGCACACCCCGGCCGACCTCAAGACCTACGTCTACGGCGATCAGATCGGCACCACCAGCCTGCAGTTCATCACCAGCGAGATCCAGCCGACCGCGACGCCGAAGGTCTACCAGACTCTCAACGTGGTGAAGGAAGTGCTGCAGACCCACCAGATCGACGCGTTCGTCATGGATACGCCGACGGCGCAGTACATCGCCGGCTACCAGGTACCGGGCGCGGTCATGGTGGCGCAGTTCCCGTCGACCGGCGAGCACTACGGGCTGCTGTTCGCCAAGGGCGACCCGCTGGTGGGGTGCGTGAACAAGGCGCTGACCACGCTGAAGGCCAACGGCACGCTCGCCGCGCTGCAGAAGCAGTACCTGCAGGTCTACCTGAGCGTGCCGACGATCCAGCCGTGACCGTCGTGCGGCTGGCAGTCGCCCCGGCCCGATGAGCACCGACCCTGGCGCCGCGCCCGGTGGCGGCACCGGTGACCAGCCGGGCATGACGCTGGGCTCGGGCCTTGGCCTGGGCCCGCAGCAGGCGGGGTCGTTCGGCACCACCGGCCGGGGCCCCCGGCTGCTGTCCGGCGGCGGCCGCAAGGCGACGATCGTCTCCACGATCAGCACCCTGGTGGTGCTCGGCGCGATCGGCGCCGTGTTCTGGCTGGCGCCGGGCAGCGCCGCGTTCCGGCACGCGTTCTTCAGCCCCTCGAACATGTGGCAGGCCTTCATCGGCGACCCGAAGAAGGGCTACTACTCGGTCGGCGAGGCGATCTGGCTCAACATCAGGATGTTCCTGGCCGCCGAGGTGCTGATCCTGATCCTGTCGCTGGTGATCGCCCTGATCAGGCAGTCGACGGGGCCGGTGCTCTTCCCGCTGCGCGTGCTCGCCATGGTGTATGTCGACTTCTTCCGCGGCGTGCCGCTGCTGCTGGTCGTGTACGCCGTCGGCCTGGGCGTGCCGGCGCTGCGGCTGCCCGTCATCTCCTACCAGTCATCGACCATCTACGGAATCGCGGTCCTGACCCTCTCCTACTCGGCCTACGTCTCGGAGGTCTACCGGGCAGGCCTGAACTCGGTACACCAGAGCCAGGTGGCCGCCGCTCGCTCGCTCGGCCTGTCCCAGTGGTCCGCGCTGCGCTACGTGATCTTGCCGCAGGCGATCAGGAACATCGTCCCGCCGCTGCTGAACGACTTCATCAGCCTGCAGAAGGACACCGCGCTGGTGGGCGTGCTGGGCGCGATCGAGGCACTGCAGGCCGCCGACATCTACGCCAGCGCGGTCTTCAACTACTCCAGCTTCACGGTCGCGGCCATCCTGTTCCTCGTCCTGACCATCCCGCTCGCGCGGTTCACCGACCGGCTGATCGAGCGGGACCGGCGCCGGCGGCTCGCCGGAGTGCTGCGATGACGGCGGGCGGTCCGGTGACCGGCGAGGCGGTCCTGGTCCAGGATCTGCACAAGTCCTTCGGGCCCAACGAGGTGCTCCGCGGCATCGACCTCGCGGTCGCGCCGCACGAGGTCGTCTGCCTGATCGGCGCGTCCGGCTCGGGGAAGTCCACGCTGCTGCGGTGCCTGAACCTGCTGGAGCCGATCAGCTCAGGGCGCATCTTCCTGCTCGGCCAGGAGGTGACAGCGCCGGGCATCGACGCCAACCTGGTGCGCCGCAAGGTCGGCATCGTCTTCCAGTCGTTCAACCTGTTCCCGCACATGACCGTGCTGCGCAACGTCACGCTCGCCCCGGTCAAGGCGCTGGGCATGCCCAGGGCCGAGGCGGTGGCCGCGGCGAGGGACCTGCTGGCCAGGTTCGGGCTCGCGGACAAGCAGGACGAGTACCCGGACCGGCTTTCCGGCGGTCAGCAGCAGCGGGTCGCGATCGTCCGCGCGCTGGCCATGCAGCCGCAGATCATGCTGCTCGACGAGGTGACGAGCGCACTCGACCCGGAACTGGTCGCGGAGGTGCTCGACCTGCTCAGGGAGCTGGCGGCGGGCGGCATGACGATGGTGATCGCGACGCACGAGATGAGCTTCGCGAGGGATGTGGCCAGCCGGGTCTGCTTCCTGGAGGAGGGGCTGATCATCGAGGAGGGCCGTCCTGCCGACGTGTTCACGGCGCCGCGGGACGAGCGCACGCAGCGGTTCCTGCGCCGGATCGTCGAGGCCGGGAGGATGTAGCGCCGCCGGCCGGAGCCGGCCGGCGGCCGGTTGGTATCGTCGGTCCGCCGCTCCCGCCGACGAGCCACCGGCGGTCCGAACATTTCCGCAGGTCAGCACCGTGCCGGGGTGGCAGGAATGCGGCGGATATGGTAGATAGCAGTCCAGTCAGTGACGACGGGCGACCACAGGCGGGAGGGCGTAGGCGTGGCTGACGACCTGGCCCCGGCAGCCGGACGCGACTACGGCGACACGCTCTGGACGCCGTCCCGAGCCGTCATCGAGAAGTCGGTACTCAGCGACTACATGCGCTGGCTGGCCGACCGCGCGCTCACCGGCGCCAGCTCCTACCCGGACCTGTGGGCCTGGTCGGTGGCCGACCCTGCCGCCTTCTGGTCGTCGATCTGGGATTACTTCGCCGTCCTCGGCGACAAGGGGCCAGGGCCGGTCGTGACCGGCCAGATGCCGCACGCCACCTGGTTTCCCGACGGGACGCTGAACTACGCGAGGAACGCCCTGCGGCACGGGCTGACCGACCCGGGCCGGGTCGCAGTGCGCTACAGCGCCGAGACCGGCAGGTCCGGCCGGCTCACCTTCGCCGAGCTGACCCGCGAGGTCGTCCGGGTGCGGGCGGGCCTGCAGGCGGCCGGCGTCGGCGCCGGCGACCGGGTGGCGGCCTACCTGCCGAACTCACCGGAGGCGCTCATCGCGCTGCTGGCGACCGCCAGTCTCGGCGCGATCTGGACGTCGTGCTCGCCGGATTTCGGCGCGCACAGCGTCATCGACAGGTTCGCCCAGATCGCGCCCAGGGTGCTGCTGGCCGTCGACGGCTACGCCTACGGCGGCAAGCAGTTCGACCGGCGGTCCGAGGTCAGCGCCATCGCGGCCGAGCTGCCCGGCCTGGAGGCCGTGATCGCGATCGACTACCTGGGGACGGGCATCGGCGCGGATGCGGTGCCGGTGCCGGTGCCGGTGCTCGGCTGGCGCGACCTAGGCCAGGGGATAAGCCAGGACGCTCCGCTCGAGTTCGCCGAGGTGCCGTTCTCGCACCCGCTGTGGGTGCTCTACTCCTCCGGCACCACCGGGCTGCCCAAGCCGATCGTGCACAGCCACGGCGGCATCGTGCTCGAGCACCTGAAGGCACTCAGCCTGCATCAGGACCTGACCAGCGCGGACACCTTCTTCTGGTACACAACCACCGGCTGGATGATGTGGAACTACCTGGCCGGGGGCCTGCTGGTCGGAGCGACAGTGGTGCTCTACGACGGCAGCGCGGTACACCCGGATGCCGGGGCGCTGTGGCGGCTGGCCGAGACCGAGGGCGTGACTTACGCTGGCACGGGCGCCCCGTACCTGCTCGCCTGCATGAAAACCGGGATGCGGCCGGCCGCCGAGCATGACCTGTCCGGGCTGCGCGGGATCGGCTCGACCGGCTCACCGCTGCCGCCGGAAGGATTCCGCTGGGTGTACGAGGCCGTCGCGAGCGCCGGCCAGGACCTCGTGCTCGGCAGCTTCTCCGGCGGCACCGACCTGTGCACCGGCTTCGTCGGGCCGTCGCCGCTGCTGCCCGTGCGCGCCGGCATCATCTCCGGGCCGTGCCTGGGCGCGAAGGTCGAGGCGTTCGACCCGGCAGGTCACCCGGTGATCGGTGAGGTGGGCGAGCTGGTGCTCACCCAGCCGATGCCGTCGATGCCGGTCGGCTTCTGGAACGACGCCGACGGCAGCCGGTACGCCGACAGCTACTTCGCCGAGTACCCGGGCATCTGGCGGCACGGTGACTGGATCATGATCCTGCCCGACGGCGGCTGCGTGATCTACGGCCGCTCGGACGCCACCCTGAATCGCGGCGGCGTCCGGATGGGCACCAGCGAGTTCTACCGGGTGGTGGAGCGGCTGCCCGAGGTGGCCGACAGCCTGGTGGTGGACACCGGGCGGCTGGGCCAGGACGGCCGGCTGATCCTCTACGTCGTGCCGGCACCAGGCGCCGAGGTCGACGCGGGGCTCGTCGCCCGGATCAGGTCGATGCTGCGGACCGAGCTCTCACCGCGGCACGTGCCAGACGAGATCCATCAGGTGCCGGGCATCCCGCGGACGCTGTCCGGCAAGAAGCTCGAGGTTCCAGTCCGCAAGATCCTGCAGGGCACCCCGGTGGCCGACGCGGCCGACCCGGACGCGCTCGCGAATCCGGAGGTGCTCGCGTACTTCGCGTCCGGGGGGCCAGCATGAGCACGAAAGTCAACGGGGGACCGGCCGATCGCAGCTTCGGCGAGGAAGGCGGCCTGCTGACCTACGGCAGCTATCTCCGGCTGCCGGGGCTGCTGGACCAGCAGGTGCCGCAGGTAGCGCCGCCCGCGCACGACGAGCTTTTGTTCATCACCGTGCACCAGGCCTACGAGCTGTGGTTCAAGCAGCTGCTGCACGAGCTGACCGCGGTCCGGGACGCGATGCTGGCGAGCACCTCGCCCGAGGACCCGGCGGCCGAGGTCCATGCGAACGGCGCGAGCTTCCGGCAGACCTGGCGGGCGCGGCAGCTGCTGCGCCGGGTGCACGTCATCGAGCGGCTGCTCGTGAGCCAGATCGACGTGCTCGAGACGATGACACCGCAGGACTTCCTCGAGTTCCGGGCCGCCCTGGCGCCGGCGAGCGGATTTCAGTCTGTCCAGTTCCGGGAGCTTGAGTTCCTCTCCGGCGCGAAGGACGCTGGGTTCGTGGCAAGGTTCCGCGCGCTCACCGACGTGGAGCGGGCGCGGCTGGCCACGAGGCTGGCCGAGCCGTCGCTCTGGGACGCCTACCTCGACCTGCTCGCGTCCCGCGGCCTGCCGGTGGCCGACGACAAGCAGGTGATGGCGACGCTGGTCAGCATCGCGCGGGACAGGCCGCATCATGACGATCTCTGGCAGTTGGCCGAGGATCTGCTGACGCACGACGAGCTGGCCGGGCTGTGGCGGGCCCGCCACGTCCAGATGGTGGAACGACAGATTGGCACCAAATCCGGCACCGGGGGCTCGACTGGTGCGCCATACCTGCACCGGCGGGTGCCGATGCGCTACTACCCGCTGTTGTGGGAACTTCGGGATTCACTGTAGAGGGCGCTACTCAAGCGGCAGCGTGGCCGTGAAAAGGAAGTGGAAGTTATGTCGGAACTCCCGTCCGACGACAAGCAGGCGTTGCTCGCAGCCGCTGCCGCGCAGGCCAAGCCGATCGCCCGGGTCGGCGACATGGACCGGTACCTGCGGGCCTACTACCGGCACGCGGCCGCGGACGAGTTGTCCGGCGCGACACCCGAGCGGGTGGCAGCGGTGGCGGCGGCGCACGCGGAGTTCGCCGCGCAGCGGCCGCAGGGCAGGGAGCTGGTGCGGGTCCGGGCCGGCGGAGCCGCCGCGCTCGATCCCACCGCGTACGCAATTGATGTGGTGACCGACGACATGCCGTTCCTTGTCGACTCGATCAGCATGGAGCTGGCCAACCACGATCTTTCCCCGCGGGTGGTGGTGCATCCGCAGCTGCGCGTCCGGCGGGACGTCACCGGCGCGCTGCACGAGGTGGTCGGGAAGGTCATCGCGAATCCGGCCGGGAAGATCCAGCCGACCCATGACGAGCTGGCCGAGTCCTGGACTCACATCGAGATCGGCACGCTCGCGCCGGGCGAGGCCGAGACGATCACCGCCGACCTGCACCGGATCCTGGGCGACGTGCGGGTGTCGGTCGAGGACTACACCCGGATGCGCTCGCGCGCGCTGCTGATTGCCGATGAGGTCCTGGCGCCAGCGGGCGCTGGTCGCGGAACGGCGGCCGGCAGCGCGGACGCGCCCGATGAGATCGCCGCACTGCTGCGCTGGCTAACGGACGGACATTTCACCTTTCTCGGCTACAAGGAGTACGACCTCGAATCGGGTCCCGACGGGATGGTGCTGCGCCCGGTGCCCGGCACCGGGCTTGGCATTCTGCGACATGACCGGGAGGCGTCCGAGGCATTCGCGGCCCTGCCGGCCGAGGTCCGGGTGCGGGCGCTGGACCCGCAGCGGCTGATCGTCACGAAGGCGAACTCGCGGTCCACCGTGCACCGGCCGAGCTACCTGGACTACATCGGCGTGAAGCGGCTGTCGGAGGCCGGCGACGTGGTGGGCGAGTACCGCTTCCTCGGGCTGTACACGCACGCCGCGTTCTCCGAGTCGATCAAGGGCATCCCGGTGCTCAGGCGCAAGCTCGCCGAGGTACTCGCGGAGTCCGGCCTGAGCGCGGACAGCCATGACGGCAAGGAAGTCGCGGAGGTCCTGGATTTCTATCCGCGCGAAGAGCTCTTCATGGCGACCGTACCCGAGCTGGCCGACGTCTGCGCCGGCGTGCACAGGCTGCGCGAGCGCCGGCACACCCGGCTGTTCCTGCGCAAGGACCTGTACGGCAGGTACGTCTCCGCCCTCGTCTACATGCCGCGCGACCGGTACACCACGCAGGCCCGGCTGCGCACCCAGGCGCTGCTGCGCGAGGCGTTCGGCTCGGCGCAGATGGACTACAGCGTGCTGCTCGGCGAGTCGCCCGTGGCCAGGCTGTACGTGGTGGTCAGGGCCGAGCGCGGGCGGCAGCTGCCCGACGCGGACCCGGCCGAGCTGGAGCAGGCGATCGCCGCCGCGGTCCGGTCCTGGGACGACGACCTCGCGGACGCGGCGGCGGAGGCGCTCGGGCCGAAGCGGGCCCGGGAGCTGCTGACCCAGGTCGGTGAGGCGATCCCCGAGACCTACAAGACCGACGTGCCTGCCGCGGCCGCGGTAGACGACTTCATCAGGGTCCAGGACCTGCGCGCGTCCGGCCGGGACGTGGCGTTCGATCTGTGGGAGTCCGAGGACTACATCGGCGGCGTGCCGATCGCCGACGACGGGTCTGCCCCGGCGGGCAAGCGGGTCTGGCGGCTCACGATCTACAGCACGAGCGGCCCGATCACGCTCACCGACGTGCTGCCGCGGCTGCAGCACATGGGCGTGGACGTGGTCGACGAGCACCCCTACCAGTTCCCCGGCCCGAACCCGTTCTGGATCTACGACTTCGGGCTGCGCCGCACCGGGTCGCCCTCGCAGGTGTCCGAGTCCCTCATGGAGCGGGTCCGCGACCAGGTCCAGGGCGCGCTCGCGGCGCTGTGGGGCGGCCGGATCGAGGATGACGGATTCAACGCGCTGGTCCTCGACGCGGAGCTGAGCTGGCGCGAGGTCGTGATGCTGCGCGCCTACGCCAAGTACCTGCGGCAGGCGAACATCACCTTCAGCCAGGACTACATCGAGCGGGTACTGCGCTCTAACCCCGGCATCGCCAGGCTGCTCGTGCGGCTGTTCGAGTCGAGGTTCGACCCGGCCAAGGAGGCGGGCGAGGCCGAGCGCAGCGAGGCGATCGCAGAGGAACTCGCGGGCGCGCTCGACGGGGTCGCGAGCCTGGACGAAGACCGCATCCTGCGGTCCTATCTCGGGCTGATCCAGGCCACGCTGCGCACCAACTACTTCGTTCCCGACGCCGAGGACAAGCCGTACCTGGTGTTCAAGCTGGACGCTCAGCGGGCACCGGACCTGCCCCCGCCGCGGCCCCGGTTCGAGCTGTTCGTCTACTCGCCCAGGTTCGAGGGCGTCCACCTGCGGTTCGCCGGGGTGGCGCGCGGCGGCCTGCGCTGGTCGGACCGGCGGGAGGACTTCCGGACCGAGATCCTCGGCCTGGCCAAGGCGCAGGAGGTCAAGAACTCGGTGATCGTGCCGTCCGGGGCGAAGGGCGGCTTCGTCTGCAAGCAGCTGCCTGACCCGTCGGACCGGGAGGCCTACCAGCGCGAGGGGCTGTCCTGCTACCGCATGTTCATCGCGGCGATGCTGGATGTCACCGACAACCTGGAGGCCGGTCGCGTGGTCCCGCCGGCCGGCGTCGTCCGGCACGACGGCGACGACCCGTACCTGGTCGCGGCGGCGGACAAGGGCACCGCGACGTTCTCCGACACCGCCAACGAGATCGCGATGGAGCGCGGGTTCTGGCTCGGGGACGCCTTCGCCTCCGGCGGCTCGGAGGGCTACGACCACAAGAAGATGGGCATCACCGCGCGCGGCGCCTGGGAATCGGTCCGGTTCTACTTCCGCACCCTCGGGGTGGACGTGGATACCGACGACTTCACCGCGGTCGGTGTCGGCGACATGTCCGGCGACGTGTTCGGCAACGGGATGCTGCTGTCGCGGCACATCAGGCTCGTGGCCGCCTTCGACCACCGGCACGTGTTCCTGGACCCGAACCCGGATCCGGAGGAGAGCTTCGCCGAGCGGCGCCGGCTCTTCGACCTGCCCCGGTCCTCCTGGGCCGACTACGACCAGGCGCTGATCTCGGATGGCGGCGGCGTGTACCCGAGGTCGGTCAAGTCGATCCAGCTCACGCCCGAGGTGCGGGAGGTGCTCGGGCTGGCCGACACCGAGTCCGCGATGTCGCCGGACGAGCTGATCTCGGCGGTCCTGGCCGCGCCGGTGGACCTGCTGTGGAACGGCGGCATCGGCACCTACGTGAAGGCGTCCAACCAGTCGAACGCCGACGTGGGCGACCGGTCCAACGACGCGGTCCGGGTGGACGCCGCCTGCGTCCGCGCCAAGGTCATCGGCGAGGGCGGCAACCTGGGCCTGACGCAGGAGGCCAGGATCGAGTACGCGCTGGCCGGCGGCCTGGTCAACACCGACTTCATCGATAACTCGGCCGGGGTCGACACCTCCGACCACGAGGTGAACATCAAGATCCTGCTGGACAGCGTCGTGCGGGACGGCGAGCTGACCCGCGCGGACCGGAACGAGCTGCTGCACGAGATGACCGGCGAGATAGCCGATCAGGTCCTCGAGCACAACTACCAGCAGAACCGGGCGCTGGCCGCGGCGCGGGCCCAGGCGCCGCAGATGCTGCACGTGCACACCCGCTACATCCGCAAGCTGGAGCACGACGGGCGCATCCGGCGGCGGCTGGACGTGCTGCCGACCGACCGGGAGATCGCCGAGCGCCGGTCTGCGGGCCGGGGCCTGGTCACGCCCGAGTTCTCGGTGCTGCTGGCGCACACCAAGATCGCGGCGGCCCAGGAGGTGCTTGCGTCGGACCTGCCCGACGACCCGTACCTGCGCTCGGTGCTGACCGACTACTTCCCGACCCCGCTGCGTGACCGGTACGCCGCCCGGATGGTCGATCACCGGCTGCACCGGGAGATCATCACGACGGCCGTGGTCAACGACATGGTGGACCGCTCTGGCATCACGTTCGCCTTCCGGCTGAACGAGGAGACCGGCGCGTCGGTGCCGGAGATCACCTCGGCGTGGCTGGTCGCCAGGGCGGTGTTCGACATGCCCGGCTTCTGGCGGCAGGTCGAGGCCCTCGACGGAGTCGTGGATACCAGCGTGCAGATCCTGGCAATGCTGGAGGGCCGCAAGCTCACCGAGCGGACGGCCAGATGGATGCTGCACAACCGCAGGCCGCCGTTCCAGGTCCAGCCGGAGATCGATTTCTTCGCCGACGGCGTCCTGACGGTGGCGGCCGGCCTGCCGAAGATGCTGGCCGGCCGGGACCTGGCGGGCTTCGAGGAGCGCCGCGAGATGTTCACCGGCCGGGGAGTGCCCGTGCTGGTCGCCGAGCGCACCGCCGCCATGGTGCCCGCTTACTCGGCGTTCGACATCGTGGACATCGCCCGCGGCACCGGCCGGTCGGTGGATGAGACCGCGGAGGTCTATTTCGACCTGGCCGACCGGCTGCAGATCGCCCGGCTCCGGGACATGATCACCGCGCTGCCGCGCGACGACCGGTGGAACACGATGGCCCGCGGCGCGATCAGGGACGATCTGTACACCGCCCACGCGGCGCTGGCCAGGGACGTGCTCACGGTGACCGAGCCCGGCACGCCGGAGCAGCGCCTCGCCGCCTGGGTCCAGCGCAACGACTCGGCGGTGCGGCGGGCGAACCAGACGCTGACCGAGATCTGGGAGAGCAACGCGTTCACGGTCGCGACACTGTCGGTCGCGGTGCGTGCGGTGCGCACCCTGGTGGTCACCGCGACGCTGCCCACCAACTAAGGCAGCGCGCGGAGACTTTGGGACCGGATAGGTCCCAAAGTCTCCGCGGCCTCCCGGCTGTCAGACCCTCCGGGCACGCTATGCCCATGATGTCCGATGTGCCGGCCTGCATCGCGGGCTTAGCGGAGCTCCAGTGCGGGATCATCACGGCCGACCAGGCGCTGCAGGCCGGCCTCAGCCGCGCCTTGCTGCGCTCGCGCGTCCGGCGCGGCCGGTGGCAGCGGATCCACCGCGGGGTGTACGCGACCTTCTCCGGCGAGCTGAGCCGGGCCGCGATCATGTGGGCCGCGGTCTTAGCGGCCGGGCAGGGAGCCATGCTCAGTCACCGCTCCGCGGCCGAGCTGGACAAGCTGACCGACGAGCGCAGCGACCCAGTGCACGTGACGATTCCGGCCGAGCGGCGAGCCGAGCCCCGGCCCGGAGTCGTGCTGCACCGGTCTCGGCGGGCCGCCGATGCGGCTCACCCCGCGCTGGCGCCGCCCCGCACCAGGATCGAGGAGACCATTCTCGATCTAGCCGCGGCGGCCACGACGCTCGACGACATGGTGGGGTGGGTCACCAGGGGCATCGGCCGCAGGCTGACCACGCGCGACCGGCTTGCTGCCGTGCTGCTGCAGCGGCCGCCTGCTCACTGGCACCGGCAGCTAGCCGAGCTCCTGTCCGAGGACATGGCGGGCGTGCACTCTCCGCTGGAGTGGCGCTACGTCCGGGACGTCGAGCGCCCGCACGGCCTCCCGGCCGCCGTCAGGCAGGTGGTGTTCGTCCGGGCGGGACGCCGCGGCTACCGCGACGTGCTGTACGAGCAGTACCGGACCGCTGTCGAGCTGGACGGCAGCATCGCGCATCCGGCAGAGAGCCGGTGGCGGGACATCCGGCGGGACAACGCCGCGGCGGCCGACGGCGTCACCACGCTGCGGTTCGGCTGGCTGGACGTCACCCGCGACCCGTGCGCGGTCGCGGCGGAGATCGCTCGCGCGCTGTCTCAGCGCGGCTACGGCGGAAGCCGGCCGTGCTCGCCCGGCTGCCCGGTAGGCAGGGTCAGGGGCCGCAGCGCATGAGCCGGGTATGCCGAAAATCGCCGGTCCGGGAGCCGACCCCGGCGGTTCTGTGCAAAGCGCCACACCGCGCCGGAACCAGGCTGTCGGCGGGGCTCGCGTAGGCTGCTGACATGGCAACCGACTGGGCGAGCGAGATCTCCGGGCTGAGGGCGACTCTCGCCAGCGTGGAGGCCGTCCTTAACCCGGACGCGATGCGCAAGGAAGCCGATTCCCTGCGCGACCGCTCGGCCGACCCGACGCTCTGGGAAGACCAGGAGCAGGCACAGCAGGTGACCAGGCGGCTCTCCTATCTGGACGGCGAGCTGGCCCGACTCGAGGCGCTGCATCAGCGGCTGGACGACACCGCGGTGATGTTCGAGCTCGCCGAGAGCGAGCACGACGAGCCGACCAGAGAAGAGGGCGAGCGCGAGCTGGCCAAGCTCCGCAAGGAGGTCGATCAGCTCGAGATCCGGACGCTGCTGAACGGCGAGTACGACGCGCGCGAGGCACTGATCAGCATCAACGCCGGGGCCGGCGGCGCGGACGCGGCCGACTGGGCGGAGGGCCTGCAGCGGATCTACTTGCGCTGGGCCGAGCGGCACGGGTACCCGACCGAGGTCTACGACACCTCCTACGCGGAGGAGGCGGGGATCAAGTCCACCACGTTCGCGATCAAGGCCCCGTACGCCTACGGCACGCTGCGCGGCGAGCACGGCACGCACCGCATGGTCCGGATCTCCAAGTACGACAACCAGGGCCGGAGGCAGACGTCGTTCGCCATGGTGGACGTGCTGCCCGTGGTGCAGCAGGTGGATCACATCGAGATCCCCGAGGACGAGATGCGGATCGACGTGTTCCGCTCCAGCGGTCCCGGCGGCCAGGGCGTGAACACCACCGACTCGGCCGTCCGGATCACCCACCTGCCCACCGGCATCGTCGTGTCCTGCCAGAACGAGCGGAGCCAGATCCAGAACCGGGCCAGCGCGATGGCGGTCCTGCAGGCCAAGCTGCTCGAGCGAAAGCGCGAGGAGCAGGCGGCCAAGCTCAACGAGCTGCGCGGGGACGGCGGCCGTAGCTGGGGCACGCAGATCCGCAACTATGTCCTACATCCGTACCAGAACATCAAGGATGTCCGGACTGGCTACGAAACAGGGAATACCGCCGCGGTCATGGACGGCGAGATCGACGACTTCATCGAGGCCGAGATCCGCTGGCTCCGGACGCAGGGACTCTAGCCGGGAACGTCAGGTTTCCCTGCTACCGGCGATGCCCGGCTGGCGGGCCTGGCGGCGGCACCGGGCTGGCGGGCCTGGCGGCGGCACCGGGCTGGCGGGCGCCGGCGCCGCTGCTCAGTGCAGGTGGGTAGCCGCCAGGGCCAGCAGCGCCAGGACGAGCAGCACAGCCAGGAGCAGCTGCACGCTGGGCCCGTGTGAGTGGTGGTGCACCTGGGACCGGGCGATCCGGCAGGCCGGGCAGCGACCCTCCGCAACCGGCCCGGCACACTGGGCGCAGATTAGGTGCTCGCAGCTCATCCAGGCTCCTAACGGGCCCCTGGGCTGGCCCCTGCCACTTCGACGATGTTGGACGTTCCAGGCCAGTTTCCCCCCTAGACTGGCCCGAAGCCAAACCGGGTCAGGACATAAGGGTCCCGGCCACCTCAAGCCAGTATCTCGTCTACTACCTGTGATGGGCTAGTGATCCACTTCGACAACGTCACCAAGACGTACTTGAACCAGGGCCGCCCCGCCCTGGAGAACGTCACCCTCGACGTCGAAAAGGGCGAGTTCGTATTCCTTGTGGGGCCCTCGGGCTCCGGCAAGTCCACCTTCCTGCGCCTCGTGCTCAAGGAAGAGCGGCCGACAGACGGCCGGATCCATGTGGCGGGCAAGGACCTGGCGCGGCTGACCAACTGGAAGGTGCCCCACCTGCGCCGCAGGATCGGCTGCGTGTTCCAGGACTTCCGGCTGCTGCCGAACAAGAACGTCTACCAGAACATCGCCTTCGCCCTCGAGGTCATCGGCAAGCCCCGCAGGTTCATCCGCAAGGTGGTGCCCGAGGTCATCGACCTGGTGGGCCTGGAGGGCAAGCGTGACCGCATGCCCGACGAGCTCTCCGGCGGCGAGCAGCAGCGGGTGGCCATGGCCAGGGCGTTCGTCAACCGGCCGATGATCCTGCTGGCGGACGAGCCGACCGGGAACATCGACCCGGCCACCTCCATCGGCATCATGAAGGTGCTCGACCGGATCAACCGGACCGGCACCACCGTCGTGATGGCGACGCACGATGCCGCCATCGTCGACTCCATGCGCAAGCGGGTTATCGAGCTTGAATACGGCAAGGTAGTGCGCGACCAGTCGCGCGGGGTCTACGGCCAGGCTTACTGAGCAGGGCCTTCGGACGGATTACCCAGAGGATTCAGCCACATGCGTGCCCAGTTTGTCTTGTCCGAGGTCTGGATTGGCCTGCGCCGGAACCTGACGATGACGATGGCCCTCATCGTCGTCGTCGCGATCAGCCTGTCGCTGCTCGGCACCGGCCTGCTGTTCGTGAAGCAGGTGGACGACACCAGGTCCTACTGGCAGAGCCGGGTCCAGCTCTCGGTGTACCTGTGTTCCAGCCAGGCGCTGGAGAACCAGTGCGCCAAGACCGGCCAGGTGACCCCGGCCGAGATTGCCACGATCCACCAGGAACTCCAGAGCAACAAGGACGTGTCGCAGGTCACCTTCCTGAACCAGCAGCAGGCCTGGCAGCAGTTCAGGAAGGAGTTCGCCGGCAGCTCCACTGTCAACGACGTGACGCCGGACCAGATCCCCGCGTCTTTCGAGATCAAGCTGAAGAACACCGAGGCAGATGCCGCGCAGGTGGCCAGCCTCGTCTCCGGCTATCAGGGCGTGGCCGAGGTCGTCGACGACTCATCGATCCTCAACAACTTCTACAAGCTGCTAGACGGGGCGCGCAACGCCGTCGTGATCATCGCGCTCTTCCTCCTGGTGGCGGCCATCATGCTGGTCGCTAACACGATCCGGCTGTCGGCGTTCAACCGGCGGCGGGAGACATCGATCATGCGGCTGGTCGGCGCCTCGAACTTCTATGTCCAGCTCCCGTTCCTGGCCGAGGGCATGATCGCGGGCCTCGTCGGCTGGCTCATCGCCAGCGGCCTGCTCATCGCCGTGAAGTCGCTGTGGCTCAACGGCCTGCAGACCTATTTCCCGTATGGCGTCAGCCTGAGCACGACCGACCTGATCGAGGTGGTCATCATCGCGATGATCACCGGCCTGCTGATCTGCGGGAGCACGTCCTTCCTCACGCTCAGGCGCTACCTGCGCGTCTGACGCGCGGGTACTGATAGACAAGACCCCGTGGCTGCGGAACAGGGCACGAAGATCATCGCCCGGAACAAGCGAGCCAGGCACGACTACACGATCGAGGAAGTGGTCGAGGCCGGGCTCGTGCTGACCGGGACCGAGGTGAAGTCGCTGCGGGCGGGCAGGGCCTCCCTCACCGATGGTTTCGGCGTGATTACTGATAGTGAAGCGTGGCTGCACGGGGTACACATACCTGTGTACACCCAGGGCACCTGGACCAACCACGAGCCGCGGCGTACCCGCAAGCTGCTGCTGCACCGCAAGGAGATCGAGAGGCTGGCCCGATCCACCCAGGAGCGAGGCCTGACACTCGTCCCGCTGTCCTTGTACTTCAAGGATGGCAAGGCCAAAATCGAGCTAGGACTGGCCCGCGGTAAGCGAAGCTATGACAAGCGGCAGGATCTGGCGAAGCGGGACGCTGCCCGCGAGGTTGAGCGCGAGCTGCGGCGGCGGAGATAGCGAAGTGGCAGATGAGCTCCGCGACCGGTAATCGCAGTCCGCGAGCCGGTGCGCATCGCGCGCCCAGGCCCGGGTCGGCGCCGCTTCGCTTCCGGGTCAGGAAGGCCACGGACGGGGAAGGCAAGGCCGGGGTGTTCGGGCTGCGGCTCCGGTCAAGATCGGCGGGCGGGGGCGAGCCGACGGGGACCAAGCCTGGCGGACTTCGGTCGAAGTCGAAGCGCAGGCGCCTGATGGCGGCTGGCGCCGTCGGCGTCGTGGTGCTGGCGATCTTCTTCCACGACGGCGGCACCTCGCCCGAGCCCACGGTGGCGAAGTTCCTGCTCGACTGGGAGACCGGCCAGTACGACCAGGCCGCCGCGCTCACCACCGGTCCGCACGCTGCGGTGGCCGACGCGCTGCGCAGTGCCTACAAGCAGGTTTACGCCAGCGACCTGACGCTGAGCATGGTCGGCGTCAGTCAACACGGCAGCACGGCCACGGCGGCATTCAGGGCGTCGGTAGACCTCGGTACCGGCCTGCAGTGGAAGTACCCGGGTTCCTTCAGCCTCAGGGAGACGGGCCAGAACTGGCAGGTGGTCTGGAGCCCGTCGGTCATCTACTCGGGCCTGCATGCGGGCGAGCGGCTCGCCCTGGTGAACCTGCCGGCCGGCCGCAAGCAGATCACCGCGGCCTCGGGCCAGCCGCTGACCGTGCTGTCGACCACCTATGAGATCGGCGTGTATCCCGGCAAGCTCAGGGGGACCGAGATCCGGGAGACCGCCGACCGGCTCGCCACGGTCCTGGGTCAGCCGCAGGCCACTGCCATCGCGCTGGCCGGGCAGATGGGCTCGTCGCTGACGACGCATTCCTACTTCCAGGAACTGTTCACGCTGACTCCGGCCGAGTACGCGGCGGTCGCCAGGCGCATCCGCGCGATCCCCGGCGTGATCGTCCGGACCGTTACCCGGCGCCTGTACGACAGCATCGCGCCGGACATAGTCGGTGTGGTCGGCACCGAGACCGCGCCGGTCCTGCAGCAGGAGGGCGTGCCATACCGGCCGGGCACAACGATCGGCGAGTCCGGGCTGCAGCAGACGTTCCAGCGGCAGCTGACCGGCAGTCCCGGTACCGCCGTGGTCATCCTGCGCGATGACGGCACCGCGGTCACGGAGAAGTTCCTGCAGGGCGGCCGGTCGGGCAAGTCCGTGCAGACCACCATCAACTACGGCATGCAGCTTGCCGCGAACGGTGCCGTCGGCGACGCGGCTGGCTCGGCGGCCCTGGTGGCCGTGCAGGCGGGCTCCGGCAAGATTCTCGCCGTATCCAGCCATCAGGCCCACGGCATGCCAGTCCTGGATCCGCTGGCCGGGCGGTACGAGCCGGGCCAGGCGTTCACCATGATCTCGGCCGCCATGTTCCTCTCCGGCGGGCTCACGCCGAACACGATCCTGCCCTGTCCGGCCAGTAACTCCGTCAACGGGCACAATTTCTACAATGTCCCCGTCGAGCCGCGGATGCGGCAGTCGGTCAGATTCGCCAGAGACTTCGCGATCGGCTGCTCAACGGCGCTGGCCGGGGCGTCGCAGCGGATGAGCGCGGCGGATCTGACCAAGGCGGCGTCGGAGTTCGGCATCGGCGCTCAGTGGCACCTGCCGCTGGGCGCCGGCGACTACTTCTCCGGCTCCATCGGCCAGCCGCCCAGTGAGGTCGGGCTCGCGTCCGACACGATCGGCCGGGGGAACGTCCGGGTCAGTCCGCTGGCCATGGCGCTGGCGGCCGGGGTCGCGGATTCCGGCAAGTGGGCCGCTCCGGCGCTGGTTGCCGGGCTCCCCGACCCGAAGTCCACCGTGCGCGCCAGCCTGAGCCCGCAGGTGCTCGCCGGCTTGCAGCAGCTGATGCGCAACGCGGTAGCGCACGGCAGGGGCTCGAGCGCCGACGCTGGCGGCACCCTGTACGGCCAGGCTGGCGTGGCGCCGTTCGGGTCGAAGGGCAAGCTGTTTATCAGCTGGTTTGTCGGCTATCAGGGATCTACCGCTTTTGCAGTAGCAGAGCTGGTGAAGTCGCCTTCTGATTCGGCCGCTCCCTTGGCCGGCAGCTTTCTGCGGAACAGTCAGGCTGGATACTGACCAGTTCATGGTCACCCTTTTAGTAACTCCGAGCAACCATCTGTATCCGCATCGGCGTCTTTCTTAGTGACTGGGGTGCCGCTTGGGGGGTTGCGGCCCAGTCGTCGTGATGAGAACCGGGCCTCATCTCGGGGGAGGCCCGGACTTAGAGACCGGCCCCGACCCTGCCGGTCAGGCCCCCGCGGGTGCACCTTCGGCCACCGCCAGCACCCGCGGGGGCATCTCATCACTTTCCGGTGGATGCCCGATGGGGACCGCGCTCTGCGGACAACCCGTCGGGCATTCTGCGCAAATCCGGGGGAATTTCTGCGTCCGGCTCCTGGTTACCACGCATTGGACCGGCCGGGAGCCGTCAGGTACCGTGCTGGTTACAACTCAAGAGGGGGTGACTGGCTTCGACTTCGGTGGTTGATCCAGGGGAAGCGGGCCGAGGACTGCGGACATAACCTCGTTAACACTGTGACCGCAAACCAATAAGTGCCAATGCAAAGCGCACTCACTTCGCCCTCGCGGCCTAATTAAGACCGCGAGCTAGAAGTTGTCAGCCCGGGAGGGCCTCCGGCCCGGTGTCTGGCATCAGCGAGGAGGATCCACCATCTGGCCCGGCCGCGGGACCGGATGGGACACCAAACAGCGGCTGAGCCCGTCGGCAGCTTGCCTGCGTGACTGCCGGGGCTGAGAAAAGCACAGCAGGCTGCGCCCGGAGAAGCCCTGGTGATGTGCTGAAGGACGCGGGTTCGATTCCCGCCACCTCCACGATGTGACGGCGGCCGGGACCCTGGACAGGGTCCCGGCCGCCGTCTTGGCCCGAAATGATGAGGCGATCGCCCCAGAATTGCCGCGCTGCTGCCGGTGCGAGGGCGCGCGGCCTACTTGTGCAGCGTGGCCGAGATCCCCGCGGTTGTCGAGCCGGCCGTCACCGTCACGAGGGTGGTGCCAAACGGCGAGTTCCGGTTCTTCCACCACTTCGGCTTGTAGCCGGTCGCGCCGCAGCCGGAGCTGAACTCGACCGTGTAACCGCCGGGCGCGAGCCCGGCAAGCACGTACCCGCCGTTGCCCCGGCTGACGCTGTAGACGGGCTGCGAGCCCGCGGCCGAGGACGTCGCGATCACGCACGCACCGGGCAGCGGCCCGTGGCCTGCGGCGCTCACGGTGCCCGCGATCGCGCCGTCCTTCGGCAGCGTCGTGTCCGGCAGCGCGGTCACTGCGCCCGCCGGCACCGAGACCGTCGTCGCCGTCTGCTGGGAAGCCGCCGCCGGATACCAGAGCGGCGCCAGGTCGGTCATTGCCTCGGCGCAGACCTGGTCGTTGAAGTACACGTAGTACTGCCCTGGCGGCAGGCTCGTGATCGTGTAGCCGCCACCGTCTGCGGTGACGTAGCCGTTCGCCGCCAGGCCGTCGGCGTCGAACGCGGCCACGCAGATCCCGGCCTGGGGGGTCACCGGCGTGTCCCCCAGAACCTTGCCGGAGATCGTGCCGCCCAGCTCCGCGGTGAGGTTCACGCCGCCGGTCCGCGCCCCGGCGGAGACAGCGACGGTCTCCGGCAGGAGCGTCCCGGCGAACTTCTGGGTGCCGTTGCTGCAGGGATCGATCTCCAGCTCGTACCGGCCGGAGTTGAGCCCGCGGATTATGTAGTGGCCAGCCTTGTTCGTCACCGCTGCGCCCGAGTCGAGGAACTGGGACACGTTCTGCGCGAACACGCACATGTCATGGACCGGACTGCCGCCGCTGGTGACGTAGCCGGCGATGGACCCGCCCCGGACGAGTGCGCTGCTGACGCCGGTGGTCGTGTGCCCGGCCCTGATCCTGACCCTGGTCGCGCCTGCCGCGGAGGGCTTGTCCTTGTACCACTGGTTGTCGTAGTACGAGCCGCCGAAGCAGTCCGGCACGAACGTCACCGTGTAGGTGCCGGGGATCAGCGGGTAGAAGTTGTAGGTGCCGCCGATCTCCAGGTCCTCGCTCGAGTCGGCCACGGCGGCGCCGGACACGCCGGTCAGCGCGACGCAGCCAAGCGCCAGTGCCTTGCCGCCGCCGGTGCGGACCTTGCCGGAGATCGCGCCGCCGAGCACCAGCCTGCCGTTGATGCCGAAGGTGTCCCCGACCCGCGCGGAGACGAGCGGCGGGTTCGTCTGCGAGCCGAAGTAGGCGCCGACGAGATTCTGCTCGGCCCTGTTCTGCTTCCCGTTGCCGCAGCCGGGAGCAAAGATCATCTGATACTGGCCCGGCTCGAGGTTCCCGATCCGGTAGCGCCCGTTGACGCTTGCCGCCTCGGCCAGTGCGCCGGCGGCGCTGACGGGCAGGACGCAGATGCCGGTGAGCCGCTTGCCGCTGCTGGTCGTCACCGTCCCGCCGATCGTCGCCCCTGGCGGAAGGGCGCCGTCGATGCCGGCTACCGCCTGCCCGTACGAGCTGGCCGTGATCGGCGCCGGGGAGTAGGGGCTCGGGCTGTCGTAGGCGACCTGGCCGTAGCTGCCCTTGTTGCCGCAGCCGCCGGAGAAGGCCACGTAGTAGGTGCCCGGCGGCACCTGATTGTTCACCACGAAGGTGCCGTCGGCGTGGGTGCGGACCTCATCGCCGCCGTAGTTGAACGAGTCGCTCCAGACGGCCACGCAGGCATCGGCCAGCGGCTTGCCGGTCGCCTTGCTGGTGACGGTGCCCGAGAGCCGCACCCCCGGCTGCAGCGTGACGTTCTGGACGTACGAGCCGCCCAGCTGCACGGTGAACGAGGCGGATAGCTGCTCGACGTAGTTGCTGTTGCTAGGGCAGCCGGCCGCGAAGTCGACCTGATACGTGCCCGCTGACAGGCCCTCGATCGTGTAGTGGCCGGACGCGTCCGTGGCCGCGAAGCCACTGAAACTCGGGGTCATCTCGTCGCTGGGCTTCGTCGCCTGGGCGGTCACGCAGATGCCGTTGACCGCGGCGCTGCTGATGCTGGTGACCGTACCGGAGATCACCGCGCCAACCGGGAGTGCCGCGCTGATGCCATTGACGTGCTGCCCGCCGCTCTTGATCGCGATCGCGGAGGCGGAGCTGTAGGTAGCCGCGTTGTGCCACCAGAGCGACGTGTACTGCGCAGTCGAGTCCGTGCACGGCTGGAACAGGACGTCGTACGAGCCGCGCGGCACGCTGTGCACGTGATAGCCGCCGTGTGCCGACACCGCGCCCAGGAAGATCACGTCGCTGAAGGCCGCCGACTGCGAGGTACTGACGGGCTGGACGCAGATGCCACTGAGCCGGGTCGCGGCGGTGCCGGTGACCGTGCCCGAGATCTCGCCGCCCAGGGTCAGGGCTGTGCTGATCCCGGTCGTGGTCTTGCCCGCGTGGACGTGCACGGGCGTCGGCGCGACGTTGCTCTTGTATATCTGGAACAGCCAGTTGCTGTTGTTGCCGCAGCCGGGGAAGAAGGCCACCTCGTAGGTGCCGGCCGGCAGCGATCCGGTCCGGTAGTGCCCGGTCTTGCCGGTCCTGTCCACGCTGTAGGCGGCGCCGTAGACGCTGACTGCCTCGACGCAGATGCCGCTCAGCGGCTTGTGGTCGCCGGTCACCACGCCGGAGATCCGGCCGCGCCTGGCCGCGACCTGAGCGCTGGCGGCCGCGGTGAGCGACCGGAACGTGCCGGTGCCCGCGCTCGGCAACCCGAACGCGGTGGCTATCGAGCCCGCGGAGGCGGCCGGGCTCGTCGTGCTGATCACGCTGCGTGCTGGCGACGCCTCGGCCGGAGTGCGCAGCGTCACGGGCGCGAGCGGCTGCACCCTGGTCTGGGTGACCTCGACCCTGCGGGCACTCGCCCGCTGCGCCGCGCCGCCATACCACGCCTGCACGTACCTGGACGGGTGCTGGCAGCTCTGGTAGCGCACCTGGTACCCGCCCAGCCGCAGGTCAGGGATGAAGTAGCGGCCGGCGGCCGATGTGACGCCGAGGCGTGCGCCCGCGGCCCCGTACGCGGTCACGCAGATCCCGGCCAGCGGCAGCCCGTCGGGGGCCTGGACGAGACCTGTCACCGAGCCGGTCGCGTGCGCGGCCGCGGTGTGCAGCTGGCGGTCGGTCAGCATCTGGCGCGCCGACAGCGGCAGCCTGGGCGCGGGGCTCGCCGCGGCCCGGGCGGCGGGAGTCGCGGCGGTGGTGGCAGCCCCCGTGGCTGCGATCGCGGGCGCGGCCAGCAGACCAGCGGCCACGAGACCGAAGGCGCTGCCCGCAGCCAGAATCCGGACGGAACGATGCACTGTATGCCCCCCTGTGACGACGCCGTGTAAGTATTCGACGTGAACCTGCGCAGAGGGAGCATAGAGCATTTATGCAGGTGTAGAAGATCTTGATGCGATTTAATATGGAATTGCCGCAGAGGAGCCTGACCGTGAGCGCGACCGCCCGGATGAGTGAGGGAACGGCAAGTTACATCCCGTACCGGCGTCCCGGCGCTGGCGCGCCGAATATCGCCGTGATCGTGCTCGACGACATCGGATTCGGCCAGCTGGGCTGCTTCGGGTCGGGTATCGCCACGCCTAATCTCGACCGGCTGGCCGCGGCCGGGTTGCGCTACAACCGCTTCCACGTGACCTCGATCTGCTCCTCGACCAGGGCCGCGCTGCTCAGCGGCCGCAATCACCACGCGGTCGGCATGGGCATGACGATGGAGACACCGCTCGGCTTTCCCGGCTACACCGGCCGGATCCCGAAGTCCGCGGCCCTGTTGCCGCGGCTCCTGCGGGATGCGGGCTACGCCACCATGGCGGTCGGGAAGTGGCACCTGTGCCCGCGGGGCGAGTACTCCGCGGCGGGGCCGATGGACCGGTGGCCGCTCGGCCAGGGATTCGAGCGCTTCTACGGTTTCCTGGCCGCCGAGGCCAGCCAGTGGGATCCGCCGCTGGTGCGGGACAACTCGCAGGCGGAGGCCCGACGTTCCCCGCAAGAGGGCTATCACCTCAGCGAGGACCTGGCGGACGAGGCCATCCGGATGGTCCAGGACCAGCGGCAGGCCGCGCCGGACAAGCCGTTCTTCTGCTATCTCGCCACCGGCGCCGCGCACGCTCCCCACCAGGTGCCGGCGGAGTGGATCGAGCCCTATCGCGGCAGGTTCGACCACGGCTGGGAGGCCGAGCGGCTGCTGACGTTCGACCGGCAGCTGGCGTCCGGGCTGGTGCCGGCCGGCACGGAGCTCACGCCCAGGCCGCCGTGGGTGCAGGACTGGGCGGCGCTGCCGGCCGGCGAGCGGCGGCTCTACGCCCGGTACATGGAGGTCTTCGCCGGCTTCGTGACGCATGCGGACGCCCAGATCGGCAGGTTCCTCGACTTCCTGGCGGCGCGCGGCGACCTGGACGACACGCTGGTGCTCGTGCTGTCGGACAACGGCGCGAGCGCCGAGGGCAGCCAGACCGGCACGATCAACGAGCCGCACGCCTGGCTCGGCCAGGCCGAAGGGGTGACCGAGGCGCTGCGCCACCTCGACGAGCTCGGCGGGCAGCGCGCGTTCAATCACTACCCCTGGGGCTGGGCGTGGGCCGGCAACACCCCGCTTCAGCTCTGGAAGCGGTACGCCTGGCTCGGCGGGGTCCGCACGCCCCTGATCGCGTCGTGGCCCGGCCGGATCGCCGGCCCCGGTGCCGTGCGCTCGCAGTTCTGCCACGCGGTGGACCTGTTCGCGACGGTTCTGGAGGCGGCAGGCGTGCCCGCGCCCGCTACCGTCGACGGCGTCACCCAGCTGCCGGTCGAGGGCGCGAGCATCGCCGCGACCTTCGCCGACCCGGCGGCGGGCAGCCCGCGCCGGACGCAGTACTTCGAGATGCACGGCTCGCGTGGCATCTATCACGACGGCTGGAAGGCCACCACCGACTACGTATCCCCGCTGTTCGGGGAGCGGGAGTTCCTGGCCGGCAGCCACGATTTCGACGACGACCACTGGGCGCTGTTCAACCTCGACGATGACTTCGCCGAGGCACGCGATCTGTCTGCCGCCGAGCCAGGGCGCGTGCTCGCGCTGCGCGAGCTGTGGTGGGCAGAGGCGGGCCGGAACCGGGTGCTGCCGCTGTGGGAAGGCCCGAGATCCAGGACCGGCATTCATCCGGCCGAGTACCCGCCGCCGCGCGAGGCGAGCTACCTGCCTGGTGGCGGCGGGATCTGCGAGGCCCAGCTGCCGCCGATGGTCGGCGGGTTCACGGCGAGCGCGGAGCTCGAGATCGCGGCCGGGCCGCCGGCCGAGGGCGTCCTGTGCGCGCTTGGTGACCTCAACGGCGGGTGGGCGTTCTACCTGCTCGGCGGTCGCCCGGTCAGCTGCCTCATATCGCTGGGCCAGGTCACCAGGATCGCGTCGGCCGACGTGCTGGCGCCCGGCCGCCGCGTCGTCTCGGTGCATTACCAGCCGTCGCTGACCGGCCCGGCCGCGTTCAGCCTGCAGGTGGACGGCACGCCTGCGGCCGAGGCCGGGCACGGGCGGCCCGCCATCTTCCCCGGCCTGGCCACCGCGGGCGCCCGGATGTATGTCGGCCGTGATGTCGGGCTGCCGTTCAACGACGACTACCGGCCGCCATTCCCGTGCACCGCCGTGCTGCGACGGGTCGTCATCCGCAGTGCGCTGGCTGATGATCCGCGCAGCACCGCCGAGCGGGTCGACCTGGCTGTCCGGTCCGACTGAGGGCGCGGTCCGACCGGAGGCGGTCCGACTGAGGGGCGCGGTCCGGCTGGGCAGGCGGTCGGCTGGGCAGGCCGCTCGGACCGGCCGGGCGCGGGAGCCTAGGGCCGGTGCGCGCGGTGCCTGATGGCGCCCGCCGGGCGCGCCGCGGCGCGCGGCGGGGCCGAACTGCCGGCCCGCGCGGACGGGCCCCGGCGATCTGGCTGGTCCGGCCGGGCGTCTGCTACCTGACTTGTGACACGGTAGTGCGCAGCCTCGCATGCGAGGATGTTCACCGTGTCGCCCAGTCGGTGGCCATTGCCCACTCCTTGGCCTGTTCGAGGATGTCGAGG
>Ga0335078_10001655_pt1 | contig 33559 bp, 34 predicted proteins | sample Lox_Sample_32_FD_206711 | JGI IMG/M metagenome (GOLD analysis project Ga0335078, IMG submission 206711) | Soil microbial communities from Loxahatchee National Wildlife Refuge, Florida, United States - Lox_Sample_3.2 | ecosystem: Environmental > Terrestrial > Soil > Wetlands | place: USA...
ACCGATGACCATCCCGATAAGGAATCCGACCATGTACTCTCTGGAAAAGGTATTGCCGATATCTCGCAAAGGCCTAAGCTGCGCGAGGACATGAGCTACGTCATTCCAGTGGGTAATCCTTGCAGGAACTTCTATCATTGGGCCTAGAGGTATGGCATGACCTGAGGTGTTGTTTACGCTCAGCCAAACCCACCCTGGCTTGGGCCTCCCAAGTTGAAGGTACAAGCTGAGGAAATGAGCCAACTTGGGTTTCTGCTTGAATCCAATCCACTTTCCAATCGATCTAGAATTAACACCCGTTACGTTTGCTATCTCAGACAAGGACTTGCCCTTCGTGAACATGAGCAGTGTCCTTGCATACAAGGGGTATCGTCTCAGTTCGGAGATATGAGGCTCGCAGCCCTTCCAGAAGAACTCGGCGAAGGAAATGTCGTCCCCGTTCTTCGACAAATATCCGATAATCTTCCCCTGATTCTCCGGGGTAACTGCCAGTGCTGTAGGGGCCTTCTGGGACAACGACTCTTCGAAGCGGAATGCCTGTTTAACTCTCCGTCTAGTTTCGTACTGGTTTGGTCAGGAGTCGCCTGAGAGTGATGACAGAAGGGCTGTCCTACTCTAGGCGCACGGTTTTCAACGAGCCCTTTATATCCCGAGTCCCAAAGGCGATGAAAGAAAGGGGTGCGGTAGCCTGTCATGTATGTTCCAAAGAAATGTGTGTTCTGTGGCAGAGAGGTCAGGCTCGGTTCCGGCATCCTGTTCGTAAAGAACGACGGCTCGACCCGCTCCTACTGCTCCTCGAAGTGCAAGACGAACGACCTCAAGCTGGGGCGCGACCCTCGCAAGCTGAAGTGGGCTAGGAGGCCCGTCAAGAAATGAGCGTCGCCCAGGAAGAGACGCTGGTCGTCGTAAAGCCCGACGGAGTCAGGAGGGGGCTCGTGGGCCAGATACTCGGAAGATTCGAGGCGAAGGGGTTCTCGGTCAAGAGTCTGCTGATGCAGACCATGTCGAAGGCGCAGGCGGAGGAGTTCTACAACGTCCACAAGGGGAAGCCGTTCTTCCCCGAGCTGGTGTCGTTCATCACATCGGGGCCAGTGGTAGGGGCCACGTTGTCGGGGAGGGATGCCATCGCAACGGTCAGGAGGATGGTCGGCGCGACCAAGAGCTGGGAAGCCGCTTCGGGGACCATCAGGGGGGACTACGGCCTCGGCTACACCGACAACATAATCCACGCTTCGGATTCGGCCGAAAGCTTTACACACGAGCACGCCGCTTTCTTCGGCAAGAAGCGCGGGTGAGGACATCTTAAGGGGCTGTTTGGAAAGTGTCAGAGAATGGCCGGCTGAGGCAACCTGTTGTTGTCATTCTAGGGCACGTCGATAGTGGGAAAACTTCCCTCGCCGACGTCTTGCGTGGCACCGGTGTCCAAGCGCGGGAAGTCGGCGGGATCACCCAGGAGATCGGGGCAAGCTTCTTCCCGATGGAGACCCTGAAACAGATCTGCGGTCCTCTCCTCAACAAAGCGGGGGGAGAGCTGGAGATCCCCGGGCTCCTGATGATCGACACCCCCGGCCACGCCGTCTTCTCGAACCTTCGGCTGCGCGGGGGTTCGGCGGCAGACATCGCGATACTTGTGGTCGACGTCCTCAAGGGACTCGAGAACCAGACCCTCGAAAGCATCGACATCCTGAAGCAGCGCCGGGTCCCATTCCTCATAGCCCTGAACAAGATCGACATGATCGCGGGGTGGAAGAAGGGGAGCCAGGGGCCTCTCCTGGACATCCTGAGAGCACAGCCGCCGTCTTGGAACGACGAGCTGGAGGAGAGGCTCTACAACGTCGTCGGAGGCCTCTCTAGACTGGGGTTCCAGTCCGACGCCTACTACCGCGTCAAGGACTTCCGCCAGCAGGTCTCCATCGTCCCCGTTTCGGCCCGCGCCAAGGCGGGGATCCCCGAAATGCTCGCGATGCTGATCGGGCTCGCCCAGCAGTTCCTCAAGGGGAGGCTGGAGATTCCGGAGTCGGAGAGGTCGGCCCGGGGGATCATTCTCGAGATGCAGGAAGAAGTGGGCATAGGCGAGACCGCGAACGTAATACTCACCGAGGGTACCCTGAGGGTGGGGGACTCCATCGGGCTCGTCCGCAAGGACGGAGCCTTCAAGTCGAAGGTCAAGGCCCTCTTCATGCCCAAACCTCTTGACGAGATGCGCGACCCGCGGGACAGGTTCACCCCGGTGGAATCGGTCTACGCGGCTGCCGGTGTGAAGCTGGTCTCCCCCGACCTGGCCGGGGTGGTGCCGGGGACTTCTGTCGCCTCCTTCTCGACCGAGAAGCAGTTCCAGGCGCTGAAGTCAGAGATGGAGAAGGAGCTTTCGAACATAGTCGTTAAGACAGACAACATGGGGGTCATAGTCAAGGCGGGGAGCATCGGTGGGCTCGAAGCCCTTCTGAGGATGCTCGAAGAGAGGGGGATCCCGGTGAGGCAGGCCGACATCGGGGACATATCGAAGAACGACATCGTCGACGCTCAGGTGGTCGGTGAGCACGACCCCTATCTTGGCGCGATCCTCGCCTTCGACTCCAAGGTCCTCCCCGAGGCCAAGGACTACGTGGGGTCGAGTCCCATCTTCGCCTCCTCCATCATCTACGAGGTAATCGACAACTACGCCAACTGGGCGACCGCGAAGAGGGAATCAGACGAGAAGGCGGCCCTGTCGAGCCTAACCCGCCCCTGCAAGCTCAAGGTCGTACCGGGGACGTTCTTCCGACGCAACGACCCGGCAGTCTTCGGGGTCGAGATACTAGCCGGGCGGCTCCGCCCGAAGGTGCGGCTGATGTCCGTAGAAGGGATCGAGCTCGGGACCGTCGAGCAGGTCCAGGACCAGGGGAAGGCGCTCAACGAGGCCAAGGAAGGGGACAAGGTAGCCATATCGGTAGACGGCCCGACTCTTGGCCGCCAGGTCAAGGAGAACGACACGATCTACACCATGCCGAGGAGCCACGAAGCCAAGCTGCTACGCACTAAGTTGCTCGGCTCCCTTACGCAGAAGGAAGTGGAGGCCCTCAACGAGATAATCTCGATAAAGTCCCCCACAGACCCTCTCTTCGGGTTCTAGACTTTATTACCGGGCGGATTAGGAGCCGGTTCGATGGTCAGTTTCAAGCTCGTGCTTTCGGACCCGAAGTCAGGGAAGTCCGAGGCCTCCGAGGTGAAGGACGCCGGCGCCCAGTTCCTGATAGGCAGGAGGATCGGGGAGGTCATCGACGCCACGTCCGTCGGGCTCACCGGCAAGATAATGATAACCGGAGGGAGCGACAGGGCCGGCTTCCCGATGCGAAGCGACACCCTCGGGGGCGGCAAGAACTATGTCCTCCTGACCCGCGGAGTGGGGTACAGGAACAAGGAAGTTGGGGTCAAGAAGCGCAAACTTGTGAGGGGAAACACCATCACCGAAGAGACCTATCAGGTCAACGCCAAACGCGTCGAAGACTCGGCGAAGACCAGCTAGAATCGCGTAAACGTTCCTTCTTTCCCGTAATCCTATAGAACTATTGGCTGAAAAGTAGAAATATCTCGTGGGAGACAGAACCACGGGCATTCTTTGGCGCGACTCGACGACCTCGACATGAAGATACTCTCGTCGCTCTATTCCGACGCCTCGGTATCCGTCCCGAGGCTCAGCAAGCAACTGGGGGTCAACCTCTCCGTGATGTACAGCAGGATCAAACGGCTGCAAAAACGCGGGGTGATCGAGAGGTTCACCGTCCAGGTCAACGAGGACCGGCTGGGGATGAGGGCTGGGGCGCTAGCCGGGCTCAACATCGACCCCAAGCAGAGGGAGACCGTCCTGAAGGAGATCGAGAAGATCGACGGAGTGAGGCTCATCCGAGAGGTCACCGGCCGTTTTGACATCATCGTGAACCTGAAGGGGCAGTCGCTGGATGAGTTACACCGCGCGGTCTACGACGTGATCGGGAGGATCCCTGGGGTCATGCATTCGGAGATCTTCATGGAAGTCTCCCGAAGGAACCCCTCTGTGACCTTCAAGCTCGTAGAGTAGCGCTTAACGTTCATATGGGCGACGGGCCGGTCGCGAATCAGTTGGACCCGCTCATACTCCTGGACCAGGCCGTGGCGCAGGAGAAGATTCCGAGGGCGATGGCGAAGAAGGTGAGGCTCAAGATGAAGGTACTTCAGGGGGCCATACTGCGGGTCGAGAAGGCGAGCGGCCTCCGCTACCCCCCCTACTACGTGGAACCGGTCCTCCCGGTGTCAAGGACCGGGAGCGAATACGGTCAGATGGGGGTCATGTTTGCCAGGGTGGTCCCTCACACCGCGACAGGAAGCCTCGTCATCCTGGTGCAGTTCACCGCGGCGCTGGTGGCGTTCGGGACAAAGGGGACGATAGAGGCGGTCGCAGCCCACGAGTTCACCCACTACGTGGAGCTTGTCAGGAAACTGAGCACGAAGGACATAGTGAGCGACGAAGTCGCGACGACCCTCTACGAGGCGTCCTACGCCGATGCCGAGAGGACGGTCCCCCCCAAGCTCCTCTTCTCCGAGAAGTCTCTCGTTTCGCTCATCAGCCGGAAGTTCAAGACTGAGCTCTCTGACCCGGCGCTCAATAAAAAGGTCGAAGACGCCTGGATAGGCAAGAACCTCCCCATCCGTTGGGTGGGGCCTGAGGAGAACAGGGTCAACATCCCCATGGGGATGGCGGCGTCGACGAAGTTCGACTCCGGGGTCCTCGCGAAGGTCGCGGAGCTCCAAAAGAAGGCGCCCCGTTGAGGCTTTCGGAAGACGAGCACGCCACCCTCAGCACCGTTGCTGCCAGCCTCGTAGAGCCATCCAAGATCTCTGGGGTGAGCGCCTACGGCTCTAAGGTCGCCGGGTACGCGCGCCAGGACTCCGACTACGACCTGATTGTGGTCTCCAAGCGGTTCCGGGAGGGGGTGAGGTACAGGTATCTCGACTCTCCGGTCGAGGCGTCAGCCCTCATCGTTGACGAAGACATGCTGCTGCAGGACGCCCAGTCCTCCTACCTTGGAGAGTTCGTCGTTGGGCGTCTACTCAACGTGTACGAGCCGCTGGTCAGCCCAGAGCTCTTCAGGTCGGTTGAGCTCGAATTCAAGAAGAGGGTCCTGGTCGAAGCTCTCCTCGAGCTCTCCTCGGACTACTCCGAGTTCGCCAGGCACTTCGTCATTCCCTATGACTACTTCCTCTTCGACAAACTTCACACCAGGGCCGCCGTGTATCCGCCCGCCCTCTACAGCTACGTCCACACGTACACATGTCCGCTGGGAGAAGAGAACAGGGCGATCTCGATGAAGGGATTCGCGGAGGCAGCGGCGGCCCTCGAGCCGAGGGGCTTCCTGAAGGCCCTCCCCGAGGGGGTAAAGATCAACCCCGACAAGATGAAAGGAGACGCCTTCACGCGCTTCCAGTCGCTCTTCTCGGTGACCGCGAGGGGGGTCACCCAATACGCTGTCCACGGCTATGCCGGGAGGGTCGGTCCGTCCGTATTCAGCAAGGAGGCTCTTTCGAAGCTCAGGAGGATGAGGGAGAGCCCCCCGCCATTCGCCCCCCTCGAGCAGCCCAGGTCCCTCCTTAAACTGCAGGAAGGGGTCGTCATCCCCGACGCTTCGGTCCTGGCCGAAGAACTCGCCCGACTTCTTGGGTTAGAACGTTACTCCACCAGGGAAAAGGACATCGGAGAGCCGTATTCGACCACCAGGGTCCTTACTTTCAGGGGCTTGTCCGCGGAGAAGTCGGTCGTAATCAAGAACTACACCGACGTCCGGTCACTCAAGTGGGCCCTGCTCGGCGTCTGGGCGTCGACCGCCAACAGGTTCAGCACCGCGCCTGTCTCGCGAATGGACAGAGAGTACGGGATGACCCTTCGTCTGAAACAGATGGGGGTCCTAGTCCCCGCCGTGCTGGCAGTAGCTCCAGCTGAGCGGATCATGGTGAAGGAATTCGTCCCGGGTCCGACCCTCGGCTCGGTCATCAACTCCTACCTCAAGGGAAGTTCGACGGATCTCGCACCCATGTCGGGGTACGGTTCGCTGATCGCGAAGGTGCACTCGGGTGGAATCGCCCTGGGGGATGCGAAGCCGAGCAATGTCATCGTCTCCCAGCAGGGGCTCTGCCTCACCGATCTCGAGCAGACCCTCTCCGGTGGGGACAGGGCGTGGGACATAGCCGAATTCCTCTATTACACCGCGAAGCTCTCGATCAGGGAGGACGCCATGGAGAAGGTCGCCAGGGCGTTCCTAGAGTCCTACGCAAGAAGCGGGGACAGGACCAGCGTGCTGAAAGCGCGAGGCCAGAAGTACTTCGGACCGTTCAGACCGTTCTTGACCCCTGGCATGGCGAAGATGCTCAGGGACCTGCTGACCGCCTACGCCTAGCTCTTGGTGTAGGTTGTATAACCGCAGTGGCCGCAGGTCAGCCTGTTGCCGTGCTGGGCCATGAAGTACCCTTTCCCGCATCTCGGACAGTCCTTCCTGAGACGCGAAAGGGACTCACCGTCCACCTTGTACAGCTTGTACACCTGTATTCTCCGCTTGGGAGCCTTCGGCTTCTCCTTCTTCTCTGGCTTCTTCTCCTCGACCGGGGCCGCCGGCTCCGCTGGGGCAGGCGCGGGCGCAGGCTGGGCCGGTGCGGGCTGTTGCTTGGACATGGCTACTTCTTCGCCTCAGCCGGCGCGGCAGCCTGGGTCGCAGCCTTCTTCCGCTCCTGCTTGAGCTTCTCCCGCTCCTCCTTGCTAAGAGTACGTTCATCCAGGTACTTCAGGTGAACCCTCTTCTTCGATTCGGCAGAACCGTACACGTAGAATCTTCCAACCACTTTGGTCGTCCCTGACTGCCCATCCACCCTCAGCAGCCCGACGTTCTCAGCTGGAACTCCCATCTCCTGGGCCACCATCGCGATGGCTTCCTTCCGCGTCACCCTCCCGGCCCTCCCCTCCAGAGTCATCTCGACGTAGGACCTGTCGAGGACCTTGGACTCTGATTTCTTCTCTACTGGCAAACGGGCCACCCGACTTGGGCGTGGATATTAACTTGAGGGCGAGCGGAGGCCCTTGATGCCCATCTTCGCCAGGGTCGCCTTGTTCCTCGTCCTCGATGAAGAGTTGACCTTCACCGCCACCACCCCCACCCCCGGCTGCCCATAGAAGACCAGTGCGGACGTCGGCGCCATGGCGACGGCGAGCATCGCCATGAGGTCTTCTTCTCCCTGCACCTGGACCCGCACCGGTTTCTTCCCGTTGAACGCCTCCCACATCCCCTCGATCGCAGACTGGGTCAGGGTCCCTGCCGGATTCTTCACCTCCAACAGTCTAGCGAATGGGACCTTCGGGGCTTCCCTACGGGCCCGCCTCTCGACTCCGTCGATCACGTGGACGTCGGGGGTCCTCCCCACCTGTTCCAGGGTCTCCGTTACCCGGTCCCCGACCGTGATTACCATGGAAGCGCGCCTGGCCAGTCCCGCGAACCTTGTTCCTGCCGCTTCCTCGGAGCTGTAGACCCTGCCCATGGGCTTTGCGAGCTTAGACCGGAGTTCTTCTGGAAGCCTGTAGACCCGGCGCAAGGCCTCAGCTTACCTTGAGGGCGTACCTTCCAGGCTTCGTGATTCCTAGGGTCTTGGCGACCTGCGATTTCTGAGGATTGATTATGATGATCAGCCCGGACCACTCGTTGCTAAGCTCCGTCGACCCGTCGTTCGGGCACGCCTTTTCGGTCGTCAGTGTCCTGCACTTCCTGCACGCGAGTTCCTTCAAAGTGCTCTACTTCTCCGCGCGTTCTTCGGCCTTCTTCGCCTTCGCAGCCTTGGCTATCTCGTCGTCTATCCATTCTAGCGCGCCGAGGAAGGGCTGCCTGCAGGTCACCCCGATCTTCCCCATCGAGATGCCGTGCCCGAGGCTGACGGCGGTGATTCTGACCCTGACTTTGCTCCCCACCCTAAGGGTCCTCTTGCTCTGGGAGGCGGTGATTATCCCAGACTTCACGTCGCTCGTAAGATAGTCGTCCATTATCTGGCTCAGGTGCAGCAAGGCGTCTGCGGGGCCTATCCTGATAAAAGCCCCGAAGTCGGTGACTTCCACAATCTCTCCCTCGACGATCTCTTGCTTCAGCGGATAGAAGGAAAGGACTTCGAACTTCACCCGGTGATAGGTCGCACCGTCGCCTGCGATGATCTTTCCTATCTTGTCGACGTCGACCTTGGTGACAAGGATGAGGTAGCCGTGGTCGGGGTTGATGGTGCTCTCATACTTCAGCTTCAGCAGGTCGAGGGCTACCTTCTCCAGCGGAGACCCAAACTTGTCTGGAGGCACTCTAACAACATCTTGGAGTTCCACTAGTTGAAACATGAATTAATCAGGAGTGTGGCACCCCTTTGAAACAGCGATTTTAATCTTTGGCTGGGATGAAACGAATTTTTCGCAAGACTTCACGTAAGAGACGGAGGCATCTTCCGTTTGTGCTCCGACCTCCTATGCATTTGCAGGACCTTCTCGACCGCCCCCAGGGGGATACCCGCCCTGGCTGCTGCCTCCCGGGGGGTCCTCTTGAGGTCGAAGAGATAGTGCAGCGCTATGTCGAGCCGGTCGTAGTCCGCTGGGATTTCATCAGTCGCCCTTTGCCCCGGCCAGAGCTGGGGGGACGCCGGCTTCTGCACGAGCTTCTTGGGGAGCCCGAGGTGAGCGCCAAGTTCCCTGACCTGGGTCTTGTAGAGGTGGGATATCGGGAGGAAGTCCACGCCCCCGTCGCCGAATTTTGTGAAGAAACCGATCGCGCCTTCACTCTTGTCGTCCGTCCCTGCGACTAGATAACCGAGCGAGTTGGCGTAGTAGTACAGGATTACCATCCTTGCCCGCGCTTCAACGTTCGCTCTGGCGATCTTCGTCCCTTCGATCCTGGCGGCGTCCATCAGGGCCCGAACTGCCTTCGAGATGGGGATCTGCTCTGACCTGATTCTCCAGGTCTCTGCCAAAACGGCGGCGTCTCGGACGTCTTCTTTGGGGGTGTGGTCAGATGGCATCAGCAGTCCTAGGACGTTCTCCTCCCCCAGGGCCCTGACGCACAGCGCGCCCGTTACCGAGCTGTCGATGCCGCCGCTGAGCCCGACGACCACCCCCTTGGCCGATGCCCCGGCCACGACCTGCTGGATGAACGCCGTGATCCTGCCTGTCTCCTTGGAGACATCGAACGCCAGCACGCTGCCGACCATAAGGGGATATGCGCGTCGGGAGCGTTTTAACCACTTGCGTCCGACGGCCCCAGGAACTAGCCGAGGGCGACTCTCCCAGACTTCAGAGACACGACCCTGACGTGGACCGCTTCGAGTGAATGCGCCAGCTCCGAGTCGGTGGTGGCGACCAGCGCCTTCGCCGAAAGTGCAGCTGAGACTATTTCGTCATCGACCTTCCCCCTGCCGCAAGGCCCGCGGGAGAACTTCGACGCCAGGTCGAGGCTCACCCTGGCGGCCCTTGCCCTCTTGTCCTGGGCAATAGCCATGGTCTCCAGTTCGCCTCGGACGCAGTCCAGGAGGACGGGCTCGAACCTGCCTAGGCCCCCTACGATGTCCTCATACCACGTGGTGGGCCTCTCCACCACTGCCATCAGGAAACTGCTGTCGAAGATGACCTTCTGCAAGCTCACTTCAGGACGCCGGAGCCGATGAGGCGCCATCGTTCTGCGATCCTCCTGCTGATTGCCGCCCTCATCCCAGTCTCGATCGCGACCGGCTTCTTCAGGTCCATCTCGACCACGTCGCCCCTCACCGAAGTCGTAGTTGCGAGAGTTGAGGCTGTGCCGAGGTTGAGTCTCATGGCCTCTCCGAGCTTCACCTTCTCGACCTTCGTGAGGTCCGCCGAGCCCACCACCGTATCCAGCAAAGTGACATCAAGTGTGATGTGTTCCAGAGTATCGGGGAGTGTCCCCGGCTTCCCCATCACGCTCCCGACCATCTGGTCCCCTTTGATGTAGGTAGGATCGAGGTGCGTGCCGACGGCCACCAGGCCCCCGGGCCCGACCTTCCCTGTCGGCCCCGCCCCTGTCTGAAGGCTCGTGACCTTGGTTATCACCGGGACGAACTTCCCGCTTCTCTCGTCGATCATCCCCGGCTTGAGCTCGATTTCCTCCCCGATGCTCAGTTCCCCCCTCGTAAGGCTCCCACCGAGCACCCCGCCAGCGAGGCCCACAACCTCTGCCCCGGGCCTGTTGACATCGAAGCTCCTTACAACGTACATCAGCGGGTCGAGCCCGGCGTCCCTCTTGGGGGTGGGGATGACCTCCTCGATCGCCTCTATCAGGGCGTCGATGTTCAGCTTCTGCTGCGCCGAGATGGGTATGATCGGGGCATCGGCGGCCACCGTCCCCTTCACGAACTTCTGGATGAGGTCGTAGTTCCTCGTAGCCTCCTGGTCAGTCACCAGGTCTATCTTGTTCTGGGCGATCACTATCTTGCTCATCCCCAGCATCTGCAGGGCCTGCAGGTGCTCCCTCGTCTGTGGCTTGGGGACCGGCTCGTTCGCCGCTATGACCAAAATGGCCCCGTCCATCAGAAAGGCGCCTGCCAGCATGTTCGTCATCAGGCTCTCATGCCCTGGTGCGTCCACGAAACTGACGGCTCGCAGCAGGGTCGTCTTCCTTCCACAGACCGGGCAAACGGGGGTGGTCGAGTAGCTCCCCATGCCGTGGTCCTGGGCGCATCTGTAGAACGCAGCGTCGGCGTAACCCACCTTGATCGTGATGCCCCGCTTGAGTTCCTCGCTGTGGGCGCTGGTCCAGACGCCGGTTATCGCCTGCGTGAGAGAGCTCTTTCCATGGTCGACGTGGCCCGCCGTCCCGATGTTGACCTCCGGCTGCTTTGGAAGTAGCGGCCTCGGTGGGCTAGGCTCTATGAGCTTCTGATCCGACAAGGATGTCGGGCGAGACAATGGGCCTTTTTAAACTCGTGAAGCCGGTGAAACACTTGCGACGAGAACGGCGAAGGGTCATTGAGGCGCGCCTCGTCCGAAGGCTTGGACGTCGCTTCCCGGGTCCCACCGTACGCTCCCCTGATTTTTGAGGCCGTGACCGATCGCCTGGAGACGGCAGCGAAACCTGTTCCTTGAACCCCCTCTCAGAATGGTTCAACATCACTCCCGCTAAAGTCGTGATTGGAATCCGTGAATCGGGGTTTAATAGTGTCAATATTCGTCCCAAAAAAAGGCCGACGAGGATTGAAGGGACGAAAGAGGGGGGTCAGATTCGGAACGCTCGTTTTCCTAATTCCGGTGGTCATAGTCGTGGGACTTGCAGCGTACGCAGTCTACGATGCCACGTTGTCTCAAGATGGGACCCTAACTGTGAGGGCTCAGACCTCGGCTACCTACTATCCAGCAGAATACCTGAACGTCGCAGTTAGCTTAGCAGGGAAGACTGAGACAACCCCGTTTAACATTACCTTACCTCAGGGGACGTATACTGTGACCTTCCCATCTCAGCGGTGGTTTATCTCCCCGGCCTCGAGGACCGTAAACGTCACGAGAGGCAACTCCTTCGTGGTTGGGGTATACGACCCCATACCCGTGACAATCTCGGTGAATCAGACCAGGTTCAACGCCACCGCGATATCCGTCCTGCACAAAGTCACACCCGTGATCTGGGTCAACCCGACCAACGAGTACGATGTCATCTCGAGCAACCTTACGGGCCGGATAATCATAGCCCCGATGCAGGACTACACCTACGTCTTTCAGGAATCCGGATCCTACTCGTTTTCAATCGTGGGTTCTGCTTCTCCTTCCCTCCAGATAGTCAGCGTCTAGGCTTCCTGCCAAGGCGAGGATAATATCACATGAGCAGGCAGGCGGCGGCAAATAGGCTTAGAAGTCCTGTTCGACCTGTTTCCAGCCTTCAGGAACTTTCGGATATAGAATACGGATGGAGAATCCAGATTTGTCGAAAATGGAGCCTAAACCTGATAAAATCATCTCATACATACCTCTACTGGCTCAAATCGCTCAGATTATGCCCCGTCTAGCCCGAATTGTAGACGAATTGTCCATCCACCTTATATAAGGTCGGCGGACCTGGAACTCCGAAAATACAGAATGAATACGCAATCTAAAGCGTATGTAACGAAATTTAGCTCAGGATTAGCTCTTTCACTTCTCGCATTCTCAGGCATATTCTTCCTTATCCCGGTTGCAACACCGGTGTTCGCTGCCAACGCTTCAGCCCCCACCATTACTATAACGAGTAACAATCCGGTGGCAGGCGGAGCAAGCCCCACTATATCGATGAAGGTATCGAACCCAGCTAGCAACCAATTTACAATTACTGGATTCTCCTTCGTAACTCCCACTGGTTGGTCAGTCACTGTCTGCACAGCAGGTGGATTCTTGGATGTCTGCACCGTTGGTGCTGGAGGAGGCGGTGTCACATGGACCGTCTCGACATTCACCATCGGCACCGGAGCGGGAATTCCGCCCGGAAGCTCAGATGTCCTATCGTTCACAGCGACAGCGGGATCAGCCCCAACATCTTCCGCAACCTATCCATTTACCAGTACCTTCTCCACGAAGGTACAGGACGCATCTAGCGTCGGGTTCTACAACGGACCTTCGTTCAGCATCCAGGTAATGGACCCCGACACGACGGTAACTGTTGGGGCCCTTACTACTCCGTATGTTGCGGGTAGTGCTGCACTTACCGTGACAGCCACCGTGACTTGCGGTGCAGATCAGAACACGGCTGTCTGCCCAGGCACCCTAGGAGAGCCAAATCTCCCTGTGGGCTGGACAGCGACCGGAGGGACGTACATCGCCTCGACAACCTACAGCTTCACACCTTCGACTTCGACAAGCACATCAGCGGGAACCGCAACGACCACCTTCCAGCCAAGCAACAAGGCTGGTGACCATACCTTCGTTACTGCGACCATAGGCACTTCGGCGGTAACGGGCACGAGCCCTGGCGCCGTTGCGACGGTCGCGGGAGCTCCAACTCAAGTTACTTGGACTTTGACAAGTGCTGCGACTGATGGTAACCATTACATCACCACCCAAGCGACTACCGCTAACGGCGGTGGGTCAGTCACCCCGGTGACCGGAGCAGAGATGGTCAACACTGGCGCATCCTACTCCATTGCCGACAAGTTCGGCAACCCTGTCGCCTTCAACACTGCCCTATTGACCTGGACCGTCACTCTCACTGCGCTCTCGGGTGCAGGGATATTTGACGCTCTGGGACTACCTTCTGTCATCACCTGCACCAACGGCGGCGCCAGCTGGATGTCCGGGGCAACTGCCCTAACTCCAACCGTTGCTTGCCCGTCAGCAGGGACCTCGGCCACCTTACCGTTCAACTACTTCCAGTCGGCTACCTACGACTCCATTGGTGAACTCAGCGCAGGCGTTTCTGGATGTCTCGGCGCAGGGTGCCCCGGATCGGGTGCCTTTGCCGGAGCAGGCCAGAGCGGACAGCTGATCACCTCAACCTTCGCGGCCGCATCGCCGGTACCAGTGGTGTACCTCACCTCTGCTGAGAAAGCAGCAGGTGTTGTACTTCCCAGCGTCCCGGCTGGCGACCAGGTTAACGTGACAGCGACACTTGGTACGGCTCAAGCTGGTGTTCCAGTTCAGCTCATGCTGGACTTGGGGACGAGCTACGAGACCGCACCAGCGGCAGCTGACTACGGCGCGAGTTCAATGGTGACGATCGGGTTCAGCAACGGGCTGACCTACATCACAGCCATAACGAACGCCCATGGTCAGGCGTCTGCCTTGTTCACCCTAGACACGCTAGCTACGCCGACTGCAGCGCACGCGTTCTTCCTTGACAACGTAACAAGACCCACGGACAGCGGTTCCGCCGCAACGATAACCTTCCCAACAGACACAACCACGAACAGCACCGACCAGGCCGCTGCTATTGTGACAATACCGAATACACCGGCCACATTCACAGTGCTGACATACTATGACAGCACTCTGGCGACGGCGGCGACTCACGCTGCGGCAGGCGCCTCACTGTACGTAGATGTAACCATCTCGGACCAGTATGGCAATGTCGCGGTGAACACAGCCCTGACGGCCATCCAGATTACTCTGGCTGCGTCGGCTGGGACTCTCAGCGCCACCACGGTGTACATCAATCATCTTGCCTCCGACACTGCAAGCTCGTTCGGCCCCGTCACTTGGACGATGCCGGGCGCAGTCGGGTCCGCCTCGCTGACAGCATCCGGCGTGCTTGCAGGCAAGGCTATCACGAGCGCTCCAGCGACGATTGGCGTTGTCAGTCCGTTGCCAACGCTCGCGATTATTTCTCCAGTTCCACAGAGCGGGACCATCTACAGCAAGAGCAACAGCGTAGTGTTCACGGGACAGGCTAACGTTTCGATCGGCTATGCGTCGACCGGAGCGCTCGCCGTCAAGATCACCGGCGTCACCTACAGCATCGACGGCGGCACGCCGTTGACTGCACCAATCACTCCAGGCAATAAGATCACATTCAGCGTGGCGGCGACTATGACGGCCGGCCTCCACACCGTTTACTTCAACGCAACAGACAGTCAGGGCAACGTTGCTTCGAGCTCGAAGTATTCGGTACTCGTTGACACAGTAGCCCCAACTGTCGCGTTCACCACAAAGACTGGCGCAGTTATCAACTTCACCAATTCAGTCACGGCGACCATCACAGTCCCTGAGGGCGACTTGAACGTCACTTCGGTGACGGCCTCGCTCAACGGGACAGCTCTCGCCTCCAGTCACGTCACAGTAACTGGGACGAACAACCTAGGTCATAGCGTGACCTATACCGTGACACTAACCGGCCTTACGGCCGGGACTGACGTGATCGGCCTTTCCGCGACCAGCCTCGCTGGCCTCACAGGAACGGCAACATCAGTGACTGTCACAGTGCAGGTAGCGTTCGCGACCTCTGTTCTCATAACCTCAGCCACTTACGGAACACTAGGTAGCTTCACCGGCATCTCAGTGAGCGCCACCAACACCTGGACTACAAGCCAGAGCCTGGTGGTCTTCGCAGTCTGGAAGAACAGTGCGGGTCAGACCGTAGCAGTGACCACTGGTGGATTGACATTGGCGGCTGGAGCATCAGGAACTACCTTTGCTCCTCTAGCTAGTGCGCTCCCAAGTGGATCATACTCGGTCTCCGTGTTCGTCATAACCACTGCCAACCAACCGGTATCATCCCCAACTTCAATCACCGCTTCGGTCTAGCTGGTGCCTCCAATGAAACCACTCCCATTACTGGTTACGGCCGCGCTCGTAGCAGGTCTCTTGATCTCCCCGCTGGCCCTTGGTGCAGGCTCGATAACGTTTTCGAGCCCAGCATCGGGAGCCTCCTATAAGGGGACTCAGAGCTACTCGATCACTGGCCAAGTCACACCAACGCCTAGCCAGGCCGACAGTGTCTTCATCTCCGTGAAGAACCCCAGTGGGATCACCGTAGACGCAGCAGACGTCGCGGTCGCACCGTCCACAGGGACCTTCACATACTCAACCGCCACGGGCGGTAGCGGCAATTGGATAACGGGGACCTACACCATAACGGCCACCGACTCATTCAGCACGACCGGCTCCACCACATTCTCCTACACGTCGCCAACCAGCGCTCCTCCGTATAACGAGACGAAGGCACTGGTCGACATCATGGGCAACCTCACCATCATCCAGCAGGAAATCAAGAACCTTAACAACGACCTGCATGGCAACGTAACTGCCATCCAGGCGACCCAGACAACACAGGGCACCGCCATCTCCGGACTTACATCCTCGCTCGCGAGCATAACAAACACCCTTACGGGTGTCCAGTCATCACTCACATCTCTAACTGCAAGCGTTTCTGGTCTCGTGACCACTGTCGGCAACATCAACACTGCCGTCAGCGGCATGAGTACACAGGTCAACACAGCAGCGACCAACGCGCTAAACGCGTCGAACGCTGTTTCAAGCACGCAGACATACGTGCTTGTTGTGGCAGTCCTAGCAGCAATTACCTTAGTCCTAGAGCTAGCAATTTTAGTCAGGAAGATCTCCTAAGGATCATTCCTGACCCTTTTCCTTTTTTGTGTTTCCCAGCGTGAGCTGTAGACTCGGAACGCACGAATTGCAATGGTGTCTGTACTCTCCGACTAAAGATAATGAATCGAAACCCTCACGATGAATAAGTTCGGGGGATGTCTGCACCAGGGTGGGGGTCCTCCACTTTGTCCCTCTTGATGAACCATCATCCGGAATATGGATTTCAGCTGCCTACTCGGAAAAGACATCTGAACATGCTAACTGTTTTAAACCAAGCAACCACATAGATTGCTGGCTGATTTGCACTCCAAACTTGGTCCAGGGGTGGTGCTGGCAGCGGTTCTCGTCCTAGCCTTCGCCTCTGAGGGAGGGGCGGCCGCCGCGCCGGCTCCCATGGTCCAGTCGACTCTCTCTTTCTATCTCTCCTGTTCGACGGGCATGTCGTTGGCGGCTCCGGCTTCCTCTTCTTCCTGCGGGGCGGGGATCTACTCCGCTGTCTACTCGGGCATAGGCGAGACTGCCGGCGAAAACAGGACGTCGCGGATATACCTGGCAGGGGCGACTGGCGGGGTCAAGGTCTCCTTCAACCTCACCGACGCCACAACGGGGAACCTAGTCTTCAAAGGAGTTGCCTACGGAACTGTCTCCGGGGGAACGTGCTCCGCCCCATCAGCCATATTGCCCACAAGTTTCCAGACTTCATCTGTCACCATAGGCTCGGGAGATAGGCTCGCCCTTTCATTGAGCATCGTATTCACTGGGACCGGGACTCCGACCTTCTGCTCTGGTGGGACTTCGGCCACCCTCCTTTCAATGGGGACGACCGTGGTGACTGGTACAAGTCGGCCTCTGCTTACGACGGCGCTGACGGCGGGGACACCATACCAGACCACTCTGGAAGGGTTCAATGGCGTGGCGGTGATATACACGGACACCGGGGACGCCCCTCTCACAGCCTTCGTGTACGGGGTCGTCGAGAACTCGGCAGGGGCGACGGTCGGAGTGGTAACGACCTCTGTCGCGACTTCGCCGGGGGTCGGCGCCACGGCTTTCCTGGCGCTTCCTCAAGGTCTTCCGTCCGGGACCTACACGGTCGACATAATAGCGGTCACCAGCACCGACATCCCCGTGTCCATCGCCCAGGTAGCGACGGTGACGGTGTAGACATGAAGGCGAATCTTCTCGTCGCAGTGATGATTGCAGTCCTGTTCGGCCTCTCCGGGACGGCGTCCGCAGTCTCCTACACGATCAGCGTCCAGGCCAATAGCAACTCATTCTTCGGGGCCGCAACGGTCACTGTCGCCGGTCAGGTGTCTCCTGCACCGGGGCCAAACACGGCGGTTCTGATCCGGGTCTTCAACCCGGCCGACGCGATGGTAACCGCGGGCGAGGCCGATGTCAATGGGACCACGGGGTTCTACACCTTCAACTTCGTCGCTGGGGGTTCTTCGGCCTGGTCCAACGGCAACTATGTCGTCAACGCGACCTGGGGCGCCTTCGGGGCGGTCGTCTTCAAGACCACTACATTCTCCTGGACGAGCAGCGCTGTGACCACTACAACGACGACCACTACCACCACCACAACCACGACGACAACGACCACACATCCCACCACAACGACCACTTCGAGCGCCACATCAACCGCCACTGCTCCTCCTACGACGTCGACCACCAGCCCAACGACGACCACCACCATCAGCTCAAGCTCGACGACGGCCGCATCGTCAGGAGGAATCCCGGCGTTCCCCTTCCAGGCCCTCGTCGTAGCCATCTTCACGGTTGTAGTTGCCTTTTCGTATCTTGCACTCAGGTCGCGCCCTAAGTCAAAGAGACCAGGGCACATGACGGGATGAACGCATGATCTGGGCTACCTGAAAGACCAAGACGCAATGGTTCAGCAAAGCCAGGAAGAACCAGAGTACTACTGCAACGCCTTCAGGCGAACCTTTCCCGCTCTTTTTGCGGACAGATTGGTCAGCTATTAGGAAGGTATTTATCGCGTTGGTTGACGCCAAATCCTAGAGGTACCATGAAAGCGGTCGTTCTTGCGGGCGGACTCGGAATGCGGCTACGCCCTCTTACCGACGACAAGCCGAAGGCGCTTGTCCCGGTAAAGGGACGGCCGATCTCGGAATATCAGATCGAGTGGCTGGTAAAGGAAGGAGGGGTCGACGGAGTCACCTTCGCCTGCGGGTACAAGTGGGAGAGGCTCAAGGAACACTTCGGCTCCAGCTTTCAGGGGATTCCCATAGACTATTCAGTCGAAGATGAACCTCTTGGAACGGGCGGAGGGATAAGGAAGGCCCTGTCAGCCAAGGAGGCAGGCGAGTTGGTTGTTGTTACCAACGGAGACATCATCACCGACCTACCCCTGAAGAGGATGATTGACGCGCACAGGCAGGCAGGGGAGATATCGGCTTCAATGCTCGTGGTCCCATATCGTTCGCGGTTCGGGGTGGTCAAGATCGACAAGCTCAAAATGGTGAGGGGGTTCGAGGAGAAGCCCGCATTCCCTGATGTCTGGATCAACGGAGGGGTCTACCTCCTGAACCAAAGGAAGATACTGAAGAACCTGCCAGAAAAGGGGGACATCGAAAGGGAGACCTTCCCCAAGCTGGTGACTCATGGCGAACTCCTTTCCTATCCGCACTACGGAGAGTGGTGGTTCTTGGACTCGATGAAAGACCTCCAGGAACTCGAGGAATCCATTCCAGTCGGGCATGGCCGATAATCTTTTCTCAAACGTCACAGGTCCTAACCCATGGCAGAATTCACCAAGGCCATCGAAGCCACCAAGGTTCTTCCGGACTCGATGTTGACCGTCGAAGTCGAGGGCGAGTCGGTGCTTCTAGCCAACATCGACGGGAAGTACTACGGCATGGGGGCGATCTGCACTCACAAAGGTTGGGACCTTTCTGAGGGGACCGTGGTCGACACGGAGGTCACCTGCGCCGGACATGGGACCGTCTGGGACCTGAGAACAGGCAAGGGGGTCTTCGACGAGCCGATAGACGACGAGCCCCTTTACGACGTCAAAGAGGAGGACGGATTTCTCTTTGTTAGGAAGCGTACCTAGACTCAGCATTCTCAATGCATAATTACAGCACGCCATGAGGCCAAAATCGTTTGGCTTCAGAGCGTTCTGAGCGTCTTCGACCGACCCCCTTCAGACGGCTGGGCCATTTCATCACTCGACGGCGCAGGTACGTCGTCATCGCATGGGTTCTGGCCCTGGTTCTCCTCCTTCCCGTGATAATCACGGTCACCGGCGCCACCTCGCTCAACGAGGGGACGGCGACCGGGAGCCAGCTCGAGTCGGTGCAGGCATCTAATCTGATCACCGCCGAGTTCTCCAAGACCGTTGCCAACAGCACCCTGCTGGTGGTCGTGGATGCTTCCAACGTGAGCTCACCGGACACCCAGACCTTCGTCGGGAACCTGGTGCATTCGATCAGTTCCGACGCGAGCATCAAGGGACTCAACCAGACGACCGACGTCTACGCCCCGTTGTACTCGGCGATCGAGGGGGCGAACAAGGGCGCTTACTCTGCAGCGAAGGGAGCCAACAGCACGCTCCGTCTCCTGCTCGGGGTGCCGGAGCTATACCTTGGGGCCTGGGAGCAGGCCTATGCCTCCTCACATGATCTGGGGTCTGCCGACAAGTCCGCCTACGCCTACTCCGCTAACATCCTTTCAAGCGCAAACGCCACCTCGTTCAACGACTATTCGAGCCACGTCCTTTCGCTCTTCAACTCCACCTGGTCCAGCTCCTGGTCGAACGCGGAGGCAGCAAACCTGACGGTCCTGCAGCGCGCCTCCATTGTCGCCCATGAAGCTGGCCTAGAATACGCCTCCGAGTTCATGGCCTCCTCGAAGAGCTTCGACACCGCACTCCTCGGATCGATAACCTTCGCAGAATACACCAGTGAAAGTAGTGCGCAGGTGAGGGATGGGATCGTAGACTTCGCCCAGAGCTACGTGGCCAACTCGACGGGCTTTTCCCAGCAGTTTGTTGCTTCTTCGTACGGGCTGGGTCGAACCTTCGACAACGCGTCTCTCTACGCCCTGGCAGGGAACATCATCTGGAGCCCGGGCGCCTACCATCTGGGCAACCCCCTTTCAGCCCTCGTGTCGTCCCTGGTCTCCCCGAAACGGGACATCACCCTGGTGTCGCTAAGCCTTGACGTGTCGTCGAACGCCAACGTCCTCGCGCTAAGGTCTGCAGTATCGGCGGCGCTGAACCAGCCCGACCCCGGCTCCGGGGTCCAGTCTGCCCTGGTCACCGGCGGGGATGCGATCTCCTACGATTTCGGGCAGTCGGCCCAGGCCGACCTCAGCCTCATCCTTCCGATAACCGTCATTCTCCTCATAGTGGCGACCGGGGTCTTCTTCCGGTCGGTCCTAACCCCCTTCGTGACCCTCGGGACGATCGGGGTGGCCCTCGGGATCTCCCAGGTATTCATTGTCCTGGTGGCTGACCTGGTAGCCAAGGTTGACTTCACGGTCCCGACGATCCTGCTCACGATAATAATCGGGGTAGGGACCGACTACAGCGTGTTTGTCCTGGCCAGGTACAGGGAGGAGAGGGTCAACGGTGCATCCGTCGACGAAGCTGTGGAGACCTCGCTCACGTGGGCTGGGGAGAGCATCACGACCAGCGGGGCTACGGTCATAATCTCGTTCCTTTCTCTCTCATTCACGTCAGTCGTGTTCCTGAGAACCATAGGGTACGTGGTGGGGCTCGGGGTCCTGGTGGCGCTGTTGGTGGCGCTCACGATGGTCCCTGCCATCGTCAGCATGATCGGGGGCCGGACCTTCTGGCCCTATTCGGGAGAACGCTTTACCCGATACTCCATGTCGGTGAAAGCGAAACTGAGAGGGAAGAAAGGGTACTTCTCGAGAAGTGGAGCCTTCGCTGTGAAGAGGGCGTGGCTCCTCATCATCCTCGCGCTGGTCGCGAGCGGTCCGGCCATCTATGTGTATTCGACGACGACCCCCACCTTTGACTTCCTTTCAGCCGCCCCGGCGAACCTCCAGTCGGTCGCCGCGTCGAACCAGCTGACCGCCTCGTTCGGGAGCGGGGCCCTATTCCCTTCCTACATTGTCATGACCTTCTCCCAGCCGCTGGTGACGGGCCACGTCTTCAACTCCTCTGAAATGAGCACGGTCCAGGCTGTCACGAACTACCTGCAGCAGTCCCCGGACGTAAGAAACGTGACCAGCCCGACGATGGTGTACGGGCAACGAATCGCCTATGGCAAGATCAACGCTTCAACAAGCTCCGGGTTGAGGTCCTTCGATAGTGTATTGCAGAGCATCGGGAAGGACAACAAGACCGTCCTCTTCACGATCAACTTCGGCATCGACCCTGACTCGGCCCAGGCGATCTCGGATGCACAGCAGATGCGGCAGACCCTCCACTCCGGTTACAATTCGGCGCCGGGGGTGACCGGGATCTACCTCGGGGGCGAGACCGGTTCTACCCTCGACACGAAGAACGTCTTCGACTCGCAATTCGACACCGTGGTTCCGATAGTAGCCGTGGGCGTCGCCCTGGTCCTCCTGGTCGTCCTGGGGTCCCTGTTCCTCTCTATCTTCGCCGTGCTCTCGGTCCTGATGAGCATAGTCTGGACCCTAGCCGCTACCGAACTCGTCTTCAAACAGACGTACAACTATCCCCTCCTCTTCATCACCCCCTTCTTCCTCTTCGTCACCCTCCTGGGGCTGGGAATGGACTACAACATCTTCATCCTGACAAGGGTCCGGGAAGAAGCCACCAAGGGGAAGCACCTCCACGAGGCGATAGTCAGCGCCATCGAACAGACGGGGGCAGTGATCACGGCAGCAGCGGTCATCCTGGCAGGGTCTCTTGGCGCCCTCATGATATCGAACGACCTTCTGCTCAGGCAGCTCGGTTTCTCTTTCGCCTACGCGATTCTGATTGACGCACTGATTGTGAGGACATACATAGTCCCGGCAGTGATGTCCAAGATGGGAAGGTGGAACTGGTACAGCCCGATCCCATATCTCAATCGGTCCATGCACCTGTTCGAAACGGAAACGAAGTCCGACAGACCTTAAAACAAAGTAACCTCAGCTCCGTCAGCGCCCGTGAACGACGACCCTTCTGAAGAAGTGATCGAGGAGGGGTGCTACTACCTGTCCCTCCTAGGCATGACCAGCGGTGAGCTCGCCTCCCACTTCGAGATATCTGCTTCGCGAGCGGCGTCGTTCATCTCGTCCTACAAGGAGAAGCTGGATTCAGGCAAAGTATCCCCAGGAGACTTCGACCGGACCTTCTGGGAGGACATCAAGAAGGAGGCCGAGGGAGACGTCAAGCTCACCTTCCTGTCCGAGAAGGGTTTCCATCACGCATGGAAGTCGGAGCTTCAAAGTCTCGACGGCCCAGCCCTGATGAGCATCTACGAGTCCTGCAAGGACTTCCTTAACGCCGACCCGAACAGGAAATTCCTCGAATATCCTCCTCCAAAGGGGTACGACCCGCTCGCCATGGACAGGGAAATCAACAAGGCTGTTGGCGTGATAGGCGAGTTGCTGGCTGACAGGTGGAGGAAGGAAGAGCAGACCAGGCGCGAAGCGACCAAGACTTAAAGAGGGCGAAGGCCAACCGATTTCGAAAAAGAATGCCCCTGGACTCGGTCGAAAGGGACAAGCTGATGGGAGTCCTCCGCCAGTTCCAGGGCCGCAGAATCCTGGTGGTCGGCGATCTGTTGGTGAGTAGGTTCGTCGAGATAGCGGCGCGCAAGCTCGCCAGAGAGGCTCCTGTCCCGGCCGGGGACTTTGTCGGACAGACCTTGCTCCCCGGGGGAGCGGCGAATCTCGCGAGAGAGCTGGCATCGCTCGGGGCTGCCGTGAGCGTTGTTGGGCTCTACGGGTCGGACGAATACAGCAGCTGGCTCAACTCGGAGTTCTCGAAATATGGGGTTTCGTCAGACGGGGTGATTACAGACCAGACGAGGCCCACTTCCCTCAGGACCTGGTACATGGTAAACGCCTATCATATGCTCCGGGTCGATCGGGAAGACAGGAGGGACGTCCCGCTGGCCATGGCCAAGAAGCTCCTGGCCGAGGCGGAGCCCCGCATCAAGGATGTAGACTGCGTGGTTCTTTCGGACTACGACCGCGGAGCAGTTACGAGCTACCTCATAGGGGGGATCGTGTCTTCAGCCAAGGTCTCAGGAAAGATAGTCGTCGGACAGCCCAAGATGCACCATTACATCGACTTCTCGGGGGTCACCTACGTGAAGTCGAACCTCGAGGAAGCGGAGCACGCGACGGGGATGGCCATGGTGAACGAGACGAGCCTCAGAAACATGGGGGTGAACCTCCTGAGCCGGCTCGAGTGCAAGGCGATACTGATCACCAGGGGAGAAGCCGGGGTGACCCTGTTCGACAGGGAGAACGTCACTTTGTTCCCTCCGATAGGAGGCAAGAAGAACCTGTTCAGCAAGGTAGGTGTCAGGGACGCCATGACCGGCGCCTTCGGCCTCGCCCTGGCATCAGGCGGGAACCCCTACCAGGCGGCGGTGCTGAGCAACGTCGCGGGGCAGGTGAGGAGCGAGCTCCCCAGAATCGCGAGCCTTTCGCTCCAGGACCTGGAAGCCCGTTCGCAGAAGGTCGATGAGTTCGTTCACAGCATAGTGCAGATGCCGGTGAGAAGATAATGGAGACGGCGCAGGAAGTCGTAAGGCTGAAGGAGATCGCCAGGAACACGAGGAAGCTCATCCTCGAGAGCCTCGCGGAGGCAGGCTCCGGCCACCCCGGCGGTTCTCTCTCTGCCGTAGAGCTGCTCGTGACGCTCTACTTCCACGTCATGCACCACGAGCCGAAGGACCCCAAATGGCCCGACAGGGACAGGTTCTTCCTCAGCAAGGGGCACGCGGCCCCGTTGCTCTACTCGATCCTGGCCCAGGCAGGGTATTTCCCGGAGGAGGAGCTGATGACCCTGAGAAAGACCGGCTCGAGGCTCCAGGGACACCCGTCCATGGGGGTCCCGGGGGTGGAGGCGCCCGCCGGATCTGAGGGGATAGGTCTCTCGCTCGGGGTGGGGACGTCACTGGCCGCGAGGCTTGACGGAAGGTCGTACCGGACCTACGTCCTGATGGGGGACGGGGAGCAGCAGGAGGGACAGGTTTGGGAGGCTGCCATGGCTGCATCGAAGTACAGGCTGGACAACCTGACCGCCATCATCGACAGGAACGGGATCCAGCAAGACGGGCTCACGGAGCAGATAATGCCTCTCGAGCCGCTCGCAGCGAAGTGGAGGGCTTTCAACTGGAACGTGATCGAGGTCGACGGCTACGATTTCAACCAGATCATGGACGGGTTCGACCTGGCGACGAGCACCAGGAACAGGCCGACTCTGATTATTGCACACACGGTCAAGGGGAAGGGGATCTCATTCATGGAGTGGTCCCCGCACTATCACGGTACAGCCCCGTCGAAGGACAAGCTTTCCGACGTGCTCAGCGAGCTGAAGTGAATTGAGGGAGATCCGGATTGCGCCTTCGATTCTCGCCTGGGACCTGGGAGACCTGGAGGAGGCGGTCGAGATCTCCATGAAGGGAGGGGCCGACCAGTTGCACTTAGATGTGATTGATGGCCACTTCGCCCCCAACATCACCTTCGGACCCGGGACTGTGAAGGCTCTCAGGCGCCGTACCGACCTAAAGTTCGACACCCACCTTATGATCGAAGACCCGCGCAGCTACGCCGAAAAGTTCCTAGACGCGGGGTCGGACCTCCTTACGGTACATGCGGAGGTGATGAACGGAAACCGCTTCGACGACTTCCACCGACTGGTGAGATCGCGCGGCAAGGAGGTCGGACTCGCTATCAAGCCCCAGACACGGCTCCCGAGGTGGGCTTCTGACCGACTCGACAAGATCTCGACCCTGGTCGTGATGACGGTCAACCCCGGCTTCAGCGGCCAGGCGATGGACATGTCTGTGATGCCCAAGCTCCAGGAGATGAGCGCCCTGATTAAGGAGACGGGAGCAGGTACCGACATAGAGGTCGACGGAGGGGTTGAACCAGAGAATGTCCAAGAAGTGGTCAAGAGAGGTGGAAACGTCCTGGTGGCTGGTGCCGGGGTCTACGGCAAGAAGGACCCCGTGGGCGCCATTGCGGTCCTGAGGGAGAAGGCGGAGAGCGCGAGGGGGTCTAGGTCATGATGTCCAAGCAGGCTGCAATGAGGGACGCCTACGGTGAAGCCCTCCTCGAGCTCGGGGCGACGAACAAGGACGTCGTGGTGGTCGGGGCAGACACCACCGGGTCGCTGAAGTCCGGGGTATTCGCCACGAAGTTCCCGGAGCGTTTCTTCAACGTGGGGATCGCAGAGCAGAACCTCGTTTCGATAGCGGCTGGCCTCGCCCTCGCGGGGAAGGTCCCCTACGCCGGTACCTACGCCATCTTCGTCCCCGGAAAGTCTGTCGACCAGATACGCAACAACATCGCCTATCCGAACCTCAACGTTAAGATAGTCTGTTCTCACGGTGGGATATCCGTCGGACCGGACGGCGCGTCTCATCAGCAGCTGGAGGACATAGCAATTATGAGGGCGATCCCGAAGATGAAGGTGATCGTCCCCGCGGACGCCCCATCGACAAAGGGAACGATCAAGGCCATCGCGGCGATCCCGGGCCCGTTCTATGTCCGTCTTACGAGACCATCCACCTCGGTCGTCTACGAAGGGGACTTCGAGTACAGGCTCGGCGAGGCGAACGTCCTCCTTGACGGGTCAGACGTGGTCGTCTTCGCCTGCGGCATAATGGTCCCCGAAGCCCTGAAGGCAGCGGATGCCCTGAAGGCCAAAGGCATCAGCGCCGCCGTTGTCGACCTGCATACGATCAAGCCCATCGATGTCGCCACGGTCACCAAGTTCGCCCAGAAGTGCGGGAGGGTCGTGACCGCGGAGGAGCACAACGTGATGGGGGGGATGGGCTCTGCCGTCGCCGAAGTCCTCGGAGAGAACAGGCCGACCCTCATGAAGAGGGTCGGGGTGATGGACACCTTCGGAGAGAGCGGGGACGCCGGAGAGCTCCTGAAGAAGTACGGCCTCACCTCCACCGACATCGAGGAGGCGGCCTCAGCCCTGGTCAGCCGGAAGTAGCCTTTAATATCAAACGCAGCCCCGACCGGACAAGATGAAGCTCTTCCTCGACACTGCCAACCTGGAACAGATCAAGAAGCTGAACGCCATGGGGGTGGTCGACGGAGTAACCACCAACCCGACTCTCGTGGCGAAAGAGCAAGGGGAGTTCGAGGACATCGTGGTCGCCATCTGCAAGGAGGTCAAGGGAGACGTGAGCGCCGAGGTCGTCAGCACCAACTTCGACGGCATGGTGACGGAGGCGAAGCACCTCTCGGCCCTGGCCCCCAACGTCGTGGTCAAGATCCCCATTATCCCCGAGGGGCTCCGGGCCACGAAGACCGTCAGCGATATGGGCATCAGGGTGAACGTGACCCTGATCTTCTCCGCGAACCAGGGCCTCCTGGCAGCCAAGGCGGGGGCGTCCTTCGTCAGCCCCTTCATCGGGCGCCTGGACGACATCGGGCAGAGAGGGATGGAGGTCGTCGAGGACCTCGTGAAGATCAGGGACAATTACGGCCTGAAGGCTGAGGTACTCGTGGGGAGCATCAGGCACCCCCAGCACGTCCTCGAGGCGGCGAAGGTGGGGGCCGACATAGCCACCATGCCTCCCGAAGTGATGGAGAAGATGATGCAGCACCCGCTGACGGACGCGGGGCTCAAGCGGTTCTTGGACGACTGGCAGAAGGCCAAGAAGGCGAAGCCCTCCATCACGGTGTAGACGGACACAAGATTTTTACATGATGAGTCTCGGCTGTAACCCATGAAGAACTATACACTTCCACCATTACCATATACGTATGAAGCGCTTCAACCCCACATTTCGAAACAAATCATGACTCTTCATCACGACAAACATCATCAAGGGTACGTCAATGGAGCAAACGCCGCCATGGAGAAGCTCGAAAAGGCGAGGAAAGGCGAGATACAGATCGACATCAAGTCGGTACTACGTGACTTCGGCTTCAACGCAGACGGGCATATCCTCCACTCTCTCTTCTGGCCCAACATGGCACCAGCCGGGAAGGGGGGCGGAGTCCCAGGCGGGAAGCTCGCCGACCAGATCAACAAGGACTTCGGCAGTTTCGACAAATTCAAGGCTCAATTCTCAGACGCGTCCAAGACCGTTGAAGGAAGCGGGTGGGCAATGCTGATCTACGAGCCGTTGAGCGACCAACTAATCATTTCTCAGATAGAAAAGCACAACCTGAACCACATTGCGCAATCAGCGATCATTCTGTGCTCAGATCTCTGGGAACATTCGTGGTATCTCGACTACCTAAACGACAAGGCGAAATATGTAGAGGCGTGGTGGAACGTCATCAACTGGTCTGAGGCGGACGCAAGGCTCGGGAAAGTCATAAAGTAGGACTTTCCCTACCGGCTTTTTGTCAACCAGGAGATAACCAACGGTCTCTTCTCCTCTGTGAGCTTCGTAGTGTGAATCACTTCAAAGAACTTCGTGACGCCCGCTTTCGAGTAAATTCGGAGATGCCATGCCGTCTTTCGAGGGGGCGAAGCTCTCTGAATCGACATCCCAGCTTTGATGCCCAAGTCCTCCTCAAGCGCTTGCTTCGCCAAAGAGAGCAGTTCGTAATCCGTATTACAAAAGTCGAGGCAAACCTTAGGGGTTTTTCTCTCCTCGCCCCGAATAATCTTCACGCACCCTTCTGCGTCGAAGAATCCCTCGATGAAGTGCAACCAACCGTTCGCTGGGTCAACATCGTAGACAAGCTTCCGTATCAGCGCGCGGTCCGACCTTACCGACTGGAAGAGAAAGTACAGCTCGGCATTGTCTACCCTGACGAACCAAGCGTTCTTCGAGCCATACTTGTAATGCCTTACCTCTCTTCCTAGACACTTGGACAGTTTTAGTGCAAACTTTACGGTGAACGCCTCTTCTCCCGCCAGCCAAACTTGGAAGTGGTTCCTCCAGTGATAAATGCACCCATCGCCCAGCAGGGCGCCGAGAACGTAGAGCAGTTCGGGGGCAAACACAATCCTTCCTGCACGTCGGCCGATTGGCGTCTGCCCCTTATACCATTGGTAAATGGTTGACTTGGTAATCCCGTAGGTGGTTGAGATCCGTTCTACCAGGTCTCTTCTGGACAAGGATCCTCTCAGTGTCTGAAATTCTTCGTGAGCTCTGATGCGGATATCCAAGGGAGGCACGGGGTGACGGCCCTGCATTACCCCTTCATGCCAGGTGCCGACTTATTGGCACATGTCGGAATGGGCTTGCCTTGGGTAGGGACTTGGCCGAAACTATTCGCTTATGGGCGAAAGGCTAGCGGGCTTTCGCAGAATCCGCGCCGAAGTTGTGGCTCTGACTGACAAGTTCTGCGACATCCCTCCTGGTATGGGCAGTCGAAATCGCCCCAGGATGCCCTGGTAGTAGGAAAATCCCAGATGTCATCAGATGAAGGACGTAGCTCCTGGCCATCTCTCGGTTCCCCCTGGCTGCCTCCTCGGCGTTCGTAGGTTCCTCCCCAAAATGGGTCAGGAAGAGCGATCCCACACCGGTCGTGTGAGCCTCGACCCCCGCCTCCGCGAACCCCCTGTCCACACCGTTCCTGACCGCCTTTCCCATGGCCTCGAGGTGCGGATAGATCGATCTCGCGTTCTTCCTCAGGTGCCTTACGGTCGCGAGACCAGCCACCATCGTCAGAGGGTTCTCCGAGAACGTCCCCCCGCCGATGGAGACGAACCTCTCCTTCTTCCGGGACGGGTCGGCCAGGTCCAGTATCTCCTTTCTTCCACAGACCAGCCCTATCGGGAGTCCGCCCCCCGCGATCTTGCCGAATGATGCGAGGTCGGGAACGACTCCGTACCACTCCTGCGCCCCGCCGATGGCGAGCCTGAACCCTGTGATGATCTCGTCGAAGCAGAGGAGCGCACCATGGGAGTCGGCGAGTTCTCGCAGTCCCTTCAGATAGTCCATGTCCGCAGGGATGCACCCGCCGGCTCCCAGTACGGGCTCAAGGAAGATGGCCGCGACGTCCCCCCTGACCTTGCTCATCTCGGCCTCGGCGGCTCCGAGGTCGTTGAACTTCACGTTCTTCACGTACGCCTGCTCCTCCTGCAGGATCCCCGCGCTCTCCGACCTGTCGAACGGTGTGTGGACCCCCTTGTTGAGCTCGGTGTTATAGCCGTGCCACCCTCCCGCCATCTTCACCACGGTCTTCCTTCCGGTGTAGGCCCTTGCAAGGCGTACAAGATACATCGTGGCCTCTGCCCCGGTGTTGCAGAATCTCATCTCTTCGGCGCAGGGGACGGACCTCTGAATCTCCTCCCCGAGCTCCACCGAGAATCTGTTCCCCAAGCCAAAGTGCGTCCCGCTCCCGATCTGTGACCGTAGCGCTTCGACGACCACCCCAGGGGAGTGCCCCAGGATCAGCGCCATGTGCCCCATCCAGTAGTCGGTGTACCTGTTCCCGTCCTCGTCCCAGATGTGCTGCCCCTTTGCCTTCGAAACGAAGATCGGATAGGGCTCGTAGAATCTTGCGTTGTGGTTGATACCACCGGCGAATACTCTCCTAGCCCTCTCATAGAGCCGCTTGGACTCCTTCGTCTTTGCCTCGTACCTCGCCGACAACTTCACCCGAGCCCTGGCGCCCGCTATAAGTCGGTTCCTGGCACAAGAGTCAATTATCGCGGGGTTCCGAGCGCATTCTCCAGGGTTGGAATTCACCGTAGCCTTCGGCTCCCCTTTCAGTCTCGAGTACACCCTCGAGAGCGGCCAGCTCTTCCGTTGGGAGCGCAGAGGGGAGTGGTGGTTTGGCGTGGTGGGCCGTTCGGCGCTGAAGGTAAAGCAAGAGGGGGAGGTCCTTCGTTGCTCGTCGAGTTCAGACCTCGTGGATAGCGGCTATGTCACCAGGTACTTCCGGCTGGATGAAGACCTGAACCACGTTCTCGCTACGATATCCAAGGACCGGGTGATCACCAGCGCAGTCCAGAAGTTCTATGGCTTGCGGCTGGTCAGACAGGACACCTGGGAGTGCCTCGCATCCTTCGTCCTTGCCACCAACGCAAACATCCCGCGGATAAGGAAGATGGTCGCGGCTGTGTGCGAGCTGTACGGGAGGGTGTCCGAGTTCGAGGGTGAACCCTTCCGCGAGTTCCCTCCCGCGGAGGTCCTCGCCGGTTCGTCCATAGCCGACCTGAGACGATGCGGGCTGGGCTACAGGGCTCCGTTCCTCAAGAAGGTCGCCGAGTCTGTCGCCCAGGGACGGATCGACTTCGCTAAGGTAGAGTCCCTGGGATACGAAGAAGCGCGCAAGGAGCTCCTGAGTGAACTGTCCGGGGAAAAGCTCTTGCTCGGCGTAGGCCCCAAGGTGGCCGACTGCGTCCTTCTGTTCTCATGCGGCAAGGACGAGGCCTTCCCCATTGACGTCTGGATCGCCAGGGCGTTGGTGCGCTCCTATCCGAGAATGCTCGGTCCTTCGATCAGGTCACGACTTACCCGGGACGGCAAACCAAAGCTGTCCCAGCAGGACTACGAGCGGGTCTCAGATGCCGCGAGAAGGCGCTTCGGGAGATACGCGGGGTACGCCCAGCAGTACCTGTTCATGGCAGCCAGAGAAGCGGAAAGCTGACTAGGAATCCTTCTTCTTGGCCCGGGCCTTGGGCTTCACGACCTTCTTCTTGACGGCTTTCTCTGCCCTCTTCGCTTCTTTCTTGAGCGCCTTTTCTGCCTTCACCACCTCTCCCGCGGCCGCAACCGCCTGCCTCTCGGCCTCCTTCCCTGCTCCCTTCAACTCTACCTCGACGGCCTTCGCCTCCCGCTCTACCGCCGCTTTTGCCCCAGACGAGCACCAGGACTTCAGAATGGTAACGTTCCCTTCCAGCACGCTCCTGCGCCTCTTGTCCACCTTGACCCCCCATTCCGCGGCCAGCGACGGGGGAAGCCCGCCTCCTGCGAGCTCTCCTGGTGAGAATCCCTTCCCCGGCCTGGTTATTGTACCGGTCCCGTGCCTGGCGGTGACCATGGCCAGAGGAGTGCGACCCGCAGGCCTCGGGTGATGGGCCTTCGGTTTCGACTTGCGTTCGACGGCTCTCTCCACCTTCTTCGCCTCCTTGACGACCGCCTTCTCTACCTTCTTGACTTCCTCCTCGACTTCCTCGGCGACCCCCTCCTTCTTCACTTCCTTGGGTTTGGCCTTTCGTTTTCCCGAAGTCGAACTCAACGCTTTCGCAGCCCGCCCAGGCGGGGGATAAAACGGTTCCCTGCAGTGGGCTCGCGATTATGCCTTGGGCTTTCGGATGCCCCAGGCCATCGAGATTGCTCCCGCGGCAGTGAGCATCACACCGGCAAGCTCGATGTACCAGTTCTTGTAGACAACGTACCCGGGGACCAGGACCGCGTCGACCCCGACGAGAAGGATCAGGAGCCCGAAGGCGAAGTATCGGCCGCTGACGATCTCCAGGGGGCTGACCACGCGGCCGCTGGGGAGCTGGACCTTGGTCGGACCAGGCGGCCCCCTCCCAAATGAAGGCAGTCCCCCCTTCAGCAGCCCCATTGGGAAGAAGATGATCCCCAGAGCCAGGAAGATGCTTGATGTTCCCTGGGCGGCTGAAGGCTCAGGGCTCGAGATGAGGCAGTAGCAGCCGTCCCCCGAAGGGGTCATCACCGGAAATATCGAGCCCCTTGTTGTCAGGCTCCCGAAGAGCACAATCCCGGTCAGGCCCAGGAGCATGAACACGACAGCAAGGGCCAGGAACTCCTTGTCCAAAGCTCGGGACCCGCGAGCCTCAAACCTTTCTTAAGGATTTCTGGGATCAGAGGTCTTTTCGTGGGAAGAGCCTCTTCTCATGACCATCCCCGCGGCGACGAGCCCTACCACCACAGCCACCAGGCCAGCCACATTCGCCAGTCCGATGGACGCAGAGCCCTGGGCCTCTGCCGCGCTGAGTTCATAGAAGTACACGTAAGCGACCACCAATAGGGTGAGGCCTGCGACCGGTATCCAGAGCTTCAAGGTCCTCGGCAGCCCTCACCGGCGCGTCCATATGCTTTTGGAAAGGCCCAGGATAGGAAAAGGGCCCAATTCTGGGTCCCGCGGGTCGGACGCTTAGTGCCTCTGCGGCACATTTGAGCCGACGACACTCCGGTGACTGTGGCCTGTGTAGGCTGGACGGGTCAGCCATTGGCCGACCTCTACAGCCGGAAGCTTATGGCCCCTCACGGGTCTACCAGGCTGAGCTACCGCGGGACATCCGGCCGGGCTTCAAAGATTTCTTAAGCATTTTCAGGCCTAGGTGCCGAAGGACGAAAGAGAGGCGTACCTCACGAGGTTCGTTACCCCCGCTGTGCTTTCATCGAACCCTCCGACACAGTATATCCCACTCCCAATGATCACGCAGGAGGTCTGCAGAGGTTCCGGAAAGTCTGGACCACCCTTCCAGGTGCCTATGCCAGACGACGAGATCGGAGCGGAGTAGGTCGCGTCTGTGTAAGATACGGTCTGCCCTCCGGTCGTAGCCCCTCCCACGCAGTACATGTACGCCCCGGCGATCCCGCAAGATGCCCCCGTCGAAGGGAGGGGATAGTTTTGGGTCGGTATCCACTGCCCGATTCCGGTGGGGGTCAAAGACGCGTAGTACGCGTTATCCAGGGGGTTGCTGTTGGAGTCTACCCCTCCGATGCAATAGACCCTGTTCCCAGACGCCGCGCAGCTCGGGAGGTACGTCCCCTCAGGGTAGGAGGTCGTCAGGTTCCAGGGCCCGATCCCGGTCTCCGAGAGCGCTGCATAGAACGACGTGTCGCTCGGCTGGACCGTCCCATTCGTCCCGTCAGTTTCGTTATTCCCGCCGATGCAGTAGATCAACGACGACGACGCCACGCAGGACACCGAATCGACGGGGACCGGATAGGGCGTAGTGTAGAACCAGGTGCCAACCTCCCCGTTGACAATCTGAGCATAGTAGCTTGAGGATGTGTCGTCTGAACCCGCGTCGCGGAATCCGCCCGTGCAGAAGAGATACCCAGCCGAGACGACGCAGGACTCCCCGCTGATTTGAAGGGGGTACGAGTTGGTCCCCGCGGTCCAGGCCGTAATGTTACCATTCGAATCTGCCGATCCAGAGTAAACATCGCTGTAGGGTTGCCCGTTGGAGTCTATCCCTCCAACGCAATAGATGTAGGTCGAGGCTGCTGCGCACTGGTTCCCTGCGACCCCAGCGATCCCTGCCACCTGTATAGGATAGCCGGCTGCGCAGGCCCAGGAGGAGGTGCAGTTGGGTACGTTCCCCTGCAGCGCCAGAACAGCGAAGATGCCTGCCGCGGCGACCAACGCCACGACGATTATCACGACGATCCACTTTGAATTCAAGTCAACGAGCCTTCCTTACAGCGCTCTCCACCAATCACGATTAGGGGCGATTTGGAAAGGGGGACGCGAATAAGGGTTCCT
>Ga0335078_10001656_pt1 | contig 33549 bp, 26 predicted proteins | sample Lox_Sample_32_FD_206711 | JGI IMG/M metagenome (GOLD analysis project Ga0335078, IMG submission 206711) | Soil microbial communities from Loxahatchee National Wildlife Refuge, Florida, United States - Lox_Sample_3.2 | ecosystem: Environmental > Terrestrial > Soil > Wetlands | place: USA...
GCAGCACCGAGGCGCCCCACAGGATCGGCGAGCCACCCCCGGGCGGGGCGTAGGACGGCAGCGTGATCAGGTCCGGCCGGGCCACCGCGCCGTACTGGTGTCCCCGGCCGGCCGAGCCGAGCCGGCTGACACCGAAGGTAGCGATCACCGTTCCGTCCGGCACGAACGGGACGGTGCCGCCCAGGTAGTGGTTGTAGAACTTGACGATCGTGCCGCCGGTCGTGATGCCGTCCTCCTCCCAGTAGCGGTCGGCCGACACGCCGGACGCGGTCGGCGGCGGCCCCACCACGGGGGCCGCGTCGCCCGGGCGGCCCGGGCCGGGGCAGGCCCCGCCGCCGGTCACGGTGACGAACGCGCTGCCCGACCCTGTCGTGGTCTGGACGACAACCGAGTTGTGCACGAACCCGGACAGGTGCGAGAAACCGGTGGCGGGTCCGGCCGGCCCGAGATAGGTGTCGGAGAAGAACCAGGCGAGCTGCGAGGAGTTCAGCCGGATGGCGGAGACTCCATCGCCGCCGGCCCAGTCGGCGCAGCTGGAGTGATTGGAGTAGTCGGCCCAGGCCGTGTCCAGCGCGGCGGGGTCCGGTTCCCCCGACGGGCTCACCGCGGCCGGTGCGCCGTGGACCTGGACAGGCGGATGTGTGCTGTACACGACCGGGCGGGGCGTCTGGGCCCGGGTCGAGATCAGCCAGCCGGACGCGATGCCCACTCCGGCGACGATCCCCACGACCAGGCCGACCACCTCGCGCCAGCGCCTGCGCCTGGGGCGGGCAGGGGTACCCTTCGGATCGGTTCTGGTGCCGGACGCCTGCGCCATCAGGGAATTATTCCTTTCGGGCGTGTACCAGCAGGATGGACGCGGCAGAAGGCCACCGGCAGAAGGCCTGGTCGAGCGGGCCCAGCATCCGCGGCACATCGTGGTACCGCGCTCCGGTCACGGTAACGCAACGAAACCCGCTGGCGGTGAGGAACTCGGTCAGAGCCCGCCGGGTGAACAGGCGCAGGTGACCGGCCACCACGCGGCCTGGCCGGCCGAACACTCCACGCAGGCTCACCTCCGAGAAGACCGGCTGGATCCCGAAGGCGAGCAGCCCCCGGTTGTACCACGCGGCCAGGTTCGGCGTGGACAGCAGCAGCGAACCGCCTGGCCGCAGCACACGCCGGGCCTCGGCGACCGCCCCGTCGGGGTCCACCAGGTGCTCGATCAGCTCGCTCATGATCACCACGTCCGCGGCACCGTCCGCGACCGGCAGGTCCGCGGCCACGCCCGCGCGGACCGCGGTGAGGCCGAGGGCCCGCGCCTGCCGCAGGGCATCGCCAGACCAGTCGATGCCGACGAACCGGTGCGCCGGATTGTGCTCCGCCGCTACCGCGAGCGCGGAGCCGTCACCGCAGCCCAGGTCGACGACCACCGCCGGCCCGTCCGCCCCCCGCAGCATCTCGGCCAGCATCCGGGCCTGGCGGCGGGCCCGGTCCGGACCCGAGCGGAGCGGGACGCCGGGAGTCTCGTAGAACTCCTGCAGCGGGTTCCCCGGGGCCGGCGCGGTGACCGTCATGACAGGTTCCTCCCGCGCTTGATGGCCTCGTCGGCCACGTCGGCGAAGCCATCCACCGCGGCGGACCAGTGCAGCTGCAGCGCGCGAGTGCGCGCCGCCTGGCCGAGCTGCTCGCGCCGCCGGCGGTCGATCGCGAGCGACGCCCACTCCGAGGCGAACTGGCCCTCGGTCCGCACCAGCATCCCGGTCTGGCCGTGCACGACCGAGTCACGCAGGCCTGGCACGTCGAACGCCACGGAGGGGGTGCCGCGGATCGCCGCCTCGGCGACCACGATGCCCCAGCCCTCGATCAGCGCCGGATGCAGGAACAGCCACGCCGCGCACATCAGCCGGTGCTTTTCGGCGTCCGAAACCCGGCCGGTGAACTCGACGCCGGGCCCGGCCAGGGCCTGCAGCCTCTGCCGTTCCGGCCCGTCCCCGGCGATTACCAGCTTGCCGCCCGTCACGTGCCGCACCCGGTCCCACAGCCGCAGCAGCAGGTCGAGGCGCTTGTAGTCGGCGAGCCTGCCGAACGCGAGGAACATCGGCTCCGGCGACCGCGCGGTGGGCGGATCAGGAGCCTCGACACCGTTGCAGATCTGCCGGATCCGGTCCGGGCCGACGCCGATCTGCTGCAGCGACTCCGCGGTGGAGGGGGACACGGTGAGGAACAGGTTATCGCGGTGGACCCGGGGCATGACGACCCGCTCGATATTGCGTCCCACCGTGGAGAACGGCGGCCGGAACCTGATCGACCACAGCTCCGTGTGCATGTGGTTCACCAGGCAGAGCACCGGGCGCCGGGACCACAGCGGCGCCAGGAAGGGCATCCCGTTGCAGACCTCGACGATCAGATCGTAATTCCTGAAGTGCCGCAGGTAAGCGAGGGGCGCGCGCAGGAACTGGGTATATGTGCCGCCGTTGCGCACCACGCGGTACGGCCGTTCGGCCACCTGCCCGCCGCACAGCAGGGTCACCCGGTGGCCGCGGGCGAGCACGCCGGACGCCAGCCGGTCAACCAGCACCTCGGATCCCCCGGCCTGCCGGTTGGCGAGGTCCCGCCAGGCGACGAACAGGATGTTCTGGCGCTGATGGCCGCCGCCGATCGGCTCCGGCAGCCCGTAGCCCAGCCACGGCGCGGGCTCCGACGGCCGGTCCGGCGCGGGCTCCACGGCAGCTCCCGGCTCCCCAGCCAGGCTCATCTCCACAGGCAGAGCGCCTGAATCATCGTTCATCTCGCGGCTCCAGGCCACAGGATGACGCGGGCAATCCGCGCCAGCAGCCGTCAGGTCGTGATCCCCTCGGTCGAGGATTGCAGCATAGTGGTGTGGTTACTTGCCGGTAGCTATTCCACCGGAAGTTAGCACCCCAGTAGCGGGAGGGGTAAGGGATAGAGACTACAAGACGGGAGCGCCCAATCCATGCAAAACGCGCCGGCCTGCACCGGCCGGTGACGAGCAGTGACACCCCAAGATCAACTTTTCCGGAAAACCCGCTGGAAACGGCGCGCGCATAATCCGACGCGCCGCGACGAAATCCGCGCTATTCCTGCGCCGCCCCTCTACCCAGCAGTAGCATGCGTCAACGAAAAAAACGCGAGCCGACGCTCTCCGGTCATGATCACGGCGGGAGAGAGGTCAGGCTCGTGCTTCTACGCACGGACCGTGCACGACGCTCGAGGACTTGCATTGAGCCTGATGGCGCCGATTCGCCGACCCAGTGCCGATCAGGCAGCCCCCGCCGGCCTGCGCCGGTCGGTCAGGTTGTTCCGCCTGTTCCTGGCCGAACAGAGCGACCCGGAGATGTTCTACGCGAGCCTGGCCGAGGACGCCGTGCAGCAGGTGGCCGAGCACGCTGAGCTCGGCGGCCGGACGGTGGTGGACGTCGGCGGCGGGGGCGGCTGGTTCACCGCCGCGTTCCGGGCCCGCGGTGCGCACTGCTACCTATTCGAACCCGACCCCGCCGAACTGTCCTTCAGGACCGCCACGCCCGTCGGCGGGGTGGTCGCGGACGGCTACTGGCTGCCGGTCCGCGACGGCACGGCCGACGTGGTCTTCTCCTCCAACGTGCTCGAGCATGTCCCGGATCCGATGGGGCTGATCGAGGAGATGATCCGCGCGACCCGGCCGGGCGGGCTGGTGTACCTGTCCTACACGAACTGGTACTCCCCGTGGGGCGGGCACGAGATGTCCCCGTGGCACTTGCTGGGCCCGCGATACGCCGAGCGCCGGTACATCAAGCGCTATCAGCGCAAGCCCAAGCACGAGGTCGGTGCCAACCTGTTCCGGGTGCACGTCGGGCCGGTGCTGCGAGCGCTGCGGGCCCGGCCGGACGTCGAGATCGTGGCGGCCCGGCCCCGCTATTACCCGCGGTGGTGCCGCCTGCTGCTGCGGCTGCCTGGCCTGCGTGAGATCGCCACCTGGAACCTCATGCTGATCATGAGACGCGTCGGATGACGATCCGGGCCGCCGCCGAGCGGCTCACCCGCCCGCCGGTGCCCGTCGACGCGGGCGAGCGGGAGGGGGGATCCGGCAGGCCGCCGGGCAGCCCGGTGCTGCGCTGGGGGGTGCTGCGCTGGGCGGCCCTGGTGTGGCTGGTCGCGTTCCTCGTGCTCCTGGCCAACGACCCGGGCCGGATGTTCTTCGAGACCAAGCTCAGCGTGGACCTGGATCCGGCCGGCTTCTACGCGAGCCTGTGGCACCTCATGGATCCGCGGAACACCTTCGGCGCGCTGAACAACCAGGCAATCGGCTACGCCATGCCGATGGGGCCGTTCTACCTCGCCGGCCACCTCGCGCACGTCCCGGTCTGGCTCACCGAACGGCTGTGGCTCTCGCTGATCATCGCGGTCGGCTTCGCCGGGCTGGTCAAGCTGGCCGAAGCGCTCGGCATCGGGTCGCCGGCCTCCCGCTTGCTGGCCGGCCTGGTCTTCGCCCTGTGGCCGACGTTCACCATCGTGATCGGGTCCACGTCGTCGGCGGCGCTGCCGGGGATGCTCGCCCCGTGGGCGGTGCTGCCGCTGACCACGGCCGTGCGCGGTCCCCAGGTCCGGGGCGGCGTGGTCTGGGCCGCTGCCCGCTCTGGTGCCGTGGTGCTGTGCATGTCCGGGGTGAACGCCACCGTAACCCTCGAGGCGCTGCTGCTGCCGGGCCTGTTCATCCTCACCTACGCCCGCGGGCGGCGGCTGGTGTCGCTGGCCGTCTGCTGGGGCGCCGCGGTGATGATGGCCACCGCGTGGTGGGCCCTGCCGCTGCTGCTGCAGGGCAAGTACGCGTTCAACTTCCTGCCCTACGTGGAGCAGGCCTCCACCACCACGGGCACCGAGTCGGCCGCCGCCGCGCTGCGCGGGGCCGGCAACTGGACCGCCTACCTCAACCTCGGCACGCCGTGGCTGCCCGCGGGCTGGGCCATGGTGAGCACGCCGATGGCGATCATCGTCGGCGCGATCACGGCCGCGTGCGGTCTGTACGGGCTGGCGATGCGGAGCCTGCCCGCCGGGACCTGGCTCCGGTTGTCCGCCGGCCTCGCGGCTGCCGCCGCGCTGGCCGGCTACCGCCGGGCGCTCGGCGGCCCGTTTCACACGCCGGTCGACCAGCTGCTTGACGGCCCGCTGGCCCCGTTCCGCAACGTCTACAAGCTGGAACCCGTCATCGCGGCCGTCCTCGCGCTCGGGCTGGCGCACGCGGTCGCGACGTGGCTGGCCAGGCACCCGGGCCGGCAGGCCACGAGCCTCCAGCGGATATACACGCTGGAGGCCCGGGCCGTCGTAGGCGTCGTGCTGATCGGGCTCATGCTGCCGTACCTGTCCGGCCAGGTCCTCAACCCGGGCTCGTTCTCCGCGGTGCCGCGGTACTGGTACCAGGTCGCCGCGTACCTGGCGGCCCGGTCGCCGCAGAACACCGCGGTGGTGGTGCCCGGAGACGCCCACGGCACCTACCTGTGGGGTGACCCGATCGACGACCCGCTGGTGGCGCTGGCCAAGTCGCCGTGGGCGCAGCGCGGCCTGGTGCCGTACGGTGGCGCCGGGTCGCAGGTCCTGCTGGACACCACCGAAAACGCGATCGAATCCGGCGAGCAGGTCAGCGGCCTGGCCGGCTACCTGCAACGGGCGGGTGTCCGTTACCTCGTGGTACGTAACGACCTGGACCCGAAGCAGGTGGGTTACACGTCCGCGGCGCTGGTCCACCAGACCCTGGCGCTGTCCGGCTTCGCCCGGGTAGCCTCGTTCGGCCCGCAGATCGGCGGCAAGCAGATCCAGCCGCGGGCGACCCGGGCGCAGCAGGCGGCGGTGCCCGGTTTCCCGGCGGTCGAGGTCTACGCCCCGGCCGGGCCCTCGCCCAGCCCGGTCAGCGCCCTTCCGGTCAGCCAGACCGTGCTGGTGAACGGGGGACCCGACTCGCTGCTGCAGCTCACCGGGCAGCACCTGCTCGGCCCCGGCCAGCCTGCCATCATCGCCGGGGACCCAGTGCCGGCCGCGGCGTCGCCGCCCGCCCGGTGGGCCGTCACCGACGGCCAGCGCCGCGCCGACACGCTGTTCGGCCTGGTCAATGCCAATGTCTCCTACACCTACACCGCGACGGAGATGAACCCGCCCGACGCGGGCCAGCTCGGCCGGGCGGGCGGCCCGCCCCGGCAACTGCTGCCGGTGCCGGCCGCCGGCCACCTGACCGAGGCGGTCCTGTCCGGCGCGGCCAGCGTGACCGCGTCGTCCTACGGCTCGTGGATCGCCGACACCCAGCAGGAGGACCCGGCCAGCGCCTTCGACGGCAACCCGGCGACGGCATGGGCGGAGGGGGACGAATGGTCGCCGGTCAAGCAGTGGATCCAGGTCGGCTTCGCCCGTCCGCTGGCCCTTCCGGCGAGCATCGGGATCCGCCTGCTTGATGACAGCACGACCCGGGAGATCGCCAGCGTGCTCCGCGTGTCTACCGCGGCTGGCAGCGTCACCACCCGGGTCGCCGCGACCGGCGCGGTCCAGCCGCTGAAGGTGGTCCCCGGCCGCACCAGCTGGCTGCGCATCACGATCGCCGGCGCCCGGCGGGTCCACCTGGGATATCCGGGAGCGGGCATATCGGACGTGCTGATCCCCGGCGTCCGGGTGACCCGCCTGCTCCAGCCCGCCCAGGATCCGGCGGGCCGCCAGGCGGAATCGGCCGTTTTCTCCTTCCACCAGCAGGTGCCGTCGCCGTCCGCCCTTGCCGACCCGGCGGCCACCGCGCCGATGGCCCGGACGTTCAGCGTCGCCGGCCCGGCGACCCTGCGACCGCAGGCGTCCGCGCTCGCGCTGCCCGGCCCCGGGCTGGACGCGCTGCTCGGCAAGGTCAGCCCGCCTGGCCCGGGCCTGCTGCAGGTCAGCGTGGCCGGGAACCCGGCCGCGGAGCCGCCCGGTTTCCCGGCCAGCCTGATCAGCGGATCGGGAGGCATGCCGTGGACGGCCGAGAGCGCCAGCCCGGTCATCCACCTGAGCTGGCATGGCCAGCGCCGCATCGGGTCGCTGGTCGTGCGGCCGGCCCGCGGCCTGCCGTCCACCCCGCGGACCGTCAAGATCACCAGCCCGGCCGGTACCCGGCAGGCGAGCATCGGAGCGGGCGGGCTGGTGAGGTTCGGGGCCCCGCTGACTACCGACCGGATCGACGTGTCCTTCCCCAGCGTGCGCCGGGCCACCGTGGTCACCGACACAGGCCAGCTGGCCACCCTCCCAGTCCGGCTGTCGCAGCTGTCGGTGCCCGCCCTGGCAGGCCTGCGCGCGGTCACGCCGGACCAGCAGGCCAGGTTCAGCCTGGCGTGCGGCCAGGGCCCGGCGCTGACCCTCGACGGGCGGCCCTACCAGACGTCGGTCAGCGGCACGGTCGGCGAGCTGAGCGGGTACCAGCCACTGACGGTCCAGGTATGCGCTCCGGGCGGCACGCTGAGCCTGGGCACGGGCCGTCATACGGTGACTGCGGCGGCTCCCGGTACGTTCGCCGTCACCGATCTCAGCCTGGCTAGCGTCGCCCCGGGTCCGCAGGCCGCAACCGCGTCCAGCGCGGGCCGCGCCGTGACCGTCCGCAGCTGGGAGCCGGACCAGCGCCGGGTCAGCATCGGCCCGGGAGCGGCCTCGTACCTGGTGATGCATTGGAACTTCAACTCCGGCTGGGATGCCGTACTGAACGGGCACGCGCTTGAGCCGGTACGCCTGGACGGCTGGCAGCAGGGCTTCATCGTGCCGGCCGGACCGGGCGGCATGGTCACGCTCAGCTTCCGGGCCGCCGCCACCTATCATGTCGTTCTCGCCGTGTCGCTGGCCGTCGCCGCCATCCTGCTCGCCATCGCGGCCTGGTCCTTCACCGGCCGCACCCCCGCGAGCCAAAGGGCGCCGGTGCCGACTGGACCGAGGAGCGACGAAGGAGCGACGAGGGAAGGAGGCGCCTCTAGGGGCGCCCGGAGGCGAGCGGGACAACAGGGCGCCTGGCTGGGCGTGGCCGGTGTCACCGCGCTGATCTTCATGGTGGGCGGCCCGGTGGCGCTCGTCGTCCCGGTGCTCGCCTATCTGGCCTGGCGGCTGTCGCGAGCATCCGGCCGGGTGAGCCCGGGTACGTGGCTGCCCTGGGTCGCCTTCGGCGCCATGGTCGTATCGGGACTGCTGTCCGCGGCACATTCGTTCGGCAGTGGCCTGCTCGGTTCCTTCGGCGGGCCGGCGCAGGCGTGTGCGCTCATCGCGCTGGCCGCGGCGCTGACGCCAGCGGTCACTGTCCCAGATCCGGCCCGCGAGGGCCGCCAACCCACCACCACAGTGGAGGAGAACAGGTGAGTACGGTCACTTACACCGGAATCCTGCTGGCGCTGGTGGCTACCACGGCCTACAACGTGGGGCTGATCCTGGAGAAGCGCGCGCTGGGGCAGATGGCGGCTCTCGACATCCGCCGGGTGCTGCGCGTCATCGGCAGCTTGATGACCAGCCGGGCCTGGCTGGGCGGGTTCGCGCTCATGCTCACCGGACTGGCCTGCCAGACCATCGCGCTGACGTTCGAGCCGGTCAGCGTCGTGCAGCCGGTGCTCGCCTCTGGCGTCGTGCTGGTCCTCGTGCTCTCCCGGCTGGTGCTGCGGGAGCGCCTGCACGGCGGCGAGACGTGGTGCGTGGCGGCGATCGCCGTCGCCGTGGTCCTGCTGGCCATGAGCGCGACCGGCGCGAAGGACAGCCATCACGCCAGCCCGGGATGGGTGGCGGCGATCATGGTCCCGTCCGCTGTCGTGGGCCTGGTGTTCGCGGCCGGCGCGCTGCGCGCCCGCCGGCGGGGCACCGCGGTGGCCGGGGTCTGGGCTGGCGTCGGCACCGGGCTGCTCTACGGGGTCGCGGCGCTCGCCATCAAGGCGCTCTCCGGCATCCTGGTCCGCCACGAGACGGTGGCGAACATCGTGATCGCCGTCGTCACGTCGCCGTACCTCTACGTGCTTGGCGGCTCCCTGGCGGTGGCGATGCTGCTCTTCCAGGCCGCGCTGCAGGCGGGCCGGGCGTCGATCGTCGTCCCGGTGTCCAACGTCACCGGCAGCGTGTACTTCATCATCGCGGGCACCTGGCTGTTCCACGAGCATCTGCCGGCCAGCCCGGGCCAGCTCGGCCTGCGCCTGGCCGGGATCGCGCTGGCCGTGCTGGTGCTGGTCGTGCTGGGGCGGCAGGCACCGGAGCCCGTTCCGACCCTCGTGGCGGCCGATCCCGTGACGGCGGATGCCCAGGAGCTGGCCGAGGTGAGGAGGTAACGATGGCCCTGGAGGACGCCCTGCTCGAGATCCTGGTGTGCCCTATCGACAAACGCGGTCTGCTCTACTTCGCCGACGACGCGATGCTGTACAACCCACGGCTGCGCCGGCTGTACCGGATCGAGAACGACATCCCGCTCATGCTGCCCAAGCTGGCCGTGCCGGTGCCCGACGAGGAGCACAACCGGCTGATGAAGTGCGCCCGGCGCGGCGAGGTCACCGCGATCACGGCGGGCGAGGCCGACATCGGCGCGGACGACCTGCGCCTGAGTTAGCCCGGCAACCGGTACACGGTCAGCCCGGGCTGGGCCGCCACGACGACCGCTCCGGGCAGTCGCGCGCCAGGACCGGGTTCGTCCGCGTCGTCCACGACGAACCTCACCCCGGCCGCGCCCAGAGCCGCGGTCAGCGGCCCGCCGCCGCGGATCGCGGCGTCGAGCCGCCGCGCCCGCGGGTCGTCAGGGACCAGTCCGACGTGGCCGACCTGGGTCCCGTCGTTCCAGATCACCGGGCGCGACAGCAGCTTGGACCACGGGTCGAACACCGCCTCGCCGTGGTTCCAGGCCGACCTGCGGTAGGTTTCCCACGGCAGCAGCAGCACGGCGCCGCGCGCCGGGCTGGCATCGATCGTGCGCGCGGCGGCCAGCCACCCGGCCGGGTACCAGGCCGGCCGGAGCCGTCCGGCGGCGCCCCAGGCCAGGCCGGGCAGCAGGAGCACCGGCGCGACGACGGCGAGCACCGCGAGAGCCACCCCGGACCGGTCCGGGCGGGCCTTCCCGCCCCCGGGGTTCATCGCCCTGGCCGCCACGATGCCGAAACCGGCGGCTGCGGCCAGCGCGAGTGGCGCCACGAACTGCTGCGCGTCGCGCAGCACGGCAGCCCCCGGCCACGCGCTCATCACCGACCTGAGCAGATCCCGCCCGGGCGCGGTCACGCCGATGCAGGCGATCAGCAGCCCGGCGATCGCGGCGACGCCGAGCCCGGGCCAGCGGCGCTGGCCCGGGGCGGTCTGGATGACGCTCAGCAGGTAGCCGGCCAAGGCGACGATCACCACGGCCAGCCACAGCGCCGACCAGGCTCCGCCGTAGCCCTTCGGGACGGTCTGCGCATTCCAGATACCGCCCAGCATCAGCAGGCTGCCGACACTGCCGAACGGCGTGTCGGCACGCGCGGCGAACGCGGCCACCCCGGCCGGATCGGCGTACACCGGGTGCTGCAGGGCGGGTATCAGCCAGGGCAGGCTGCCGATGACCAGGGCGCCCAGCGCGATGGCCGCGCGGCGGGCGCTCTGAGTGAACAGCGCCGCCGGCACCAGGACCAGGGCGGTGATCGTCATCGCGGCAAACCCGCCGATCACGGCCGGCACCAGCGACAGGCAGAGGCGTGCGGTCCAGCGCCACCCCGGCCCGTTCGGGCTGATTATCGCCCTTAGTACCCAGGGCAGGCCGGCGTAGCCGAGCAGCAGCGCCCACTGGCCGATGATCAGGCGCTCGCCGACGTACGGGTTCCAGGCGTAGAAGACGCCGCCGGCCAGGCGGGCGAGCAGCGGCTCCCGGTCGAGGAGGGCGGCCGTCCCGGCGCAGGCGAGCACGAAGATCGCCAGCAGCACCAGCTTCTGCACGATGTCGCCCGGCACGATCCGCGAGGCAGCGGCGGCGACGAGGTCGCTGGGCACCGCCCGGGGCGGGGCGAGCCCGGGCAGCGCCGTGCTGAACGGCATGTGCGGCACGAAGACCATGTCGTAGCTGAGCAGGAAGCCGCGCCGCAGCCCGGGGCCGAGCGCGAGCAGACCCAGGCACAGGCCGGTCACCAGCCCTGGGACCATCCGGCGTACGCTCGCGGCCACGGTACCGCAGAGTAACGTACCCGAACGCGCGGAGGTTCTCGCTGCCGTGAGCAGATCTGCTCACGGCAGCGAGGGCGCGGTTGGCCGGTGGCGGTGCCGCAGGCTGGAAGCATGGCTAACGACGACAAGATTCCCCTGTTCAGCGAGCGGGTCCGGGAGCAGCTGCTGCTGCGGCGGGTCCTCGTGCTCGACGGGGCACTCGACGACGACAACGGCACGCTGCTCGCCACGCAGCTGCTCACGCTCGCCGCCGAGGATCCCGGCTCCGATGTCGCACTGTGGATCAACTCCCCCGGCGGTTCGGTGCCGTCCATGCTCGCCATCCGCGACGTCATGCGGCTCGTGCCGTGCGACGTCTCCACCCTGGCCCTCGGGCTGGCCTGCAGCGCCGGGCAGTTCCTGCTCTCGGCCGGCACCAAGGGCAAGCGCTTCGCGCTGCCGCACGCCCGCATCCTGATGCACCGGGGCTCGGCCGGGATCGGCGGCAGCGCGGTCGACATCGAGGTCCAGGCCGACGACCTGCGGCACACGGTCGACACCGTGCTCGGCCTCATCTCCGAGGACACCGGCCAGCCGGTGTCGCGGATCTTCGACGATTCCCTGCACGACCACTGGTACACCGCCGCGCAGGCTCGCGAGTACGGCTTCATCGACGGCATCGTCGACTCGTTCGCCCAGGTCATGCCGGACAGGAAGCACCGTATCGGACTGAAAGGGGAAGCTGCGTGAGCTCGTACACCATCCCGAACGTCATCGCCCAGCACCCGCGCGGCGAGCGGATCATGGACGTCTACTCGCACCTGCTCACCGAGCGCATCGTCTACCTCGGCACCGGGATCGACCCGGGCGTGGCCAACACGCTCATCGCCCAGCTGCTGCACCTCGAGGCGGACAGCGCCGAGCAGGAGATCAACCTGTACATCAACTGCGAGGGCGGCGACCTGCCGTCGATGCTCGCGGTGTACGACACCATGCAGTACGTCGAGGCGCCGGTCGCGACGACCTGCGTGGGCCAGGCCATCGGCGTCGGCGCGGTGCTGCTCGCGGCGGGCACGCCGGGCCGGCGCGCCCTGCTGCCGCACGCGCGGGTGGTGCTGCACCAGCCCGCGGGGCGCGGCCAGGGACCGATCCCGGACCTGATCCTTCAGGCCGACGAGCTGGTCCGGATGCGGGCCGACATCGAGTCGATCCTGTCCGCGCACACCGGCCAGTCGGTGCAGACGCTGCGAGCGGACACCGACCGGGACCGGGTGCTGACCGCGCAGGCGGCGCTGGACTACGGGATCGTCGACCAGGTGCTCGGGCAGCGGCGGGCGGACCAGAGGGCGGACAAGGACCGCCTGTCCGCCTGAGGCCGGAACGCCGGTTCGGTAACGTGGGCCCTGAGTAACGTGGGCCTCAGGATTCACGCGGTTTACCGGCCGGGTCGCGGCGCGGCGCGGCGCGGTGGAATCAACGCGGTGGATCCGGGCTATGCGGTTGATCGGGTGGACTGGGGTACCCCCGATCAACCGCATAGCCCGAAACAACCACGTTAACCCGGCACGCCCCGGCGGCTGAAGATCTCTAGGCGGCGAGGGCGAGCACGTCGCCCGGGCGGGTACGGCCCGCGCGGGTGCGGCCCGGGCGGGTGCGGGCAGCGCGGGTGCGGACGGCGAGCGGCGCGAGGGCCTGCTGGCGGCGCAGGGCGCCCGCCACCTGCTCGGTGAGGTCGATGAGCGTGGTGTCCAGCGCGCCGGCCAGGGCCGCGATCATCTCGCTGGAGGGCTCCTTGCGGCCGCGCTCGATCTCCGACAGGTACTGGGGCGAGATCCCGGCCCGGGCCGCCGTCTCGGACAGCGTCTCCTGCTGTTCCTGGCGCAGGGCCCGGAGCCGCCGGCCGAGCACTTCCCGCCACAGGGGCTCCTGGGGACGTGGTCCCGGCTGAGGTTCCCGCTGGGGTTCGCGTCGCAGCGGATACACGTTCGCGCGCTCGGCCATATCTCAGCGTAAGCACGGAGTCTCGCTTTTCCCTCGTGGTTTCGCTACCGGCAGACCCGCCGGAGGCGGGCAGCAGCGCCCGGCGCGATCCGGTACGCGGCCGGGCGTATCAGAAGTCCTGGTAGGAATAGGTCTTCTGCCCGTAGCTTGGCGCCATCGGGTTCCAGATGTCCAGGAAGGCTTTCTTGGCAGCGCTCGCCTTCGCTGAGGCGTCCTGGCCGGCCAGGTAACCGGCGTTCTGGCGAGGATCCGATCCGCACGCGTAATCCGCCATCCAGTTCTGGTAGTACCGGTCGGCGGTAACGGACTGCTGCATCGCGGCCGTCAGCGCGCTGATCAACTGCGCCCCGTTGGGCAGCCCGGACGGCGAGAGCGTCCGCAGGCCGTTCAGGATGTCCTGGCGGGTGCTGATGGCCTGCTGCATGCTCGCCTGTCCGCTGGCCGGGGTCCGGGAGCAGGTCCGCACGCCGTCGATCGCGGGCTGGATGGCCGGCCGCACCGAGGCGCTTCGCGCCAGGTAGGTGCCGAGGGTGGTCATGACGGCGGCAGGCGGCTGGGCCGATGCGGACCGACTCGACGAGTTGCCGCCCAGGTACCCGGCCCGCCAGGCCACGAAGGCACCGGCCAGGGCGGCGACCAGCACGATAGCCACGGCGACGGCTATCCGCCCGCCCCGGCGACGCCGCCGGCCGCGCGGCGGCACGGGCTGCCGTCCGGGAGCAGCCGGCCGCGGCGCCGCGCGGGAGCGCCGCTGCGGCGTGGGGACAAAGCGCGGCTGGGGCGGGGTGGCAGGGCGCCGCTCCGCCGGGGGGACAGGGCGCGGCTCCGGCACGGGAACGCGGCGCGGCTGCGGTCTGGCGGGAGGGAACGGCACCGGGGCGGCCCTGGTCGGCATGGAGGCCCCCGGCGTCGCCGCTTGCCCGGCGGCGGCATGGGCTGTCTCGGTGGGGAGGTTCGCGAGCAGGGTCGCGGCCTGGCCGGCTCCGTGCGGTACCGGGGCCAGCAGCGTGCGAGTGGCCGACTGGGCGGTGCTCAGCTCGGCCAGGAGCTGAGCCGCGGTCGGCCGCCGCCGCGGATCGGAGATCATGCAGCGCTCGACCAGGGGCCGGACCCGGCGGGGAACGTCGTCGATATCCGGCACACCGGAGGCCACCCGGGACAGCAGGGTTTCACTGGGCCCGCTGCCGAACGGTTCCCTGCCGGTAGCCGCGAACGCCAGGAGCGCACCCAGGCTGAAGATGTCGCTCGGCGGCCCGGCCTCACGGCCCCGGGCCTGTTCCGGTGACATGAACCCGGGCGAGCCGATCACCATGCCGGTGCTGGTCAGCGCGCTCGAATCCATGGACCGGGAAATCCCGAAATCTATCAGCCGTGGTCCGTCCTCGGCGAGCAGCACATTCGATGGTTTCAGGTCACGGTGCACCAGCCCCGCGGAGTGGATGGCGACCAGCCCCTCAGCCAGGCCGGCGGCCAGCATCAGCACTACGCCGGGGGACAGCGGCCCGTGGGCGTCGACCTCATCGGCGAGGGAGGGCCCGGCGACGTAGGACGTCGCCAGCCACGGCGTCGGCCCGTGCAGGTCGGCGTCCACCACCGCGACCGTGAAGATGCCGCTGACCTTCCGCATGGCGGTCACCTCCCGGGCGAACCTGGCCCGGAACTCGGCGTCCGCGGCCAGTTCCGCGCGGATGACCTTGATGGCGACATGCCGGCCCCCGGGTGACCGGCCCAGGTAGACGTCGCCCATGCCGCCGGAACCCAGCCGCCCCTCCAGCCAGTAGGGTCCGATCCGCCGTGGATCCTCGGGTCGCAAGTCATCCATCTTGCCCACCCCCTAGTGCAAGTTAAGACAAGACAAAATGACAAAGTCATCACTTGTTTCAAGTCGATCCCCGGCTGTGCGCGCAGTCAAGGGCCGAAGGTCATCTAGAGCCCGGCGATGACGGCGTCGGCGTAGCGGCGGAGGTGGGTGAGCTTGTCGTCGAGGGGTTCGCGGTCGGGGCCGGTGGTGTAGGGCCAGCGGAAGCCGACGATGAGGTCGGTGACGCCCTGGTCCTCCAGGCGGCGCACGCCGTCGAGGGTGTAGGCGGCGGCCGAGATCACGTGCACCTCGAACGGCCGGTCCCCGGTGCCCTCCTCGGCGCGGAACCTGGCCAGGCGGGCCAGGAGGCCGGGCAGATCCGCGGGGTCTCCCCCGCCGTGCAGCCAGCCGTCGCCGAGCCGGGCCGCGCGGCGGAGGGCGGCGTCGGAGTGGCCTCCGATGAGGACGGGAATGGGTTCGGCGGGCACCGGCGCGATCTTGACCGGTGGCAGGTCGAAGACCGCGCCGTGGAATTCGAAGTAGCCGCCGGCCGCCAGGCCCCGCAGGATGGCGATTGACTCGTCCATCCGGCGGCCGCGGCTGGCCCAGTCCACGCCGAGCACCTCGTAGTCCTCGCGCCACGGGCTGATCCCGGCGCCGAGGACGAGGCGGCCGCCGGTGAGCACGGCGGTCGAGGTGGCCTGCTTGGCGGTCAGCACCGGGTCGCGAACCGGCAGCTTGAGCACGAAGGTGACGAAGCGCAGCTTGCCGGTGACCGCGCCCAGTGCCGGGATCAGCGAGAACGGCTCGAGGAAGGGCTTGTCCTCGAGGAACTCGCGGCTGCCGTCCGGGTTGAACGGGTAGACGCTGGCCGAGTGGCGCGGGTAGCAGATGCTGTCCGGGATGACCATCGAGTGGTAGCCGGCCTCCTCGGCGGCCCGGGCCAGCGGGGCGTAGAAGGACGGCTCGGTCATGGACTCGGCATAGCTGAACCGCACCCGAAAAAACTAGAACAGGTTCTTGTTTCCGGTCAACCGGATGGCCCAAGCTGGTTTCCATGGACCCCGTGCCTATGAACACTCTGCCTTCTAACACCGTGCCTTCCAACACCGTGCCTTCGGACCTGGCCACGATCGAGGAGATCCGCCAGGTGAAATATCGCTACCTGCGCTGCGTCGACCTGAAGCTGTGGGACGAGCTGGCCGGGGTGTTCACGCCGGACGCCACCGTGGACTACGGCACGCAGGTGTACGGCAAGCCGCTGAAGCTCGCCGGGCGGGACGAGATCGTCGGGTTCCTGCGGGACAAGCTCGGTCCTGACATGATCACGGTGCACCGCGCGGGCCAGCCGGAGATCACCGTAGACGGGGACACGGCGCAGGGCACCTGGTCGTTCGAGGACACGGTGATCGCGACGCGGTACCGGGTCGTGATCACGGGCGCGGCCTTCTACCAGGACCGGTACGAGCGCGGCGGGGACGGCCGGTGGCAGATCGCGCATACCGGGTACGTGCGGACCTACGAGGCGATGATGTCGCTGGACGACCTGCCCAGCTTCCGGTTCACGGCGGGGGTGGGTGTGGGGGTGGCACCCGATGCTGACGCAGGCGTTCGCTGAGGCGCTGGCCGAGGCCGAGAAGCTCATCGCGGCCGCCCCGTTCGTGGCGTCCGGGCAGGACCTGGCCGAGGGCTACGACTACCTGGCGGGCAGCATCCAGGCGTCGCTCCGGCTGGCCTGGGCCTACCAGCGGGACTTCCCGTACTTCGTGATGTCGACCGGGCCGTACACCAAAATGGGCCTGGACAACCCGGACACCCTCTATTTCCACGCCTACCTGCGGGACGACGCCGAGTACGTGGTCACCGGGCGCCGGGGCAGCACCGCCGACCTCAGCTTCCAGGTGCTGAAGGGGGACTACTCCCCGGTCGAGGTGCCGGACAGCCTGAGCGCATTCGACGACCGGGCCATCGAGGTCGGCGCGGACGGCGCGTTCGAGCTGCGGTTCGGGCCGTCGGTAACCGGGCGCAACTCCTTCAGGCTCGGTGCCGGGTCGTCGATGCTGCTGGTCCGCGAGGTGTACAGCGACTGGGCCGCCGAACGCCGCGGCACGATCAGCATCCGCCGCCTGGACCGGGCCGGCCTCGCCCCGCCGGCCGCCGGCACCGACGTGATGGCCAAGCGCTACGGGGTGGCCGGCAAGATCCTGCTGTCCCGGCTGCGCACGTTCCTGGCCTTCCCCGAGTGGTTCTACCTGTCCGAGCCGGTCAACACGATGACTCCGCCGCGGCCGACGCCGGGCGGGCTGGCCACCCAGTTCTCCTCGGCCGGCCACTTCGACCTGGGCGAGGACCAGGCGATGATCGTGACGGTGCCCGCGGCCGGCCGGGAGGTGGCGCCCTACCAGGGCATCCAGCTCGGCAGCATGTGGTACGTCTCGCTGGACTACATCAACCACCAGACCAGCCTCACCGCCGACCAGGCTCGCATCGACCCGGACCGGCGGCTGCGCTTCGTGATCAGCGAGCGTGACCCCGGCGTGGCCAACTGGCTCGAGCTCACCGGGCGCCGGCGCGGCTACGTGCAGATCCGCTGGCAGCGGCTGACCCGGGACCTCACCGAACAGGACGGGCCGCGCGTGGAGGTGGTCCCGTTCACCCACGTTGCCGAACGGCTGCCGTACTACGACCAGGCGCGGGTGTCACCGCAGGAGTGGCGGGCGCGGATCGTCGCACGGCAGGCCGCCGTGGCAGAAAGGATGCTGGGCTGATGATGCTACGGGACAAGGTGGTCGTGGTGGCCGGGGTCGGGTCGGGACTCGGCCGGTCCGTCGCGCTGGCCAGCGCGCGCGAGGGCGCGGACGTGGTGCTGGCCGCGCGCACCGCGGCCCGGCTCGACGAGGTGGCCAAGGAGATCGCCGGCCTGGGCCGGCGCGGGCTGGCGGTTCCGACCGACGTGGCCGACGCCGCGGCGGCGGAGCACCTGGTGGCCGCGGCCCAGGACGCGTTCGGCCGGGTCGACGCGCTGGTCTACAACGCGCTGGCGATGCCGCCGATCAAGGCCCTGGGCGCGGTCGACCTGGACGCGCTCGGCACCAGCTTCGACGGCAACGTGGTCGCCGCGCTGCGGCTGATCCGGCTGCTCACCCCGGCGCTCGAGGAGAGCGGCGGCACGGTGGTGATGATCAGCTCCATGGTGGTGCGCTTCTCCCAGCTCGGGATGGGGCCCTACAAGCTGACCAAGGCGGCCATGCTGGCGATGGCGCAGAGCCTGGCCACGGAGTTCGGCCCGCGCGGGATCCGGGTCAACTCGGTGGCGCCCGGGCACATCTGGGGCGACTCGCTGCAGTGGTACTTCGGCTACCTGGCGCACAAGCGCGGGGTGGAGGTCCAGCAGATCTACGACGAGACCGCGGCCGGCATCGACCTGCGCCGGCTGCCCGAGCCGGACGAGGTCGCGGACGCGGTGGTGTTCCTCGCCTCGCCGCTGGCCCGGGCCATCACCGGGCAGTGCCTCGACGTCAACTGCGGCGAGTACCACCATTGATCTCCGCGGGCGAGCTGCACGAGGCGGCCTCGAAGGTCACCGGTCTTGACGACTTCGGACCGGACGACTACGCCGACGGATTGGAGGTGCTGCTCCGGTCCTACGCCGACGAGGCGGACCTGACTCCCCGGGGGGACAGGGTGGCGCGGGCCATGCTGCGCGGCGCGCTGGCGGCCCGGCTGGTCAGCGAGGCAGGCTGGCGGGCGTACCCGGAGCACGGGCAGGTCCGCCTCGACCGGCCGCTGTTCGTCACCGGGCTGCCCAGGACCGGCACCACGGCGCTGCACCGGCTGCTCACCGCGGACCCGGCGCACCAGGGCCTGGAGCTGTGGCTGGCCGAGGCGCCGCAGCCCCGGCCGCCGCGGGACAGCTGGGAAGCCAACCCGGTCTTCCGGTACATCCAGGCCGGCTGCGAGCGGCACCACGTCGAGCACCCCGAGTTCATGGGCGTGCACTACATGGCCGCCGACCAGGTCGAGGAGTGCTGGCAGTTGCTGCGGCAGTCGATGCGCTCGATCTCCTGGGAGTGCCTGGCCCACCTTCCGTCCTACTCCGCCTGGCTGGCCGGGCAGGACTGGACCGGGGCGTACCGGCGGCACCGGCGCAACCTGCAGCTGATCGGGCTGGGCGACGGGCGCCGCTGGGTGCTGAAGAACCCCAGCCACCTGTTCGCGCTGGACGCGCTGCTGGCGGTGTACCCGGACGCGCTGATCGTGCAGACCCACCGCGCCCCCGAGGTGGCGATCGCCTCGGTCTGCAGCCTGGCCGCGCAGGCCACGGCGGGCTGGTCGGACACGTTCGCCGGCCCGGTGATCGGGCGGGATCAGCTGGAGCTGTGGGCGTCCGGCCTGGAACGGTTCGGCGCCGAGCGCGCCCGGCACGACCCCGCGCGGTTCTGCGACGTGGCGTACGACGACCTGGTGGCGGACTCGGTGGGCACGGCGGAGGCGGTCTACGCGCACTTCGGCCTGCCGTTCGGCGGCGCCGCGGCGGACGCCATGCGCTCCCTGGCCGGAGGCGGCCGCAGCGGCCCCTCGCACCGGTACACGCTGGCCGACTTCGGGCTGACGCCGGCGGAGGTGGCCGAGCGGTTCGGACCTGCGATAATCACGGGGTGAGTGCGACAGGATCGGGGCGGCGGGCAGATCTGGTGCAGGTCGCGGGCGAACTGTTCGCGCAGAAGGGCTACCGCGCGACCAGCGTGCGGGACATCGCCGACGCCGCCGGCATCCTGTCCGGCAGCCTGTACCACCATTTCAAGTCGAAGGATTCGATCGGCGACGAGATCCTGTCGGGCTTCATCGACGACGTGCTGGCCGACTACCGCGCCGCGGTGGACTCGGGCGGCTCCCCCCGGGAGGTGCTGGAGCAGATCGTGCAGTCGACCAGCCAGACCCTGGCCCGGCACCGTCCCGCGCTGGCCATGCTGCAGAACGACTGGAGCTACTTCAGCGCCCAGCCCAGGTTCGGGTACCTGCGCAAGGCGGTGGGCGAGATCGAGCGGACCTGGGTCACCCAGCTGGAGCTGGGCCAGGAAGACGGCACCTTCCGCGCCGACCTGGACGCGTGGCTCACCTACCGGCTGCTCCGCGACGTGCTGTGGATCCCGTCGCAGTGGCGGCTGGCCGAGGGCTACAGCACCGAGCAGGTGGCCGCCGCCCTGCTGCGGCTGCTGTTCGACGGGATCACGGCTAAGGGGTTATCAGGCTGGCCGCATGCTCGCCGATCATCATGGCGGGGGCATTGGTGTTCCCGCCGGTGATGCTGGGCATGATCGACGCGTCGGCGACCCGGAGCCCGTCGATGCCGCGGACCCGCAGCGCCGGATCTACTACCGCGCGGTCGTCCGTGCCCATCCGGCAGGTACCCACCGCGTGGTACACCGAGGTGGCGCGGTTCGGCAGCTCCCGCGCGAGCGCGGCCCGGTCAGGAAAGTCAGCCCCCGGGTTCAGCTCCAGGCTGACCTGGCCGGCGATGAGGTCGCTGGCCATGGTCTCGCGGATCAGCTCGATCCCGTCCAGCAGCAGGCGGCTGTCGTCGGGCTCGGTCAGGTAGCCGGGATCGATGACCGGCGCCGTGGCCGGGTCGGCCGAGGCCAGCCGCAGGGTGCCGCGGCTCTTCGGGTAGATCAGCGTGGGCATGATGGTCAGCGCGCAGCGCTTGTCCACCTTCTGCCGGGCCGGTGAGTCCTGGTTGGGGAACGGGTACGACCACGGCAGCACGTGTACCTGGATGTCCGGTATGTCGCGGGCCTGCGAGCTGCGGACGAAACCAACGGCTTCAAAGACCGTTCGGCCCATCCAGGTGTCGCCGCGGACGGCCTCTTTGATCACCCCGCCGGCGAAGTACGGTGTGGTGCCCCGGTTGCGGGCCGAGGTCATGCAGTAGGTCATCGGCACGAACATGTGGTCGTGAAGGTTGTCGCCGACCGGCAGGTCGGCGACCACGTCGATGCCGTGCTCGCGCAGGTGGCCGGCCGGGCCGACGCCGGACAGCATGAGCAGCTGGGGCGAGCCGTACACGCCGGCGCACAGGATCACCTCGCGGCTGGCGGTAACGGTTTCGCGGCCGCTCCCGGTGACGACCTCCACGCCGGCGGCGCGGCCCCTGGCGATCAGCACCCTGGTGATGGTGGTCCGGGTGAGGACGGTGAGGTTCGGCAGGCTGTGGTGGTCCAGGTAGCCGACGGAGGAGCTGTACCGCAGGCCGCCGCTGGCGTTCTGCTGGAAGACCGACACGCCGTCGGGAGCCTCGCCGTTGTAGTCGTCGATCTTCTTGACGCCCGCGGTCGCGGCCAGGGCCTCGATGAACGCCCGCGAGGCCGGGGTCAGGTCCTTCTGCCGCCTCACCTTCACCGGGCCGCCGGCGCCGCGCAGGTCGGTGGCTCCGTCCTCCCAGTCCTCCATCCGTTTGAAACTGGATAGTACGTTTTCGTAGGACCAGCCGGGGACGGCCCAGTCGTCGTAGTTCTTGCGATGGCCGCGGACGAACAGCATGCCGTTGATCGAGCCTGAGCCGCCGAGCACCCGGCCGCGGGGCTGCGGGATCCTGCGGCCCAGTGCGCCGGCCTGAGGGGCGGTGTAATACCCCCAGTCCAGCCGCTTCTTCAGGGCCGGCACGTTGTGGAAGATGGCGATCATCCCGGGCTTACGCACCAGCCGGGTACGGTCCGGGCCGCCCGCCTCCAGCAGGATGACCGAGGCACCCGTCTGGGCCAGGCGCCTGGCCAGCACGCATCCGGCGCTGCCCGCGCCCGCGATGACGTAGTCAGCGTTCTTTTCCACCCGGCCGCCTCCTCGGCGAAAACAGTAACACGTTCTAGTTTCAGCCGGATAGCGTTAGGCTCGTCCCAAGCAAGCGTTTGGTACGGTCTGCGGTGGGTGCGGGCGAGGGAATTCCGGGAGGGCGGATGGGGCGGCTGGACGGGAAGGTCGCGCTGATCACCGGCGGTGCCCGGGGCATGGGCAAGTCTCACGTGCGGCACTTCGTGGCCGAGGGCGCCCGGGTGGTGTTCGGCGACGTGCGAGACGACCAGGGCAAGTACGTGGCGGCCGGGCTCGGCGAGGAGTCCTGCCGCTACCTGCACCACGACGTCACCAGCGAAGACGACTGGGCCGCGGCGGTGGCGCTGGCGCAGGACGCGTTCGGCCGCCTCGACGTGCTGGTGAACAACGCCGGCATCTTGAAGTTCGCACCGATCGCGGACATGCCGCTGGCCGATTTCCGCCAGGTCCTCGACGTGAACGCGGTGGGCTGCTGGCTGGGCATGAAGGCCGCGATCGAGCCGATGAAGCGGGCGGGCGGCGGGTCGATCGTCAACATCTCCTCGATCGAGGGGTTCACCGGCGCGGCCGGGCTCTCGGCTTACAGCGCGAGCAAGTTCGCGGTGCGCGGCATGACCAAGGCGGCCGCGCAGGAACTGGCGGCGTTCGGCATCCGGGTCAACTCGGTGCACCCCGGCGGAGTGCTCACCCGGATGGTGGTCGAGTCCGAGGACGCCCGGGCCGAGAGCGCCGAGGCATTCATGAAGGCCATGCCGCTGCACCGGTTCGCCGAGCCGGCCGAGATATCGCGGCTGGTGGCGTACCTCGCCTCGGACGACTCGTCCTACTCGACCGGAAGCGAGTTCGTCGCCGACGGCGGGCTGCTGTCGGGTCCGGGCTACTGAATGCCGGTTACTGAGAGGAGATCGGGCGGAATGGACGAAGCGCTGGCGATAGCCGGCCGGGTGGCCATCGTGACCGGAGCGGGAAACGGGCTCGGCCGGGCCGAATCGCTGGCGCTGGCCCGGGCCGGGGCGCGGCTGGTGCTCAACGACCTGCCCGGGGACGCGGTGCAGGCGGTGGCCGACGAGATCGCGGCGGACGGCGGGCAGGCGGTGGTGGCCGCCGGGGACGTCGCGGACTGGGCGACGGGCGAGAAGCTGCTGGCTACGGCGCTAGAGCGATACGGGCGGCTGGACATCCTGGTGAACAACGCCGGGATGCTGCGGGACCGGATGGTGTTCACGATGTCACCGGATGAGTGGGATCTGGTCATCCGGGTGCACCTGCGCGGGCACTTCGTCACCACCCGGCTGGCCACCGCATACTGGCGGGAACAGCGGAACGCGGCCGGTCACCCGGTCTACGCGCGGATCGTGAACACGTCGTCCGAGGCGTTCCTGCTCGGCTCGCCCGGCCAGCCCAACTACGCCGCGGCCAAGGCCGGCATCGCCGCGCTCACCCTGACGACCGCGCGTTCGTGCTCCCGGTACGGCGTGCGGGCCAACGCGATCTGCCCGCGCGCCCGCACCGCGATGACGGCCGAGCTGATGGGCCCGGCGCCCGCGGACGCCGTGGACCCGCTGGCGCCGGAGCACGTCGCACCGCTGGTGGTGTACCTGGCCGGCCCGGCGGCCGAGACGATCAACGGCGAGGTGTTCGTGGTGCACGGCGGCGTGGCCGCGGTGATGGACCCGCCACGGGTCCGTTCGGTATTCCGGGCCGCGGGCACGCCGGACGGGATGTGGACGCTGGACTCGGTGGCCGCGGCGCTGGGTCCGGTGTTCGGGGGCGGGGCCTTTGGGGACCGGGCGCCCTCGGTCGGCTTTCTGTGCGAGGACACGCTCGAGCTGGCCACCGAGACCATCGGGTTCGGAAAACGAGACTGATTTCGAAATAAACCAGAGTTGATCTTGCGTAGTTTCACCTCTACTGTGTCCGCAAGGCCTCTTCATCCCACCAGGCCTGCATCACCAAGGTCATGAACGGCAAATCGGGCGGTCGACGCACGATATGACGTTCAGGACCGATGGGGCTGGGAGGCAAGCGAATAATCCCGCAGGTCAGAGAGGGAGCAAAGGGTGAGATTCCGGATAGCGCAACGGCGGGCGGCAGTGCTGCTCGCCTTTTTGGCCCTGTTGATTGGCATTCCCGTTACCGCTTCGGCATCTTATGCCGCCGCGAGTTCCGGCTGGATCAGGGTCGGCAACCTGTCGGCGAGCACTTCCGCCGTGGACGTATACGTATATTCGTCCGGCGATTCCAGTCCCGCATTCGTGGTCCCTGGCGTCACCTATGGAATGGTATCGGCCTATAAGTCCGTTAGCGCAGGCGACTACAGCGTCAAGATGCGGGCCGCCGGGTCGGCCGCGACGAGTCAGCCCGTCTTGACCGGCGATGTCACCGTGGCGGGTGGTAAGTCGTACACGGCGACCGCCCTCAGCGTGAACGGCCAGGCGCAGCTGAAGGTCCTCAACGACGAGCTGACCACGCCATCGGGCAAATCCCTGGTGCGGGTGATCCAGGCCTCCAGCAAGCAGAACGCGGTGAAATTCCACTGCAGCTGCGCACCGGGAGCGCCGGGGGACATCGTGACCAAGGCGTCGTCCGGTTCGGTCAGCAGCTACGCGGCCATCCCGCCCGGCACCTGGACCATGTCCGCGACCGGTCCCAGCGCGGAGGCGAACCTGCCCGTCACGCTCGCCGACAACACCGTCCACACCGAGGTCGTCATCGACGGCTCCAGCGGCCTCGAAATCATCAACCTGGTCGACGCCGCCGGGTCTGGCCAGCCGCCCACGGGCGGCGCGAACACGGGATTCGGCGGCACCGCGGCGCACGGCCCGGGCTCACCGCTGCCGTGGATAGCGGTCATCGGCGCCGGGCTGCTGCTCGCCCTGGCCGGCGGCATCCGGCTGCGCCGCAGCAGGCTGCGCCGGCTGACCACCTAGGTATAACCGTGCTCTGCAGCGGGTCGGCCCGCGATCGTATGTGTCGCGGGCGGCCCGCGGCCCGGTTACATCATCTCGTCGGTGAAGGGCAGCAGCACGGTCTTGAGCTCGGTGTAGGACTCGACCGCGGCGCGGCCGCCCTCGCGGCCCAGCCCGGACTGGCGGAAGCCGCCGAACGGGGAGTTCGGCTCGAGCTGGTAGCCGTTCACGCCGACGGTGCCGGCCTTGATGGCCCTGGTCATCCGCATGGCCCGGCGCACGTCGGAGGTCCACACCGTAGCGGCCAGGCCGTAGTCGGTGTCGTTGGCCAGCCGAACGGCCTCCTGCTCGCCATCGAACGGGATCACCGAGAGCACCGGGCCGAAGATCTCCTCGCGGGCGATGCTCATGTCGTTGGACACGTCGGCGAACAGGGTCGGCGCGACGAAGTTACCGTGAGCGAGTTCGTCGCCGACGGCGCGGCCGCCGCCGCAGACCAGGCGGGCGCCCTCCTCCTGGCCGCGGGCGATCAGGCCGAGCACCCGGTCCAGCTGCCGGGTGTTGATGAGCGGCGCCGAGGTGACCTCGGGATCGAACGGGTTCCCGTAGCTGACCATGGTGCCGATCAGCTCGGCCGTGGCCAGGAATTCCTCGATGGCCTCGTTCTGCACCAGCGCCCTGGTCTGCGCCGCGCACACCTGGCCGGACAGGCCGAGGGTGACGGTGCCCATCGTCACCGCGGCGGCGGTGCCGATGTCGGCGTCGGCGAAGACTACGGACGGGCTCTTGCCGCCGAGTTCGAGGCTGACCCGCTTGCACCCGGCGGCCGCGGCCGTCATGACCTTCTGGCCGACCGCCCGGCTGCCGGTGAACGACAGTTTGTCCACCATCGGGTGGCTGATCAGCGCCTGCCCGGCCGGGTCACCGGGCCCGGTCACCACGTTGAGCACGCCTGCCGGCAGGACACCGTTGATCAGCTGGGCCAGCCGCAGCACCGCGAACGTGGCGTACTCCGACGGCTTGATCACGACGGTGCAGCCCGCCGCCAGGGCCGGGGCCACCTTCTGGGCGAACAGCACCAGCGGGGCATTCCACGGGATCACCGCGCCCACCACGCCGACCGGCTCGCGCAGCGTGAGGACCATGTGGTCGCCGCCCTGGTACGGCGGCAGGGTCTCGCCGGCGATCTTGTCGGCCCAGCCGGCGTGGTGGTCGAAGACGTCAGCCACGAAGCCGGGCGACATGGCGTAGATCTCGCCGAAGCTCAGCGGGACGCTGTTGTCCAGGGCCTGCAGCTTCATCAGCTCGTCGGCGTGCTCGCGGACCAGGTCCGCGATCGTGCGCAGCACCCGGACCCGTTCGCCGGCCCGTGCCTGCGGCCAGGGGCCCTCGTCGAACGCCCGGCGCGCCGCTTGCACGGCCCGGTCCACGTCGGCCGGGGTGGCGACCGGGAATTCGGCGACCTGCTCGCCGGTGGCGGGGTGCACGTGGCTCCAGGTGGCCTCGTCGGCCGCCGTGACCCAGTCTCCGTCGATCAGCATGCGGCCGTCGCCGAGGCCGAGCTCGTCGCGGTGCGGCTTGATGGATGCGACCATGCCCGGTTCCCTTGAGTAGAACACGTTCTAGTTATCTCGGAGCGTACCGCCTATCGGCCCGGCGCTACCAGGCCGGCGTCGTAGGCGATGATGACGAGCTGAACCCGGACCAGGCATGTTTACCGGTGGCGGTTGTCCTGCGGTCACAGACCAAGATTGACGCCCGGTCGAGGCCACCCATAATTGCCAGGCGGCGGGAATGGCGGAGTCCTTTGCACCTTCACGTCCGCTATGATCCTGCCCCCATGGCCAGGAATTTGATCCGCACTTCCTGGGCGTGAGGATGCGCGGCCAGCCACTGGCCGGTCTCGGCCAGCACCTCCCGCACCGGGACCGGTGAGGCCGTCCCCAGGCTGGTGACCACGTCCAGGAACTTGACCCGCACGTGCCAGTCGTCGGGATGGGCGGCCAGCCACCCCCGGGTTTCAGCTACTACCTCGCCCGCCGGGACCGGCGAGGCCGCCCCGAGGCCGGTGGCCACGTCCAGGAACTTGACCCGCACCGTCCAGTCGTCGGGATGGGCGGCCAGCCACTGGCCGGTCTCGGCCAGCACCTCGCCCGCCGGGACCGGTGAGGCCGCCCCCAGGCTGCCGACCACATCCAGGAACTTGACCCGCACCGTCCAGTCGTCGGGATGAGACGCCAGCCACCCCCAGGTCTCAGCTACCACCTCGCCCACCGGGACCGGCGAGGCCGCCCCCAGGCTGCCGACCACATCCAGGAACTTGACCCGCACGTCCATGACGTCGGGGTGGGACGCCAGCCACCCCCAGGTCTCAGCTACCACCTCGCCCACCGGGACCGGCGAGGCCGCCCCCAGACCGGTGGCCACATCCAGGAACTTGACCCGCACGTCCATGACGTCGGGGTGGGACGCCAGCCACTCCCAGGTCTCAGCCAGCATGTCTCGGAGGGGCGCAATCAAAGCGGTATCAGGACGGATAAGGGTAAGGCACCTAGTTCTTACCATGGCCGCCTCCGAATTTCGTACTAGCCAGGCGCGGACATATCCGATTGCGCGAGCCAAGAGCTCATCCGCTGGTCGGGGTAGAATAACCTGGTAGAGATGTATTAGCTTGATATAGCTCATGACAGCGTTCCTGTTAACATCCTCCTCAGCTATCCATATACCGATTTCCTCGAGCGCTAGTTCATGGCAATCCTGCGGTGCTGTTGAGGCATTTGTCCGATACCACCGGGCAAGCGCCAAAGCAGCACTGGTCTTCGTTGTCGCTTCGCTAAACCAAATCGCCAACTGGGTCTTGTGCTCAAGAACTACTTGTGAATCGTTTGCAATAGCCCAGGCCAAAAGGCGATCGTCGAGCTGCCATGAAGTCTCGCCTCGCAGGCTGGCAATGATAGCAGTAGTGATAGCTGAGCAATATCTAGGGTCATTTGCGATCCTCAAAACGACAAACGGATCCAAACTGAGATCCGCTTTCCGGAGAGCAAAGGGCATGTTTACCGTTGTTAGCTGATTGTATTCCTCAGTTGCGCGCCTAGCTAGTTTAATAAGGGACCATACGGCTAGCCAGCTCTCGTCGTCCTTACGCCTCCACCTCGCCCTTAGTTCTGGTCGCGCAAATGTACGTACAGAATAGTCCAGCTCCCTGACCATTCGGCAGAATTGCCATGTCGGCACGGACTCTCTTCCCCAGTATTCGAGGATTCTCCGGCTAAGCAAGTGATCAGCGAAATCGGTTCCACGACGCCCAACGTCCGCTACTTGAGCAAGGTATGGTGCACACGACGGAACCGACAAAGATGCAGGTAGGATCCAGTCGACCACGTCGAACTCCCGACGTGGGCGCAAATTCCATATTCGGGCTGCAACAGCAGGATGTATGGTTGAAATCAATGTATGTGGAGCGTCGGGGTCCTTGCTGGGAGAAATGCGAAAGATAAACCAACCGTGCGCGATTTTGAGCGCGCTAAGCTCTTCGACATAAGACCCAGTTTGCGCAGTATCACCTCCCTGGATAAGGCTGTTGCGCAACAGGTCATCGGGACACTGAGCAGCGAAACGATGAAAGAAGGCAACGATCATGAGCGCGCGAACGGGCCATGGTAGATCGGAGGGACGCGTGCGGCTATTCAATGCCAAGCCGTCATTGAGCGTCTGCCAGACCCGCTGAATTATCTCTTCGAAGGAAACTCCGAACGCTGCCTCCATGGCGAGCACGATGAAATCATCTTCGCGATTCTCGAAGCTGCCTTCCTCACGGTCAAACGCGACAGCTAGCTCGCGCCTTTCAAGCGAGGTCGGTTGTTGCATGGTGTAAGACTCAACCCGGATCCTTTGATGTCTGATGAGATGGCCATATACTTCCATCAGGAAGGTCGGGCTGGCTGCTACTATTCCTACGCCTCCTACGCCCCGAGACATTCCCAGAGTGCTTACCTTCTTGAGGAGTACGTCCCACCCGCAGTCCGCGAATAGAGGGTCATCCATGAGAAGGATGATCGGTCGGCTACATCGGGTCAGATAGCGAAGAGCATCGAGATATATATCAATGTCTTCAGGGTCGAGAGGGCCATGGTTTACTTCAAGGTCCATTACAATTACCTGGCCTGATTCAATCAGCTGCGACAGGACCCTACGCGCAATTGTTGATTTACCGCTACCGGGAGAGCCGAGGACAAATAGTGCGGGCAGTTGCGTGTCAACACCTTGCCCGATCGGATGAACTACCGATTCCAATATTCTCTCGGCCAGGTCAGCCGTCTGTGCACGCTCGATAAATCTAGTTACTTTACTAGGGCCGTCTACCACATCGGACCAACTGACACGACGAGCCACGAATTCGACCTTCATCTTCGCCCGCTCGCTCATGAGAACACCTCGGTTCACAACTCGGAAGGGAGGTGTCTCGCCAACGACCCGCGACGCCAGAAGCAATCCACTCCGGACATCAGACCGATCGAGTGTTGGGGGCACGGATCTTGCAGCAGACGCGTCACTACAGTGAATCAAACTCCGGATCGAGTACAACGCATCCCCGAAGCCACTGCCGCTGATCTCGCCGCGTTCCAAGAGCAACTCGAGGGTTCTGTGCTCGACCTCATGTACTGCGTCAGCATAGTGAGAAGAATGTGCTATGTCATCGCGATAAGTGACAATGATTCTTGACAAAAAATCGTCAAATACTAGATTCAGCTGGTCAACATTGAGACATTTCCATATTTCAGCATCCTCTGCTTTATGGCAGGTTCTCAATTGCAATATCGCCGCATAGAAATCATCACGATCGGTCACATAATCGCTAAGTCTTGAAACGTCCCTAAAGCCAGTATCGGGAGTGTAGATCTGAAAGTCAATTCTGACGCCACTCCCGGCTGGTGGCCACAATATGTAAGGCGCAAAATCAATAAATGCTTCCGCTATCCTTTCAGGAGAGAGCCTTCCCTCAATAGCCAAGGAGACTCGAACGAGGCCCGACGGGAAGATCTCTTCAAAATGGTTGGATCCGTCGAATTGAACACTCGACGGCAGTGGGGCACCGGAAGCCTCTCCGACTACGAGACTGGCGACCTTTGCGAAAGCGATTGCAAGCGCGAACGGACTAGCGTTCCCAGCACTTTTTTTTCGCCTAGCGTCCAAGATCGCGGATATTCGCGCATCGTGTGTCCACTGCCCGTCCATGGGACAACTTTACCTGTTTGGCACTCATCGCGCTGGCCAGCTGATGAAAGCCGGCATCGGTCCCGGGGCCGGGTGCAGCACCCCAACCCACAGGTCGGCGGATAGCCTTGGCCGCGCGGACGTGCAGATGGGAGGCGGCCTGTGCAAAGCCAGCGCGCGCTCATGATGGTGGCTTTACTTTTCGCAGAGCACCCAGACTCTGGCCAGGTCGGATGATAACCTCCACGCAGCGACCGGTCCCGCCCATTCCACCTGGGCGTCGTTGGCGCCTAGCGAACGTGATAGTCGGAGCGAGCCGACTCTCAGAGCGCCATCCGGCGGGAAGCCCCGCCTTGGCACCGTCCGAGTGGGCAGGGGACTCGTTAGGCACGGGACGGAGGGACTCAGTGCTACGATTGTTAAGATGCCTACGCCCGCCGTACGATTTCGTCGTGCGCTTCACCATAGCGAGCCCGCCACCAGACCGAGATGTTTTCAGATGCGGGCCGGATGATGTATCGTCCACTGCGGCTCGGCGCTGTTGAAGCGTCGCTGGGTCTCCTGTTGATCCACGCGATCTCGCCGAGTCCCGCCGCGAGCACTAGCCCGAGTCCGCACAATCCGGTGCCCTATGTCGCGCACACGAACGAAACTTCGCCGTGGTCGGTAATCGTGCCCACGTGGGTCGGAGCCGTCGCAACGGTCGGCCTGCTCGTCGGGGCGATTGTCACTGCGATATTCGCGATCAAGGCGTTTCGCAAGCAGGCCAAGGAAGTTGATCTGCTCCAGCAGCAGCTGACCGATCAGCAGACGTTCAACAGGAAGCAGTCTGGAGTTCTCGATCTCCAGGCCAGAGAACTTCAAGCATCGCTTGATGCGCGAAACCAGGCTGCTATGCAATGGCGTTGGGAATATGCCTCAGCCATCGTCGCATGGCAGGAGGAGCCGGAATCAGCAGGAGCCGGGTGGCTAGTGGTTGCCCACCTCCAGAACACTGGCGAGCGGCCTGTACGCGATCTGTCAGTGCGCTGGTACGTTGCTGGTTCTCCGATTCGGGACCGTCAGCAGCTCGTAGCATGCTTTATGCCCCACTCTCAGGAGCACTTCGATTGTCACGTGGATGGCGCAGCTATCCACAGCGGACTCAAGGCCATTGTGCGGTTCCGGACCGTAGGAGATGATTGGTGGAGTGCGGGAACAGACGGAGGGCTTGTCAGGGCTGACGCACCGGAGGCGACCGGAGCCCTAGGAGCGGAGGGCGGCAGGCACCCCGCATAAAGGGCCGAAGGACCATTTCTCTCGGCTCTTGTTTCTCCCTTCCTCGTCTCTCTTGCTAACCTGGCCTGGATGATTCAGGGGCGGGCCGAGACCGGTTGCTGATTGTGCTGGGCCGCTTTTCGGTTGTGGTGTCTGGCTGGCGGGTTCCCGGCGGTGGTGGTGCTGCCCGATGTGCTCGGGATGGCACCGGTTCCGACTGCGCCGGGCGGCCTCCTTTCGTGTCGCGGGGGCGGGGTAGCTGGTCAGGCTGGTGCGGGCAGGGCGCCTAGCCGCTGCCAGCAGGTCAGGAATGCCTCCTTCCAGGGCCAGGTGCGGCTGATCTTCAGCGCCCGGGCGCGGGCGTGGCGGACGAGCCGGGCGGACAGGCTCAGCAGCCGGTAGCGCAGCGTGCCCGGCTCGGCGTCCTTGAGGTCGTCGGAGTCGTACAGACCGGGCAGCCGGCACCAGGCGACCAGGTTGGCGGCGAGCACCCAGCCGCAGTTGACCTGCCAGATCTTCGATGGAAGGTTCCGAAGGCCTGTTGACGGCTTTGCAGTGCGCAACCTGGTTCTCGGCGGCGGCGTGCTCGCGGTGCAGCACGTCGATGAACTGGGGATGGTGGGTGCCGGGTACGCCGGAGATGCTGCCGGCTCGGGGATGTTCGTGACGATGATGGAGTACCGCCAGCCGGTGGCCGGCTCGACGGCGGTCAGGTTCCTGGCCTGCCGCCGCGACGGCCTGGTGCGGCGCACGATCCAGCGCAGCCCGGCGGGTCAGCCGGCGGCGCGGGACAGCAGATGGGTGATCTCGGCGACGTGCTCGTCATGTTGCACCACTCCCCTACCGGGTGTGGATATATCAAGGCCCAGGGAAAACGGGGTATAGCCTGTGCATCACTAACGGCACCAAGACAAATAGGCCCGGGCGCGCCTATGACTATTTCTGGGTAAGTAGTAATCACGACCCTTGCTGAAGCTCGAGCGCGAGCAACGAGCCGAGGTCAGGAAGGGCGCGCCGAAAGAAAGGCCGGGGGCTCGCCGCCGCCGTGCAGGGTCAGGCTGGAGCCGCTGACGTAGGACGCCCGGGGCGAGGCCAGGAACTGGCAGGCGCCGGCCACGTCCTCCGGGGTGGCCATCCGGCCCAGCGGGACGCCGACGGCGATGGCGGCCGCGGCGCCGGCGTCGCCGTAGTGCGGGATGGAGGCGTCGGTCGTCACGAAGCCCGGGACGACGGTGTTCACCCGTACCTTGGGGGCCCACTCGATGGCCAGGCTGGTGACCAGGTGGTGCAGGCCGGCCTTGGCGGCGCCGTAGGCCGCGGTGCCCGGTGACGGGCGGGTGCCGCTCACGCTGCCGATCATGACGATCGACCCGCCGTCCGGCTGCTCCTGCATCACCGCGTTGGCGGCCTGCGCCACGTGCAGCGGCGCGATCAGGTTCAGCTCGATGACCTTGGCGTGGAACCGCGGCGACGCGGTGGCGGCCGCGGCGGGCGGGGAGCCGCCCGCGTTGCTGATCACCACGTCGACGCCGCCGAACTGCTCCGCGCCGGCCTCGATCAGCCGCCGCGCCTGGTCCGGGTCCCTGACGTCCGCGCGGACGAACGAGGCGGTGCGGCCGTCCGCGGCGGGCGGGGCAGCGGGCTCGTTGCGGGCGCAGACCAGCACCTGCGCGCCGGAGCGGAGGAACCCCTGGGCGATGCCCGCTCCGATCCCCCTGGTGCCTCCGGTCACGATCACCCGAAGGCCGGAAAGGCCGGGAAACGGTTGGTCGACGGGTTGCATGGCGCCATGTTAGGCTCGCGCCCAAGCAAACGCTAGGTCAAGAAACCCGCAGGTGAGGCGGGCGGCGGTGCGCGTGACAAACGACGGGGGCGTGACAGCGGCAGGGCGGGGCGGCGAGCGATGAGCGTTGAGGTACGGACGGCGGACGGGATCGCCGAGGTGGTCATCGATTTCCCGCCGGTCAACGCGCTGCCGGTGCGGGGCTGGTACGACCTGGCGAGCGCGGTCGCGGCGGCGGGCGCCGAGGCGGGCACGCGGGCGGTGATCCTGGCCGCGGCGGGCCGCGGCTTCTGCGCCGGGGTGGACATCAAGGAGATGCAGCGGATACCCGGGCACGAGGCCCTGCTCGGCGCGAACCGGGGATGCGCGGCCGCGTTCGGCGCGGTCTACGACTGCCCGGTGCCGGTGATCGCCGCGGTGCACGGCTTCTGCCTGGGCGGCGGCGTCGGGCTGGCCGGCAACGCGGACGTCGTGATCGCCGCCGAGGACGCGACCTTCGGGCTGCCCGAGGTCGACCGGGGCGCGCTGGGCGCGGCCACGCACCTGGCCCGGCTGGTGCCGCAGCCGCTGATGCGCGCGATGGTCTACACCTGCCGGACCGTCGGCGCGCGCCAGCTGCTCGCCTTCGGCACCGTGCTCGACGTGGTGCCGCCCGG
>Ga0335078_10001657_pt1 | contig 33548 bp, 18 predicted proteins | sample Lox_Sample_32_FD_206711 | JGI IMG/M metagenome (GOLD analysis project Ga0335078, IMG submission 206711) | Soil microbial communities from Loxahatchee National Wildlife Refuge, Florida, United States - Lox_Sample_3.2 | ecosystem: Environmental > Terrestrial > Soil > Wetlands | place: USA...
CGGTGGCGGGCGAGAAGGTCACGCTGCAGCCGTGTGGCGTCTCCTCCAAGACCGTGTGGATCGTCGACTCCGCGGACTCGACCTTCTCCGGTTACGTGCCGCTGATCAACGGCTCGACCACCACCTTCTCGCACCCGTTCGTGCTGACCTACCCGGGCAACGGTTACCCGACCGACATGCCGCGTCCGGTGCTGTTCGTCACCAACCTCACCGGGTTCTCCAACGGGACGTTCAACAACCCGTCCGGTGTGAACGACAACCAGCTGTGGGGCTTCAACCAGGGCGTCCTCCCGTAGGGAACGCTGAGGTCTGAATCCTTAGCCAGCACACAGTGGCGTCGGCCCCTCAGGGGCCGGCGCCACTGTTATGTCTGGGGCGAGCGTGCGCGGGTCTGCGCCGGGGGATTCGTGCGTGTACGGTCATTCGTGGTAATCGATGGACACTCGGACACGAAACATGACAACCAAGTCGACATCTGGCGCGTCAGTCATGTGAGCGATCGGGTCAGCCGCCCCTTATCCGATCAGGCCGGCTCATAAGCGGTGCACGGGGCACCGCGGCAGGTCCCGAGGAGGAACCAGGAATGTCCATCAAGAGCAAGGTCGTGGCGGCTGCGGCGACGCTGACTTTGGTCGGCGGGCTGAGCGCGGTAGGGACGCTCAGCGCCAGCGCGGCCACGCCATCGTGCGGTCACGAGTGCGTCAACATCTTCCTTCGCGAGTTCGGCACGCACAGGAGCCCGAACTTCGTCCTCGACGTGTACCAGCAGTCCGCGAAGGTCGGGCAGAAGATCATCCTGTTCCGCACCAGCAACTCCGACAGGGCGGAAGACTTCACCGTCTCGGCCCAGGGCACGGTGGCCGATTTCTTCGCCGCCGGGCTGGTGTCCGCCGCGCTGAACCTGCACTACGGGAGCGACGAGGCGTTTGAGTTCCAGTACTCGCCGCTCGGCGCGAACAGCGGCCTGTGCATGGGCGTGGCCAGCACCCCCGCCAACGGCACGCCGGTCTCGCTGCAGCCGTGCGGCGTCTCCGCGAAGACCATCTGGGTGGTGGACTCCGCCGACACGATCAGGGGCGGCTACGTCCCGCTGATCAACGGCGCGGACACCAACTTCTCGCACCCGTTCGTGCTGCACTACCCGGGCAACGGCTACCCGACGGACACCCCGCGGCCGCAGCTCAACACCTGGAACCTGCAGACCTTCTCCAACGGGACCGTGTACAGCAACGAGTTGTGGGGCGCCAAGTTCGGTGTCCTGCCGTAGTTCCTTCTTCTTCACCTGGCGCCGGCCCTCGACCGAGGGCCGGCGCCCGCATGTTCCGGCCGCAAACGGGGTAAGACCGCTCACGTTAGCCGCCGTGGGCAGCACGTTCCGTCGCGATGGGGATAGGCGTGAGTCAGGACAGCCACCGTCACGCGCCGGCCGCCTGCCCCCGCTGCGGCCGGACCGTCCAGCAGCCGACCGCGTGGTCCAGCGCCTGGCGCTGTGGCTGGCACGGCGAGGTCCACCCGCTGCTCCCCGCGTTCAGCCCCTCCCGGGAGGGCCTGGACGGGCTGCTGCACAGGTTCAGGCCGGGTATCGCGGGCGTTCCGGTCTGGCTGCCCTGGCCGCTTCCGGTCGGCTGGCTGGTCGCGGGCTTCGTCGGCGCGGGCGACGATCGCACCGGCGTCCGCGCCTGCGCGGTGGCCCTGGCGGGCCCGAATCCGCTCGGCGGGCCGGCCGACATGGTGGTCGTGGCCGAGGAACCAGGGGTCGGCCTCGGCGCGGCCCTGGCCGGCCTGGATGGCGTGGACCCCGGCGCGGGGTTCGCCTCCGCCCCGGCCATCGCCACCGCGTCGTTCGGTAATCATGACTTCCCGCTCTGGCAGGTGGATTCGCCGGACCGCGCGGTGTTCGCCGGCGAGGTGAAGGGGAACTGGCTCTGGCTCGTGCTGTGGCCGGACACCGCCGGCGTCCTGCTCATCGAGCCGATCGCGCTGCGTGACTTGCGGGACCCCGGTCAGGACCTGGACCTGCCCTTCGGGGCCGCCTCGCCGCGCCTGCCCGCCCCTTAGATGCGGGCCGACCTGCATGTGCACAGCAGTGCCTCGGACGGGACCGAACCGCCCGCCGAGGTGATGCGCCGCGCCGCCCGGGCCGGCCTGGACGTGGTGGCGCTCACCGACCACGACACGGTGGCCGGCCACGCCGAGGCGCGCCGGGCGCTGACCGGGCCCCTGGCCTCCCTGATCCTGCTGCCCGGCATGGAACTGTCCTGCCGCCTCGACGGACGCAGCGCCCATCTCCTGGCCTACCTCTTCGACCCGGACCACCCGGACCTGGCCGCCGAACTGTCCCGGATCAGGGACGACCGCGTGCTCCGCGCCCGCGCCATGGTGGACCGGCTCGCGGAACTCGGCGTCGCCATCAGCTGGGACCAGGTGGCGGCCATCGCGGGCCCGGCCGTGGTCGGCCGCCCGCACATCGCCCGCGCGATGGCGGCCAGCGGCGCCATCGCCTCGCCCCGCGAGGCGTTCACCCGCGACTGGATCGCCGACGGCGGCCGGGCCTACGTCGGCCGGTACGCGCTGGATCCGGTCCGCGCCATCGGCCTGGTCCGCGGCGCGGGCGGCGTCGCGGTGCTGGCCCATCCGCGGGCGGGCCGGGACACCCTGGTGTCCGACGAGCAGATCGCCGGGCTGGCCGCCGTAGGCCTGGCCGGGGTGGAGGTGTTCCATCCCGACCAGTCAGATACCGAACGAGCTGGGCTGCTCGCCCTGGCCGCCGATCTCGGCCTGGTGGCCACGGGCGGCAGTGACGACCACGGCAGCCTGACCGGTCACCGCGTCGGCTGCGAGACGACCGGCGCCGGTGCCTACCACGCCCTGATATCCCGATATGGTGCCTGAATGAGCTTCTCGTCGTCGGCGGCCGCGAGCTCGGCGCTGACCTGTCCCGGGCCGAAGTTGAACCTGAGTGGGACCACATGACCTGGCGGATGTCCTGGTACTGATCCGCTTCGCGCCCGCCACCCGCCCGTCGTCGTAGCCCGCAGCGCGGCCTAGGGTGGCTGTGGTAAGAAAGGTCGGCGGGTCAGGTCCAACGAGGAAGGAAACGCCCGGATGACCACTCGGATTGATCAGTTCTCGTCGCCCGCGGCGGTCGGCGGAGGCTCGGGAACCGCAGAGGTCAACGTCTGGATCGTCGGCGACGACGAGGAGGTCATCGTCATCGATCCGGGCTGCGACGCGGCAGGCGTGCTCGACGTGGTGGGAGACCGTGAGGTGCTCGCGGTCATCTGCACCCACGGCCACGCCGACCATGTCGCGGCCGCGATAGAAGTGGCCGAGCGGGACGAGGCGCCGGTGGCGCTGCACCCGAAGGACCGGGCGCTGTGGCGGGAGGCTCATCCCGGAGCGGACACCGACATCGAGATGGAAGACGGCGGAATCTTCGAGGTCGCCGACGTCGAACTCGAGGTAATCCACGCCCCCGGCCATACCCAGGGTTCGGTCTGCCTGTACTGCGAGGAACTCGGCGTGGTGTTCAGCGGGCACACCATGCTGGCCAACGGGCCGGCGCCGGACGACGATGAGTTCCCGGCCTTCGCCGACCAGCTGACCGCGATCGGCGAGCACCTGCTGACCCTGCCGGCCGACACCCGCGTCCTGCCCGGTCACGGCCCGGAGACCACGATCGGGGCGGCCGAGAAGAAGTTCGACTCCTGGGTCTCGGCCGGTCCCGTCGTGACGTCCCCTTCTGGCCTCGACGACTAGATCCCGATGGAACAGCTGGGCTTCGAGGGGATGCCGCGCCGGCTGTACGCGTGCACGCCGACCCGGCTTTCCGCCTGGCTGGACTGCCCGCGCCGGTACCGGATGAGCTACCTGGACCGGCCGCCGCCGCCGAAGGGCCCGCCGTGGGCGCACAATAGCCTCGGCGCGAGCATCCACAACGCCCTGGCCGGCTGGTGGCGGCTGCCGCTGCCGCAGCGCACCGTGGCGGCCGCGGGCGCCCTGGTCGACCGCGGCTGGATCGACGAGGGCTTCGCGGACGAGACCCAGTCGGTGCGGCAGCGCGAGCGTGCCGTCGCCATGGTGGAGGCCTACGTCGCCGGGCTCGACCCGGCCGACGAGCCGCTCGGCGTGGAACGGACCGTGGCGACCCGCACGGACAAGATCGCGGTCTCCGGGCGGATCGACCGCCTCGACGCCCGCCCGCCTGAGTCCTCCACGCCGATCGAGAACACCGCGACCGAGCTGGTGGTCGTGGACTACAAGACCGGGCGGCACCTGCTGACCACCGACGACGCGCGCAGCTCCATGGCCCTGGCCCTGTACGCGCTGGCCGCCGGGCGGGCGCTCCGGCGCCCCTGCTACCGGGTGGAACTGCACCACCTGCCCACCGGCGAGATCCTCGCCTGGTCGCACACCGATCAGTCGCTGGCCAGGCACCTCAGCCGCGCGGAGGATATCGCCGAGGAATGCGCGGCGGCAGACGAGCGGATGCGCGCCGGCCTGCCCGCCGGCGCCTGCGACGAGGTGTTCCCGCCGCGCCCCGGCCCGTCCTGCGGATGGTGCGACTACCGTCGGCACTGCCCGGAGGGCGCAGCCGCCGCCGTGGCGCGCCGGCCCTGGGACGGCCTCTCCGCCGACTGACCCCCGGTGCGGCTCATCGCCACATCCTGACGCCAGCCCGCGATGTGGTGCGCCCAGCCCGAAAAAGACCTTGGCGAACGGGGCTTTGGGTTAATTTCGTGCCTTTAGAGCGCCCCAAAATCACCCGCAAGCGCGAATTCACCCCGGAAAAGATAACGATGAAGAGGGTGCGCGGATTGGCGTGATCTGCCAGGCTTCGGGGGTGTCCTGCACAGGCACACGCACAGGTTCCGTGACTATCGGAGTTCCTGCGCTCTGTGCTCGCGGGAGTCCGTGAGCGTTATGCAAAACCGGCTGCGAGTGCAGGCCTTCTGGGCCTGCGCGAGCGGTCGGTGCAGGTCGTACGGGCAGTAACCGCAGCGGGTTCTTGCATGACGCGAAGTTTTGCATAAGGCACCGTGTGCTGCCCTCATCATGGCTGCTGGAACTGCTGCGAGACCATTTCGCTGCGCTGCCCGGCCAACCCGGTCCATGATCCCGCTCACCCGCTCGGCTGCAGATCGCCGACCGCATCATCGTCGAAAAGCTGGTCCAGATTCCGAGGTTCGGTTGCTCATACGACGCCATTGCCGACCGCACCTGCTCGGCCACCACGATCCGGTAGTGCCGCGACGAATGGATAAAGACCGGATCTTCGGCCGGCTCAAGCAGATCGCGCTGGAGGCCCATGACCGCGTCGTCGGCCTGGTCCTGGCGGAGATCGTCGTGGACGGCCGCGTCACCAAGGCACCAGGATGAGGTGAGTGCTGGCCCGTCGAACGCGCCAACGCCTTCAGCCGGCTGCAGCGCTGCTACGAGTGGTGCGAGGACGTGAGCGACACCTTCTCCGGCCCGGCTGGACGCGATCATCACGGTGCGCAGCCCGATCCGCCAGGCATGGACCGCTTACCGGCGGGACAGCCGTCCGGCCCGGCGGCCATAGTCACTCAGCTACCCGCGTGAGCTCCTAGAGCGACACTGAATTACCGGCAAATCGATTCCTCTCTAAAACTATCTGATTTACCGGCAATATGTCAAACAAAAAAGTCTTCTCGACGCTTGGAAGGTAACTCGTATCGGGGCGCGACACAAGACCCCCGAGTGAATTAATTTTCTTGCCGAAGGTCCTTGCCGTCCGGCGAAAGCGGGTCTATGGTTGGGTCCTATTGGTGAGTGGAGGGTGGAATAGTCAGCGTGCCAGGTACCTCCATCAATACTCCTGGATTCAATGTCCTGCGGGTTTCGCCGGGCCCCTGGTTCGTCGTCTATAACCCTGGTAGCCTCGCCATTGGTAATCCGATTACCATTCCTGTTGACCAGCGGATATTCACCGCTCAAGCGGTTGCCACGGCCAGCACGCTTATCGACGCCGGGCTGCTGCAACTCCGGGTCCGGCCGGGCAACCCGCCCTCCGGCCAGGTTGTCCTGCAAGGCGGCGTCTGGACGTTCACCGGCCCGGGCTACCGGCCCGCCCTGCTGACCGCGTTCGACGGGTCCAACGGGTTCCTGCAGCAGGCGGAGAAGCTGGAAGCCAGCACACTGCGGCCGGGTGCCGCCGACGCGCTGCGAGCCCTGGTCGCGCCCCGGATCCCGGCCACCTACGCGGAGAGCCTGTACCTCAGCTACGGCGTATTCAGCCAGGCCAATCCGGCCCGCGGCTACTTCGACGTGCGGCCCGGCATGCGACTGGGCCTGGCCTTCGAGGAGCGGCAGTTCGTTCCGCCGAACCTCGGGGCCGCACCGCTCAGCGGCTTCGTCGGCGGGGCGACGGTCACAACCGACGTGGTCAGCCTGGGCGGCCCGTCGGGCGCGCCGCAGCTGGGCCTGGACGCGTTCTTCTCCGCCGTCCGGCTGCCGCCCGTGCCGCCCACGACAGGCGGCGCCGGCGGGGTCGTCGACCTGGTCGCCGCCACCGCCGGCCTGCGTCACCTGCGGGTCTGCTACCCGGCCCAGTCATTCCCCGGCGCCGACAGCGCCGGCACGGTCGGCGCGGCCGGCAATGCGGCGCTGCTGGGCGCCACAGACCTGGCCACGCTGGCCACAGCCACCAGCAGCTACTACAACTCGGGCAGCGCCGGGAGCAACCTGGTCGGCTACTTCCGCGGTCGCACCGTGATCCGCGCGCACATCCCGCTGCTGGTCAACGGCACGGAGCTGCGTTACGTCCCGCTCGGCACGACCGTCCGCCAGCTGCTGGAACCACTTCGCGTGCTGCCGCGGCTGCCCGGCATCGTGGACAGCAGCGCCTCGGCCGCCCTGAACTACCAGCGTTACCTGCCCGGCCTCGGCCTCAGCGACCTGTACAACTCCGACGCCTACCAGCAGCTGACGCTGGCCGACGGCGACGGGCCCGACGCCTCGGGCGCCGACGTGCTGGACTTCCCGGTCCTGGCCGGCGACGCGCTGTGGTTGCCCCGCCCGGGGGCCCCGTCGTGACCGGGCCCGCGCCCACGGAATTCCAGTTCGCGCTCAAGCCGGCCACGTCGATCTACTACGCCCAGGCGACACCGGGTGGCCCGCCGGACCCGAGGGTGGCGTTCCTGCCGCCCGACGGGGCGCCGCTCCCGTCGGCGCTCACCCTCGCGGACAGCTGGGCCGTCGACGGCGGCGTGTACCTGTTCCCCGGCGCGGCGGTGACTAGCACCCCCGTCTTCGCCGCCGGGGTCCGCGCCGTGCTGGCGTTGCAGCAATGGGCCGGCACCCGGCTGCTGTGGGTCGCCGACCCGAACGTCCCGGTCAACGACTGGCAGCTGGCCGGGATCCCGCTGGTGGGGCTGAACGCCGAGGGCGGCGAACTGGCCGCGCTGACCGTGTTCTCGTTCCGCAACTACGGCTGCCTGCTGAACGGCGGCCTGGCTCTCACCGTCGGGGCGGCCGGTCCTGAGTTCAGCGTCGCGCAGGCCAGCCCGGGTGACATCCGGCTCACCACGGACAGCGGAGGCACCGAACTGCCCGTCATCGAGGGCCCGGTGACGATCCCGCTGACCGGCCCGGCCGCGGGATGCCTGACGTTCGCCGCCCAGCTGGCGGTGGGCGATGGCGCCGACGGGTCCATCGATGCCCTGGACGTGGGCTGCCGGTTCTTCTTCGACGATCCCGACCTGGCGGGCACGGGCCTGATCACCTCACGCCGCTACCCCGTCTTCGACACCACGACGGCGGCGGCCGGATCGGGCGCCGCCACCGCCATCGAGCTGGCCGGGCAGCTCGACCCGAACGCGCCGCTGGATCCCGCCCGGACCTGCCTGGCGTTCAGCAGCACGGCGCCGCTGCGCTCGTTTTACCGGACCAACCTCGGGTCACCGCTGGACCTGGCGCCAGCCGGCGCGCGGCTGCAGTTCGCCGTGCGGCCCGCGGGCCAGCAGCCGGCCGACGCCGATCCGCTCTACCTGGTGCCGCACGGGGCGTTCACCGTCCAGCCGCCGTCGGCCGAGCAGGCCCCCGCGCTGCTGTGCGGGGTCGGCGGGGCGGAATACATCGCGCTGGCGCCCGCGACCACGATGACGTTCGTGGCCGGGCAGCCGGCCTACGCGCCAGGCTTCGACCCCAGCCAGACCACCGTGGTCGCGGCGCAGGGTCCGCGGCTGGCCGGCCCGGTCTCGACGTCCTGGGTGTCGATGACCGCGCCGAACGGTCCGGCGTACTTCGCCCAACCCGAGGGCGCGGCGCTGTTCGGGGCGAGCGCCGCGCCGGCGCCCAGCACGGGCGCTCCTGAGACGGGCGCGTCTGGCCCGGCGTTGCTGCCGTTCTTCGAGCTGCAGGCGGCCACGTTGCCTTCGGGTGACCCGGCCGCGGCGACGCCCTACCCGCTGGTGCCGCACGCGGGCGTGTCCGACGACCTGACCAGCTACGAGCGGCTCGAGGTGCAGGTGCTCAGCCAGCAGCGCCGCCAGGTGATCTTCAGCCTGAGCGCGGCAGCCCCGTCCCCGGCGCCGGTGGTCCCGCAGGTCCGCGCCATGGCGGAGGCCGCCCCCGCGTCCGCCGCCGATCCGTGCCTGGACCCGGCGGCGCTCACGGCGGGCACGCCGCAGGGGCTGATCGCCACGTTCTCCGCGGACAAGTCGTCCTGGGCCTGCCTCAAGCTGGCCCAGTCGGTGCAGGAGCCACCCGGCGGCCAGCCGGTCCGCCAGCTGCTCGCGCTGCAGGACGTCGTCGATCCGCTGCGCTCGGCGCTGCTCACCAACCAGCAGTTCCTCGTGGTCTCCGACCCGGTGGCGTTCCGGCAGTACGTCGGGACGCACAACGAGCTGGTGATCGCCAATTACCGGTTCGTCCTCGACCCGGCGCAGTGGGGCCGGCGCGGCACGGTGATGCTGGTCAAGAATTACCGCAAGCCACTCATTGAGCTCATCGCCGACACCAACACCTGGGTCCTCGGCACCACCTTCAACCTCGACGTCACGGCCACTCAGCGCCAGCTGACCCAGATCGCCAACGACGCGTACGCCTCCGGCGACGACGACCTCGCGGCGTTCACCGCACTGCTCACGGACCCGGCCTGGAACGGCATCCTGTTCCTCAACGCCTATGTGCCGCTGGACGGCTTCCCGCCCGAGCTCGCCGGGCTGGCGGCAGGCATCGACCCGGCGCTGTTCCTGGCCCACCATGTCGGCATCAACCAGACGCCGCTGGCCGCCGATCTGAGCCAGCAGGACAGCTCGCTGTTTGGCCTGATCAGCTACGCCGACAGCCGGCCGCTGGCGGTGAGCGGCTACGACTTCGCGGTCCGCACGCTGAAGGTCCGGTTCGCGAACTCGGCGATCGCCTCGTTCACCAGCCGGATCGACCTGGCGCTCGGCCAGCTGTTCGGCACCACGGTGAGCCTGCCGCAGGGCGGCGACGTCCTCGAGCTCGACGGGTTCTACCAGAAGCACGGCGACACCGGCAGCTACGTGTTCAGCGAGACGATGCCCGCCACGTTCGCGGCCAGCGGCGACCCTGTGCTGTCGTCAGTGCGGGTGACCAAGGCCGAGTTCGCCACGCTGGTCGGCCCGAATCAGGCCAGCACCGATCAGGCCAGCACCGATCAGGCCGACACCGATCAGGCCGACACGGACCAGGCCGGCCCGGGCCAGGCCGGCACCACCGTGCAGACCGTGTTCTCGTTCTGGGGGATGCTGGCGTTCGAGGAATTGTCCGTGGGCAGCGCCGCGTCGGGCGGCACGGTTCCTTTCGACCTGTTCTCCTACGACAGCCTGACCTTCTCCGGCATGAAGCTCGAGATGAGCTTCCCCAGCGCGGCCCCGTCGACCCGGAGTTTCCGCTTCGACCCCAGCCAGATGACGTTCGACGTGGCGTCGAGTACCGCCCGGGACCATAGCCTGGCCGCGCACTTCCCGGTCACTCCGAAGGGCATGCTCGTCTCCGACGCGAACAAGGCGCCCGGCGACTACGGCCTGCTGCCGGTCGACACCGACCTCGACGCCACGCCGTTCACCACGCCCTGGTACGCGCTCAGCTACGACCTGAACCTGGGCAGCGCGGGCGCGCTGGCCGCCCAGGCCGGGCTGGTCGCCTCGCTGGTGGTGATCTGGGCGCCCGGCCGGTCGGGCCTGCCGGTCTCGGTCGGCCTGAAACTGCCCGGTGCCACCGGGGCCAAGAACCAGCTGACCGTCGAGGGCGTGCTGAAGATCACCATGTTCGCCGTCACGCTGACCTACGACGGGACCGCGTTCCTGCTCAAGCTCAACGGCATCGCGCTATCGCTGTTCGGCAAGTCCCTGCCGCCCGGGGGCTCTTTCGACATCTTCGTCTTCGGCGACCCCGACCCGGCCGCCGGCGCCAACTCGCTCGGCTGGTACGGCGCCTATATCAAGAACCAGCCCACCACCTCGTGACCCGAGAGGACGGCTCGTGACCACTAACCCGCCCGGCACATCCCCGGTTCTGCTCACCCCGGCCGCGACACCCGCGGCCAGTGGCTCGACGACGACGATCGACGGATCCATCACGGTGAGCATCGCCGGCCAGACCTACACGCTGACCGGGACGCTCGGCAGCGACCTGATCGTCGAGTACCACAAGGATTTCGACGAGGCGATCAGCCTGGGCCCGGTGGACACCATCGCGTCATCGATCGCCACCGCGCTTGGCTTCCCGGACCTCGCCACCGAGATCACCAACGCCAAGAGCAGCCTCAGCGCGCTTCCGGGAATCAGCACGTTCCTGACCGCCAGCGCCCGGATCACCGACCTGGAGATCAACACCCAGACCAAGACCTACGGCGTCGGGCTCGCGCTTGACTTCACGACCAGCACGCCGCAGCCGACGCTGCTGGGCATCACCTTGGTATCGCTCGGGTTCAAGGTCACCAAGACCTCGACATGACCGGACAGCCTGACGACGGCAACCTCCCGGCGCCGGCCGGGGGAGGGACCGAGATCGAACTGCTCGCCGCCCTGCAGGTCTTCGGGCTGCGGGTCGACGCCAGCGCCACGTTCGGCAGCGGAGTCGACACGATCCTGGCCGTCCAGTTCGGCGACATCACGCTCGGCGAGATGCTGGAATACCTGGTCAACAAGGCCGAGCCGGGCCTGGACTTCAAGCTGACCCCGCCCTGGGACCTGCTCAACACGATCAACCTGCACAACTTCACGTTCGAGGTCGACATCACGAACTTCCGGGTCGGGCTCAGCTACGACGGCCTGGACGTCAGCTTCCCGCTGATCAGCCTGGAGCGGATCGAGGTGTGGTACGCCCCGGCCACCAAGACCAGGAACAAGTCGGTGGACCTGTCGCTGTTCGGCTCGTTCCTCGGCGCCGACTTCACCTCCGAGCCCGGGCTGACCTGGGACGTACTCAGCCAGCCCGCCCCGGCCGTGCCGGGGCAGGGGACCAAGTACTTCGATCTGGAATATCTCGGTATCGGACAGCACATCACGCTCCGCGACACCGCCAGCCTGGCCACGCTGGCCCAGATCATCCAGGCGCTCGAGGGCTCCTACCAGAACGTCGACCCGGCCAAGAACCCCCTTACCGAGCTGACCACGCTGAAGTTCGACGCGTCCTCCGGCTGGCTGTTCGGCGCGAAGTTCTCCGCGCTGGAGACCGTCACCCTGGCCGCCGTGTTCAACGACCCGGTGCTGTACGGGCTGCGGCTCGCGCTGGACGGCAAGCGGGCCGGGGTGCTGGCCGGCCTGGACTTCGAGATCCTGTACCGCAAGATCAGCGACAACCTGGGCGTCTTCCACATCGAGCTCAAGCTGCCCGACGCGCTGCGCAAGATCCAGGCCGGCGAGGCCGACATCACCTTGCCCATCATCGACCTGGACGTCTACACCAATGGCGACTTCCTGGTGGACCTGGGCTTCCCCCATAACCTCGACTTCTCGCGCTCCTTCCAGATCGACCTGATCGTCTGGGCCGGGCCGATCCCGATCCCGGTCTCGGCGGCCGCCGGGCTGTACTTCGGGGTGCTGTCAGGCCAGACCGCGACCCAGGTGCCGCAGGTCACGAACGGCAGCTTCGCCCCGGTCATCGTGGCGGGCTTCGGCGTCGAGGTCGGGCTCGGCAAGTCCGTGTCGATCGGACCGCTCGATGCGGGCTTCTTCGCCGGGTTCATCGGGATCCTGGAAGGCGTCCTGGCCTGGTTCCATCCGGACTCCGACCAGGGCTCCCAGGCCATCTACTACAAGGTGACCGGCACCGTGGGCATCCAGATCCACATCTGGGGCACGGTCAACTTTGCGATTCTCCAGGCCAGCCTGGACATCGACGCCTACGCGACCGCCACCGTGATCGTCGAGAGCTATCAGCCGATCGAGGTCAGCTTCGAGGCCGGGGTCTCGATCTCGCTGTCGGTCAAGGTGCTGTTCTTCTCCATCACGCTGTCATTCAGCGCGACCATCAGCGAGTCGTTCACGATCGGGCAGGCCGCGCCGACCCCGTGGGTGGTCGCCGCTACGCCCTCGGCTCCCGCGGTGACACCGGCCGCGGCCCGGGCCCTGGCCCTGGCTCCGGCCCCGGTTCCGGGACGGCCGCAGCTCACGGCCCGGGGCATCGTCCGCCGCACCGGCGGGGTGGTGCAGGCCAGCCCGGTGTTCGCGCACGTGCTCGAGCACGGGATCAGCTGGCACGCCGATCCGGCGCTGGCCGCGGCGGCGCAGCCTGCACTGACCCTGGGCGTCTACCTGCAACCCATGCTGACCGGCGGGTTGGCCGGCGACCGTCCCGGTCAGCCCCTGGGGTCACAGCCGCAGCCGCAGCTCGTCGCTGCCTTGTTCGTCGCCGACCGCGGGCAGCTCGAGGGCGCGCTGGCCGTGGCCAACGCGGATCAGCCGCTGACGCCCGGCACCGTGCTCACCGGGCCTTCCGGTGCCCAGGTGAGGACCAAGCAGGGCGACACGCTGCGGACGCTGGCCGGGGCCAGCGGGGACGTGTTCTCGCTCGGCTTCGTGAACCGTGGCGTGCCCGGGCTGCTGCCCGTGAACACGAAGGTCACCCCGCCGGACGGGACGGTGATCCTGCTACCTGACGGGACTGTGGCGTCCGGCGGTGAGTACACGGTGACGTCCGCCAGCGAGACCTTGTCCTTCATCGCCGCGCAGATGCTCCCGCCGTTCGAGCAGCTCACCTACGAGGCGCTGCTGTGGGCTCTGGAGTCGGCCCAGCTCAGCGTGCAGCAGGCGCAGGCCGCGCTCGGCGGCCCGGCGGCCGAGCCGGCCGTCCCCGATCCCAGCACTCCGGTGTCGGCCAGCCAGCTGCACGCGCTCTACGCCGACCTGACCGACCCCGGCACGCCGTTCCCGCTGTCCCGGGTGCTGGACTTCCTGACCAGCCGGGCCGTCACGTTCGACCTGCGCCCCATGCCGTCCGCCGCGCCGCAGAACCCGTCGTTCACCGTGTTCCCGATGCTGCCGTACGTGCAGCTGACGGCGGACGGCACGACCACCGACTTCGGGACCGGCCCGTACCAGGCGACACCGGCTTACCAGCAGTACCTGGCCCAGTACTTCCAGGAGCTCGCCGCGCCCGCCCCGTCCGCCGGGACCCCCGGGTCTTCCGGCGCCGCGTCGGCTCCCGGGGGCGTCCAGGCGGCGGCGGTGCCCGACGGCCAGCCCGGCTCGGTCGCGGCGGCGCTGTTCACCGACTACTTCATCTTCATCCTGCGCCAGCTGGTCCAGGCCGCGCTCGACGTCTACCAGCCGTACACCTACCAGGTGCCGGTGGGCAGCACCGACAGCCTGGCCGACATCGCCGTCCGGTTCGGGATCGCCGAGGCGGACACGGCCGAAGCGGCCGTGAGCCAGCTCGCGGAGGCCAACAAGGGCTCGGACGCGTTCTTCGCGTCCGGGACGCGGCTGGCCATCAACCGGCGCAGCACCCGGGTCGCCGCCGGGGAGACGCTGCGGACGCTCGCCGCGCGGCTGCAGCTGACGCCGCTGCTGGTCGCGCTGGCCATCCACGGCGACACCGGGGTGCTCGCTGTCGGCAGCACGATCCAGGTGACCGGCGGCAGCTACGTGGTCGGCGACGGCGACACGCTGAGCTCCATCGCGGCCCGGCTGGCCGCCCCGCTCGACACGGTGACCACCGCGGCCGCGGCCGTGCCGGGGCTGCTGAAGCCGCTGACCACCCTGACTCTGCCGGGCGGCAGCTACGTGGTCCGGCCGCCCGACACGCTGGCCTCGATCGCGGCCGCGAACGGCATCACCCTGGCTGCGGTCGGGACGGCCGCGGCCGACGTCCCCGACCTGCTGTTCGCCGGGGTGAGCTTCCCGCTGCCCGGCACCCTGTCCTGGACGGTCGCGCCCGCGAGCAGTGCCGATCCGGCCACCGCGGAGAGCCTGGACGCGATCGCCACGCGGTTCGGCACCACACTGGCCGCCGTGGTGGCGGGCGCCAACGCCGATGCCCTGGCGCTGCGGGCGGGCGCGCCGGTGGCGTTCGGGCTGACCGCGCAGACCCGGTCCGGGGAGAACCTGGCCCAGCTGGCCGGGCGGTTCGGGCTCGACCCGGCCGTCCTGGCGGTCGCGCTCGGCGACCAGGCCGGGCTGCTCAACCCCGGCGCCACGCTCACGGTCAACCCCGCGCCCATCGCCGCCAGCTACGTCATCAAGCGCACCGATACGCTGGCGTCGATCGCGGCGAGCTTCGGCACCAGCCCCCAGGCGATCGTGGCGGCCAACCCGGACGTGAGCTGCCAGCCCGGGGCGCCGTGCTGGTACGCCACCCCCGGCGCCTCGCTGCCGCGCCCGGGAATGGGGATCTCGGTGCCGGCCGGGCTGCGCATCAACCTGCCGTCCGGCCTGACCTATCAGGCCGGCAGCCAGGACACGCTGGCCGGGATCGCGGAGCGGTTCAGCCTGGGCGTGGCCGACCTGGTCCAGGCCAACGCCGACATCCCGCTGGCCCCGCAAGCCACGGTCGTGCTGCCTCCGATCACCTACACGGTCGTGGGCGGGGACACGCCGCTGAGCATCGCGGCCCGGTACGGGCTCACCGTCGAGCAGCTGGTGCTGGCCAACACCGGGGTCGGCGTCAAGACCGTGCTCGTGCCCGACGCCGAGCTGCTGCCGCTGGGCACGCTGGTCACCGCCCTGGCCCGCAGCGGCAGCTTCGGCCAGCCGGCCGGCAGCCTGGCCCGCTTCCTGCTGCACGGGCTGCGCCTGCCTTCGCCCGCCGAGCTCCCCGCGCCCGGAGCCGACCCCGCCGGCCAGCGGCTCTACCCTCTGTACACGGTGACCGGGCAGCAGCTGTCCCCGCCGGTCCCGCTGCCGGACGACTATGGGCTGACCCTGGGCGCGAACAGCGTCTCCCCCCGGCCCGCGGTGACGTTCGCGGGCGGCGCCGGGCCGCTGACCGTTCCGCTGTCCCCGGACGACACGGCCGCATTCGCCGGTATCGCCACGCAGCTCAACCAGACCCCGCCGATCGACCTGGGCGTGCTCGCGGCGACCCGTTACCCGCCGTACGCCGTCGTCCCGCGCCAGTACGCACTGGGCAAGCCGGTGCCGTGGCAGGCCGCGGCTCAGCCGCCGCTGCGCTACGATCCGGCCAGGTCCAGCGCGCCGACGGCGTCCCAGGCTGCGGCCTCGCCGCCCCCCGGCGGTCAGCCGACCCTGCTGCCGTTTCCCGACGCGCTGCGGAGCCAGGTCGCGGCTAGCGCGGGCGCCGGCCCGCAGACCGGGCCAGGGCTGCGGGTCGGCCTGGCCAGCGGGTCGAAGACGAGCCCGACCGCCCCGACCCAGACCACGACGATCGGCGGCTTCGGCTGGGCCACCAAGGCCGACTTCGGGCTGCGCCAGGTGCCGGACCCCAACACGCCCGGCCAGTCGCTGCCCTGCGTGTACGAGGTGTACGGCGTGGACCAGGACGCGTCCGCGGACCTGCGGCAGCTGCTCGACTACGCCCGCGGGGCAGGCGGCTCCGACCTGCTCACGCTGGCGCTGCTCTACCCGCTGAGCACCGCCTCCGCCGTCGGCCCGGCGCTGCAGTCCGACCCGGTCGACCCGGCGGGCGTGCTGCTGGTCAAGGCGAACCTGTCCACCCGGTCCAACCCGCCGGTGGCCGCGTCCGCCATGATCCGGGCGCAGGCGGTGACACAGGACGGCGCGGTGATCAGTGCCGCCACCATGTCCCCGGCGGACGCCCGGACCTTCCTCACCCTGCTGTGGGAGGCGACGGTCACCAACACCGGCGGGTACTACCTGTACTACCGGGTCGGCCAGGACGGCGCGGGCCTGCCCGCCGGGCTGTTCAACCAGGACCCCACCGCCACCGTCAGCCTGCTGGTCACCGCGTTCCCCGCGGCCGGCGGCAGCTCCACGATCCCGCTGTACACGTTCCACAACACCGCGCTGGTCACCGACAACCTCGCCGATCCGAACGCGGTGGTGTACGCGGCAGCGCCGCCGCTGCCGCTGCCGTCCGGCATGGCGACGCTGGCGGGCCTGGCCACCAGCCTCGGGACCTCGCTGACGTCGCTGGGCGCGGCCAACGCGACCACCGCCAACCTGCTGGTGCCTTACCAGACGATCACGGTCGGCAGCACGTCGCACCAGGTGCAGCCGGGCGACGACATCCTGACCGCGGCACTCGCCCTCGGCGTGGACACCGACGCGGTGGTGCAGGCCATCGGCGCCGACGCCGCGTATTTCACCCCGGGCGCGCTCGTCGAGATGTACCCGGAGTGGCTCACCGCCCGCGGCACGCTACAGCCCGGCGCGGCCGGGTTCCGGCTACTGCGCACCGACCCGGACCCGGCCGCCAGCGACCCGGAGGCGCCGCAGCCGGGGCTCGTCACGCCGCAGGATCCCAAGACCCGGCTGGAGGTGCTGTTCAACCTGGTGGGCTACCAGCTGGTCAAGGCCGGAGGGTTCCAGGCCAGCGCCGACGGGCTGCCCGCTGGCCCGGCCCGGCCGACCAGCGGCCCGCTCAACTACCAGCTCACCGCGGTGGCCGGCGCCGAGCCGTGGATCTACGCCAAGCAGCTGCGGATCGACCGGTTCGCGACCAGCCAGCCGGCCGCCACCCTGGACGGGCAGCAGGACCCGTACGCCGGCGTCGGCACCCAGGCCCGGTTCGGCTGGCAACCGCAGGACGTCTTCGGCAACCGGCTGCTGGCCCAGCAGGCCATCGACCTCGACGTCGGCTACACCGACGACCTGGTGGCCCTGAGCCAGTGGCCGTCGGTGGTCACCGGCTACCAGTTCGCCGTCCCGGCCGACCCGGCCGGCCCGGCCACGGTCCAGGTCGGCATCGCGCTGGACACCAGCGTCTACGTGGCCGCCCCGGGGGATGTGTTCGCGCCGGTGGTGGCGCCCGGCACGACCGGCCAGCCGGTCGGGGTGGCGGCGCGGGCCACGGCGCACCGGGACCGCTACGCCGCCATCTTCTGGCAGCTCTCGCACGACCTGGCCGCCGAGGTGACCACGACCGTCGACGGCGGGGCGCCGCATCCGCTCGAGGCGGCCCAGCTGGCCGCGTTCGCGTCCGGCGCCTGGACCTACCTGGCCACGGTCGCGGGCACCACCCAGCTCACCGCGGCCACCGCCCCCGGCGACACACTGGCCAGCATCGCCGCCACCTACCAGGTCCCCCCGGCCGAGCTGGCCGAGGCCAACCGGTCGGCGGCGCAGAATTTCGCCGCCGCCAGCCTGTTCACCCCGGGCACGGCGCTCAAGGTCGAAAACTACTCCACGGTGGTTCAGAACGACACGCTGGCCGGGATCGTCCAGCGCGCTCGCGCGCCGAAACCGGCCGATTCAGCCGGGCTGGCCACCGTCAACCCCGCGCTGACCCTGCAGCTGGGCACGCTGCTCGCGGTGGGCACGATGCATGCCGTCGTGGCCGGCGACACGCTGGCCGGCCTCGCGACCGCGGCGGGCCTGGACCGCACCCAGCTGGCCAGCGTGAACGGCCCGGTGACGGGGCTGCTGACCCCCGGGACGGCGCTCACCCCGAGCTACCCGGTGGCCTCCGGCGACACGCTCGCCGGGATCGCGGGCAAGCTGGGCCTGACCCTCGGGCAGGTGGCCGCCGCGGTCGACGCCGTGGGCGCCGCCGCGCTGGTGACCGGCACCCAGGTCGTCGTCCCGGTGCCGGTCCACGTGGCGGCCGGGGACACCCTGGCCAGCGTGGCCGCCCGGTTCGGGGTCAGCGTGGACGAGCTGGGCGAGACCAACGCGGACGCGAACGTGCTCAGCGCCGGATCCCCGATCCAGCTGCCGGACGGCAGCCAGGCCACCGTCGCCGCCCAGGACACACTCGGCTCGATCGCCGCCGCGCACGACCTCACCGCGGGCGCGCTGGCCGCGGCGAACGCGGACGCCGCCGGGCTGCTCAGCCCGGGTGCCGTCCTCGCCTCTGGCTACCGGGCGCGGGCCGGGGACACGCTGGCCAGCGTGGCTGCCGCGTCCGGCGTGACCGCGGCCGACGTCGGTGCGGCGAACGCGCAGGTGCCCGGCCTGCTGGTGCCGGAGCAGCCGGTGCTCCTCGGGCAGACCTCCTACCCGGTGGAGGACGACACGTTCGCCTCGGTGGCCGCGGCCACCGGCGCGACGGTGGCCGGCCTGGCCACGGCCAACGCCGACGTCCCCGGCCTGCTCGCCGCGGGGCAGACCATCGCCCTGCCCCGGCACGTCGTGCTGGCCGGCGCCGGTACCCACCAGGCCGCGGCCGGGGACACGCTGGCCGCGATCGCCGCCCGCGGCGGAGTGCAGGTGACGGCGCTGGGCAGCGCCAACGCCGACGTCACGGGCCTGCTGGCCAGCGGGGTGCAGCTCAGCTACACGCCGCCCGGCGGCCCCGCCCGCGGCACCACCACGACGCCGCACGACACCCTGTCGACGGTGGCGCTGCGGCTGCAGGGGATGCTCGCGAACGCCGGGGTCGCCCAGCAGGTCACCCCGGCGCTGCTGGCCGAGGCGAACCAGACGGTGCCCTGCCTCACGACGGGAGCGGCGCTGCTGGTCCCGCCGGCCGACGTGGCGCCCAGCGCCCCGGTCACCGCCAGCAACCCCGCGGTGGTGTTCGCGCTGGAGACCGCGGTGACGCTGCGCCGCACCGCGAACGTGGACCCGGCGCTCCTGGACCCGGCGCTGGTCGCGGCCGGCGCCGACGGCGTCAGCTCGGTGACCACCGCGCTGGCGCCGGCTCTGCCCGAAGGGGCGGCCGGGCAGGCCCTGGCGCTGGGGCAGTTCGCGGCCACGTTCGAGGCCGCGTTCAGCTCGCCGCAGCTCAAGCTGGCCACGACCGGCAGCGGCAGCTCCGGCACCCAGGTCCAGCAGCTGTTCGCCGTCCAGTACCGCACCGCCGCGCTGAACTACGCGATCGGGGACGGCACCCCGTCGTTCTTCGCGCCGCGGCCGCTGAGCACCGCGCTGTGGAGCTCACCGGCACCGGTCCCGATCCGGGCCTACACCCGCGGCCAGCCGCTAGGGCCGGCCCAGCCGACCTCGTTCACCGGCGTCGACCTCGATGGGTGGGCGCAGGCCTTCCTCGCCGAGCTCGACCTAGTGCTGTCCAGTGACTACGCGGTGGCCGCCTATACCCTCGACCCGGCCGGCTACGCCACGCTGGTCCAGGCCAAGCAGGATCTCGCCGCCGCCATCCGGGACAGCGTCGCCGCCGTGGTCCAGCCCGGTCCGGGCGCCACGCCGGACCTGCCCGGCGCCCAGGACGCGCTCTACCAGCAGCTGCTCATCACGCTGTCCGCCGCCTACCAGGTCGACACGATCGTCCAGCTGCCGGTCACCGTCACCGCCCCGGCGGACTGGACCGGTGACACCGCCCCGCGGCTGCGCGGGCAGCCGGTGGCCGCCACCTACCCCGTGCCCGCCGGCGCCACCCTGCGCTCGGTCGCGACCGGCTTCCAGGCGCCGCTGGAACTGCTGGCCACGACGCTCGCCGACTACGGGTACCTGCTCACGCCGGGCTTCCTGATCCCGGCCGGAGGGCCGCTGCCTGCCTACACCGTGGCCAGCGGGGACACGCTGGCCAGTATCGCCGGGAACCTCTCGGCGGCCGCACACTCCCCGGTGACCGTGCCGCAGCTCGGCGACGCTGTCGCCGACATCACCGGCCTGCTCCAGCCGGGTGCCGCGATCAACCTGGTCCGGCGCACCTACCCGCTGGCCGCCGACGACACCCTGCTGGCCGCCATCGGCTACCTGGCCCTGGACGTGTCCACCCCGGCCGCCCTGGCCAGCGCGGTGGACAACTTCACCGCGATGAACGCGACGCTGCCCGGCCTGTTCACGGCGGGCACGACCCTGCAGGTGCCGCCGCCGGTGACCGTGGCGGCCGGTGACACGATCGCCAGCCTGGCCACCGCGCGCGGGCTGACCCCGCTCCAGCTGGCGACCTCGATCGCGGCCCGCACCGACGTGCTGGCCGCGGGCGTGCCGCTCACGCTGAACGGACAGCCGGTCACGACTCGTTCCGGTGAGTCACTGGAGGAAATCGCCGCCGCGGCCGGCCTGCCACTGGCCACGGTCAGCGCGGCGGTGCAGGACGTCGCCGGGCTGCTGGTGCCGGGGGTGACCATCGCGCTGCCCGGCGGCCAGGTCAGCCACGTCGTCACCAGCGGCGACACGCTCACTACGATCGCCGCCGCGGTCGGCCAGGGCGCCACGCCATCCTGGATCGTGACGACCCAATTGGAAACCATGCAGGTGCTGCAGGCCGGAACGGTCGTGGCCTACCTGAGCCGGATAGCCGGCTTCTCGCTGTCCGACGCGAACATCACCCTGGTCGACAGCCAGCACGACCCGTCGCCCAACTCGCTGACGTTCCTGTTCCAGACCGCCTCTAACACCGCGTTCAGCAACCTCGCGGTGCAGCTGAGCTACCAGGTCAACCAGCTGGAGTACGGCATCGAGGACGTGCCGTGGGCCAGCGGCTACCAATCCTCGCAATGGCTGACGTTCCTGCAGCCGCCGCCGGACACGCCGATCGGGACCGTCGACGTGCCGATCCCGCTGCGCGCCCAGCCGGTGCCGCCCAGCGTGACCAGCCAGCAGGCCACACCGGTCACCGCCAGCCTCGACGTCGGCCCGGCCGACACGATCGCACGGGTCGCCCGGCTGGTCGGCGCGAGCACGTCGGCCTCGGCGGGCAACCTGCTGCGGCCCGGCGCGGCGCTGACGCTGCCCGGCCCGGCGCTGGCGCTGCCCGGCCCGGGCGATCCGGTGACGCACCAGGTCGCCGCCGGGGAGAGCCTGGCCGCGGTCGCGGGCCGGCGCGGGGTGGAGGTGGGGCACCTGCTCGCGGTCAACGCCCACGTGCCCGGGCTGGTCCAGGCCGGCGCCCGGATCGCTGCCGTGGACGGCCCCGCCGGGCCGACCCTGCAGGAACTGCGGCGCTACGACTACGACTACACCTTCAGCGCCCAGCGGGCCGCGCAGGACAACCTCTCCACCAGCCAGCTGCAGAACACCACGCTGACCACCGGGCCGTCGCTCAGCGCCCAGCCGACCGCGCTGCCCGCGGCGCTCGCCCAGTACGCCGCCGTCCGCGGCGCGCTCGAGCAGGACCTGGCCATGCTCACCCAGGTCGCCCCGGTAGCGCCGGTGACCATCAGCGCCACCACCGGGGACACCCTGGGCGGTATCGCCGCCCGGCTCGGCGTCAACGTCGGCTACCTCGGCGGGGTCAACGCCGGGGTCGCCGGTCTGCTCCAGGCCGGAGGAACCCTCACGGTCGACGGGACGCCGGCAACCACCACGGCCGGCGACACGCTGGCCGGGATCGCGGCCCGGCTCGTCGTGGACGTTGACCAGGTCGTCACCGCGGCGGCCGGCCTGCCGCTGGCCGTCGGCGTCGCGCTGACCCAGCCGCAGCCGGGCAACGCTCTGGCCTGGCGGGCCCTGCAGGTGTTCACGTCGCTGACGGCTCAGGTGGCACAGGGCTGGACGGCCTGGGTGACGGGCACGACCGCCGCGCCGGCCGCCTCCGTGGCCTCCTCCTCCTCCTCCTCCTCCTCCGTCGGCGCGGTACCCCGGTACGTGCCGCGGTACCAGGTGCGCCGCGGCACGCTGGCCACCGGCGAGAGGACCGTGCACCTGCGTCCCGACGGCGTCCCGGCGGCGGTGCACGCCGACGATCTCGTGCTCGGGCTGCGCGGCCACGTCCCGGTCAGCGGCGCCGGCCACGCCGGGCGGGCGCCGGTCGCGTTCACCAGGCTGGCCCGGCCACAGGCCGCCCCGTCCAGTGCGGCGGCCTCGTCCGGCGCGACCGGCGACCCTGCGCCCGGGGCCGACGAGTTCGACGTGCTGGTGCCGGACCAGGACGTCGTCACGACCCAGAACATCTGGGGCGAGGTGTCGATCACCCGGAACGCCAGCCTGCTGCCGAACCAGCCGACGAACCCGGCCTTCATCTACGCGGTACCGGACGTCAAGGCGGCCACCCCGGCGGTGCCGCTGATCACCTGGACCGACCCATTCGACCTGGCCGCGGTCCCGTTCGACCCGCCGTCCGCTCCGCCAGGTACCGGCCCCGCCGCCGACGGGACCCGCCCGCTGGCCGACTGGCTGATCAACTTCTTCGACGCGCTGCTGAACCGCTACGCCATCCTCGACGCGGACACCCTGGCCAAGATCGCCATGCGCTACGATCTGACGCCAGCCAGCCTGGCCCCGGCCGTGGCCGACGTGCCCGGGCTGCTGGTCACCGGCGCCGAGCTTCCGCTGCCAGTCGGCACTCACCAGGTGGCCAGCGGCGACACCCTGGCCAGCGTGGCCGCGGCGAACTCGATCCAGGTGGCCGACCTGGTGCAGGCGGCGGCCGACGCCACCGGGCTGCTCACCGCGGGCGTGCTGATCCGGCCGACAGCGGTCTCGCGCAACCTGCGGGTGGCGGTCGACTACGGTTTCCCGGTCGCCATCGCCCCCGGGCAGGACGGGCCGGGACAGCAGAGCGAGATCGTCTCCCGGCTGCCGGTACGGCTGTGTCCCATGTTCCTGTTCGACTCGGCGACGGACCTGCAGCCCGGGTCGGGGTTCTGCGCGTCGCTGGCCCAGCAGCTGACCGGGTGGGCGACGGGCCGCGGGCTGCCCGCCGGGGTCGGCCGGTGGGTCCTCGACGTCAGCCTCTACACCACCCTGCCCGCCGCGGCCGGGGCACCGCCCGCCCAGGCGCCGCCGCTGCTCGAGCTGACCGATGTCCGGCTGGACCGCGGCCTGGTGCAGGCCAGCCCGGCACCCGGTGCGGCCGCGTCCGGCGCCGTTCCGTCTCCCGACTCCGGAGGAAGCCCATGAGAGGGGATCGAGCTCGCCACTCGGGCCGGCGCCGGGCCGCGCTGGCCATCCTGGCGGCGGGGGTAGTCCTCGCCGTGGCCGGGATCGTCTTGCCGTTCATCCTCGGCGCGGCGTTCGTCAGCTACCCCGGCGGTCCGGTCGACCAGTCCATCCGCGCCACCGGCACATATACCCTGCTGGTCAACCCGGCCACGCTGGTGCCGCAGTCGCCGCAGCGCCAGCCGCTAAGCCTGGAGCGCAGGTTGCGCACCGTCGAGACCACCGGGAACACAGTGATCATGCAGCAGGACGACTCGGAGAAGATCGGCCCGCTGCCCCCGCTGGTGTTCAGCCAGCGCTACGCCATCGATCAGGATTCGGTGCGCAACGTGGCCAGCCCGCAGGCCTACGCCTATGCGCCCGGCAACACGGTCGACCGGTCCCCGGCCTACTCGGTCAACCTCCCGCTCGGCACGGGCAACGGCCCGTACCTCCTCTGGGACGACGCGACCGGGCAGACCTACCCGCTCACCGCTCAGGGCAGCGTCACCCGCGACGGCCTGCAGCTGCTCCGCTTCCATGGTCACCTGGCCGGCGCGCGGGTGTCACCGGCGTTCCTCACCGCACTGGCCCCGCTGGGCCTGCCCGCCACCGCGACGCTGACCGATCTCACCCCGCAGCTCACGGCGGCCGGGGTCGACGTCACCCAGCTGCTCAGCGGCCCGCTGCGCCAACTGGACAGCACCGACCAGAACGTGGTCAAGGGCATCATCAACGCGCCGATCACCGTCGGCTACCTGCTGACCACCGACGTCACGCTGCTGGTCTACCCCAAGACCGGCACGATCGTCTCACTCGACCACGCCAGTCAGACGCTGGCGATGCGGCCGGAGATCGCGGGTATCGGCCGGGTCCTGGCCATCCTCAGCCAGGCCAAGTACGCCGCCAAGCCGGACGTCGTGGCCGCAGCCGCCCAGGTGGCGAAGCTGATCACCGCACCCCCGACTACCCCGCTGTTCACGGTGAGCTACGCCCAGACCCCGCCAACGGTCGCGAGCGTAGCGGCGTTCGCCCAGTCGCGCGGCAACGACATCGACACGCTGACCGTAACCATCCCGCTCATCGTCGGCCTGGTCGGGCTGGTGCTGATCCTGGTGGCAGTGGCCGAGCTGACCTGGGGCAGGCGGCGAGCCCGGCGTCAGCACGCCTGACGTACCGCGCCGCCGCCCGAACCTTTACTGGGCGGTTCGCGTGGCGGCGGCGGGCCGGGGCGGCGCGGTCAGGGCCGCCTCGGCGGCGTCCCAGAACTTCGTCAGCGCGCTGGCCGTCGTGCAGGGCGCCTCCACGGCCGGGGAGTGCACGGCCGCGGGGATGCACAACCGGCGGGCGCCGAGTCGCCTGGCCATGTTCTCCTGCGCGGCCGGGGCCCAGGCGTTGTCGTCCTCGCCGTAGATGACCAGCATCGGGATCTGCTCGAGCCGAGCCAGTTCGGCCGTCCGGTCCGGGGCGGTGAGCATGTGCCTGGCCATCAGGACCAGCCCGGCCGGGTCGTTGCCCCGCATCCGGCGGTCCAGGAACGCGACGATGTCGCCGGGGACTCCGGCCGTGACGGCCTGCGACTCCAGACGGGCCCGCCAGAGCTCGGCGATTCCGGCCCGTAGCACGGCCGGATCCAGTGTGCCGCCGTCCCGGCCATCCCCGGCGCCGAGGGCGGTGAGCATGGCGTGCAGCTCCCTTGCCCGCGGCCCGGTCAGCGCGCCCGGGCCCGAGCTCATCAGCGTGAACGACGTGATCTCGGCGTCGGCGCCCGCCGTGGCGAGCACGGCCTCGCGGCCGATCAGACCGCCGTAGGAGTGCCCGACCAGGTGTCTCGCGCCGGTCGCGTGCATGATCGCGACGATGTCGGCCCCGAGGGCCGCCGCGGAGTAGCCGCCAGGGTCCTCGGCGCCCGGCGTCTCGAACTGGCCGCGCATGTCGATGGCGGCCACCTGGCGGCTGCCGTCGGCCAGCAGGTCCAAGATGGCGAGGAAGTCTTCCTTGCTGCCGGTGTAACCGGGGACGAGCAGGGCGGCCTCCCGCTCACACACCCCCGACGCCGGTACCGCCTCCAGGGCTGCGAACAGGCCGCGGGCGGTGCGGATCGTGGTGCGCCGGACCCCTTCGGGCAGGTCGAGGGAGGTTGGGGTGCTCACAGTGGCGAACCTTACCTGGCGACGTTGAACAAAACCTCTGCGTCAGCTCCGTGAACCAGCCGAACCGGTGGAGAGAACCCTGATCAGGAGGCCTTACGCCGGGTTGCCTCGGGCTGGTTACCTCCTCGCGCCGCCGCCCGCCGCTTACCGCCGAGGCGCGCAGCCGGCTTCTGGGCCGACGGCCCCGCGCCGGCCTGCCCAGCGTCAGCCTGATCGGTGCTGAGCCGCCGCTCCGCCTCGCGGGCCGGCTGCTCGCCACTGATCTCACGACCCGCCCTGGTCCGGCGCCGCCGCCGCGTCCGGACGGCTTCGCCGTCCGCCGCTGCGGTCCCGTCGCCCGCGTTCTTCCGCGTCTGCCCCGAACCGCCGCGGGCCGCCGCGCCGCGCCGCGAGCCACGGCCCGCCGAGCCCCGCCCGCGCCTGGGCCGGGGGGAGCGGATCCGGCCGGTTTCGCCGATGTCCTCCAGGGCCTCGGCCTCGAGCCCGGCCCGGTCCCGCATCGCGCGGGGCAGCGTTCCGGTGGCCTCGCGCGGAATGTCCAGCTGGGCGTACAGGTGCTCGGAGGTGGAGTAGGTCTCCTCGGGCTCGGGCCGGCCCAGGCTCAGCGCGTCGTTGATGAGCTTCCAGCGGGGCATGTCCCGCCAGTCGACGAAGGTGATCGCGACGCCGGCCCGGCCGGCCCGGCCGGTACGGCCGGTACGGTGCACGTAGGTTTTCTCGTCGTCCGGGCACTCGTAGTTCACCACGTGGGTGACGTCGTCCACGTCGAGCCCGCGGGCGGCGACTTCGGTGGCGGTGAGCACGTCGACCTTGCCGCTGCGGAACGCGCGCAGCGCGCGTTCCCGCTGGCCCTGGCCCAGGTCGCCGTGGACGGTGGCGACCGCGAAGCCCCGGCTGGCCAGCGCGGTCGCGACCTGGTCGGCGGCCCGCTTGGTCTGGCAGAACACCATGGTCAGGCCGCGGTTCCTGGCCTGCAGCACCCGCGCCAGCACCTCGATCTTGTCCATCTGGTGCGCCCGGAACACATACTGCTCCGTGCGGGGGGCTGACGCAGGCTCGTCATGGCCCTCGGCCCGCACGTTGGTCGGGCGGCGCATGTGGCGGCGGGCCAGCGTGACGACGTCGCCGGGCATGGTCGCGGAAAACAGCATGGTCTGCCGCTGCTCCGGGGTGAGCCGGACGATCCGCTCCACATCGGGCAGGAACCCGAGGTCGAGCATCTTGTCCGCCTCGTCGAGTACGAGGGCGCGCACCTCGCTCAGGTCCAGGTGGCGGCGCTCGGCGAGGTCGAGGAGCCGGCCGGGGGTGCCGACCACGATGTCAACACCCGCCGCCAGCGCGTCGATCTGCGGTTCGTAGGCCCGCCCGCCGTAGACGGTGAGCACACGCACGCGCAGGTTTACCGCCGCGGTGCGCAGATCGTCGGCGACCTGGATCGCCAGTTCCCTGGTGGGCACGACCACGAGCGCTTGCGGCGCGCGACCCCGGACCTCCGTGACCGAGTCTCGGGCAGCCGGGCCTTCTTCGATCAGGCGCAGCAGCGGGATGCCGAACGCGAGCGTCTTCCCGGTGCCGGTCCTGGCCTGCCCGATGATGTCCTGCCCGCGCAGCGCCAGCGGCAGGGTAAGCGCCTGAATGGGAAAGGTGGTGAAGATACCCGCGGCCTCCAGGCCCGAGCAGATCGCTTCGCTGATGCCAAGATCACGGAACGGGACGGCGAGCGCCTCGCCGTTCGCCGAGGCTCCGTCGTCCACTGGGGTACTGTCCCCCGCCGGGCCGACGTCACTTCCGGGCTCGGCGCCCGGCTCAGCCGTCACGGACAGAGCCGTCACGGACCCGGCTGACCGGGTCGGCGTCTGCGTCCCGTCCCCGTTGAAAGTTTGAGTTGTCAGGGGTTCCATCCTTCATCGTGGCCCTCCCAGCGGTTCCGGGACCGGGCCAGTCGTGTCTGGCGGCTGCCTGCGGTGACCCGCCGCGACGCGAGCTGCGACCTAGAGGCTGACGTCGCGGCACCTGTCTGGCGCGACGACGGCCAGGGAGCCCGCTACCGTCGTTCGGGACACTGCCGTTTACTCGGGATCCCCCCCAGGGACGCCGGACACGACGCCCGGTGTAAACAGCAGCCGGTTGGACAACACGACCTATGGTTATGTCATTCCATTGACCAGTCGGCACCAAGTGTACCAGGAGCAGGCCCAGCCCACACGGCCGGACCGCCGGAGACTGGAGAACCCGCGGAGACTGGAGAACGCCCGGCACGATCGGGACCGCGTCAGGCGATGTTGCTGAAACCGACCCGGCGGGCTTCCGGAGCACCGAATTCGACGTAGGCGATTTTGTCCGCGGGCACCAGGATCTTGCCGCCCTTGGCCACCGCGAGCGCGAAGACGGAATGCGTGCCGTCGGCCAGCGCGCTGGCCAGTTGCTGCTCAATCTCGGCCGCCGGAGTGTCAGTCTCCACGATCAGTTCGCGCGGCACGGACTGAATTCCGATCTTGACTTCCACGGTGCTCCTTTTTACCGTCGGCCAGTATCGCCCGACCAGGGCTCAGTGTTCGCTGCGGGGCCAGCCGCTGATGCCGCGCCAGGCCAGCCTGGCCACCAGTTGCTCGGCGGCCTCGCGCGGGATCTGGTCCCGCGTGCTGAGCCAGTACCTCGCGGTGACCTGGGCCATGCCGACTAGGCCCACGCTCAGCAGGTGCGCCTCCTCGTCGGAAAGCCCGGCGTCCTCCCGGACCGCCTGGCTGACCATGTCGGCGCACTCGCGCTGAATCCGGTCCAGCCGTTCACGGACGGCCGGCTCGTTGCTCAGGTCGGACTCGAACACCAGCCGGTAGGCCTGGCCCTTCCCGCCCACGTACTCGAAGTAGGCGCCGAAGGTGGCGGCGACCCGCTGCTTGGGGTCGGTGTTGGAGCGGAGCGCGTCCCGCACCGTCTCGGCCAGGGTGTCCACGCTCTCGTCCAGCAGGGCCAGGTAGAGCTCGAGCTTGCCGGGGAAATGCTGGTACAGCACGGGCTTGCTGACGCCCGCGCGGTCGGCGATCTCATCCATCGCGGCAGCGTGGTACCCCTGGGATACGAACACCTCTAGCGCCGCGTCCAGTAGCTGCCGCCGCCGCTCATGCCGCGGCAGCCGGTTGCTGCGCGGCCTGGTATCGGACGTTGCAGTCAAAATTCGGTCTCCGGGATGGTCGCGCGCGGCTGCTTCTCCGCGCTCGCCCCCATACTAAGCCGCTATCAGCGGTAGTCGTCATCGTCGAAGCCGACCGCGCGGTCCTGTTCCGCCGCGTCCGCCTCGTTTACGTCGTACGGGAGTTCGCGCCGCAATCCGGTCACGGTCTCGTCGGCGACTACTTCCTGGTGCTGCTCAACGGCGTCGCCCTCGGGCGTCTCCATGTCCAACTCGCTCAACGGTCCGATCCCCTTTTCCTTCCGGTCGGCCATTACCGTGCTCTCCCCGGTTCCCGCCAGTTCTCGGAGCGCTGTCTCAAGTGCTTCCCCGTAGGTGGGGAAGGCATGCACCACGTCGGCGAGTACTGCCATCGGAACCTTGGCCCTGATGGCGAGGGTAACCTCGCCCATCCAGCTGGCCGCGTCCGGCCCCACCGCGACCGCGCCGGCCAGCACTCCGGATTCCGCGTCCACGTAGAGCTCGAGGCAGCCGAGATCGTCCTGCCCCAGGTGAGCCCGGGCGGTGTCGCCCAGGTTGGCCCGGGCCGTGATCAGCCTCGCGCCGCGGGGGCTCTCCGGCGGGTTCGCCGCCGCCGCGACCGCCGCCGCGGCCTCGGCCTCGGCCCCGGCCTCCGACGGGATCTTCGCGATCCGCAGTATCCGCCGCGTCCCGTCACCCGCCATGGCGGTCCCGTTCCCGGCGGAACCGTTTCCCGCCGCGGCGCTGCCCGCCGCGGCGCTGCCCGATGCCGTGCCGCCGCCGCCCGCCGTCGTGCCGCCCGCCGTCGTGCCGCCCGCCGTCGTGCCGCCCGCCGTCGTACTGGCCGCCGTCGTACTGGCCGCCGTCGTGCCGGCCGCCGTGGCGGCGTCAGCCGGCGCCCCGTCCTGACCCCTAGCCGCCGCGGCGCCGTCGGGGACGAGACCCACCGCGAAGACCGAAGGCGTGGTGAACACGCAGCGCGGGATCGCGCTGTAGTCGGCCTCGCGGCGTCGGCCGAGGATGTTCGCGGCGACCACGCCCGCCTGGTAGTGGCTGGCATGGGTATGCGTGGTCCCGGTGACGTCGCCCGCGGCCCATACCCGGCCGGGCCCGCGGACGTCGGCCACCTCGCACCGGGTAGTGGTGGGCAGCGCCATCCCCGGCGTGACTTCCAGGCCCAGCGCGTCGAGGCCCAGGCCGCCGAGCCGCGGCCGTCGGCCGGAGGCGAGCAGCAGCCGGTCGGCGTCGATCCGGGTTCCGTCGGCCAGCGCGAGCGTGAGGCCGTCGGACGTGCGTTCCACCTTGGTGGCACGGGAGCCGAGGTAGATCTCTGCGCCGGCCCGGCGCAGCGCCGCCGCGAGGATCTCCCCGGCAAACGCCGGCTCGCCCGGGAGCAGTGCGGGCTCCGCCTCCACCAGCGTCACCTGTGAGCCGAACGAGGCGTAGATCTGCGTCAGCTCGCATCCGGCGGGACCGCCGCCGAGCACGATGAGCCGCCGCGGCAGGTCCGGCGAGCACAGGCTCTCCGCGGTGGTCCAGGCCGGGATGTCGCAGAGGCCCTCGATCGGCGGCGCGACCGGTTCGCAGCCCGTCGCGATGACCAGGTCCGAGTAGGTCAGCGTCACGGTGGTCCCGGCGGCCGCAGGCCCGGCCGTCGAGCCGGCCGAGGACCCCGCCGTCGACCCGGCCGAGGACCCCGCCGTCGACCCGGCCGAGGACCCCGCCGTCGACCCGGCCGCGGGGCCGGCCGGGGAGCGGGGCGCGGACCTGGGCGCCGGGTCCGCGCCCGGGACCAGCGTCACCTCGACCGTTCCCGGGCCGGTGATCCGGCCGGTGCCGCGGATAACGGTCACGCCCGCGCGGGTCAGGCGGCGCGCCGGGGCCGAGTCGTCCAGGCCGCCGGTCACCTCGTTCCGCCGGGCCACTGCGTCTTCCCAGGTCTCCCCGCGCGCCGCCGAAAGCAGCAGCGAGTTCGACGGCAGGCACGCCAGGTATGCAGACTCGCCTCCGATCAGTCCCGCCTCGACGAGCGCCACCGCCTTGCCGCCGTCGGCGACCTCGGTGGCGACGTGCACGCCGGCAGTGCCGCCGCCGAGCACGACTACATCGAAAGCGCCCATATCTCTCCGTCCCCCTCGAACTTCGAGCCGTTGCCCGGCCTGATCCTGTGCTGAATCCTGAATCCTGTCCTGAATCCTGTGCTGGGTAATGCTGGCCGGCCTGGTCCGGGCACCCTCATCATCGCAGCCGCGGCTAGGCTCGCTGGGAGAGTTGGGCGAAATCCACTCATGCTAGTCCTGACAGCCGTCGAATGTATGATCGATAAGGGGAATTGGGACAACAGTGGATGATGAGTGTCCCGCTAACGGGGTAGGTGAAGACCATGCGCAGCATATGGGCCGGTGCGATCTCCTTCGGCCTGGTCGTGATCCCGGTGAAGCTCTACGCCGCGACGGAGCAGCGTGACATCACCTTCCGCCAGGTGCACCGCAAGGACGGGGCGAGGATCCAGTTCCGCCGGGTGTGCACGCTCGACGGAGAGGAAGTCCCGTACTCCGACATCGCCAAGGGCTACGAATTGCCCACGGGCGACATGGTGGTGCTGACCGACGAGGACCTGGCCGACCTGCCGCTGGTCACCGCCCACCGGATCGAGGTGCTGCACTTCGCCCCGGCCGCCCAGGTCGAGCCCATCTACTCCAACAAGAGCTACTACACCGAGCCCGACCAGGCAGGCGCCCGGGCGTACGTGCTGTTCCGCGACGCGCTGGAGGCGTCCGGGAAGGTCGCGGTGGCCAAGGTCGCGCTGCGCCAGCGCGAGGCGCTGGCCGCGCTCCGGGTCCGGGAGGGGATCATCACCCTGGAGACCCTGCTGTGGCCCGACGAGGTGCGCAAGCCCGATTTCGCCTTCCTCGACGAGGACATCGAAGTCCGGTCGCAGGAACTGAAGATGGCCGCGTCGCTCATCGACACGATGACCGAGGACTTCGAGCCCGATCAGTACCACGACACCTACCGTGAGGCGCTCGAGGCCGTCGTCCAGGCCAAGATCGAGGGCAACGACGTCGTCCGCCCGTCCGGCCTGGACCTGCCCGAGGCCAGGCAGCCCGCCGACCTGACCGAGATCCTGCGGGCCAGCGTGGCCGCCCTCAAGTCCGAGCGCGCCAAGCCCGGCAGCGCCAAGGAGGACGAAAAGGCGGACAAAGACAAAGACAGAGACAAAAAAGACAAAGAGGACAAGCCCGCCAGGACCAGAACGCGCCGCCAGGCCAGCGCATGACCCAAGCGCAGCCCATCCCGCACTGGCCGGGACGGCTGGTCTCGCTGGGCGGCCAGCAGGTCTACGTGCGCAGCGCCCCGACCCCAGAAACCCAGGAGATCCCGGGAATCCTGGAGGTCCCAGAAACCCCGGAGGTCCGGGGCGCGCCCGGTGGCGCGGAGCCCGCGCTGTTCGTGCACGGCCTGGAGGGCTCCTCGCGGAACTGGACCGACCTGATGGACCTGCTCCGGTCCCGGCTGGCCTGCGAGGCGGTTGACCTGCCCGGGTTCGGTGACTCGCCGCCGCGCCCGGACGGCCGCTACTCCGTCGCCGCCTTCGCGCAGACGGTCATCGCGCTCATCGAGCAGAGCAAGCGCGCACCCGTGCACCTGATCGGCAACTCCCTGGGCGGCGCGGTCTGCGTAAGGGTCGCCGCCGCCCGCCCCGAACTGATCCGGACCCTCACGCTGATCTCCCCGGCCCTGCCCGACCTGCGGCCCCGGCTGGATCTGGTGCGCTTCCCGGTCATGGCCCTGCCGCGGGTCGGCCCCCGCCTGATCCGGCAGTACCAGGCCACCTTGCCGCCGGACCGCCGGGTGGCCGCGGTCATCGCCACCTGTTACAGCAACCCCGGGCTGTTCCCGCAGGCCCGGTTCGCCGCCGAGGTGGCCGAACTGAGCCGCCGCGACTCCGTCGAGTACGCCGTGGCCGCCTTGGTGGGCAGCGCGCGGGCGCTGAGCGCCGAGTTCCTCCGCAAGGGCCGGCGTTCGCCCTGGCGGGACGCGGCCCGGGTCACCGCCCCGGTCCTGGTCATCTACGGCCAGCACGACCGGCTGGTCGACCCGCGGGCGGCGGGCCGGGCCGCGCACGTGTTCCGGGACGCCAGGGTCGTGGTGCTGCCGCGCACCGGCCACGTCGCGCAGATGGAGCGCCCGGGCCTGGTGGCGGCCGAAATCGGCATCCTCCTGGCGTCCGCCGGCCCTGCTGCCGGAACTGGCGCCGGCACCGGCGCCGGCCAGAGCGCGCAGGCCGAGCCAGCGCGGGAATTCCCGCTCGCTCCCGCCGGTTGACGGTGGCACGGGCGGGGGAAGTAAAAGCCGGTCCGTTAGGTAAAAAGGTCTTCCGAGAAGCACACCTGGAGAGCACAGTGTCGCTGCCGCCGCTGGTCGAGCCCGCCGCCGAGCTGACGGTCGATGAGGTCAGGCGCTACTCGCGCCACCTGATCATCCCGGACGTCGGGATGACCGGGCAGAAGAGGCTCAAGAACGCGAAGGTCCTGGTCGTCGGGGCCGGCGGCCTCGGCTCGCCCGCGCTGCTGTACCTGGCCGCGGCCGGCGTCGGCACGCTGGGCATCATCGACTTCGACGTGGTGGACGAGTCGAACCTGCAGCGCCAGGTCATCCACGGGCAGTCCGACGTGGGCCGGCCCAAGGCCGAGTCGGCGCGGAACAGCATCGCCGAGATCAACCCGTACGTGGACGTGGTGATCCACGAGACGCGGCTCGACTCCGACAACGCCATGGAGATCTTCGCCCCGTACGACCTGATCGTGGACGGCACCGACAACTTCGCCACCAGGTACCTGGTCAACGACGCGTGCGTGCTGCTCGGCAAGCCGTACGTGTGGGGCTCGATCTACCGCTTCG